>Ga0209048_10001615_pt1 | contig 22905 bp, 19 predicted proteins | sample FrelakmetCRP12CR_FD_187146 | JGI IMG/M metagenome (GOLD analysis project Ga0209048, IMG submission 187146) | Freshwater lake sediment microbial communities from the University of Notre Dame, USA, for methane emissions studies - CRP12 CR (SPAdes)... | ecosystem: Environmental > Aquatic >... | reverse complement strand
CATGCTCACCAAATCGAAGCCAGTATGCTGATAAAATCTCGCATCTTCCGCGGCCACGAAGGCCTGAATGACCACCTTTGGAACTTCGGACAGCTTAATAATTTTTCTATCTTCCATGAAAAATTCATCGATCAGTTCATTATTGTCTGCGTACACCCGCGTGGCGATGCTGGGACGGTAGTCCTTTAAGGCGGCAATGCTGGGCAATTCCTGGTGCAGGACATAGTACAAGATACTGATTACCATAATTGTCAGGATGAGAAAGCACAGTGTGGCTACCAACAGCACCGTGCTAAGGCGGGAGAGCTTAGGTTTCTTTTTCTTGTGTTTAAGTCTCATATTTCCTGTTGATCGTCTTTCAAATCTTCTGCTTTGGGACGTTTCTTTTCGGCTAATTTGGCCACGATTATACCAATCTCATAAAGACCCATCAAGGGTATAGCCATGATAATCTGGGTGAGTGCATCGGGAGAAGGAGTCAGAATGGCAGCAGCGATAAATATTATAAGGATGGCGTATCTCCTGTTTCGCGACAACATTTTTGAACTTACGACGCCTATTCTGGCTAAGAAGAAGATAACAACAGGTAGTTCGAAAGACACACCAAACGCAAGCAGGAGCTTCAGGGAGAGAGAAAGATACTCACGCAGTGAAAACATGGGCTTGAGAAAGTCTGAGGAAAATTCCACAAAAAAGCTGAACGCGGGGGGAAGAGCAAGATAGTATCCGAATAGTATGCCACAGATAAACAGGATTGTAGAAGAAATGACGAAGGGAAGCATATATTTTTTTTCTGACTTATAGAGACCGGGTGAGATGAATTTCCACAGTTGATAAAAAATGTAAGGGCTTGTAAGGAAGAGGGATCCGTAGAAAGAGATTTTCATGTAGTTAAAAAACGCCTCTGGCAGGCTGGTATATATCATAAAGCTGTTTGGGGGAAGGACCTGGTACAGAGGTCTTGTAATGATCTGGAACAGCCATTCCTTAAAATACCAACAAACGCCAAAACCGATAGCTGCTGCTATCATTATACGGATGATTCTGGCACGTAATTCTTCCAGATGAGAGGTAAAGGGCATTTTTTCTTCTACAGGGTCTTCCATAGATTAAATATCAGCAGCTCCTTTTAAAATGAATTCTCTGTCGATGTGTGAAATCAAGATTGAGCTTTAAAGGTGGAATCTTTGTGGGGGTTTTCTCTTCTTTCCTCTCCGCCTGGGGGAGAGGAATTATGGTCATCTTGGTCATTTTTTTTACCATACAGCAGTGAATCTTTAAAATTATTGACTTCTTTTTTAACATCATCTGGCTTCAGTGTTTCTTTGATGTTTTCCGTCACATCATCGGCGGCCCTGCGAAATTCGGAGAGGCCTTTGCCCAGGGATTTGGCAAGGTCAGGCAGCTTCTTAGGACCCACAACGAGCAAGGCAATAATTGCTATTACGATGAGCTCTGGCAAACCGATGCCGAACATGATTTCAACCTCTTGTTCGCTAAATAGCTTTGAATATATATAGATTTATGCATTTGTCAATGTTTTTCCAGGAACGGGGATAGCCCTCCCTGTGTTTGGAAAATTTTTGCGTTCTCATAGCTTTTATGCTAATAGCTTGAGTCTGTGTAAGAAAACCCTTCCAGGGATGGTGACCGATGTCTCGAAAAACGGGTATTGTTAAGGATGAAAGGTATTTAAGGCATGACGCCGGATTTGGACATCCCGAATCGCCACAGAGGCTTGGCGCGACCTATGCCATGCTTGAAACGTCTGATATGGCCGGACAGTTTGTCGAAATTGAGCCGCGTTATGCCACACATGAAGAGATTGGAATGATTCATTCTCTTTCCTACATAAATCTTGTAGCCTCTACGGCAGGGAAGATGTTTGTTCCTCTTGATCCCGATACTGCAGCCACACCGGAATCATATGATGTTGCAAAGCTGGCGGTGGGAGGGCTGTTTAACGCGATAGACAGCGTTGTTTCCGGCGAAGTTGACAATGCCTTTGCCCTTGTCAGACCTCCAGGACATCATGCGGGAGTGTCCAATGCGGCCGGTTTCTGCCTGTTCAATAATGTCGCCATAGGCGCCATGCATGCTATTTCCAAGCATAAGATGGACAGGATACTGATTGTTGACTGGGATCTTCACCATGGCAACGGAACGCAGGCGCAATTCTATGATGACCCGAGGGTCTTGTATTTCTCAACTCACCAGTATCCATACTATCCGGGTACGGGCGCCATAGAAGAAATCGGGCGGGGGAAAGGTATCGGATACAATGTCAATGTGCCCTTGAGACCAGGGACGGACAGCGCCCAGTATGTCAAAATTTTCAGAAAAATTATTTATCCTGTCTCCGTAAAGTTTAAGCCCGATCTGGTCCTTATCTCGGCCGGATTCGATCCTTATTACAAGGACCCCCTGGGAGGAATGAAAGTTACGCCTGCTGGGTTTGCCTGTCTGACCCGTATTCTCATGGATATTGCCGATCAGTGCTGCGGTGGAAAAGTGGTTGCAACCCTTGAAGGCGGGTATCATATCAGCGGCCTTGCAGAGTCGGTAAAAGCGACACTTATCGAAATGAAGGACGGCACACATGTGACGCAGGATGAGCTTGATCGAATTGCAGATGAGGCAGACAGCAATACGGATCCAGTCATCAAGAAGGTCATTGATCAGATAAATCCTTGCTGGCGGCTGTTGTGAGTTCATTCTTGCAGTTATGAGGATAAGGCGTTGAAGATTACAAAAGAAGAAGTCGAGTACGTGGCTCATCTGGCGAGGCTCGATTTCAGCGAAGAAGAAAAGGTGAAATTTACCTCACAGCTAAACGATATACTGATGTATATGGATAAGCTGAACGAAGTTGATACAGCGGGCATCGAACCAATGAGTCATGCCATTGCCCTTCAGAATGCCTTCAGAGACGATACTGTCAAAGATTCCCTCAGCCATGAACTTTCCCTATCCAATGCCCCGGAAGCGAGAGGCCCGTTTTTCCGGGTACCGAAAGTTATAGAATAGTGTAAAGGTCGCATGGAACTCCATCAGTTAACGATTCACGAGTTGCAGAAACTAATCAGGTTGGGGAAGGTAAATTCCTCAGACATAGTTAGATCCGTGTTCAAGAGGATTGATACTGTAGAAGGCAGCGTTCATGCATATATTTCCTTAATGAAGGAATATGCATTTGAAGAGGCCACCAAGGCAGACCACAGTATCAGAGAAGGAAACATCCGAGCTCTGACGGGCATACCCATCGCCCTCAAGGATATCGTCTGCACGAAGGGTTTCTTGACGACGTGCGGATCCCGCATCCTGTACAACTATATCCCGCCTTACGATGCCACAGTAGTGGAGAAATTGAAGGAAGCCGGTGCCGTGTTCACCGGCAAGACGAATATGGATGAATTCGCCATGGGCTCATCTACGGAGACCTCATATTTTGGGATAACCAAAAATCCCTGGGCCCTCGACAGGATACCCGGTGGGTCAAGTGGCGGGTCCGCTGCTGCTGTGGCCGCTGATGAGTGCATTGCCTCCATCGGTTCCGATACTGGTGGCTCCATAAGACAGCCTGCGGCTTTGTGCGGTGTTGTGGGAATGAAACCAACGTATGGAAGGGTATCCCGGTACGGCCTCATCGCCTTTGCCTCCTCTCTGGATCAGATTGGTCCTTTTACAAAAGACGTTGAAGACTGCGCCATCATGATGAATGTTATCGCCGGATATGATCCGAGGGAGTCTACATCTGTTCCCTTGGACGTACCCGATTACACGGCATTTCTCTCACGGGGGATTGATGGCTTCAAAGTGGGGATTCCGAAGGAGTACTTCATAAAAGGCATTGACCCGGAGGTAACGGAGGCCATGACGAGAGCCATGAAGGCCATCGAGGGACTTGGAGCTTCGTGTATCGAGATATCGCTTCCCCATACTGAGTATTGCCTGGCTGTGTATTACATCGTTGCCCCCGCAGAGGCGAGTTCTAATCTTGCCCGATATGATGGCGTGAAGTACGGATTCCGGGCAGAAGACTGTAGGGATATCCTGGATATGTATAAGAAGACACGTTCCGCCGGTTTCGGGACCGAGGTAAAAAGGCGGATAATGATAGGGACATACGCATTGTCTTCCGGCTATTACGATGCTTACTATAAGAAGGCTTCACAGGTGAGGGCAATGATTAAAAGTGATTTTGAAGAGGCATTTAAAGATTGCGATGTCATCCTGACCCCGACATCCCCCACTCCTGCCTTCAAAATCGGGGAAAAAATGGACGATCCTCTGCAGATGTACCTCTCTGATATATTCACCATATCAACAAACCTTGCAGGCATACCGGGTATATCTGTGCCGTGCGGGTTCACGCGGCAAGGACTCCCCATAGGCGCCCAGTTTCTGGCGGGACATTTTGAAGAAGGGAAGTTACTCCAAATTGCCTCTGCATTCGAAAAGCATGCAAACATTGAGAAGAGGAGACCTGATCTCTAATGGCATATGAACCAGTAATCGGGCTGGAGGTTCATGCCCAACTCCTCACGGAGTCAAAAATATTCTGCACCTGCTCTACTGTTTTTGGGGCCGAGCCCAACAGTCACACCTGTCCAGTATGCATGGGCATGCCGGGGGTCCTGCCCGTTCTGAACAGGAAGGTCGTCGAGTACGCAATGAAAATGGCACTGGCGACTAATTGCAGGATTAACGAGACATGCACCTTCGCGAGGAAAAACTATTTCTATCCTGATCTACCTAAAGGGTATCAGATTTCCCAGTACGCCCGGCCCCTTGCGGAAGATGGCTATGTGCATATTGAAGAGGATGGGGGGAAGAAGAGGATCGGCATAACGCGGGTTCACATGGAGGAAGATGCAGGTAAAATGATTCACGATGAGCATTTGCCGTCGAGTTACGTAGACCTCAACAGAACGGGAGTACCGCTGATTGAGATTGTCAGCGAGCCGGATATGAGAGGCGCCGAAGAGGCCTCCGCCTATCTGAGACGACTGCATGAAATACTCGTTTATCTGGAGATCTGTGACGGGAACATGGAAGAGGGGAGCTTCCGCTGTGATGCTAATGTGTCCATCAGACCAAAAGGAGAAGCGGCCTTTGGCACAAGAACAGAACTGAAAAATATGAATTCCTTCAGGAATGTCCAGCGTGCCCTGGAGTATGAAATCAGGCGGCAGCAGTATATCCTGGAGAGCGGCCAGGAGGTGATCCAGGAAACCAGGCTGTGGGATGATGCGCAGGGGGTTACCCTCTCCATGCGGGGAAAAGAAGAGGCCCACGATTACCGATATTTTCCCGATCCCGATCTCGTTCCGATAGTAACGGATGCGGCATGGACAGAGAAGGTGAGAAGCAGCCTTCCTGAACTTCCTCTGGAGAAACGGGAGCGGTTTATCAGAGATTACCAACTCCCTTCCTATGATGCCGGTGTATTGACGGCAAGCCGAGTACTTGCTGATTACTTCGAAGATGTGGCCAGGCTTTCCGGAAAACCGAAAACAGCAAGCAATTGGGTCATGGGGGACATCCTGCGATTTCTCAATGAGGAAAAGCGGGATATTAAGGAATGTCCCATTCTCCCCCAATCACTTGCGGAGATGATTCAACTCATTGAAGATGGAACTATCAGCGGGAAGATGGCCAAGGATATTATCGAGGAGATGTACAGAACCGGCAAGCCGCCTAAGGCGATTATTGGAGAGAAGGGCATGATTCAGATCACTGATGAGGCTGCGATCTCGAAAACCATTGCAGACGTCCTGGCAGCGAATACGGCACAGGTTGAGCAGTACAGAGGTGGCAAAGAGAAGCTTTTTGGCTATTTTGTGGGTCAGGTAATGAAAGCAACCCAGGGGAAGGCCAATCCGCAACTAATCAATGAGCTCCTGAAAAAAATGTTAGTGAAATAATTTACACCCCGGCTCGACACCCCAGAATAATAATATGCCTCATTACCTTATCTTATATGTTACTTCGATCCGAGAGCGCTGAACTCAATAGGAAATAATCTCATAAAATGCGAAGTGCCATAAAGACGATTTTCTGGAAAGATGATGCGGTCGTCATGATCGATCAAAAGGCCCTGCCCCATGAAGAACGCCACCTGAGATTCACTGATTATAAGGATATCATCACAGCGATCAAAGACCTGACCATCCGCGGCGCCCCGGCAATCGGAGTGGCTGCTGCGATGGGGATTGCCCTGGGCATACTCCATCTTGCCACGTCATCGAAAGAAAACTTCAAGCTCGCGTTTTATGAAATATGTGATCAGTTTTCCCAAACCCGTCCTACGGCAAGGAATCTCTTCTGGGCCATAGAGAGGATGAAAAAGAGTTTCGACGACGCATTGTCGGGCTCTCCTGATCAGATCAAACGGGTTCTTGTGGAGGAAGCCATCCGCGTCTGTGAAGAGGATATCGCAATTAACGAGAAAATAGGCATTAACGGAAGGTCACTAATTCAGGAGGGCGATAATATCCTTACCCACTGCAATGCCGGCGCCTTGGCTACGGCCGGCTACGGAACGGCCCTGGGTGTGGTCAGAGCCGCCTGGGGAGAAGGGAAAAAATTCCATGTCTTTGTCGATGAAACGCGACCAGTACTCCAAGGGGCACGGCTCACAGCCTGGGAACTCGCGAAAGAGAAGATACCAGCCACGCTCATAGCCGATAACATGGCAGGGTTTTTAATGAAACAAGAAAAGATCAACAAGGTTATTGTCGGGGCGGACCGGATTGCCGCAAACGGTGATGTGGCAAACAAGATCGGCACATATTCCCTCGCTGTCCTGGCCAAAGAGCATGACATACCTTTTTATGTGGCAGCGCCTCTATCGACCATTGACATGTCGGTACGGAATGGCGATGAGATTCCCATTGAGGAAAGAAATGCGGAGGAGATCACAACCATCCGGGGAATAAGAGTGGCGCCTCAGGGGGTGCATGTTTATAACCCAGCCTTTGATGTTACCCCAAACCGCTACATCACTGCTATTATAACCGAAGCAGGTGTTGTATTCCCCCCTTATCAGCAAGGCATTGAAAATATAGCACGATGTCTTAAAAAATGATGAAAGAGCTAGAAGATCTATAAGCGGTCTTACATGTTTAACTCATGAACTAAAGGCATTTATGATAATTAAACTGGAAGTAGGTGCAGCAAATACTGCTTAACCGCTTTCGCCAAGGGCTGAATTCTAAATGTTGCATCATACTGAGAAGTGTACTGATTCTAATGCTATAGATGAAGGTTTACAATATCAAGTGAGATCAGGAAGATTGGCATGGGGGAAATAAATGAAATAATTCTTGACTTTCAGCTTTGGTCGTACTAAGTTCATCGCAACATTTGTACCCTTCAGTAGTGATGGGGTACGGTAGAAGTTGGATCAGACATATTGAAGTGCAAAGGTTGGCCACCATGCCCTTTAGGTCTTGGTGGTTTTTTTCTTTCTGTCATAGCTGCAATCCGACTTTGAGAAAATTTTGAGAAAGGAGGATTCAAGCGATGCCAGAAGGTAAAGTAAAGTGGTTTAATGAGCAGAAAGGCTTCGGTTTCATCGAAAAAGATGACGGTGGTGATGTGTTTGTTCATCACAGCGCCATTCAAGCCGAGGGTTTCAAGACGTTGTATGAAGGTCAGCGAGTGAGCTTTGATGTTGCGCAGGGCAAGAAAGGCCCGGCAGCAGACAACGTGAAAGCCCTATAAAAGCACCATTGCCAAAAAAAAGAGAGGCACTCCTCTATAGGTTCCTAATATACCGGAGTGCCTTTTACTTTATAAGAAACTATGCTTATTGCTAATACGTCATAACCGTGACGCATGCCAGCTAAGGCTTGTATTGCAGGAGAGTAAATCATGCAGAAACTTTCAATTTCTCTTTTCGCTGCTATCGCTATTATTCTCATAATAGCGCTGAACTGCGAATACACATTTATAGGGGAAGCCGCTTCTTATCAACGAGCCCGTGACAATAGAGTAGAAAAGGCCATAGTGAAATCTATAGTATGGGCCACCGACGAACAGATTCTCAGATTGGCTGAGATCATAGAGAAAAAATATGGTAGCCAAATCGAGCAGATATCAAGAAAGTATTCCGCTCGCCCAGAAGATATCAAGGCTATTGCTATTGTCGAATCTTTGGCTGATGAGAATGCCGAGTCCAGTGCCGGCGCAGTAGGCCTGATGGGAGTTAAACGAACGACAGGCAAGGAAATGGGTTTTGATGATATCGAAGGTCCAATAAATAACCTTAAGGCCGGAACGAAATACTATAAGATGTTGCTCAAAACATTTAAAGATCGGGACCTGGCTCTAGCAGCTTATAACCTTGGCCCAGGTGAAGTGGGAAACAGATTGAACAATGGATTTGACCCTGAAACGATGGACTATATCTGGAAAATCAGAAGAGTCAGCCGGCTCGTTATTTAAAGATGTGACGGACTTCCCTTGCCCCAGCTTTCTTCAGATCCTTAACCATTCCCTTTTGATTTCATTTATCACTTGATTTCTTTATGGTAGGCTTGCAAAGATTTTGCACGGCCGTGTCCTTGGCGGTTTGCCTCTATCCCCTTAGCAGCTGCAACAGCAGCCGCCAACGTAGTAATGTAAGGGATTTTGTGTTTGATTGCGTTTTTTCGGATATATGAATCGTCAAACTTTCCCACCCTCCCACTCGGTGTGTTGATCACCAACTGGATTTCCCTATTCTTGATGCCATCGACTATATCCGGTCTACCCTCATGCGTCTTGAGAATGGGCTCCGTCTTGATACCGTTTCGCAGAAGGTACTTGTGGGTCCCCTCCGTCGATTTGATGTGGAAGCCGAGCCTTTGGAATTCCCTTGCCACCCCGAGCACGCTTCCCTTGTCCTTATCGTCCACAGTGATCAGTACTGTCCCTTCATTGGGAAGAACCTGCTGTGCGGCCTCCTCCGCCTTATAGAAAGCAAGCCCGAAAGAATCGGCAAGACCTAGGACCTCCCCTGTAGAGCGCATCTCTGGCCCAAGCACCGGATCCACCTCATGGAACATATTGAAGGGAAAAACCGACTCCTTCACGCCAAAGTGTTTGAACGATCGTTCTTTGAGATTCAGGTCTGCAAGCTTCTTCCCCAACATGATCTGGGTGGCAATGCGTGCCATGGAAATATTGCAGATCTTAGACACGAGAGGTACGGTTCTGGATGCCCGCGGGTTGGCTTCCAGGATGTAGACCACATCGTCTGCAATTGCGTACTGTATATTTATAAGGCCTACGACGTTGAACTCCACGGCAATCTTCCTCGTGTAGTCGCGGATGGTATCGATATGACGCACGGGAATGCTTATGGGCGGGATCACGCAGGCCGAATCGCCCGAATGTATACCGGCAAGCTCGATGTGCTCCATGACAGCGGGAACAAAAGCATCGGTCCCGTCAGAAATTGCGTCCGCCTCGGCCTCGATGGCGTTCTCCAGAAATTTATCTATGAGGATGGGGCGTTCCGGCGTCACATCCACAGCTGCGGCCACGTAGCGCTTGAGCATCCTCTCGTCATGAACCACCTCCATGCCACGCCCCCCGAGGACATAGGAGGGACGCACCATGAGGGGATAGCCGATGTTGGCGGCAATCTCTATGGCCTCCTCCAGGGTGCTCGCCATTCCTGACTCGGGCATGGGGATGCCGAGCTTCTTCATCATCTGACGAAAGCGGTCGCGATCTTCGGCAAGATCGATTGTCTCCGGAGAAGTCCCGATGATCCTGACACCAGCCTGATAAAGTTCATTCGCAATATTCAGGGGCGTCTGTCCCCCGAATTGAACGATAACACCCTCGGGTTTTTCCTTCTCGTAAATGGAGAGAACGTCCTCCACGGTAAGGGGTTCGAAGTAAAGTTTGTCCGAGGTATCGTAGTCTGTGGATACGGTCTCCGGGTTACAGTTCACCATGATAGACTCATAGCCCTCGTCGCGGAGGGCAAAGGCTGCATGAACGCAGCAGTAATCGAACTCGATCCCCTGGCCGATTCGATTAGGCCCGCCGCCCAGGACCATAATCTTCCTGCGGTCGCTTACACCGACCTTATCCGAGGCATTGTAGGTTGAATAATAATAGGCAGCGTCTTCCACTCCGCTCACCGGCACGGGCTCCCATCTCTGGCCAAGCCCTAGGCTCAGGCGCCGCTTCCGTATTGTCTGCTCAGGAACCTTGAGGAGCATTGCAAGGTAACGATCTGAGAAGCCGTCCCTCTTTGCCTGTAGCAGGAGGTCGTCGGGCAGTTTCTCCATGCTATACTGGCTGATTCTCTCCTCAAGCTCCACGAGTTCCTTCATCTGCTTTATGAACCAGGGCTTTATATAGGTTCTCTTGTATAGATCTTGCACGGAAGCTCCTTTTCTCAGTGCCTCGTACATGATAAACTGCCGTTCACTCGATGGTTCATAGAGGAGATCCATAAGTTCTTCGAGCGTCTTCCGGTTAAAGTCCTTCACGAAACCAAGGCCATAACGACCCTTCTCCAGGGAGCGGATGGACTTCTGAAAGGCTTCTTTATATGTTTTGCCGATGCTCATGACCTCACCGACGGCGCGCATTTGGGTGCCAAGTTTATCTTCGGCGCCGGGGAACTTCTCGAAATCCCAGCGGGAGAATTTGACTACTACGTAATCGCCCCAGGGTATATATTTCTCGAGAGTGCCTTCGCGCCAGTAAGGGATTTCATCGAGAGTGAGTCCGCCGGCAAGAAGCGACGAGACATAGGCAATGGGGAATCCCGTAGCCTTTGAGGCGAGGGCCGATGAGCGTGAGGTTCTGGGATTGATTTCGATGACGACGACATGCCCCGTTTCGGGGTCGTGGGCAAACTGGATATTTGTGCCGCCGATGACCTGGATGGCCTCGACGATGTCATATGAGTACTTCTGGAGGCGCTTCTGGAGATCGGGATCAATTGTGAGCATGGGGGCCGTACAATAGGAATCACCCGTGTGTACACCCATGGCATCAACATTCTCAATGAAGCAGACAGTGATCATCTGATTCTTCGCGTCACGGACTACTTCAAGTTCTAACTCCTCCCAGCCCAGGACCGATTCCTCTATCAGAATCTGCCCCACAAGGCTTGCTGATATGCCACGGCTCGCCACAGTGCGGAGTTCTTCAAGGTTGTAAACCAGTCCTCCCCCTGTTCCTCCCATGGTATAGGCAGGGCGGATAACCACAGGGTAACCGATTTTTGCAGCAATCTCCTTAGCCTCCTCAACGCTGTAAGCTGGTTCGCTCCGGGGCATCTCGATCCCAAGCTTATTCATCGTTTCCTTAAAGGCAATACGGTCCTCACCTCTTTCGATGGCATCAACCTGGACTCCGATGACCTTGACGCCGTATTTCTTGAGGACACCCGCGCGGTGTAGTTCCGAGGTAAGATTGAGGCCGCTCTGCCCGCCGAGATTGGGCAGGATGGCATCGGGTCGCTCATTTTCGATGATCTCTGTCAGGTACTGTAGGTTTAATGGTTCCACGTATGTGACATCGGCCATTCCCGGGTCTGTCATGATAGTGGCTGGGTTGGAATTTACCAGAACAATCTCGTAGCCGAGCTTGCGTAAAGCCTTGCAGGCCTGGGTACCCGAATAATCGAACTCGCATGCCTGGCCTATCACGATGGGACCTGATCCTATGATCAACACTTTGTTGATGTCATGGCGTTTTGGCATAAAATTATCCTTTGATTATAATTGAAGATGAAAATCTTTTGCGCAACCGTCCAGACATTGAAGATAGAGGTAGACGGGAGCTGCAAATTTTTTACAAATCGCTACAATCACCGATATTGAACTTCATTTTTGTTCTTGACCAGAAGCAACCTGGTGGGTCATTCCGGGATGGAATTAGCATGCAAAAATGTTAAATTTCAATTCATCATTAGTACAAAAGCGTATCGAAGAGCGCAGTGAATATAAGGGAGTCATACCTTGATGTCAAGACAAAAAACGACAGGACACAACAGGATTTCTGACTTGAGAACTTTCCAACCAAGGGGAGAAATATACTGGGAAAGGCTATTTACCTGGCATTGACACCCCCACCTTTTTTCATTATACTCCCTGGCTTGAAATAGAGTTAATCTCGGTACTTAATCAGTGATTTATCTAAACAACATTTCCCTGTCCTTCGCCGACAAGAGGATCTTCGACAACATCACCTGGATGATTCCGGAAAAGAGCAGGATCGGTCTCGTAGGAGATAACGGAACCGGGAAGACCACCCTTTTCAGAGCAATCCTGGGGATGGTCGATATCGATGATGGAGTCATAGAGATTCCGAATAGGAAAAACAGAACAATAGGCTATCTGCCGCAGGACCTGGTAGAGCTGGAGCCCTTTCCCCTCATAGAATATCTAAGGAAGAAGAGCGGCATAGACGATATCGACCGGGATCTGAAAGATCATGAAAGACGTATGTCCCGGTGTGATCCTGACTCGGCCGAGTATCAGGAGATACTGAAGGCATACGAAGCCACGACTTGCCGCTTTCAGGCCGCCGAGGGATACCGCTTCGACGCAAAGGCGAAGCAGATACTAAACGGCTTCGGGTTCCGTGAAAAGGATTTCTCCAAGAGCTGCACTGAATTTTCCGGCGGCTGGAAGATGCGCATCCTGATTGCCCTGATCTTACTATCCGCTCCGGATATCATGCTCCTCGACGAACCGACCAATCACCTGGATACGGAGAGCATGGAGTGGCTGGAAAGCTATCTGAAAAATTACCACGGCACTCTGCTGGCAATTGCTCACGACCGCGTGTTCCTCGATAAAATGGTCAATCAGGTCGTGGAGCTGTCCAATCATCGACTCACCGTCTATAAGGGAAACTACTCCTACTATCTTGCGGAAAAGGAACGGCGTCTAGATGCCCTGAAAAAACAGATGGCCCTTCAGCGTGGAGAGATCAAAAAGACACAGGAATTCATCGAGCGGTTCCGGTATAAAGCCACCAAGGCCAGACAGGTCCAGAGCCGCATCAAGATGCTCGAACGCTTTGAAATCATTGAACACGAAAGACACAGAAGACAGATTCATATCAGGTTTCCCGAAGCGCCGAAAAGTGGCAGGGAGGTTGTGTCTACAAGACATGTTTCCAAAAGCTATGGGGACCTGAACGTTTTCAGTTCCTTTGACCTGACAATCCACAGGGGTGAAAAAATCGCCCTCGTCGGCATCAACGGGGCGGGTAAATCCACCCTGGCCAGGATTCTCGCCGGTATGGAAGAGCCGTCTTCCGGGAAGGTGATCTACGGCCTCAATGTGAGCATGGCCTTCTTTTCTCAAGAAAGCGCGCAGAATCTCGACTATGGGCGTACCATCTGGGATGATGTTTGCCTGACGGGCAGTCGCAGCAATGATCAGGAAAAACGGAACCTCCTGGGGACTTTTCTCTTCTCCGGCAATGACATCTATAAGGAGATTTCCGTGCTGTCCGGCGGGGAGAAGTCACGCCTTGCCCTGCTGAAAATACTTCTCCAGGATTCAAACCTGCTGATCCTCGACGAACCCACCAATCATCTGGACCTGAAAACGAAAGAGATTCTCCAGAATTCTCTGCTCGGCTATACGGGTACAGTGGTAATAGTCTCCCACGACCGGTTCTTCCTGGACCGCCTCGTCAGTAAGGTTATCGAGATTCGTGACGGGCGATGCTACGAATATTTTGGAAACTACTCTTATTTCATCCAGAAGCGCGGCGAAATGACATCGGTTATCTCTAGCACAGCCGGCGAGCGGCCGTTTCAGGGAGCAGCAGGGGCAACTGTGGCTGGCAATTCAACTGCAACAGCATCACCGCCAGAGGCGCACGAGGCGATACCCGGCCGTCGACCTTTTAAGACGAAGGAGGAAAAACGGCTGGAAGCGGAAGAAAGAAACCGTCTTTCGCGTATTATGAGCGACTTTAAGATTAGACTGAAGGCGCTGGAGAATCACATTATCCATCTCGAAGAGAAGAAGGCGGATAACGAAAAGATTCTCTGTGAGCCTGGTATTCACAGGGAACCGCAGAAAATCAAAATGCTAAATCAGGAGCTACTTGATATCACCAGGGAGCTTGAAAATCTTTACGCTTCATGGGACACGCTCACCCAAAAAATTGAAGCCCACGAAGCCGGAAGCAATGCCGGGATGTAAGTAGCGGACCCGAAGGTCTGCACTACATTTCCTTCCGTCTTTACGTAGTGCAGGACTTTAGTCTTGCTGGTATAGTGGACCTATTATGAAGACATTGGGGCTGAACGAGAAGGAAATTGATCGGGCTGTAAGAAGGGCGATTGCACGGATCCCATCGGAAATACGGCATCATCTGAAAAACGTCGTCATTTCAGTCCAGAAGCGTCCTTCTAGGGAAATTCTCGAGGAGATGGGTCTTCATCGGAATGAACCTTTGCTTGGTATGTACAGGGGTACATCACTCATGGATCGTTCCGTGGTCTATCCGCCTCTTTACCCGGACACAATTATTCTGTTCCAGGAGTCTTTGGAAAGAATGTGCAACACGATAGACGAGCTTGAGGAACAAATCGAAATTACCGTGGTGCATGAAATCGCGCATTTCTTGGGAATCAGCGAGGAAAGGCTTGCGGAACTTGGATACGGTTGAGCCTTTCCTTCGGTGCTGTCGTGAAGAAATGCAGGAAAAAGGGCGGTTGAAGAAGCCTCCTACCGCCCGGGATTGCAATCAATTGATGTGGTTTCAAGAAAATAAAATTACAAAAGTTCAATTTTTACAGGTGTTGTGTTGGCTATATTATCTGAAACAGGACACCTGCTTTCTATTTCATGTACAAAAGCCTCCTTTTCCTCCCTTGACATATCCGCGTCAATATTCAATGTGACATTTATACCCGCAATTCCAGCCCTGTTTTCCTTGCTCTTGCCGAGTATCGTCTCCTGATCAAATGTCCCTTCCACCTTCATGTGCATGCCGTTTAGTTTGATCCTCTTCTGGATGGCAATAATTCGTGCCACTGTGGCGATGCATCCTGCAAGAGACGTGAATAAATATTCAACAGGGTTTGGCCCTGCATCAGTACCACCGCCCGTGGTCGGTTGGTCGACGTAAATAGTATGGCTCCCCGCCTTTACTTCAACCTTGAATTTTTCATCAGACTTTGCCTCAATGCTGACCGTTTTCATTTTTGCCATTTAATTCTCTCCTGACTTTATTTTGTTTCATGCCTTCGGCACGTCGATCATAGGCGTTTCATAATATTTTCCCATGCGGCTCTTTGACATGGTGGTTAGTATTACGGCCATGGAATTTCATAGCGGACTCTACTGGATGGGTTTTAAAGAAGGAAGGGCCCCTCAATATGATCCTTTGAACCTCTCCTCGAATTCCTCAGGGCTGAACCTGTATTCCTGGGTTCCATAGCACTCCACGGCAAAGGAAGCACATACACTGCCTATCCTGGCACTTTGTTCAATGTCCTTGCCCCGAACCAGTCCGCTGATCAGCCCGCCCCTGTATGAATCGCCGGCGCCTGTGGGGTCCTCTGCCTTTCTTGGCTTGACCACGGGAATGTCTATTTCGCCTTTCGCCGTGATAACCTGCGAACCTTTCTCCCCTAAGGTAACAATGACAGTCCCGGCCCGCCGTATCAAATCCCTTTTGTCTAAGGCGGTTTTTTTCATGATCATCTCCAGCTCATAATCATTAGCTATCAGGATCCGGCACCCATCAATGGCGTCTGCAACATCCCCGGCAGCGAGCACGGGCAGAGATTGTCCGGGATCAAAGATGTAGCCGATTCCTCTTTGCTTGCAGATGCGCGGGTAATTCACCATGTCTTCAAGATTACCGGGAGAGACGATGGCAATGGTATCCTCAGGATTGAGCCTGTCGAAATCCAGAGATGAAGAATATTTCATGGCGCCGGGGTTGAAGCCGGTGATTTGGTTGTCGGCAAGATCGGTGGTTATATAAGCGCTTGCCGTGAATTCATCTCTTATGATTTTGATGCCGTCTGTTGAAATTCCATTCTTTGCGATCCATTCGAAGTACCTGTGGTAATCATGACCGATAGCGGCAGATATGATCGGCTTTTCCCCTATGAGAGATAGAGCGTAGGCAATATTTCCCGCCGTGCCGCCGAATTTCTCCCTCATGCTGTTAACCTGGAAACAAACGTTTAAGACGTGTATCTTCCCGGGAAGGATATGATCCGAGAAGTGTCCCGGAAAATCCATAATCCTGTCGTATGCCAGTGACCCGGAAACAATTATATTCATATTCATGGGCCTCTCAAATTAGTTCGAAGTCACCATCGTTTGCCAAAAGAAGTAAATAAAATGCATTTGAATGTCAAGGGCTATTTGGGAACATCAGATAGAGCGCATATGTAGACTGAGATCAACTGCAGTCTATTCTCCTTTGGTGAAACCATTCACAAGCCCAAACGAAATTGACCCTCTCTGAAAAAGGTGCTACCTTACTTGCCATACGTAATTTTGAGCCGAACCATTCAGACAAACGCCGGAGGCATTGTTTATTCATGACAAGAGAGAAAGCTATTTTTGACGAATGGCCTGAAAAATATGACCAATGGTTTACGACCCCTATCGGTTCCCTCGTAAGAAAATATGAAAGCGAACTAATATTGAACTTTTTGAAGCCGGCTCCCGGAGAAATGATCCTTGACGCAGGCTGCGGTACAGGAGTCTTTACGAGCGATATCGTCTCCTCTGGATCACAGGTCATAGGGCTCGATATATCTTTTCCAATGCTCCGGCGGGCAAGGGAAAAGTCCGGAGGCGTTCGCTTCCATCCAATATGGGGCGATATATCAACCCTGCCCTTCCGTGAGAAGTCTTTTGACAAGGTCGTTTCAATTACTGCCCTTGAGTTTATTGCCGAGGCCAAGAGTGCTGTGGCTGAGCTTTTTCGTGTTACGAAAAGAGGCGGTGTCGTTGTCGTGGCAACCCTCAACAGCAGTAGTCCCTGGGCAGCGCGCAGAAGGGAGGAAGCAAGAAAGGGACATTCCATTTTCAGTAAGGCAATCTTGAGATCCCCTGATGACCTGCTGTCCCTTTCACCTGCCCATGGCGTGGTGAGAACGGCCATCCATTTTGACAAACAAGACTCGCCTGAGAAAGCTATGGAGGTCGAGCATGAAGGTCAGAGCAAAGGATATATGACAGGCGCTTTTGCTGTTGTGCGATGGTTGAAGCCCCAGGAATAGTGCACATTCCAGTTCAAAAAAACTATACTCCCTAAGAAATTCCCGTGCGGCGGGAATTCGTTTTTTCTTGAATGACCTTCATTTTTTTGTATACCGTGTTAATAAAAAGAAGTATGTTTCAGCCTTCGAGGAACGGAAAAGGAAGGCCGCATTTGTGAAGGCTATGTTCTAAAGTTAATAATTAAGAGAATAGTGAGTGTAAATACATGCAGAAATTTCTTGACCCCGCTTCAGTGGCTCTTATCGGTGTTCCGCGTAACACCGGCAATGGTTCTTTCAACAACGCAGAAACAATGTTGCGTTATGGCTATGGAGGAAAGATCTTCCCCATAAATCCAAACGCCACAGAAATTTGTGGTCTGAAGGCCTACCCGTCTATAACTGAGGTCCCGGAGACGGTTGACTTGGCTGTGATATCCGTTGGCAGGGAACGGGTCATCCCGATGCTGGATAAGTGTATTTCAGCCGGTGTCAGACGAGTGGTCATAATTACCCAGGGTTTTGCGGATGCCGACCAAAAAGGGAAGGAGATGCAGGAGGAAATCGTAGCAAGGGCCAGGGCAAATGGCGTGCGTATCTTGGGCCCCAACACGATGGGGGTCGTAAACAATTTCAGAAAATTCACTACCGCCTTTATTGATCTCGTCCGTCCCGAGACTTTTTCACCTGTTTCGCTGATTGCCCAGACGGGGGTCATCCAAGTTGCATCGCAGAACATGGCATATAAAGATTGGGGAAAAGCGATCGACATAGGTAACGGTTGTGACATTGATGTGGTGGATGCCCTTACTTATCTCGCCGCCGACCCGGAGACAAAGATTATTGTCGTTCACATGGAAGGGATCAAACGAGGCTCTGATTTCCTGAAGCTTGCATCTCAGGTAACGTTTCATAAACCTATTATTGTCTTTAAATCAGGCCGCAGCCAGGCAGGTGCGAAAGCGGCGCTCTCTCATACGGGTTCACTGGTCGGAGAAGATCATGTTTTTGATGCTGCCTTTAAACGAGCCGGAATTATCAGGGTAAAAAACGGGGCTGAGCTGACCGATGCGATCCGCGCACTTCTTCTCATGAAGGAGATGGAAGGTCCGCGGCTCGGAGTGGTGACTGTCACCGGAGCAGGGGGCATTATGACGGCGGATGCCTGCGAAGACTATGGCCTGGAATTGGCAAAGCTTCCCGAAGGCTTGGCGGACAAACTTTCCGTTGGTTTGCCGGAGTGGATTCATGTCAGCAATCCGATAGACATCTGGCCTATTGGCATGATCGGCGGCAATTATACCGGGGCATGCAGCACAGCGCTGACAGAATTGCTGCGCTCCCATGAAGTGGATGGAGTATTGGCCATCCTGCCTACGTCGAACTCTCCACTCCATCAGATTCTCAATATGGTTGAACATGTCAGAGAATCAAGAAAAAATGCAGGCAATATGAAGCCCCTTGCACTGTGGCCTTACATGGATACCACTTCCTTTATCGATAAATTTGAGAGTATTCCCGGAGTGGCCTGTTTTAACAGCATAGAACAGGCTGTACAGGGGCTTGCTTTCTGCTACAGGTATCACCAGGCGAAGAAACGCAACATCCCCCTTCAAAGAACCTTCCCCATTGATCTTGAAAAATTGCGGCCTCTCGCTGAGAAGGGCAGATCGCAGAAACTGTTGGTCGGAGACGAGGCGCTGACACTATTGGATCTCTTTGGCATCCCCGTTGTCAAAAGCGGCATCGCAAGAAGTCGCAAAGAATTGGAAAACATCGCGTCATCAATGACCTATCCGCTTGTACTAAAGTTGACTGGGGCCGCATTCATCCACAAGACGGAGTGGGGAGGCGTTGTGACGGGAATCAGGGATATGAAAGATCTCCAGCGTGCGTTTGACCGGATCGTTCATAATGTTAGCACGCGTCAACCGAATGTGAAAGTTGAATCCGTTCAGGTTCAGGAACATATCCATGGGCATGAATTGCTTTTTGGTTTGAAGAGAGACCATGAATTTGGCCACGTTGTAGCCTGCGGCCTCGGCGGCATTTATACGGAAGTTTTCAAAGACATCAGTAGAGCAATTGTCCCTGTCGATCAGGAAGAGGCTCATGGTATGCTTGCATCTCTCAAGATAGCGCCCATATTGAGAGGTCTGAGGGGTGAGGCAGGAATTGACTGGAAATGTCTCATCGAAATTTTGGAAAGACTTTCGTTCCTTGCATGCACCCTGTCAGATATTTCGGAGCTGGACATCAATCCTGTTATAGCGACGAGCAACAAATGTATTGCCGTTGATGCCCGGATATTGTGGTAAATTTAAAAAGTTGTTATAGACGCCGTGCCGCGAATTAAAACCGCTGTCCCTGGTTTTCCTAAAATACTCATGCAGAGGAGGAATAAAGAATGAAAAATCTGGAATGGAAAAATCCGCCTGAAATGCAGATTGACCCGGCCAAAAATTACAGGGCGGTTATTGAAACCAGCAAAGGAGTTATTGAACTGGAGCTAAATCCGCAACATGCGCCGAAGACAGTCAACAACTTCGTCTTCCTGGCGAAAGAGGGTTTCTATGACGACGTATCCTTTCACCGGGTGATCGAAAATTTCATGATCCAGGGCGGAGATCCCACAGGTACGGGAAGGGGTGGCCCCGGCTACAGGTTTGAGGATGAGTTGAAGGGGAATCCCTTGAAGCATGAAACAGGAGTGATTTCCATGGCGAATTCCGGGCCGAACACGAATGGCAGCCAGTTTTTCATCACCCATTCCCCTCAGCCTCACCTGAACGGCAGACACACGGTATTCGGCAAGGTCGTTAGTGGCCAGGAGATCGTCAATGCAATTCAGCAGGGAGATAAAATGCTGCACATAGAAATACAGGAGGCATAGAAAGCGCACTGTCGCTGCGAGGCGCGCGGCACTGCGGCAATATCTCGTATATACGTAGTGCAGACCTTCAGGTCTGCTGTAGCAGATATCTAAAACCAGACGACATTGCAGTGTAGACGGTAATCAGGCGCAGTTATCGTGGGAACAATTTATGCTGTTTAAAAAAAAATACAAAATGACTATCAATCCAGAATTCGCTGATATCTCCGATATTCAAGAAAAATATGAAATCAGGATTGCAACCGTTGTCGATAATAATGATTGGGTGAAAACCAAGGCGAGGGAAATAGATTTAGATAAAGAACTACATCTGGCCAAAGACCTTGATAGAATCATGAGATATTTCATAGAACTCTATAAGTTTGTCGGTGTCAGCTCTAACAACATTTACTGGAATCTTACACAGGTGCCGATAAGACAAGTCCTTATTCCAACAAATGAAAGAAAATATATCTCCGTTATAAACCCTCAAATTTTGAAACTTGAGGGGCAAGAGAATAACTACGTGGAGGCATGCGGTTCAGTACCCAACAAAGTCTACATAGTCAGAAGAAAACCATATGTGTTAATCTCGGGATATACAATGGATAAACAGCATATTGAATTGGAATACGGATCAAAGGATTATTACGCGGGGGAGGACCCTATGTATTCGTCATACAGCAATCCGGAATGGGTTATTCAGCACGAGATGGATCACCTTGAAGGAATAACAATACAAGACAAGGGGGCCGTATTGATCTGAAAAGTCTTTTATCTAATATTTTCAGAGAGACATCCTTATCCGAGGTCTAATGTGTTAAGTATAACTTTCTGAAGTCCTCAGAATCTCAACACTTATTGATATGCAGGATTTCATGCGGTAATAATTGATGAGTATCATCTCAATAATTATGATATGTAGGCAGTAAATAAGAGATATGAGCTTTCTTGAATGCAGATATTACTGAAAATCAGTGAGGTTTTTGAGGTAATATTTTCTCTCCTATAAGTTCATGCCAATAATGAAAAATTTGTGTACCAAGATACAATAAATGAGCATCAGAAGCCAAGACGAACAACCAGACCGTATAGCAAGTTTTGGCAAGACGCGTTAAACTTGCCCTATCTCATCAAGTACAAAAGCAAAGGAATAGTCTTATGGGTGGTTTTTTTGGTGTAGTAAGCAAAGAAGATTGTGTGCAAGAACTATTTTATGGAATCGATTATCACTCGCATCTGGGCACCAGCCGGGGCGGCATGGCGGTGTTGGGCAAAAAAGGATTTGTGCGCGCTATCCACAACATTGAAAATGACCAGTTCCGTTCCAAGTTTGAAGGCGATCTTCATAAGATGAGCGGCACCATGGGCATTGGCTGTATAAGTGACACCGAAGCTCAGCCCCTCATTGTCCGCGCGCACCTGGGCCACTACGCGCTAACCACCGTCGGTCGCATCAACAATATTGAAGCGCTGGCGCAACAGGCCTTTGCCAACCAGACCGTGCACTTTCTGGAGATGGGCAGCGGTGGAATAAATCCGACCGAACTGGTAGCCACGCTGATTAACCAAGGCGTTTCCTTTGTAGACGGCGTTCGCCGGGCACAGGAAGTCATCGACGGATCATGCTCTATGCTGCTGATGGCCCCAGAGGGTATATATGCTATCCGCGACCGCTTTGGCCGGACGCCGGTCATTATCGGCGAAAGAGATGGGGCCTATTGCGCCACCATGGAGACATGCGCCTTTCCCAATCTGGGTTATCAATTTAAATACGAACTCGGCCCCGGCGAGATAGTGCTGTTAACCCCAGACGGTATGGAACAGAAGAACCCGCCCGGTGATGTGCTGCGCATTTGTGCTTTCCTGTGGGTCTACTATGGCTACCCAGCTTCCACTTACGAAGGGATGAATGTGGAAGTGATGCGCTACCGCAGCGGCGCCGCCCTTGCCCGCAACGATAACGTGATGGTAGATATGGTGGCGGGTGTACCCGATTCTGGTACAGGCCATTCCATTGGCTACGCCAACGAGGCCAGGCTGCCACAGTGCCGCCCCTTTGTGAAATACACGCCCACCTGGTCCCGGAGCTTCATGCCACAGGACCAGAATGTCCGCAATGTGGTGGCCCGGATGAAGCTCATTCCGGTTTATGAATTAATTCGGGGCAAAAGGCTATTGTTCTGCGAAGACTCCATTGTGCGTGGTACGCAACTACGCGAGACCATCGAGCGACTGTATGATTGCGGCGCCAAAGAAGTGCACATGCGCCCGGCTTGCCCACCATTAATACACGGCTGTCGATTCCTCAATTTTTCACGGTCCCGTTCCGATTTAGATCTGGCTGGCCGGCAGGCTATCCGCGAAATAGAAGGGCAAGACGAACCTCACCTGGCCGAATACGCCATCCCAGACTCGCCCAAGCGGCAGGCCATGATCGACCGCATCCGCATCCGCCTCAATTTAACTTCACTCAAATACCAGACCCAGGACGATATGCTGGCTGCCATTAACCTGCCCAAAGAGAGAGTGTGCACATATTGTTGGGATGGAGTGGGTTAGTAGTTTTTTATGTAGAGAAATATCACAAGGGCATCTTTGCTGCCACAAACGTAGTGCAGCCGTCTCGGGACAAGAGTGGAAAGGACGCGGCAGGATTTACCTTTCAGCGTGCTCGTCATTCAGCGGGTCTGCACTCGTTCCATCCAAGATGCTGAGTGCAGACGTTAACTCTCTCTCAATCAGAAATCAAAGAAGCTTTAGAAACCCGCTCCTCGCACTTTGTGTTGAATGAAACAGGCAATCTTCCGCTGGCTGG
>Ga0209048_10001614_pt1 | contig 22917 bp, 22 predicted proteins | sample FrelakmetCRP12CR_FD_187146 | JGI IMG/M metagenome (GOLD analysis project Ga0209048, IMG submission 187146) | Freshwater lake sediment microbial communities from the University of Notre Dame, USA, for methane emissions studies - CRP12 CR (SPAdes)... | ecosystem: Environmental > Aquatic >... | reverse complement strand
CAGCGTGAACGGTCGTCCCCGCGACGCTGGCGCCTATGCTGTAGCGGCCGCGCCACGGTGGCCTGTACGCCCACGAGTAGGCACCCCGCGCCGTGGTGCGCACGATCGCGGTCCTCGTCGTCATCCAGCCGAAGCTCGTTCTTAGCCTGATCGCGAGACGGACCCATTCTCCGCCGGCGGCTGCCGGTGCCACAGACCCTGACGCCCACACGGCCCTCCCGGGCGCGACGGTCGTCGGCCGCACGCCGAGCGACACCTTGGCGCTCACCGCGCTCATGACACTCAGGCTCCGCGCGCTGGTACCCGTCCCACCGGGCGTCGTCACGGCGATCGGTCCTGAGATCGCGCCCCGAGGCACGATGGCGGTGAGCCGGGTGTCCGAGACAAGGGTGAACACGTCCGCGGGCGTGCCGTTGAAACTGACGGTGAAGCCCTCGGCGAAGATCAGGTCCCTGCTAAGCCAGGGAAAGACCGTCCACCTCACCGCGACGCTGACCTACAAGTCGGCGCTCGGCGGGGCCCCGACCGTGCAGGTGTTCCACGTGACGGTCAAGGGCAAGAGGAAGGGCCACAAGAAACACTAGGGGCGGATCGAGACGATCGGCTTCATCGCGACGGGGCGCCCACGGGCGCCCCGTCGTGTTCTTCCGATCCTGAGCCTCGCCCTCTCGAGTCGCCGGTCCTCGCCGTCGATGCCCGGGCAGAGTGGGCTGCCAATCTGTCTAAGCCGAGTCGATCGAGCCGCCTCACGGGATAGCCTGTGCAGCCTGCAGAGGCCAGCAAGAACGCGCGAGACGCTCTCGCTCTATGCGAAGGAGAAATCAGCACATGAAGCCACGACACCTTATCCCGATGACCGGAGCGGCCGCGGCCGCACTCGTCGCGAGCTTCGCGATCGCCCCGGGCGTGTCCGCGCATGGCGCACGCTCGGCGGCGAGCTGCACTCCGGTGACGAACATCGAGGCGATCATCGACGACTCGGGCTCGATGGCGGTCACCGATCCCAGCACGCTGCGCGTGAAGGGTCTGAAGCTGCTGATCAACACGCTCAGCTCCTCGACGACGCTCGGCGCGGTCGAGTTCGGCGGCAACTTCTTCACGAGCTCCACGCCGGCCGCCGACACGGTCTTCCCGCCCGAGGCGGTGGGTGCCAACGCCGCCGCGATGGCGACCTCGCTGGAAGCCAAGATCAAAGCCGACAACGGCGGCACCGACTACAACGCGGCCTTCGCGCAGTCCGATGCCGATAACCCGGGCGCCCAGGCCCGCATCTTCCTGACCGACGGCGGCCACGATGTGGGCACCTACAACAACGGGCACCTGACCCACAAGGTGCCGACCTACGTGATCGGCTTCAGCACGGGGGTCGCCGATGCGGAAGCGCAGCAGCGCCTGAAAACGATCGCCAGCGACACCGGCGGGCAGTTCTACCCGCAAACCGACTCCAGCCAGCTGCAGTCGGTGATGAACAGCATCGGCGCGGCGCTCACCTGCCAGACGCCGCCGCAGAGCTTCACCGACAAGCTCAAGCGGGGTGCCAGCAAGATCCACAGCGTCTCGATCGGGGCAAGCACCAAATCGATCCAAATCGCGCTCACGTGGGCGAACCCGCTCGACAAATTCACGATCTCGAACCTCAGGATCGTGCGTAACGGCCGGACGATCGCGCAGGCCGCCAAAGTGAAAAGGCTGAGCGTCAAAACGACCACCAGCCCGACGTTCACCGTGCTGAAGGTCTCCGGCCTGACGAGGGGTAAGCTGTCCTTCAAGGTCCGGGCCGCGACGATCGGCTCCGGTCAGCCGCAGGTGACGCTCACCACCCAGGTGAGCCACGGCGGGAAATAGCGGGTACCGAGCAGACACGGCGGTTGTGAGCCGTAGGACGGGCGCCTCTTCGTCGCCCGTCCTACGCGCGCCCCGCGAGACTTGGGGCCGCCCTACAATGAGCCCCATGGAAGGCGCGATGTCCGAAACGAGCGCGCGCAGCTGGCTGCGCTGCTACCGCTGCTGGTCCCAGGACCTGGAGGTGCAGGTCCATTACGAGGGCATCCACAAGATCGACTCGGAGACCGGCGAGCGCGCTGAAGTGGTCGACGAGCTGCAGGAGGCCGTCGTGCAGTGCCTGGACTGCATGCACGACCAGCCGCACCTGGGGTTCAGCAACGGGCGGGTCGAGCCGATCGAGGATCGCTGGGAACGGATGATCGCGGGGACTCCCTGGGTCGCCTCGTGCACGGTGGCGGTGGACGCCGACGACGTCGAGAGCTGCTCGGGGCCCGAGGCCGGAGACGCGCTCTCCTACGCCGCCTTCGGCGACCACGGCGTGCGCGAGTTCTTCACCCACGTGCGCTTCCACAAGCACGAGGACGACGGGCGGATCATGGTGCACCTGCTGGTCGAGCTCTACGCGCGCTCGCTGGAGGAGGCCACCGAGGTGCTCGAGGCATCGGCGCGCGGCGCGCTCACGATCACCTCGCTGGCCGAGGAGTCACGCCCGCCGGCCGCCGCCGGCGAGACCCACGGCCACGAGTAACCCAGGAGCGGCGGGCTCCCGGTCAGCCCAGGCGCTCTTCGAGCGCCTTCAGCTGCTTGTGCAGCTCGTCGGGAAGATGCTCGAATTTCCCCAGGTGCTCGTGGAATTGCGGCAGCTGGGCCTTCCACTCCTTGACGTCCGCCCGCAGCAGCTCGGCCATGTCCTCCTCGGAGACGTCGAGCCCGTTGGTGTCGATGCCCTCCCCGCCCACCGGCGGGATCAGGCCGATCGGCGTCTGGCGCGCTGCTCCGTGGCCCGCGCAGCGCGCGAAGACCCAGGACAGGACGCGCGAGTTCTCGCCGAAGCCCGGCCACAAAAAGCGCCCGTCATCGTCCTTGCGGAACCAGTTGACGTAGAAGATCTTCGGGAGCTTCGCGCCGTCCCGGCGGCCGATCGCGAGCCAGTGCGCGAAGTAGTCGGCCATGTTGTAGCCGCAGAAGGGCAGCATCGCGAAGGGGTCGAAGCGCAGCTCGCCCACGGTGCCCGCCGCCGCCGCGGTCTTCTCCGAGCTCATCACCGCGCCGAGGAACACCCCGTGCTCCCAGTCGAGCGCCTCGGTCACTAGCGGGACGACCGTCGAGCGCCGGCCGCCGAAGAGCATGGCGTCGATCGGCACCCCCGCGGGGTCCTCCCACTCCGGCGCGATCGCCGGGTCCTGGGCCGCCGGGGTGGTGAAGCGCGCGTTCGGGTGCGCCGCGGGCGCGTCCGCGGCGGGCGTCCAGTCGTTGCCGTGCCAGTCGATCAGGTGCGCGGGCGGCTCCTTCGTGAGCCCCTCCCACCAGATGTCCCCGTCGTCGGTCTTCGCGCAGTTGGTGAAGATCGAGTTGCGCTCGATCGTGCGGATCGCGTTCGGGTTCGTGTGCGCGCCGGTTCCCGGCGCGACGCCGAAGAAGCCCGCCTCCGGGTTGATCGCGTACAGCCGGCCGTCCTGCCCGAACTTCATCCACGCGATGTCGTCGCCGATCGTTTCCACCCTCCAGCCCTCGAGCGTGGGGATCATCATCGCCAGGTTCGTCTTGCCGCAGGCGCTCGGAAACGCGCCGGCGATGAACTTGACCTCGCCCTCGGGAGAGGTGAGCTTCAGGATCAGCATGTGCTCGGCCATCCAGCCCTCGTCGCGCGCCATCACCGAGGCGATGCGCAGCGCGAAGCACTTCTTGCCGAGCAGGGCGTTGCCGCCGTAGCCGGATCCGAAGGACCAGATCTCGCGCGAGTCGGGGAAGTGGACTATGTACTTGTTCTCGGCGTTGCACGGCCACGGCACGTCGTCCTGACCGGCGTCCAGGGGCATGCCCACGGAGTGCACGCAGGGCACGAACCTGCCCTCGTTGCCGAGGGCGTCCAGCGGGCCCTGGCCCATACGGGTCATGATCCGCATGCTCACCGCGACGTAGACCGAGTCGGTCAGCTGCACCCCGACGTGGCTCTTGTCCGAGCCGATCGGTCCCATCGAGAACGGCACCACGTACATCGTGCGCCCCCGCATCGAGCCGACGAACAGCTCGTTGAGCGTCTCGCGCATCTCCGCCGGGTCGCACCAGTTGTTCGTCGGACCGGCCTCCCGCTCGGTGGCCGAGCATATGAACGTACGGTCCTCGACCCGCGCCACGTCCCCGGGATCCGACAGCGCCAGGTAGGAGTTGGGCCGCTTGGCCTGCGAGAGGCGTTCGAAGGTGCCCGCCTCGACGAGCGCCTTGCAGAGGGCGTCGTACTCCTCGGCGGACCCGTCGCACCAGCGGATCTCGGCCGGTTCGGTGAGCCTCGCCACCTCCTCGACCCAGGCCAGCAGGGCCTTGTGCTCGGTCGGGGCGGAGGCGGTCGTGTTCGTCACTTGCAAGCAGCTCCTCGGGGTCGCGGTTCAATCGGCGAGCGCCTTCGTGCCGGCGCCTCGTCAACCGGGCTCCGGAACGGAAAAACGCCCTCTGTGGGCGGTCCGGAGAGCCTATCGCACGCCCGGGCGATCCGGAAACCCGCCCGCTTCCGGGCCCGCCCCCGCCGCGCTCGCGGCCTAGTCGACGTCGCCCTCGGCAGGGCTGCCGGGGGTCCTGCGGGGGACCAGCACGAGCCGCTTGAACTCGGCGACCAGCAGGCCGTCCTGGTTGAGGACCCGCGTGTGGACCTTCACGGTGCCCCTGTCCGGCTTCGACCTCGACTCGGTCTTGTCGAGCACCTCGGACTCGCAGTACAGCGTGTCGCCGTGGAAGACCGGGGCCGGGTGCTTGAGCTCCTCGGTCGCGAGGTTGGCGATCGCCTTCCCGCTCACGTCGCTCACCGACATGCCGAGCGCCAGCGAGTACACGAGCGGGCCCACCACGACGTTGCGGCCCTGCTGCGATTTGCTCGCGTAGACGTCGTTGATGTGCAGCGGATGATGGTTCATCGTGATCAGGCAGAAGAGGTGATCGTCCGCCTCGGTCACGGTCTTCGCGGGCCAGTGCTTGTAGATGGCGCCCACCTCGAACTCCTCGAGGTAGCGGCCGTACGGATGGGAGCCACTCGCCTCGCGTGCGGCCTGCTCGGTCTCGACGGACTCGGTCTGGCTCATGGGGGTCCTAGCGTCTCCTCGGGTGGCTTGCGGTGGGTCAGACTCTAGTGAGGAGGCCCAGCCGATACGGTTTGGAGCGAGATTCCAACCTAGCGCCCCAATTCGGCCACGCCAGGAGACCACACCTTGCGCAACCCCCGCGACTTCTTCAAGCCCCTCGCCATCGACGCTCCGGCGCCGGCCCGCGAGATCCCATTCAAGCCGTCCCGGATGATCCATTTCCTTGACTTCTCGAACGAGAAGATGGTCGCCAAGGTGCCCGCCATCGCCCCGACGGTGGACATCCTGCTGGGCAACCTCGAGGACGCCGTCCCGCTGGACAAGAAGGAGGCCGCGCGCGCCGGCCTGATCAAGGTCGGGCGCGAGATGGAGCTCGGGGACACCGCCCTGTGGACGCGCGTGAACGAGCTGGCCTCGCCCTACGTCCTCGACGACCTCACCCAGCTCGTCGGCGAGATCGGGCACCGGCTGGCGGTCATCATGGTCCCCAAGATCGAGGGGCCGTGGGACATCCACTACGTGGACCGCCTGCTCGCCCAGCTCGAGGCGAAGGCCGGCCTGGATCGCCCGATCCTCGTGCACGCCGTGCTCGAGACCGCGCAGGGCGTGGCCAACCTCGAGGAGATCGCCTGCGCCTCGCCGCGCATCCAGGGCATGAGCTTCGGCCCGGCCGACCTCGCGGCCTCGCGGCGCATGAAGACCACCCGCGTGGGGGGCGGGCACCCCGGCTACCGCACGATCGCCGACCCCGATCCCGAGAATCCCGAGGCGCCCCGGCCCAGCTACCAGCAGGACCCCTGGCACTACTCGATAGCCCGCATGGTCGACGCCTGCACCTCGGTGGGCGCTCTGCCCTTCTACGGGCCCTACGGCGACATCCGCGACGAGGAGGGCTGCGAGACCCAGTTCCGCGCCTCCTTCCTGCTCGGCTGCGTCGGCGCCTGGTCGCTGCACCCGGCCCAGATCGCGATCGCCAAGCGGGTCTTCTCACCCGACCCCGAGGAGGTCGCCTTCGCCAAAAAGGTCATCGAGGCGATCCCCGACGGCCGCGGGGTGCACATGATCGACGGCAAGATGCAGGACGACGCGACCTGGAAGCAGTGCAAGGTGATGGTCAATCTTGCCGAGATGCTGGCCAGGAAGGATCCGGAGCTGGCCAAGGCCTACGGGCTCCCCGGCCCGGGCGGCGGCGCGGCGCTGGCCGCATAGCCGCCACGCGACCCGGCGCCCTGCGTCGGGCGTTTGCGACCGTATAGGCTTCCGCGCCGCATGCGCTTCTTCGAGTACGAGGCCCGCGAGGTCGTCAAGCGCGCCGGCATCCCGGTCACCGACTACGGGTTCACCACCGACGCCGCCGAGGCGCGCGCGATCGCGCAGCGGATCGGCGGCCCGACCGTGATCAAGTCCCAGGTGCTCTCCGGCGGGCGCATGAAGGCGGGCGGCGTGAAGTTTGCCGACACGCCCGAGCAGGCCGAGTCCCACGCCCGCGAGATCCTCGCGCTCGAGATCAACGGGCAGATGCCGCGCGGCGTTCTCGTGGACCCGCGGGCGGAGGTCGAGCAGGAGTACTACGCGGGCGTCGTCTGGGACGGGACGAGAAAGCGCCCCGTGATGATCTTCTCCCCCGTGGGCGGCATCGACATCGAGCAGGTGGCCGAGGAGCAGCCCGAGAAGGTGGGCCGGCGGCATTTCTCGAACATCCTCCCCTTCTCCGGCTTCGAGGCCAAGGAGGTGATCGCCGCCACCGGCGTGACGGGCTCGGCGCTCAACAAGCTCGTCCCGATCCTCACGCGGCTGGCGCGGCTGTTCGTCGAGCACGACATGACGCTCGCCGAGATCAACCCGCTCGGGCGGCTGGCGGACGGCTCCTTCGTCGCCCTCGACGCGCACATGGAGATCGAGAACGAGGCGCGCGGGCGCCATCGCAAGCTGCTCGCCGAGCTCGGGGTCGGCGAGGAGGAGACGCGCCAGGCGCGCGAGGCGACCCCCTTCGAGCTGGCGGGCGAGGCCGTCGACGCCACCGACCACCGCGGCGTGGCGGGGAACGTGACGGAGTTCGATGGGGACCTGGGCCTCGTCATCGGGGCGGGAGGCGGCTCGCTGACCCTGTTCGACGCCGTCCGCGCACACGGCGGCAGACCGGCCAACTACTGCGAGATCGGCGGCAACCCCTCGGTCGCGAAGGCCTGCGGCCTGGCCAAGCTCGTCCTCGGCAAGCCCGGGGTGGAGCGGATCGCGGTGATGATGTCGATCGTCTCCAACACGCGGGTGGACATCGTCGCGCGCGGCGTGATCAAGGCGTGCCTGGAGATGGGCTTCGACCCCGCCGAGAAGATCGCCATCTTCCGCATCCCCGGCGCCTGGGAGGAGGAGGGCTTCAAGATCCTCGAGCGCTACGGCGTCGAGTACGCCGACCGCAGCGTCTCGCTCAACGAGGCCGCCCGGCGAGCGGTCGAGAAGATCCAGGGGGCGGCGGCATGAGCGCGCCCGTCCCTGAACCCAGGCCGCCCACGCCGCGCACGAGCGCCTGCGCGCCATGAGCATCCTGATCGACGCGCAGACGACGTTCATCGTCCAGGGAATCACGGGCCGCGAGGCGGTCAACCTCACCCGCGAGTGCCTGGACTACGGCGCGGGCGCGAAGATCGTGGGCGGGGTCACCCCCGGCCGGCTGGGCCGTGACGTGCACGGGGTGCCGGTCTTCGACACGGTGGCCCAGGCCGTAGCCCACCACGGAGGACCGATCTACGGCTCGGTGGTCACCGTCCCGCCCGCCTTCACCAAGGACGCCGTGTTCGAGGCGATCGAGAACGGGATCGAGCTCGTCGTGATCGTCACCGAGCGCATCCCCCGCCGCGACGTCGCCCAGATGGTCGAGCTGGCGGCGCTGCGGGGCGCCCGCATCATCGGCCCGAACTGCCTCGGCATCATCGTCCCCGACGTGATCAAGATGGGCGGGATCGGAGGCCCGGCGAAAAACGCCGAGCAGGCCTACACCCCCGGGCCGATCGGCGTGATCTCGCGCTCGGGCGGCATGACGACCGAGATGTCCTCGACCCTGAGCGCCGCCGGCCTCGGCCAGTCGACGGCCGTCTCGATCGGCGGCGACGCGATCATCGGGCAGAGCTACGCCGAGCTGATGCCCCTCTTCGAGGCCGACGAGCAGACACGGGGAATCGTGATCTACACCGAGCCGGGCGGCCGCATGGAGGCCGAGCTGGCGCGCTGGGTCACCGACAATCGCTCCCGCCTGCCGATCGTCGCCTTCATGGCCGGGCGCTTCATGGACGAGATGCCCGGCATGAGCTTCGGCCACGCCGGGACGATCGTGGAAGGCAAGGAGGACACCGCGACCGAGAAGATCGCTCGCCTTGCCCAGGCCGGCATCGCGGTGGCCGAGCGGATCGAGGACATCCCCGCGATGATCGCCGGGAAGATCTCGGAGGGGAGCCGGCAGGCATGAGGCGCGACGCGACGTTCATCGCCGTTGAGATCGACGACGCGCTCGCCGCCGACGCCGAGCTCGCGCGCAGGCTCACCGAGGCCTGCCCCGTGGACATCTTCGCCCAGGCCGACGACGGGTCGCTTCAGATCGTCGAGCAGAACCTCGACGAGTGCGTGCTCTGCCGCCTCTGCCTGGATGCCTCGCCGCCGGGAGCGCTGAGGATCGTGAAGCTCTACGACGACGGCGCCGTCCTTGCCTGAGCGAGCGCGCCGCGGCCGTTCCGCCCCGGCCCTCGCCCCCGCCAGCGGGTCCCCTATCCTGTGAGCAGGGCCTTGGAGGGACGACGGACGTGAACGAAAACTTCTCCCTGATCGTGATGTGCATCTTCCTGCTCGCCTCGCTGGCGTTCCTGGCCCAGCAGCTGACCTCCTACCACTGAGGCCCTACGACGGCTTGCGCGCCTTGCGCGTGTGCTCGCGCTCCTGCTGGCGCTCGACCACGCTGACGATCAGCCGCAGGATCTGCTCCGGGCCGGTGGCCTTCGCCTGGCCGTAGGTGAACGCCTCGATCCAGTCGGGCACCTTGGCCTCGTGGGCCATCACGTTGAAGAACTCGCGGCGCATTTCCACCCGCACGCGGGCGTCGGTGGCAGGGGCCTTGGTCACCTTCACGCCGGGCATCTCCAGGCGGAAGTGCTGCACGTCGCCCCTCCCGCGCAGCTCGACCCCGACGACGAGCTTCATCGGCTCGAGCGCCGGCACCTCCTCGATGAACCTGCGTGTCGCGAGCTCGATCAGAGCCTTGGCGTCCTCGGCCATGCGTTACTCCCCTCCCGTGGGGCGTGCGGTCGGTAGCGGTGTCAGATCTTATGGCGCTGCAGGAGCTTTCGCCCGATCACCATGCGCTGGATCTCCGAGGTGCCCTCGCCGATCAACAGCAGCGGGGCGTCCCGGTAGAGCCGCTCGATCTCATACTCCTTGGAGTAGCCGTAGCCGCCGTGGATGCGCAGGCACTCCTCGACGCAGAAGCGGCCGGCCTCCGAGGCGAACAGCTTGGCCATGCCGGCCTCGAGGTCCGAGCGCGCGCCGGCGTCCTTCAGGCGGGCCGCACGCAGCGTGAGAAGGCGCGCGGCGTCCACCTGCGTGGCCATGTCGGCGAGCTTGAACTGGATCGCCTGGTGCTCGGCGATCGGCTTGCCGAAGGTCTTGCGCTCCTGCGAGTAGCGCAGCCCGAGCTCGAGCGCCCGCTGGGCGATGCCCACCCCGCGCGCGGCCACGTTGACGCGGCCCACCTCGAGGGCATCCATCATCTGCGCGAAGCCCCTGTTGAGGCCGGCCGCCTCGCCGCCGAGGATGTTCTCGGCCGGGCAGCGGTAGCCGTCGAACACGAGCTCTGTGGACTCGACGCCCTTGTAGCCGAGCTTCTTGATCTTCGGCGGGACGGTCAGACCGGAGAACTCACCGGTGTTCTCGCCCACGCCGGGCTCTTTTTCGGCGATGAAGCAGGTGAAGCCCTTGTGGCGCGGCTCGGCGTCGGGGTCGGTCTTCACGAGCACGAACACGAGCGTCGAGAGCAGGCCGTTGGTGACCCACATCTTCTGGCCGTTGATCTCATAGGACCCGTCCTCTCCCTTGCGGGCCGAGGTCTTTATCGCCTGCACGTCGGAGCCCAGCTCCGGCTCTGAGAGGGAGAAGGCCGCCCGGATCTCGCCTGTCGCCATGCGCGGCAGATAGCTCTGCTTCTGCTCCTCGGAGCCGAACTTCATCAGCAGGTAGGAGCCGATGAAGTGGGTGTTGACGATGCCCGAGATCGAGATCCAGCCGCGCGAGAGCTCCTCGACGATCATCGAGTAGGTGGTGAGGTCAAGGCCCATCCCCCCGTACTCCTCCGGGATCGTCACGCCAAACAGCCCCAGCTCCTTCATCTGTTCGACGATCGGCTCGGGGAAGGAGTCCTCGTGGTCGTAGTGCTCCGCGTTGGGCAGGATCTGCTCGTCGGCGAACTGGCGCACCATCTCGGTGATCGCCTTCTGCTCATCGGTCATCTCGGTATAGGGCGAAGCGGCTATGGCCATTCTGATCTTCGGCTCCAGGTTCGTTTTCGGCGGGTCCCAGGGAGAATACCGGCGTGAACTTCGCCCGCGACGTCCTGGCCCGGCGCGATCCCGATGCGCTCGCCCTGCTCGAGCTCGCGCGCGACGGCTCGCGGCGAGGCTTTAGCTTCGGAGAGGTCGCCGACCGCTCGGCCCGGCTGGCGGGCGCGCTCCAGCGGCGCGGCGTGCGCCGCGGCGAGGTCGTGATGACGCTCATCGGCAACCGCCCCGAGTGGGTGATGACGATGATGGCCTGCTTTCGCATCGGGGCGGTCGTGCTGCCCTGCACCGAGCAGCTGCGCTCCAAGGACCTGCGCCTGCGCATCGAGGCGGCCCGGCCGGCGCTGATCGTGGCCGACGAGCGCAATCGCGCCGAGCTGCGGGCGGCGGGCGGCGACGTCCCGGTCGCGTTCGTGCCCGACGAGGACCTGTTCGCGCTCGCGCCCGCGCCGATCGCCGAGCTGGCGGGCGGGGACCCGTGCCTGATCACCTTCACGAGCGGCACGGCGGGCGAGCCGAAGGCCGTCGTGCACGCGCAGCGCTATCTCGAGGGCCAGCACGTGCAGGCCGGGCACTGGCTCGGTGCCCGCGAGGGAGAGCTCGTGTGGTGCACCGCCGCCAGCGGCTGGTCGAAGTCAGCGCGCAACGTGTTCATCGCGCCGTGGCTGTCGGGAGCGGCCTCGCTGCTGCACGACGCTCGCTTCGACCCGGCCGAGCGCCTCGAGCTGATCGAGCGCGAGCGGGTCGCGGTGCTGTGCATGGCACCGACCGAGTACCGGGTGATCGCCAAGCGCACCGGCGTTCGCCCCCTGCGGCACGTGCGCGGGATGGTCGCCGCGGGCGAGGCGCTGAACCCCGAGGTGCTGCGCGTCTGGCGCGAGGCGACCGGGCTGGAGATCCGCGACGGCTACGGCCAGACCGAGACCGGGCAGCTGACAGGCAACCCGCACACGATGCCCGCGCGGCCCGGGTCGATGGGCCGGGCGCTGCCGGGCATCGGGCTCTCGATCGAAGCCGGCGAGCTCCTTGTCGACCCCGCCACGGTGCCCACCTTCTTCCTCGGCTACCTCGGCGAGCACGTCCACCGCCGGGGCGAGGCGGGCTGGGAGGTGCAGGATCGCCGCGACGGGGGCGCCTGGCACACCGGCGACCGGGTTCGCGTGCAGGATGGCTGGCTCTACTTCGAGGGCCGCAACGACGACGTGATCGTCTCGGCCGGCTACCGCATCGGACCGTTCGAGGTCGAGTCCGCGCTCGTGGCCCATCCGGCCGTGGCGGAGGCCGCCGCCGTGTCCGCGCCCGACGAGGAGCGCGGCTCGGTGGTGCGCGCGGTGGTGGTGCTGCGCGATCACGCCGCCCCCTCGGCCGCCCTCGTCCGCGAGCTGCAGGAGCACGTCAAGCGCGAGACCGCTCCCTACAAGTACCCCCGCATCATCGACTTCGCGGCCGAGCTGCCGAAGACCGCGAGCGGCAAGATCAAGCGCGCGGATCTTCGCGCCGTCTGAGGCCTGCGGCGCCGCGGCGTGCCTACCCGCCCTGCGCGGCGTCGAGCCGGCCGACGGCGAGACCTACCCGCCGAGGATCGCGTCGATCTCGACCTGAGCGCCGCGCGGCAGCGCCGCCACCCCGATCGCGACCCGCGCGGGCGGCTCCCCGGAGAAGAACCGCGCATAGACCTCGTTGACCTCCGCGAAGGCGGACAGGTCGGTCATGTAGACGGTCACGCGGGCCGCCTGCTCGAGCGTCGTGCCGGCCGCCTCACAGACGGCGCGCAGGTTCTCAAGGCACCGCTCGGCCTGCTCGGCGGGCGTGCTGCCGACCAGCTCCCCCGTGGCGGGATCGAGCGGGATCTGGCCCGAGCAGAAGAGCAGCCCGCCCGCCCGCACGGCGTGGCTGTAGGGGCCGATCGCCGCCGGAGCGCCGGATGCCTCGACGATTTCGCGACCTCCGCTCACCCCGAGCACACTACCTGCCGGCCCGCCCGCGGGGACTTGACGCTAACGTCTCAGGCATGTCGAGGCGTACGCTGACGCCCCTGCTATCAGCGGCGCTTCTGACGGGCGCGCTCGCAGGGGCCGGGGCTCCGGGCGCGCAGGCCCTCGCATTCCGCTCCTGCCCGGGCAGTCCCGGCTTCTCGTGCGCCTCCGTGCCGGTCCCGCTCGATCGTGGCGGCACGGTGCCCGGGACGATCTCCTTGAGCGTCGAGCGGCGCACGGCGAACACCGGCCCGAGCAGCCGCGCGGTCGTCGCGCTGGCCGGCGGCCCCGGACAGGCGGCGCTCCCGCTCGGCGAATACGCGGCGCGAGCCCTCGCCCCGGCGCTCGGCGTGCGCGACCTGCTGGTGTTCGACCAGCGCGGGACCGGCTCATCGGATCCGCTGAGCTGCCCGGCGCTCGAAAGCTCCTTCGCGAGCAGCCTCGGCAGGCTGCTCGAACGGTGCGCGCTTCAGATCGGGCCGGCTCGAGGCGCGTTCACCACGCCGGAATCGGTCGCGGACATCGAGACCATCCGTCAGGCGGGCGGCTATGAGAAGCTCATCCTCTACGGCACCTCCTACGGCACCAAGGTGGCGCTCCAGTACGCCGAGCGCTATCCGCAACGCGTGGAAGCGCTCGTGCTCGACTCCGTGGTGGCGCCCGACGGGCCCGAACCCTTCGCGATCGCCTCATTCCAGGCGATCGGCCCGGTCCTCGGCGAGCTCTGCGAACGCGGCGCCTGCGCGCGCATCACCTCGAATCCGCTCGGCGAGCTGGCGCGCCTGACCGCGCGGCTGCGCACACGTGCGCTGCGCGGCCCGGTGTTCGACGGATCGGGCCGGCGGCGGGCCAGCACGCTCAGCGAGACGGACCTGCTCGGCGTCCTTCAGGCCGGCGATCTGAACCCGGCCCTGCGCGCGATGCTGCCGGCCGCCGTGCATTCCGCGCTGCGCAACGACCCGGGCCCGCTGCTGCGCCTGCACCTGCTCTCAGAGGGGCTCATCCCCGACGTGCCCCACAACCACCCGAGCGTAACCTCCGAACTGATCGACGAAGCCCTGTTCGTGACGACGAGCTGCGAGGAGACGCTGTTCCCCTGGCAGCGCACCGCCGCGCCGTCGGCACGCCTCGCCCAGGCCCTCGCCGCGCTGCGCGGCGTGCCGGCCGGCGACTTCTACCCGTTCGACCCGACAACGGCCCTGCGCAGCAGCCTCCTCACCGCGTGCGCCGGATGGCCGGACGCCTCCCCGGCGCCTCCCTCGCCGGGCCCGCTGCCGAACGTCCCAACGTTGATCCTCTCCGGCGCCCAGGACCTGCGGACGCCGACGGCCAATGCCCGGCATGTGGCCGCGCTGATTCCGGACGCGCAGCTCGAGGTCGTGCCGTTCACCGGCCATTCGGTCCTCGGGTCGGACTTCAGCCACTGCGCCGAAGGGGCCGTGGCGGCGTTCTTCGCGGACACGCCCGTGCGTCCCTGCACCTCCTCCACCGACGTGTTCGCCCCCACGCCGGTAACCCCGACGAGGCTCGCCTACGTGCGCCCGCCGCCCGGCCTCGGCGGACGGCCGGGCCGCACCCTCGTCGCGGTGCTGGACACGATCGTCGATTTGAACCGCCAGGTCATCGGCGCGACGCTCCAGACCTCCCAGGAACTGCCCAGGGGCTCGAGCTTCGGCGGCCTGCGCGGCGGCTACGCCAGGCTCGCCTCGAGATCGCTGCTCTTGCGGGGCTTCTCGTTCGTGGCGGGCGTCGAGCTCAGCGGGCTGTTCCCGATCGTCAACGGCGAACTGCAGACGGCCTCGATCCGCATCTCGGGAGCGGCGGCCGCGCAAGGCACGGTGAGGATCGGCTCGAGCCCGCGCGTGAGCGGCACCCTGGGCGGGCGGCGCTTCGACCTGAACCTCGCGACGCTCAAGCTCTCCCGCGCGGGGACGAGCCGGCCCGGCGCGTGGCCCTCGCACCCAGTCGCCCTCCCGGAGCCCGGGCTCGTGGAAGCTCCGCGGCCGAGCCTGCCCTGAGGAAGGGCCCGCGCGCCGGCGCGCGGCACTTCTGCGGTACTACGCTGGCCTGAATGGCCAACGCACTCGCCGCGGAGAGCTCTCCCTACCTGCGCCAGCACGCCGGGAACCCGGTCGACTGGCTGCCGTGGGGCCCGGCGGCGCTCGCACGGGCGCGTGAGGAGGACAAGCCCCTGCTGGTGTCGATCGGCTACTCCTCCTGCCACTGGTGCCACGTGATGGAGCGGGAGTCCTTCGAAGACCCGCGCACGGCCGCCCTGATGAACGAGAGCTTCGTCTGCGTGAAGGTGGACCGCGAGGAGCGCCCGGACGTCGACGCGCTGTACATGGAGGCCGTCCAGGGAATGACCGGAAGCGGCGGCTGGCCCCTCAACGTGTTCCTGACCCCCGAGCAGCTGCCCTTCTACGGCGGCACCTACTTCCCGCCCGATCCCCGCCACGGGATGCCCGCCTGGACGCAGGTCCTGCAGGCGATCGCCGAGACTTGGAGCGAGCGCCGCGAGGAGGTTCGCGCCGGCGGCGAGCGCCTGCGTGAGCGCCTGGCCGCCGGAGCGCAGCTGACGCCGTCCTCCGAGCCGCTCGATCCCCGCGCGCTCGAGGATGCGGTGACGGAGCTGAGGAAGTCCTTCGACGCGCGCAACGGGGGCTTCGGCGGGGCGCCGAAGTTCCCGCAGGCCTCCGTCATCGAGTTCCTGCTGACCCGCCGCGACCCCCCCGGCGGCGCCCTGGCCGACGGCGCGGGCGAGGGTGAGGCGGCCGGCGGCGCGCAGGGCGGTGGCCCGGGCGAGGGTCGGGCGGCCGGGGACGGGCAGGGCGTCGGGCAGGGCGTCGGGCAGGGCGAGGGTGAGTCGATCGGAGCCGCGCAGATGGCCCTGCGCAGCCTGCATGCGATGGCCGCCGGGGGCATCCACGATCAGATCGGCGGCGGGTTCGCGCGCTACAGCGTCGATGCGGCGTGGAGGGTGCCGCATTTCGAGAAGATGCTCTACGACAACGCGCTGCTCGCACGCGCCTACCTGCACGGCTGGCAGCGCTCGGGAGAGGCGCGTCTGCTCGAGGTCTGCCGTGACACGCTCGACTGGGCGCTGCGCGAGATGCGAGGCCCCGAGGGGGGCTTCTACTCCGCCCTGGACGCCGACTCCGAGGGGGTGGAGGGACGGTTCTACGTGTGGACCGTCGCGGAGCTCTCCGAGGCGCTGGGCGAGGACGCAGACGCTGCGATCGCCTGGTTCGGCGTCAGCGAGCGGGGGAACTTCGAGGATCCCCACCACCCGCAGCCGGGGCTGAACGTCCTTCAGGACCACTCGGCGAGCACCGGCCGCACCCCCACCGAGCAGAGCACGCGCGATCGCATCCGCGAACGCCTGTTAAAGGCGCGCGCCCGGCGCGAGCGCCCCGCGCTCGACGACAAGCGCCTCGTGAGCTGGAACGCACTCATGATCGCCGCGCTTGCCGACGCGGGAGCGGTGCTCGGAGACCCCCGCTACCTCGACGCCGCCATCGCCTGCGCGGAGTTCATCCTGCGCGACCTGCGGGACTCCGAGGGGCGGCTGCTGCGCACCTACAACGAGGGCCGCGCCAAGATCGGCGCCTACCTCGAGGACCACGCCTTCCTGCTGGAGGCGCTGATCGTGCTCTTCGAAGCCACCTGCGAGGAGCGCTGGTTCGACCACGCCACGGCGCTCGCCGATCAGATGATCCACCGCTTCGCCGACCCCGAGTGCGGGGGCTTCTTCTCGACGGCCTCAGACGGCGAGCCGCTGATCGTGCGGCGCAAGGACCTCGAGGACACCCCGATCCCCTCGGGCGCCTCGAGCGCGGCGCTCGGACTGTCGCGGCTGGCCGAGCTCACCGGCGAGAGCGAGTACGAACGCCAGGCCGTCTCCGTGCTGCGCCTGCTGCATGAGATCGCGCCGCGCCACCCGAGCTCGTTCGGGCACCTGCTGCAGGCGCTGCACTGGCACCTCTCCGAGGCGCGCCCGATCGCCTGCCCGATCCCCACCCGGTCCTAGAGGATCGCCAGGTAGCGATCGAGCTCCCACTGGGTCACCTGGACGCGGTAGTCCTCGGCCTCCTGGCGCTTGATCTCGACGTAGCGGTTGAACATGTGCTCGCCCAGCGTGCGCAGAACGAGCTCCGACTGCGCGGTTATCTCGATCGCCTCGCCCAGGCTCTCGGGTAGCTGCTCCACGCCCAGGCGCTTGCGCTCCTCGCCTGAGAGGTGGTAGAGGTTCTTCTCCATCGGCTCGGAGAGCTCGTAGCCCTTCTCGATCCCCTCGAGGCCCGCCTGCAACAGCGCGGCGAACGTCAGGTAGGGGTTGCACGCCGGGTCCGGGCAGCGCAGCTCCATGCGCGTGGCCCGCTCGTTGCCGGGGTGATAGAGCGGGACGCGAACGAGCGCCGAGCGGTTGCGGCGCGACCACGCCACGTAGGTGGGCGCCTCGAAGCCGGGGACCAGTCGCTTGTAGGAGTTGACCCACTGGGCGAAGATCGAGCAGATCTCCCGGGCGTGCTTGAGCTGGCCCGCGATGAAGGCCTTGCCGACGGCTGAGAGGAAGTACTGATCGTTGGGGTCGTAGAAGGCGTTGGCCCCGCCACTGAACAGCGACTGATGCGTGTGCATCCCCGACCCGTTCTCTCCGAACATCGGCTTCGGCATGAACGTGGCGTGCCAGCCGTACTTCATCGCGTACTCCTTGACCGTGATGCGATAGGTCATGCAGTCGTCGGCCATCTTCAGCGCGTCGGCGTAGCGCATGTCGATCTCGTGCTGGGAGGGGCCAACCTCGTGGTGGGTGTACTCGACGTGGATTCCGAGCTGCTCGAGCGCGAGCACCGTCTCGCGGCGCACGTCCGAGCCCGCGTCGAGGGTGGTCAGGTCGAAGTAGCCGCCTTCGTCGAGCACCTCCGTCGAGCGCGAGTCGCGGAACAGGAAGTACTCGAGCTCGGGTCCCACGTTGAACGTGTCGAAGCCCATCGCGTGCGCCCGCTCGAGCGCGCGGCGCAGCACGTGGCGCGGATCGCCCTCGTATGGGGTGCGCTCGGGTGTGATCACGTCGCAGAACATCCGCCCCACGCCCTGCTCCTCCGGGCGCCACGGAAGCACGGCGAACGTCGAGGGATCGGGCATCGCGATCATGTCGGACTCCTCGATCGCGTTGAAACCCGTGATCGAGGATCCGTCGAAGCCCATCCCCGCCTCGAAGGCGTCGTCGAGCTCGGCGACGTTGATCGAGAACGACTTCAGCTGGCCGAGGATGTCGGTGAACCAGAAGCGGATGAAACGGATGTGGCGCTCCTGTACGAGCGCCTTGACGTCCTCGGCGGTCTTCGGCTGCTCTGGCATCCCGGCGGACCCTAGCCGATGGCTGCGGGCCTCGCTATCGACCGCTGGCCAAACCGCGCACGAGGATCGCCGGCGGCGCTCGCGGCCGGGGCGAGGGGCTCAGTGGCCGGCGACGGCCGCCACGAAGCCGGCGACCTCTTCGGCTTCTCGTCCCTGATAGAGCAGCGCCGGCATCTGGCCGAGCCCGCGGGCGCGGCCTTCCTCCACCGCATTCAGCACGAGCGCCCTGCGCCCTGCGGCGGTGGCGATCTGGTCGCCCACCCGGACGTCCAGGTTGGGGCCGATCCGGCCCTCCGACTTGACCGCCGACAGGGTGTGGCAGACCGCGCAGGAACGCGCGAACAGGTCGCGGCCGCGCTGCTGGGCGGGCGTCAGATGCACGCCGCCGACCGCCGCGCTCGCCTTGTGCGCGCTGTTGAACACGAGGACGAGGGCGGGTACGGCCAGCGCCGCGGCGAAGACCACGACGATCGCGAGCGCGAACAGGCGCCGGCCGGTCTTGGTTTCGGCGAACGACTCCCCGCCCCCCGGCTTCTCGCCGGCGCGGCGCGGGCCGCGGCGCATCGCGACGAAGAACACCGTGAGGCCGACGAGCAGCCAGAGCAGCAGGAATGCGATCAGCATGCCGGCGAGAAGATATCGGTTGCCGCGCGGGACGGTGGGACGGTCGCTCGAGGGCCCCGGCGCCGGCTCATCGTGAGAGGACTCCCACCTTTAGGCGCCCAAAAGCTCCCGCGCTACCCTGTGTGTAGGTCAATCCCCCCGAAGTCTGGACATTCGAGCCGTGAACATCCTGCGCCGCCTTCCCCTCTCGCGCCTGCTGCTGCTCAGCGGACTGGTTCTCGTCATCGGCATCTCCGCGACAGCTTTGGCCTCCGCCCTTGACTCGGGGCCGACCCCCCCGGCCAGGCCCCTGGCGGTGGCGGTGCACGATTCGCTGGCGGCGCCCTCGGTCGAAGGCGTGAGAGCGACGGTCCAGCTGACCGATCATCTGCTGGAAGGCGCCAGCCTCGCCAGCGGAGGCGGGGAAGCCGGCCAGCTGGCTGCAAGCCCGTTGCTCTCGGGCGCCTCGGGCCGGCTGTGGATCGCAAAGGACGGCCGCGTGCGCCTCGAGCTGCAGGCCGAAAAGGGGGACACGCAGATCCTCTATGACGGACACCAGCTCTCGCTGTATGACGCCGCGACGAACACGCTCTACCGCTACACGATCCCCGCCCCGCAGGGCGGCTCCCCGGCTCCGGGCTCCGGAGCAGGAGCCGACCACCACGAAGTCCCGACGGTGGCGAAGATCGAAGAAGCCATCTCCCACTTGAGCGAGCACGCGACCGTCTCGGGCGCGACCCCCACCGACATCGCCGGCCAGCCCGCCTACACGGTGAGGATCTCCCCCAACGAAGCCGGGAGCCTCTTCGGCGGCGCCGAGCTCTCCTGGGATGCCGTCCACGGCGTCCCGCTGCGCGCGGCCGTCTACTCGTCCACCAGTGCCTCCCCGGTGCTCGAACTCGCCGCGAGCGAAGTCTCCTATGGCCCCGTCGACAGCTCGGTCTTCAACCTGACGACCCCCTCCGACGCGAAGGTCACCGAAGTGAAGAGCCCCTCCAGCGGCCCCGCGGCCCCGGCGAGCCCGTCCAGCGAAACCTCCGATCACCCGCACGTGAGCACCCGCGGCCACGGGATCACGTCGGTCGGGGTGATCGAAAGCACGAACGCCAAGTCATCGCTCAAGCTGCCCGAAAGTCTTCAGAAGGTCAAAGTCAACGGCGCGACCGCCAGCGAGCTGCCCACGGCCCTCGGGACGCTGTTGAGCTTCGAGCGCTCCGGCGTGCACTACCTGCTCGTCGGCTCCGTGACCCCCGCCGCCATCGAGGCTGTCGCACGAGGCCTCTAGCGTGACCGACGACCGGCCGCCTGTGCGGGCGCGGGGCCTGGTCAAGCGCTACGACGAAGTAGTCGCCGTCGATCACATCGACCTGAACGTCCACGCGGGCGACGTCTACGGCTTCCTCGGCCCGAACGGAGCCGGCAAGACGACGACCCTGCGCATGGCCCTGGGGCTGATCACGCCCACCGAGGGCATGGTCGAGCTGTTCGGCCGCAACCCGCTGCGCGAGGGGGCGCGCGCGCTGGAGGGCGTGGCGGGGTTCGTGGAGGCCCCGCGCTTCTACCCGTACCTCACCGGCCGCAAGAACCTCGAACTCCTCGCGGCCCTCGACGGCGACGGCGCGAGGGAGCGCATCGACGAGGTTCTCGCGGTCGTCGAGCTGGCCCCGCGGGCGGTGCACCGGGTGGGGGGCTACTCCCACGGGATGCGCCAGCGCCTGGGGATCGCCGCGGCCCTGCTGCGCCGCCCCCGCCTGCTGATCCTCGACGAGCCCGCGACCGGCCTCGACCCGGCGGGCATGCGCGACATGCGCCTGCTGATCCGCCGCCTGGCCGACGACGGCATGACCGTGCTGCTCTCCAGCCACCAGCTCCCGGAGGTGCAGGATCTGTGCGACCGCGTGGCGATCGTCGACTCCGGGCGGGTGGTCTATGAGGGCGCGCTGACCGACCTGCGCCGCCAGGGCGGGGCGGGCTACAGGCTGCGCAGCAGCGATGACGCGGGCGCCCTGCAGGTCGCCCGCGAGCAGCCCGGGATCGAGCATCCGCTCGTCGACGAGCACGGTCTCGGCTTCCAGGCCGAGGAGCCCGCGGTGGGCGCCCTCTCGCTCGCGCTTGGTCGCGCCGGCATCGGCATCCTCGCGCTCACGCCGACGCTTGCGACGCTCGAGGACCTGTTCTTCCGCCTGACAGAGCACGCCAACGGGGCCGGCGAGGCTCACGCGGCCCTCCCCGAGCAGAGCGCCAACGGAGCCGACCGCCTGGTGCCCACGCAATGAGCAGCGTCGCGGCATCGGCATCGGCGCCCGCGGCGCGGCCCGCCAGAGCACGACGCCCGTCCACGGCGACCGCCTATCGCTGGGAGCTGCGCAAGCTCGTCTCGCAGAAGCGGACCTATCTGGGGTTCGCCCTCGTGGTCATCCTGCCGCTGTTCTTCGTGGTGTTCCAGAACGTGCATCAGCGCCACGATCGCGGGGGCGACAACATATTCGCCTCTCAGATCACACAGTCCGGCCTGGCGACACCGGTGCTCATGCTGCTGTTCCTGTCGGTCTTCATGCTGCCTCTGGCCGCCTCGCTGGTCGCGGGGGACATCGTCGCCGCCGAGGATGCCAACGGCACGCTGAAGACGATCCTCACGCGCTCGGTCAACCGCGGCCAGGTGTTCGCCGCCAAGGGCTTCGCCGCGGTGACCTACGCGACGATCGCGGTGTTCCTCTCGGCGACCGTCGCGACCGTCGCCGGCGTCGCCTCCTGGGGCTTTCGCTCGGTGCGGACGTTCTCCGGATCCGTCGTCTCGGCGCCCGAAGCGCTGCTGCTCGTGTTCGCGGCCAACGCGATCTACCTGATCCCGCTGCTGACCGTCGCGGCGATCGGCCTGCTGCTGAGCACCGCGACCCGCAACAGCGCGGCGGCGGTGGTGGGCACCATAGGCATCGTGATCCTGCTGTTCATCATCGCCCAGATCCCGGGCCTCGAAGGGATCAAGCCCTACCTGGTGACCGAACAGTTCCAGAACTGGCACGGCCTGCTGCGCACCCCCACCGACTGGGCGCCGATCTGGCATTCGCTGTGGGTGTGCGCGCTGTACGCCGGACCCGCCCTCGTGGCCGGCTACCTCGTGTTCCTACGCCGCGACGTCGCCGGCGGATAGCCGCCGGCGTCACCCTCACCGCCGCGCGCGGCCTCAGGTCACCTCCGCCCCAAGCTCCACTACCGTGAGCTCGACCTCGCCCATCAGTCGCCGCGCCTCGCGCGGGTCGATCAGCGCGGCTCCGAACCGTCCCGTCGACTCGGCGCCGCAGGCCACGCCGAGGCGCAGGCACTGGTCGGGTGCGCGGCCCTCGTAGCGCGCGGCGAGGTAGCCCGCGAGGAACGCATCGCCCGAGCCGCGTTTGGCGATCGGCTCGCGGGGCTCCACGCGCGCGCGCTTCAGGCGCGGCTGGCCGTCGACGCGGACCTGTGCCAGGCACCCGTCGGGCAGCGTCATGATCACCTCCCGTGGGCCGAGCGCGGCGATCTCGCGCACCGCCAGCGCGCACTCCTCCTCGCCTGCGAACTCGTGTCCGATGAGCTCCTCGGCCTCCAGGGCGTTCGGCGAGACCAGATCGGGCTCGGCTCGCACCGCCTGGCGGAGGGGCTCGCCGTCGGCGTCCACCACGGTCGTCACCTCCATCCGCTCGAGGTCGTGGATCAGCGCCGAGTAGATGTCGGTCTCCACCCCGGGTGGAAGCGAACCCGCGAACACGACGATCGCAGCGCCGCGGGCGAGGTAGAGGAGCTTGTCGCGGAACAGCTCAACCTCGCGCTCGGACACCGAAGGACCGCGTTCGTTGATCTCGGTCTGCTGCCCTGTCGTGGGGTCGAGCACGGAGGTGTTGGTGCGCGACTCCTCGCGGATGCGCACGAAGTCGTTGAGTATCGACTCCTCGGTGAGCTGCTCGACGATGTGCGTCCCGGTGCCCCCGCCGGCGAAGCCGGTGGCTATCACGGGCTGCCCGAGCGCCTTCAGCGCGCGCGCGATGTTCACTCCCTTGCCCCCGGCCATCGTGCGCTGCTCCACGGTGCGGTGGCGGCGCCCGAGCCGGAAGTTCGGCACCGAGAGCGACTTGTCGATCGCCGCGTTGAGCGTGACCGTGATGATCATCCTGGCTCTGAACCTGTCTTCCCACGCTCCGAGCGGCATCGGACCGCCCAGCGCACAACAAGGCTAGCGGAACGGTCCCGGCGCACCGAGCGGCGTTCGCTCACGACAGCGACCAAGCCGCTTCGCGCAGGCGCTCGGCCGCGGCGCGGGCTGCCGCCGCCGGCTCTCCGCCGTTGGCCTCATGAGCGTTGGCGATACTGCGCGACGCAGATCGG
>Ga0209048_10001613_pt1 | contig 22930 bp, 20 predicted proteins | sample FrelakmetCRP12CR_FD_187146 | JGI IMG/M metagenome (GOLD analysis project Ga0209048, IMG submission 187146) | Freshwater lake sediment microbial communities from the University of Notre Dame, USA, for methane emissions studies - CRP12 CR (SPAdes)... | ecosystem: Environmental > Aquatic >... | reverse complement strand
CACTCTCTCCGCCACGAAACACAGACGGCCCTTGCGGGGTCGTCTGCGCACCTCCCGAACGACAACTCGTCAGGTGCTGAGGGTCGAGATGCCGTCACCCTTCAGATTCGGGAAACGCACATGGTCGACAAGTTCCTGCGTCTGCCTGTCAGGCACAGGGGTCAGCAGCGAGACGATGATCAGCAGCGCGAGCGCGACCGGCAATCCGAAGATGCCGGCCGAGATCGGCTGGATGCCGAACCACAGGTAGTCGGAGACCGGGCGGGTGACATTGAACACGCCGCGCAGCCACGGCTGCGTAGTGATCATGTAGTACCACGTAACCGACATGCCGCCGATCATCGCCGCGACCGCGCCCCACTTGGTTGCCCGCTTCCAGAAGACACCCGCCACGAGCGGCACAAAGAAGGCGGACGCACCAAGGGAGAACGCCGCAGAAACGAGGAACAGGATGTCCGCCGGCGCCTGCGCCGAAACCGTTGCCGCGAGGATGGCCACCACCAGCAGCAGCACCTTCGAGACGGTGATGCGTTTGTGCGTGGAGGCGTTGGGGTCGATCATTTTGTAGTACAGGTCGTGCGACAACGCGTTGGCAATCGTCAGCAGCAAACCGTCCGCGGTGGAAAGCGCGGCCGCCAGGCCACCCGCAGCCACGAGGCCGGAGATGACATAGGGCAGGCCAGCGATTTCCGGCGTCGCCAGCACGATGATGTCCTGGCCAATGGCGATTTCGGCCAGTTGCACGATGCCGTCCTTGTTGATGTCGGTGATCGAAAGCAGCCGCGGATCGACTTTCTGCCACGCCGCGACCCACCCGGGCAGCTCGGCGAAGTTCTTGCCGACGATCAGCGTGTAGATGTCGAACTTCGCCAGCACGGCAAGTGACGGTGCGGTGAAGTACAGCAGGAAGATGCAGAACAGTGACCAGAACACGGACTGGCGGGCCTCATTCACCGTGGGCGTGGTGTAGTAGCGCATCAGGATGTGCGGCAACGCTGCGGTGCCGACCATCAGGCAGAAGGTCAGCGCGAGGAAGTTCAGACGTTTGAGGTCACGCTCGGCCCCGGCCTTCTTCGGATCGGGGTTGCCGCTGTAGAACGGCTCGCCATGCGGCATCGGCGGCGCCGAGCGCGCCGTGTTCGACTCGACCTGCGCCGTCCACGCCTTCCTGGCATCGGCTGGGGTCTTCGGATAGTCGGCCAGCGCCTTCTCGGCCGCCTTCTGCTCTGTCATCGGCGCATTGGCCGCCCGCAGATCGGCAAGGCGACTCTCGGCCGCCGCCTTGCCGTCCTCCCACGACTTCGGCAGTGTGTCGACCCGCGCCTTGGCCTCCGCGGCACGCTGCCTGAAGATGTCCCGGACCTCCCTTTCCTTCGGGTCTGCGGTAAGCACTTTCTCGCGCTCGGTGACCTTCGCGAGCACGGCGCCGTAGACGAACTGCGGCAGCGGTATGCCGGTGTGCTTGACGGCCAGCCAGACCACCGGGATCAGGTACGCAATGATCAGGATGATGTACTGCGCCACCTGCGTCCAGGTCACAGCACGCATCCCGCCGAGAAAAGAGCAAACCAGGATACCGGCCAGACCGAGGAACACGCCGACCGTGAACTCCACGCCGGTCATGCGCGAGGTGATCAGGCCGACCCCATAGATCTGCGCCACCACGTACACGAATGAGCACATGATTGCAGCAACAACGCCGATGAAGCGCGCCAGATTGCCGCCGTAGCGCGCGCCGAGGAAGTCGGGAATCGTGAATTGGCCGAACTTGCGCAGGTACGGTGCCAGCAGAAATGCGACGAGGCAGTAGCCGCCGGTCCAGCCCATGATGAAGGCGAGTCCGTCAAAGCCCTGCAGGTACAAGCCCCCGGCCATGCCGATGAAAGAGGCTGCCGACATCCAGTCCGCGCCGGTCGCCATGCCGTTGAATATCGCCGGGACACGCCTGCCCGCCACGTAGTACTCGGCGATGTCCGCGGTGCGCGCCATGATGCCGATGCCCGCATACAGGCCGATGGTGGCGAACAGGAACACGTAGCCGATCCACACCCGCGGAAGCCCCAGCTGCTCCAGGACCGCCAGCGCGATCACAAACACGATGAAACCGCCCGTGTACCAGGTGTAGTACTTCTTCAGCTGGTTGAAGAACGCCCGGTTCGAGCTGACCTGGGAACTCATCAGTCGACTCTTTCGTTGACGCCGTACTCGTGGTCAAGTTGATCCATCTTGCGCGCATACACCCAGACGATGATCAAATAGACAATCAGCGAACCCTGGGCACCCAGGTAGAACGAGAGCGGCCATCCGAAGAAATTGATGGTCGCCAGTTCGCGGGCAAAGAAGCTCATGACAAAAGTCACAGTGAACCAGACGATGGTCAGGACCAGCGTCAGGTTCAGGTTCCTGCTCCAGTACTCGTTGTGCCTTTCGGTCAGCCGCATTGGTCCTCCAGAAGAAACAATTCAGCCGGTTGGTGAAAAACCACTGCCCGGTCCGCGATGATGATCGTGCGCCGACCGGCACGTTCGTCCGCTCGCGCGCTTTTTCAACGGCCTGCCTGCCCCGCTCACGTTGACTTCAGCCCGTCGATGCGATCGCCGCCGTTCCCGCGGCCCGCACCGGGGCTGGTGATGGCCCTGCCAGGTGCGACGATGTCGCTTCGATATCGCGCTTGAGTGTGGCGGCATAGCGCGGTTCGAACGACTTCAGATGCTCGTAGGTGCGCCAGGCCTCGCCGCTTTCGCCGAGGTGCTGATAGGTCATGCCGAGCTGATACCAGCCATACGGACTGAAGGGTTGCAGCCTGGTGTTCTCCTTGAGTACGTCGACCGCCTCGCGCAGGCGACCGGTTCGAATCAGCACCCGCCCCAGGCCGTACCAGGCGCGATCGTGCGAGGGCCTGAGTTCGCACGCGCGCCGAAACGCCTGCTCGGCTTCGTCCAGCGCATCGCGGCCCTCAAGCAGGTAGCCGAGGTTGAACCAGGCGTCGGCGTTGTCCGCATCGGCCGCCACCAGCTGGCGAAATTCGTCGATGGCACCTTCGGGGTCGCCCAGTTGTGCGCGCAGGTTGCCCATGGTCGCGCGGGCGACCTGATCGCCCGCATCGAGGACCAGCATCTGCCGATAAAGTTCGAGGGCGCGCTGTTTGCGACCGATCAGCAGCGCAATGTCGGCCTGGCCATTCAGCCAGCTACGCGCCAGCAATCGCGCGACGAAATTCATCGGGCCGCTCCCCGCGCTTGAGCCCAGCGTGCGCAGCCGTTTTGCGTCAGGTCGCTGAGGCAAACGTCCCGATGCCAGAACCCGACCCCGAAGTAGCCGAAGAAGAGCAGCAGAAATGCGACCAGGGGCACATGCTGGTCAATGATCACCCCCGGCGTGACGACGCGCACGGCGCGCACCACGGGCCGCGTGATGATGCCGAACAACTGGTAAACGAAGTTCTCGTGCCGGCGCCGCCAGTCAAATGCGCCAACGATCAACTGGCCGAACAGCGCCATTGCCGCGACCAGCATCAAGGTCTGCAAAATGACCAGCAACAACGCCAAGCGTTGTTCCCCTTCTATTCCACGCCTGCGCCATCGATGGTGTGGGCGGGCGCTGCGCTGTCCCTTGCCGGGCCGCGGCGTCTTTGCGCCGCGTTGTGCCGTGTTTGCTCGCTACAGTCTGACCCTCCCCTGCGGCAGGCTGGCCGGGCTTTGTTTTCGGCCCCTCCCCTGATGTGCGTTGCGCTTACGCCAGCCTCAGCAAAACCGAACAGGTCACAGACTCACCTTAAGCTGCTCCAGGATCGCCGGGTTTTCCAACGTCGACACGTCCTGCGTGATCGCCTCGCCCTTCGCGATTGCGCGCAGAAGGCGACGCATGATCTTGCCGCTGCGCGTCTTCGGCAGGTTGTCGCCAAAGCGGATGTCCTTGGGCTTCGCGATCGGGCCGATCTCCTTGCCGACCCAGTCGCGCAGATCACGAGCGATCTTCAGCCCCGCCTCGCCGGTTGGACGCGACTGCTTCAGCACCACGAAAGCGCAGATCGCTTCGCCGGTCATCTCGTCGGGCCGGCCCACCACGGCGGCTTCGGCGACCAACGGGTTAGACACCAGCGCGGACTCGATCTCCATCGTGCCCATCCGATGGCCGGAGACGTTCAGCACATCGTCAATGCGGCCGATGATGGTGAAATAGCCCGAGTCCTTGTCGCGGATCGAGCCATCGCCGGCAAGATACAGGTGGCCACCGAGTTCGTCCGGGTAGTAACTCTTCTTGAAGCGCGCCGCATCGCCCCAGATCGTGCGGATCATCGCTGGCCACGGGCGCTTGACGACCAGCAGCCCGCCTTGACCATTGGGAACATCGTGCCCCGTCTCATCGACGATCGCCGCCATGATGCCCGGAAGCGGCAACGTACACGACCCCGGCACCGTTGGCGTGGCGCCTGGCAGCGGCGAGATCATGTGGCCGCCGGTTTCGGTCTGCCAGAAGGTGTCGACGATCGGGCAACGACCACCCCCGACATTGTGGTGGTACCACATCCACGCCTCGGGATTGATCGGCTCGCCGACGGTGCCGAGGATGCGCAGGCTCGACAGGTTGTACTTCTTCGGGTGCGTGGCGAGATTGGTCTCGTTGGCCTTGATGAGCGAGCGGATCGCCGTCGGCGCGGTGTAGAACACGCTGACCTTGTGATCCTGAACCATCTTCCAGAACCGACCCGCGTCGGGATACATGGGCACGCCCTCGAACATCACCTCCGTCGCGCCCGAGGCGAGCGGTCCGTAGCACACGTAAGTGTGGCCCGTGACCCAGCCCACGTCGGCAGTGCACCAGAAGATGTCGGTCGGCTTGATGTCGAACGTCCATTTCATCGTCAGGACGGCCCACAGCAAATAGCCACCGGTGGAGTGCTGCACGCCCTTCGGTTTGCCGGTCGAACCAGACGTGTAAAGGATGAAGAGCGGGTGCTCGGCATCCACCCACACGGGATCGCAGGTGTTCGGCTGACCGGCCATCACGTCATGCATCCAGATGTCGCGACCCGACGTCCACCCGACTTTGCCGCCGGTGCGCTTGTAGACGATCACATTGCGCACCGCCTCGCAGCCACCTATGGCAAAAGCTTCGTCAATCGCAGTCTTGAGCGGTATCGCCTTGCCGCCACGCATCTGCTCGTCGGCGGCAATCACCAGTGTCGCGCCGGCGTCGACGATGCGCTCCTGCACGCTCTTGGCCGAAAAGCCGCCGAAAACCACCGAATGCGTGATGCCCAGGCGCGCGCACGCCTGCATGGCGATCACGACCTCGATCGACATCGGCATGTAGATGATCGCGCGTTCGCCCTTCTTGAAGCCGCGCGCCTTGATGCCGTTGGCAAACTGGCACACCTTGGCGTGCAGCTCGCGGTAGCTGATCTTCGTGACTGTGCCGTCGTCGGCTTCGAAGATGATCGCCGTCTTTGCTCCGTTGCCGGCAGCGATCTGCACGTCGAGGCAGTTGTACGACGCATTCAGCTCACCGTCGGCGAACCACTTGTAAAACGGCGCCTTCGATTCGTCGAGCACCTGCGTGAAGGGCTTGTGCCATTGCAGGTGCTCCCGCGCCAGCCGACCCCAGAAACCCGTGAAATCGCGCTCCGCCTCGGCGCACAACGCGCGATACGCATCCATGCCGGAGACGGCCGCGTTCCTGACCATCTCCTCACTCGGATTGAAGATCCGATTCTCGTGCAAGACCGATTCGATGTTGCCCATTTGCGCGCCTCCGACGCTCGTCGTTTCTTTGGGGTCTGTTCGTGTTCGTCTGCCAAGCTATGGAGCGGTACTTACGCAAACCTTACTGGGAACAGCTAGTTTGATGCAGCGCAAGCGATTCCCGTTCGAGCGTCCCTCTGACGCGCGACGGTGCGCTGGCGCGGCACTGAAAGCGCAAGGGTTCCCCCGAGAATCCGGAACAAGGCAGTCCTCGCCGTGCCAGCGCCGAGACAACCCGGCATGCCAAAGGCCACTGCAGGCCCTGCGTTCACCGAGGGTGGTAGAGGTTCGCTGCGCTGGGGTAGAACAACGCCGCTGAATCGATGTTGCGGCTCAGCTCAGCCTCGGTGAGCCAAGCCAAAGGCCGCGGTCGGAACCATTGTTCGTCGCACCGCGGGTAAGTGTTCATCCGTTCGTTTTCCCGGCCCTTTGTGCACCTCGCGCGCAGGTGCCGCGACGCGCCAACGCGTCAGATCGGCCGAGCACTGAGGCCAGCGCGTCGGCGCTGGGGTTGACAGCGCTCCGGTCCGGGCGCATCGTGAATCCGAGATGTTTGCGCGCGTGGCCACGATCCTGCTCTTTTCCGCGCTCTGCCTCGCAGCGCCGTTGCTGGTACGTGCCGAACTGTACAAATGGGTCGACGAGCAGGGCGTGGTGAACTACGGCGACACGCCGCCGCAGCGAGCCAAGGGCGTGCTTTCGCTGGGCCCGGCTGCCGGCAGCCTGAGCGTCGTTCCGGGAATCCCGAAGGAGGAACTCGCGCGGCTGCGCGAGCGCTACGACCAGATGCGCCTTGAGCGCCTGGAACGCGAAGTCGAGGAACTGCGCGCGCGCGAAACTGCGCGCGCCGCGGCGCCGGTTGCCGAGCCGTCCTACTCCGAGGTCTACGGGTACCCGCCCTACGGGTATGGCGGACATTGGCACCGCCGTCCCGATACGGGGTTGCCACACCGACCGAAGCAGCCGGTAGCCAAGCCGCGGCCGCCCGGCCGCCTGCCGCCCCCAAGCCTGGCGCCCTACGCCTTCTTGGCGCGTTAGCCGACGCCGTGGGGCGACGCGAGGCGCCTCAGGCGCCCCTGTCTCGCCGTCGGTTTCGTGACCTGCGCCTGTTTTCCGATGCGCCCGGTCATCGCGACGCCGTCCGCGGTGGCGAGGGTCCGGCCGATGATTCGCTCAGGATCGGCAGCGAATACCGAAGTGCCAGCAGCCGGTCTTCCCGAGCACCAACCCGAGGTACTGGTCCGAGTTTGACTGCATTGGCAGTGCGTACGAGTTCGTGCGTGGCACGAGCGGCGGCAATCCTCAGATGATTGCCGTCAGTTTCACGCCAAATCAGAACGGTGCGTTACGCCATATCCAAGTCCCCATAGGATTGCTGAGCGGCACCAATAGTCTTCAGGTCTGGATCAGTGCGGACGCCAACAACGCGCCGGGGCAGGTACTGGAGACGCTTACGGTGAACTCGATCCGGACACAGCCCCAAGCCACGGGATCCGTACCGCCAGTCGATGCTCCGGCTCACATCTTCTTCAGCGGCAACGCTCAGCTTACGGCGGGTGTGAAGTACTGGCTTGTCCTTGGCCCAGGGGCAGCAGATACCGTCATCGCTTGGAATCTGACGCTTGAAGACCTTTCAAGCCCGGTTCCGCCGACATTTCTGCTCAACACCTCAAACTCGAGCGTGTCGGGGCCTTGGAGGTTGAAGAGTAATTTGGCGGAGGTGCGCCCCGCGTTTGAGGTTGATGTTCGATAGTTCACCGGCGAGCCTGCTTACCGGTGTGCAAATCCTGAAGCGTGATCCTGCGCCGGTGCCGCCGTGCGAGCAGCGGGAGCAACAAAGAAGCCGCCCGTGAATGCGGGCATCATGTCTTGACCGTGAAGACGACGGTGCCGGTCGCGGGAGTCCATATCATTCGGTATGCACTCGGAATACGCCATGCACCAGTCAAGAAGATTCGTCCTCTTCGCCGCGGTCACCCTGTTGATTGCGGGCGCCTCGCAAGTTGCCTCCGCTCAACAGCCCAACATCGTGGGCACGTGGAAGTGGACCCGAATGAAGGACGGTTGTACAGAGCAGTACGCCTTCCGTGCAGACGGCACCGTGTCGATCAAGAGGGGCGACAAACAGACGGAGAACACCTACTTGATGTCTTGGGCTCCAGAGCCCAACGGGCGCTACAAACTCACCGTGGTGACTGTCAGGGACGATGGCGGACGCGATTGCGAGGACTCCACTGAGGACAGCACCGGGCGGCGGAGCACCGTCTACATACTGTTCGGGCAATCGCGCGAGACGATGATTCAGTGCGATTCACGCGATGGCGCCAACTGCACTGGCCTGATGAAGAGAACCGCACCGTGAGCCGCGTGACGAACATTGCATGCACCGACATTGCATGCACCGACATTGCATGCACCGACTCGTCCCGCGGCAACAGCATCAATCGATAGATCTGTCGTCTGGAGCAAGCCTGCGCTTATTTGCGGCTGCTTCATGCGCCACTCGTCCTGGAGCGACGATGCGCGTGAATCCTCCTGCCGAGCGAGCAAGGCGTTCTAACGCGTGCCAGAGATCGTTACGCTGAGCTGCGAGCCATTCGGTGCCGCCGTGGGAGTGGCGAGCGCCGGGCACCGTTTTCTGTGCAGCTGCGGGCACTTTTCTCAGGGCCGGGGTCTCTGGCCCTTGAATTTCAATAGCTTGGGCCGCGGACCTGGCGGAAGGGGTGGGATTCGAACCCACGGTACGGTAAAACCGTACACCGGATTTCGAATCCGGCGCATTCGACCACTCTGCCACCCTTCCTGCGCTTCTTGCTTCAAGGACGCTCTACTCCTGCTCGTGGCCACGCATTGGCTTCGACATCACGTTCGAGCCGCTCACGTAAGTCTTCGCCGCAACGCGGCTTGCGCCACGTTGTCGACCACGCTGCCACCTTCCGTGATTGCCTCACGAAAATCGATTTCGTGAGGGCGCGGATTGTAGCTTAGGGTGTGAGGTGATCGACCCCGTCCATGAACGGTCGCAGCGCCTCGGGCACGACAACGCTTCCGTCTGCCCGCTGGTAGTTTTCCAGCACCGCAACCAGCGTGCGGCCGACGGCGAGACCGGAACCATTCAGTGTGTGCACGAGCTCGGTCTTGCCCTGCGCGTTCTTGAAGCGCGTCTGCATGCGTCGCGCCTGGAACGCTTCGCAGTTGGAGCACGAAGAGATTTCTCGATACGTGTCCTGCGCCGGCAGCCAGACTTCAAGGTCGTAGGTCTTGGCAGCGCCGAAGCCCATATCGCCCGTACACAGCAGGACCACACGGTATGGCAGGCCAAGCTTCTGCAGCACCGCCTCGGCATGTCCGACCATCTGCTCGAGCGCGTCGTACGATTTTTCCGGATGCGTGATCTGCACCATCTCGACCTTGTCGAACTGGTGCTGGCGGATCATGCCGCGCGTGTCCTTGCCGTAGCTGCCGGCCTCGGAGCGAAAGCACGGTGTATGCGCGGTAAGTTTCAGTGGCAGGTCGGATTCCTTGAGGATCTCGCCGCGCACGAGGTTGGTCAGCGACACCTCCGAGGTCGGGATGAGATATAGCACCTCGCCTTCGCCCTCCTGCCCGCCCTTCTTGGCCGCGAACAGATCCTGCTCGAACTTCGGCAGCTGGCCCGTTCCCGTCAGTGTTTCGGCGCTGACGATGTAGGGCGTGTAGCACTCCGTGTAGCCGTGCGTGCGCGTCTGCATGTCGAGCATGAACTGCGCGAGCGCGCGATGAAGCCGGGCGACCGGGCCCCTCATCACGGCAAAACGCGCACCCGAGAGCTTTGCGCCGGCGTCGAAGTCGAGGCCGAGTCGGGCGCCGACATCGACGTGGTCCTTGACGACGAAGTCAAACACGCGCGGTGTACCCCAACGGCGTACCTCGACGTTGTCGTCAGACGATTTGCCGACCGCGACCGATGCGTGCGGCACATTAGGAACGTCAAGCAGCAATCGATGCAGGCGCGCCTGGATATCGGCGAGCTGAATCTCCAGCGCCTTCAATTGGTCGGGTATCGATGCGGAGTCCGCCATCACCGCCGAGGCGTCTTCGCCCTTGCTCTTCAACTGCCCGATCTGCTTCGACAGTGCATTGCGTCTGGCCTGCAGCTGCTCGGTGGCAACCTGCACCTGTTTGCGCTCGGCCTCCAGCCGCATGAACGTTGCGACATCGAGCTCGTAGGGTCGCGTTCGCAGCCGCGCGGCGACCGCATCGATGTCCTTGCGCAGGGTGTTGATGTCAAGCATGGCGATTCCGGTATCCGCCCGCGCGGTGCGGGCCGTTGTGGTTCATGTCGATGGGGATTCGCAGATCGGCCGGCGCCGCGGCGACGGCGATCGATTCAGGCGCAGCGACGACTTCGCGCGGCGCGCGTGGCGGACGGAGGAAGGACGATTCGGGGCATGCCGTGATTTTCGTCGCTCCCCGAGGCGGAAGCAAGCGCAGGCCGAGCGGCATTCAGCCCTTGTGTCGGCGGGCCGCCGAACGCGCCGCCTGGTTCAAACGCCGCAGTTCGTCCATGCGCTCGCGAATGCGCGCCTCGAGCCCGCGCTCGGTCGGCTCGTACCAGTTCGGCGCGGTCATGCCATCGGGCAGGTATTGTTCGCCCGCCGCCACGGCACCTTCTTCCTCGTGCGCGTAGCGGTAACCCTCGCCATAGCCCAGGTCCTTCATCAGGCGCGTGGGCGCGTTGCGCAGGCGCAGCGGCACCGGGCGCGAACTGTCTTCCTTGACGAACGCACGCGCCGCACCGAAGGCGGTGTAAATCGCATTCGACTTGGCCGCGACCGTGAGATAGACGATCGCCTCGGCCAGCGCCAGTTCGCCTTCCGGCGAGCCGAGCCGCTCGTAGGCCTGCGCCGCGTCGAGCGCGATGCGCAGCGCGCGCGGATCGGCCAACCCGATGTCTTCGCTTGCCATGCGGATCGCGCGGCGCGCGATGTAGTGCGGATCGACACCACCGTCGAGCATCCGCGTCATCCAGTACAGCGCCGCATCGACATCGGAACCGCGCACCGCCTTGTGCAGTGCCGAGATCTGGTCATAGAAGTTCTCGCCACCCTTGTCGAACCGACGCAGTGTGGCCGGCAGCGTGGCGCGCAGATACGCCGCATCGATGCCGGCCTTCTTCTGTTCCAGCGCCGTGTTGGCGGCAATCTCCAGCGCGTTGAGCAGGCGGCGTGCATCGCCATCGGCAAGCGCCACGAGCACGCGGCGCGCGTCGGCATCGACCTGCAAACCCGGCAGGTGCCGCGTCAGTGCGCGCTCGAGCAGCTGCTCGAGCTCGGCTTCGCCGAGCGGTTCGAGCACGTAGACTGCCGCGCGCGACAGCAGCGCGCCGACAACTTCAAAGGACGGATTCTCGGTGGTTGCGCCGACGAACACGAACAAGCCCGACTCCACATGCGGCAGGAATGCGTCCTGCTGCGCCTTGTTGAAGCGATGAACCTCGTCGACGAAGACGACCGTCGGTTTGCCGCTGATCGATCGCGCCGCCTGCGCGCGCTCGACCGCGTCGCGTATGTCCTTGACGCCACCGAGCACCGCCGATATGGCGATGAAGTCCAACGCAAACGCGTCGGCCATCAGCCGCGCGAGCGTGGTCTTGCCGGTTCCCGGCGGGCCCCACAGGATCATCGAGTGTGGCTTGCCGGACTCAAATGCCACTCTGAGCGGCTTGCCTGGGCCAAGAAGATGCGCCTGCCCGACCACGTCGTCCAGCGCGCGCGGCCGCATCCGCTCGGCCAGCGGCGCATCGGCGGGCCCGGGCGCAAAGAGGTCGGTCATCGGACTGTCGCTTCATGAACGGCGGGCAGTCAGGCTAGCATCCGCCCGCCGGCGACGCAGCCGCGGCGCCAATTGCCCGACGGGAGATCAGGGATGAAATTGCAGTTTGTCATTGTGGGGCTCGCCTTCGCCTGGGCTGCCGCCGCGCAGAACGACCCGCTCGCCGCCGCCCTGGCGGAGCAGGGCGCGATCAAGACCGAGTCCGGACTCATCTTTCGTTCCCTGAAGGATGGCGGCGGCGCCAGCCCCACGGCTACCGATACCGTCCGTGTGCACTACCGCGGCACGTTTCCGGACGGCAAGGAGTTCGACAGTTCGTACGCGCGCAAGGAGCCGACCGAATTTGCGCTCGATCGCGTGATCAAGTGCTGGACCGAGGGCGTGCAGAAGATGAAGGTCGGCGGCCGCGCGAAGCTCACGTGCCCGCCATCGGTCGCCTATGGCGAGCGCGGTGCCGGCGGCGTGATTCCGCCCGACGCGACGCTGCAGTTCGAGATCGAATTGCTCGCGATCGTGAAGAAGTAGCGACGCCGCTTGGCGCGATGGCGTGATGCGCCGCAACGCCGCCGGCCTCACGATCAGGGGTTACGATAGCGGCCACGGTCGCAAGCACACCCGCAACCCCGGAGGCGGTGGAGCGCATGCTTGAATACTTCTACCTGCTGATCAACTACCCGGCGCTGATTGCGGTTCCGATCGTGGTGTTCGCCACGCTGGCACTGTGGAGTCGCTCACGCACCGCATGGATCGCAGCCATCGCCTGGGTGGTCTATCTCGGCTACGAAATCGGCATCAACACCGGCACCCTGTGCAGCGGCCAAGGCTGCATCAAGCGTTCGGAACTGTACGTGGTTTACCCGCTTCTCACTTTCGTGTCGCTGGTCGCGCTTGTGCAGGCCTACGTTCATATCCGCGACAAACGCCGTCGCCTGCAGCGACCGCTGACGCTGCGCCAGTAGGGCGCAATCGAATCAACGATCCTCGAGCACGTCGGCGCCCGTGGGCACGACAAAACGGAACGCGTCGGCGTCGAGCTTCGGATTGCGCTCGATGCTGCGGAAGGTGAGCACCGTGGACTGGCCAAAGCTGTCCGCAATCTGCATCGCGCCCGGCACGCCGCCCCTGAAGCCGATGCGTATCGCATCGAACTGCGAATCACGCGTGCGCGGACGCGCAACGATCCAGGCCAGACCGTCACGCTCGCCGTCGTCGCGCACGTCGAAGTCGCGCTCGAAGTCGTTGGTGCCGAACAGGATCGACGCCGGACTGGCCGGCAGCGCGGCGCCCAGTTTCTTGACGGTCACCTGGTTCAGGTCGCGGTCATAGATGAAGAGCTTCTGGCCGTCGGCGACGATTGTCTGCTCGTACGGCTTGTCGTAGCTCCAGCGAAAACGCCCGGGCCGTTCGAACTCGAAGCGGCCCGATGAGGCGACCGGCGGCTTCTTGCCTGCGGTGACACGCTGGCTGAATTCGCCGCGTGCGGTCTTCGTGTCGGCGAGAAAGCTGCGCAGTTGATCGATCGCCGCGGCCTGCGCGAGGCCCGCCAGCGTGAAAAGCACAAGACCGACGAAGCCTATCTGCGCTGGCCGCACCTACGGCTCCCGATGTGGCACGAGGATCTCGCGATTGCCATTCGGCTGCATCGCGGAGACGAGCCCGGCCTTTTCCATGTCCTCCAGCAGGCGCGCCGCGCGGTTGTAGCCGATGCGCAAATGCCGCTGCACCAGCGAGATCGAGGCGCGCCGGTTCTTCAACACAATCTCCACCGCTTGGTCGTAAAACGGGTCAGCCTCGCCGCCCGGTTGACTGTCACTTTCCATGCCGGGAAGCGGCGCTTCGGGCGCATCGAGCACGCCTTCGAGGTATTGCGGCGCGCCGCGCGCCTTGAGCGTTTCCACCACGCGATGCACTTCAGGATCGGACACGAAGGCGCCATGCACGCGGGTCGGGATCCCCGTGCCGCCGGCCAGATACAGCATGTCGCCCTGCCCGAGTAGCGTCTCGGCCCCCATCTGGTCGAGGATCGTGCGCGAATCAACGCGGCTCGCGACCTGATAGGCGATGCGCGATGCCACGTTGGCCTTGATCAGCCCCGTGATCACGTCGACCGACGGCCGCTGCGTGGCAAGAATCAGGTGGACGCCGGCCGCGCGCGCTTTCTGCGCCAGCCGAATGATCGGCTCCTCGACCTTCTTGCCGATCACGAGCATCAGGTCGGCCAGCTCGTCGATGACGACGACGATGATCGGCAGCGCCTCGAGCGGCTCCGGCGCATCGGGCGTGAGCGAGAACGGATTGGGAATCGGCTCACCCTTCGCGCGCGCCTCGGCGATCTTCTGGTTGAAGCCCGTGAGGCCGCGCACACCGACTTTGCTCATCACCCGGTAGCGCCGCTCCATTTCCGCGACACACCAGTTCAACGCGTGTGCGGCCTCCTTCATGTCGGTGACCACAGGAGCGAGCAGATGCGGTATGCCTTCGTAGACCGAAAGCTCGAGCATCTTCGGGTCGATCAGCAGCAGCCGCACCTGCGTCGGATCGGCCTTGTACAGCAGCGACAGGATCATCGCGTTGATGCCGACCGACTTGCCCGACCCGGTCGTTCCGGCGACCAGCAGATGTGGCATCCGCGCCAGATCGACCACCACCGGCTTGCCGCCGATGTCCTTGCCCAGCCCCAGGGTCAGCAGCGAGTGACTTTCGTTGTAGGTCTGTGAGCCGAGGATCTCGGACAGCTTGACCACCTGCCGCCTCGGGTTGGGCAGCTCCAGCCCCATCAGGTTCTTGCCCGGGATGGTTTCGACCACGCGGATCGACACCAGTGACAGTGCGCGCGCGAGATCCTTGGCGAGATTGACGACCTGGCTGCCCTTCACGCCCACCGCGGGTTCGATCTCGTAGCGCGTGATCACCGGGCCCGGATAGGCGGCAACCACCGCAACCTCGACCCCGAAGTCCTTCAGCTTCTTCTCGATCAGCCGCGAGGTGAACTCCAGGGTGTCGGTCGATATCGTCTCGACGTTTGCCGGTGGTTCGTCGAGCAGATCGAGTGCCGGCAGCTTGGTATCCGACAACTCCGCAAAGAGCGGCACCTGCTTTTCCTTCAGCTTGCGCTCCGACGGCGGAACACGCGCGGCGGCGCGCTCGATGTGAACCGGCGGCGCTTCATCGATGCGCTCGCGTTCCTGCTCGAGCAGTTGTTCGCGCTGCTGCGCCACGGCCTCGCCGATCGCGCGATCCTCCTTCTCCTCGCGTGCCGCGCGCGACCGGCGGGCAATCGATTCGAACCAGGCACCGACGCGCTCGGCGAGCGCCAGCCACGAGAAATCGAAATACAGGCTCGCGCCCAGCGCTATCGCCACCAGCAGCAACACCGTTGCGCCGGTGAATCCGAGCGCCGACTGCAACCCCTGCGCAACGATTCCACCAAGAACGCCCCCCGCAGGAAAAGCCCGAGCGTCACCGGGCGTCGCCTCGCTCAGCGAATGCAGGCGTAGCGCCTCGATACCGGCGCAGCCCGCCAGCAGCACCGCGAAGCCCACGCCCTGAAGCCAGTCGGGCAAGCCATGATCGACGTAGGGTGCATGCAGGCGCCGAAATCCCCGCAGCGCCCACGCGGCACCGCCAGCGACCCACAACCACGCCGACATGCCGAAGACCAGCAGCATCACGTCGGCGAGCCATGCGCCCGCGCGCCCCCCGATGTTGTGGAGCACGGCGCCTGACGTCGCGTGCGAGAACCCGGGATCGGCGCGGTGATACGTCAGCAGAACGGCCGCCAGCGCGATCACCGCGACCGCACCGAGGATCCAGCGGGCTTCGGCCAACAGACGCGCGCCGCGTGACGGAGGCTCTGGCGCCGGCGCACTGCGGCGGCGTGAATGCATCCCTCCTGACTGCACCGTGGTTTCCATGCGACTCGACATCGGGCGATTATAGGTAGACGCGCATGGCTGCCTTTGTTTCGTCTCCTCCCGCCCCGATTCGTCGCCGCGCCGGGCGGATTCGGCGCACGCGCTTGCGATGCCACTCGCTCGTGCGTGGCATCGCAAGCGCGTGCGCCACACCAGTTCAACGCGACACCTACGCGCATCTGTTCCGACCGATGTAACCCGCCGGTCACACGCTGCCCCCCTTGTTGCGATTGACGCTGCGCGTGGGCGGTGCAACGATACGCGCCGGTCGCGCGCCCATGGCGCAACGCTGTGCATTCCATTCATCGGAGAGGAGCAAGCCATGAAGGTCATCCATGCCGTGCTGGCGGCAACCGCGATCGCGCTCGGCGTGGCCGGGACGGCCGTAGCGCAGGAAAAGAAACTGCGGCTGATCACCTGGGCCGACTATGTGCCCAAGGAAGTCGTCGAGCAGTTCAAGAAGGAAACCGGCATCGACGTCGAGATCACGCTCTCCAACAACGAGGAGATGATTTCCAAGCTGCGCGCCACCGGCGGCGCCGGCTTCGATCTGGCGCAGCCGTCGCAGGACCGCATCACCGGCCCGCAGCAGGAGTTCGGCATCTACAAGCCGATGGATCTGTCCAAGATCAAGACCGACCAGTTCATCACATCGATGCTCGACGCGACGAAGAAGAACACCACGCTGGGCGGCAAGGTCTACGGGCTGCCGCACATCTGGGGAACGGACGGCCTGGTGGTCAACACCAAGGCCGCGCAGATGAGCGACTACACGGATCTGTGCGATCCGAAGTTCAAGGGCAAGACGGCGGTGCGGCTGAAGCGGCCGACGCTGATCGCGCTCGCGTTCGCCAGCGGCAAGGATCCTTTTGCACTTTACGGCGACGCCAAGGCCTACACGGCGCTGATGGAAGAAATGGGCAAGAAGCTCGCTGCGTGCAAGGGCAACGTCAAGTTCTTCTGGGACAACAAGGACCAGTTGCTCAACGGCATCCGCAGCGGCGAGCTCGTCGGCGCGATGATGTGGGACACCGGCGGCTGGAAGCTGAACGGCGAGAAACCGGAGATCGACTTCATCGCGCCCAAGTCCGGCGCGCTCGGCTGGGTCGACACCTTCGCGCTGCCCGCGAAGGGGCGCGCCGATGACGCCGCCTATGCCTGGATCAACTTCAACATGCAGCCGGAGATCGCGGCCAAGGTCGCGGCGTCGGCCGGCAACTTCACCGCGTCGAAGGGCGCCGACCAGAAGATGACCGACGACAAGCTCAAGGCGCAGTTCGCGAAGAGTTTTCCGGAATCGGCGCTTAAGAACATCAAGTGGTATCCCGCCGTGCCCGCGGGGCTCGAGGAAATCGAAGGGCGGATCCTCGATCGCGTCAAGGCGGCGAACTGACGCGCCCCTTTCCGGCGGCGGAGCGGCGCACCCCCCGGTGCGCCGTTTTTCTTGACCGATGAGCAACGACCTCGAAGTCGATCACGTCAGCAAGCGTTTCGGCGCGCACGCGGCGGTGGCCGAGCTGACGTTCGACGTGAAGCGCGGCAGCTTCTTCTCGATCCTCGGTCCGTCGGGCTGTGGCAAGACGACGTTGCTGCGGATGATCGCGGGCTTCATCGCGCCCGATACGGGTGAGATCCGCATCGGCGGCAAATCGATGACGGGCATTGCGCCGAATCGCCGGCCGGTCAACATGGTGTTCCAGCACCTGGCGCTTTTTCCGATGATGACGGTCGGCGAAAACGTCGGTTACGGCCTCACACAGCGCGGCCAGGCGCGCAGCGACATCCGAACGCGCGTGACGGGGATGCTGGAGCGCGTCGGTCTCCCGGGCGCGCAGGACAAGCGCATCGAGCAGTTGTCCGGCGGGCAGAAACAGCGGGTCGCGATCGCCCGCAGCCTGGTGCTGGAACCGACGCTGCTGCTGCTCGACGAGCCGCTCGGCGCGCTCGATCTGAAACTGCGCGAGCACATGAAGATCGAGCTCAAGCAGCTGCAGGCCGACTTTGGCACCACGTTCGTCTACATCACGCACGACCAGTCTGAGGCACTGGTGCTGTCGGACACGGTTGCCGTGATGAATGCCGGGCGCTTCGAGCAGATCGGCTCGCCGCAGCAACTCTATTACGAACCGCGCACGCCGTTTGTGGCCGGGTTCGTCGGCGCCAGCAATCGCTTCGCAGGAAAGGTCGAAGGCATCGACGCCGGCGTGGTGCAGGTACGCACGCGCGACGGGCTCAGCGTGCGTGCGCGCGCGCAGGACGGACTGGCGGCCGGCGACACCGCCGAAGTCTTCGTGCGCCCCGAAATGACCGTCGTCGCGCGTAGCGCCGAGACCGCCGGGCTGGGCACGCTGGCACAGCACTTTGCGGGGCGCGTCACGAGCCTGCTGTTCGACGGCGCCAACTCGTCGGTGCTGGTGCGCGAAGACACGAGCGGTGCCGAGGTGCGAATGGCCCTGCCGCAGACCGGGCAGCTCGCCGATCTCGCGGTCGGCGCCGCGGTCGCGTTTGGTTTCGCGCCTGAACGGGCGCTGGCATTCAAGTCCGCGCGCGCATCCTGACCATGCGCGTTCCTCAGGCGCGCGACGTCGCCACGCCCGACACCGGCGTGGTCAGTGCCTCTCGACTTGCGCTGCTCCTGCTGCTGGCGCCCGCGCTGCTGTGGCTCGCAGGCCTGGTCGTTCTGCCGCACGTCGAACTCGCCGTGCTTTCGCTGCGTGCACGCGTGGCACCGCGCGAGTACGAATACAGCGTCAAGCAGTACCTGACCTTCTTCGAGGAGCCGCTGTACTGGCACACCTTCGTACGCACCGCCGTGATGTCGATCGTTGCCACGGCATGCACGCTCGCGCTCGCGTTTCCGGCCGCGTGGTTCATCGCCAAGGTCGCACGCACGCGACTGCAGTCGCTGCTGCTGGTGTTGTGCCTGATTCCGTTCTGGGTCAGCGAAACGGTGCGCACACTGGGCTGGATGATTCTTCTGCGCGAGTCCGGCGTCGTGCCGCGCATCCTGACGGATCTCGGGTTGACCTCCGCGCCGCCCGAACTGCTGTATCACGACGCAACGATTCTTGTGGGGCTCGTCTATACCTCGATGCTGTTCATGGTCGTGCCGCTCGTCAACGCGCTGCAGACGCTCGACGATTCGCTGATCGAGGCGGCCTACAACCTCGGCGGTACAGGCTGGAACATCCTGCGCCGGATCGTGATTCCGCACGCCGCACCTGGCATCGCCGCCGGCGCGATCGTCGTCTTCATGCTCACGCTCGGCAACTACCTGACGCCCACGCTGCTCGGCGGCAAGAATTCGCTCTGGTTCACCGAGCAGATCTACACCCAGTTCATCACGCGCTTCAACTGGGAACAGGGCGCGGCGTTCGGCTTCCTGCTGCTCGTTCTGTCGACGCTCATCGTCTGGGTCGGACTGGCGGCGACCGGCCAACGCTTCGGTGATGTGATGCGGCGCTCGTAGGGACGCAAAGCCGATGTCGACCCTGTTCCAGACCCGGTCCGTTTGGGCTGAGCCCTTCGACTGGCCCAGGGCGAATGGCTAGTTCACTTTGACCCGGCTCAGCAATGATTCCATCGCTACCGCGCTCGCCCTTGACCCGCTACGGCACCGCCGCGTTCGTCGCGGCGTTCTTCGTGTTCCTGTTCGTGCCGCTGCTCGTCGTGGCGGTGTTTGCGTTCAACGACGCCAACTATCCGGCACCGCCATGGCGCGGCTTCACGCTCGACTGGTTCACGGGCGGCGCGCAGCGCGTCGGCCTGTTTGCCGATGCGCCGCTGCTGGCCAGCGTCGGCACCAGCGCAGTCGTCGCCTGCTGGGTCACGCTGCTGTCGGTCGGGGTGGGGACCGCCAACGCATTCCTGCTCGAGCGCGCGCAGTTCCGCGGCAAGTCGCTGCTGTCGCTGGCGATGCTGGCGCCGCTGGTGATTCCCGGCGTGATCCTCGGCATCTCGATCCTCGCGTTTGCGAGCCGGCTCGCGCAACTTGCCGACGACCTGTGGGGCCTGGAGCTGGAGTTCCTGCGCCCCGGACTGCCGCTCGTTGTGCTGGGGCAGTTCTCCTACATCGTGTCGATCGCCACGCTGACGATCGCCGCGCGCCTGAAACGCTTCGACCTGTCGCTGGAAGAAGCGGCACTGAACCTCGGCGCAACCCGCGCGCAGGTGCTGCGATCGATCACCCTGCCCTACCTGCGCCCGGCGCTGATCGGCTCGGCCGCGATCTCATTCCTGATGAGCTTTGAGAACTTCAACACGACACTGATGCTGGTCGGCTCCGACCCGCCGCTGACGGTGATGATGTACGGACGCATGCGCGAAGGCGCGAGTCCCGTGCTCAATGCCGTGAGCCTGTTCCTGATGATCGCCTCCGCGTTGCTTGCCTCGGTGTTGCTGCGGCGAAGCGCAACGCAGCCTGCCGCCGCATAATGTGCGGTCCGGTGGGATCTCGCGAGGCAGATTGATGACCCGCAACGACACCGACAAGGTGTTTGACGGCTCCATTGCGCAGCTCTACGACACGCATCTGGTGCCATTGATTTTCGAGCCGTACGCGCACGACCTCGCGCTCCGGTGGGTGCTGCGGCCGCTCGCGCAGGTGCTCGAGGTCGCGGCCGGCACAGGCGTCGCCACGCGCGCGCTCGCCGCGGCGCTGCCTGAGCACGTGGCGATCACGGCCACGGACTTGAATCAGCCGATGCTCGATCGCGCGGCGGAAGTGGGAACGGCGCGCCCGGTGCAATGGCGCCAAGCGGATGCGATGAACCTTCCGTTCAACGACGAGTCTTTCGACGCCGTCGTGTGCCGGTTTTCCGTCATGTTCTTCGCCGACAAGCCAAGGGCATTCGCGCAAGTGCGGCGCGTTCTGCGCGCGGGCGGGCTGTTCCTCTTCAACGTGTGGGACCGAATCGAGGACAACGAATTTGCCGACGTGGTGACGACCGCGCTGGCGGAACTATTTCCGGCCGATCCGCCGCGCTTCCTGGCACGCACACCGCACGGCTACCACGACCGCGAACTGATCGCGCTGGATCTGGCGGGTGCAGGGTTCACCGCCACACCCGACATCGTCACCCTTGCGGCGCGCAGCCGCGCGGAGTCTGCGCTCATCCCCGCACTCGCGTATTGCCATGGGACACCGCTGCGCAACGAGATCGAGGCACGGGGAGGCCGCCCGGCTTTGCGAGGCCACGCACCTCGCCGCCGAAGCGATCGCGCGGCGCTTTGGTCGTGCCAACGTAGACGGCAGGATCCAGGCGCACGTGGTCTGGGTTGCGAAGTAGCGCCGGACCGTTCGCCGCACGCATCCGCACGATGGGCCCAATGAGATTGCCGAATGCCACTGTCCATCCGCGGCCGCACACGGCATGATGTGGCAATGAGCGACTCGCGCCGGCCGCCCAAGCAGGCCCTGCCGAACGGCCCGGGCGCAGCCCCTCCGGATCAGTGCGCATGATGATCACCGGTGCGCGTTCCGAGCTGGGTCGCCTGTTGTCGCGGGTGCCCGCGAAGGGCAAGGTCCACGTCAACATCGCCGGCCAGCAGGCCAACACGCTGCTGCACGACGGACACGCGTGGAAAGGGTTCGCGCGTACCGCCCTGGCCGGGGTGCGCCGCGCGTTGCGCACGGATGCGAGCTTCCTCGTGCACGCCAGCTTCGCCTTCGTGATTGGCGAGCCGCAGAAGGACCCGCTGCGCTCGATCGCCCAGACCATTCTCGAGTGCGAGCGTCTGGTTCTGTCGGGATCGGTACCCGCGTGCGTGGTGCGGCTTGGATATCTCTATGGTCCCACCAGCCGCGATCTGCGCGCGTATCGCACTGCGTTTCGCCTTGGCAGGCCGTATTGGGCGGGGCCGCGCAAGGCGCTTCAGTATCACCTGCACCACGACGATGCGGTGCGCGCGCTGCTCGCCGCTGCGAAGCCGCGCAACGCCGGAGCGGTTCTGTACGCGACCGATGGAACGCCGGTCTCGTTCATGCGGTTCATGGACGATTTCGCACACCGGACCGGCAAACGGTTTCCGCTGCACGCGCCGCTCATCGCAAAGACTCTCTTCAAGCTCATCGTGCGTGAGGAGCACATGCAGCAGGCCGCGCTCGCGATGCCGGCGCAAGCGCCGGGGCCGCGCGTGCCAGGGTGGAAGCCGGCATTTCCGGACTATCGCCGCGGCCTCGATCAAATCATCGCGGCGTGGAACGACTGAGGGAGCACTGGTTGACCGATCGCGAATCACCGCACCCGCTGCGTCCGTTCCTGAAGAACTGGGTTTGGGAGCACGGACACATCGGTACGCGCTATCTCGATTGCCGCGACGGCGCGGTCAAGTTCGATGACGGCAAGAAGGCGCGGTTTGCGACCGAAGAAATCTTCTACGTGTCACTGAGCAAAGACGCCGACGCCGATGCCCATCGCGCTGGCCCGGCGATTCATGAGGGCGGGCTGGCGCGTTTCCTGCGCGCCGCCCAGCTTGGCAAGCCGGAAGAGGCCGGCGCGGTGGCCGATGTGCAGCGCGCGGCGCAGGACTGCGTGGAACTCGGTCTCGTCTGCGCGTATCAGCGCGATGCGCAGAGCGCGCGGGCGCGCTACGCGCTGGAACCGATGTTCGAGGACGAAATCCGCGCCGCGGTCATCGACGATATCCGGCGCACGTACGTGGGCGTGCGCGAGCAACTGGCGCTGTATGACTTCACGGTGTTTTGCGGCTTGCCCGCGCCGCTGCTCATCAACGAGTCGCCCTTCATCGACTGGCGCGTGCGCGCGCGACCGGTACAGCCCTTCGTGTCGCTGCCGCTGGGACCCTACTGCCTGCTGGTGGGCACGCCCTCCAGCAGGAAGAGCCGCGCCGGACCGGTGCAGTGGAAGACCGCCACCGTCATGGGCCCGTTCAAGGAGCACAACCGCTACCTCGTCGAAGACGCTCGCTTGTGGCTCGTGGCAACCACGGAAGACCAACTCCTTGCGGTGCAGGAACGGTTTGCGCCGGCGGCGGCAACGAAGCCGGACGATACGAGTCCCTGAGGGCATTTGGCCCGGCATTGCGGAGCCGATCGCGCTCGGTCGACGGCAAAATCGACCTGGGGCCGGTGCGGGCGGACGCTCAACCGTGAGTGGTCTGCGCTCCCCGTCCACCGCGTGCGACGGGAAGATCACCCGAGCCGATCGGGCTCATACGCTTGCGATCGCCAGGCGAAACGCCAGGGCAACAACGACGTCATCAACCAGCGAGCCGGCCGCCACAACGACGATCCCCTTGAGCAGCGCCGCCAGCGGTCGATCGCCGTAGACCCGCCTGAACGCAACGAATACGTACAAAACGCCGAGCACTATGAGGATTCCGAACAATATCCTTCGCGCGAGTTGCATCGTTGGCGCGGGCAGCGCAAACCCGGCCCGAAACAGGTGGACAAGACCGAAGAAGACGACCGAAACCAGGAAGATCCAGGCAACCCAG
>Ga0209048_10001612_pt1 | contig 22936 bp, 20 predicted proteins | sample FrelakmetCRP12CR_FD_187146 | JGI IMG/M metagenome (GOLD analysis project Ga0209048, IMG submission 187146) | Freshwater lake sediment microbial communities from the University of Notre Dame, USA, for methane emissions studies - CRP12 CR (SPAdes)... | ecosystem: Environmental > Aquatic >... | reverse complement strand
AGTCGTTTTTGGAGCAAGTGTGAAGGATAGAAAAGCAGTTTTTCCAAAGACTTGGCAGCACACAGTAGCCAAGTCAGAACTAGCTTTTACAAATGGGGTAGCAGTCGATTCCCCAGTTTTGAAATCCATAGATTCGAGAACTTCATTGATCACTTTTTGATTTTGAAACTGAGATGCTAGGTCAAGTTCATGGCCTTGCATACCCAACATTACGCACGCAGTGTAACCGAGTTTTTCTTCTAATGCGGTCTTGAGTAGTGAAGGCAAAAGGCTGCTTCCGACGTTTTTGAACGGGCCAGGATGAATTGAAGGAACGACTATTGCCGCCTTGGGTTTACCGGCGTCAAATTTTAGCAGAGACACCTTAACGTCTTGTTCTTCGCCTAACCTTTCAAGAAATTCTTCGAAAGGAGCATTCAGTCCGATCACCCAGTTCAAAAGAAAGGCCTTGAATAGAGACAAAGCTGGGATCTTGAGTGTTTGTTCGCCTACACGATTCAGTAGAAAAAGGAAAACGTGAGCCGAGAAGAGGCTTATTATTGGTGCAAGGATAAGGAAAAAACACATGGTAAATGAAATACTGTAGCCTCTTTGCATCCAAAGCAGCAAGAAAGGCAGTAAACAGGAAAGAGGCTGCAAAAGTGAAACGGTCACAATACGGGCAAAACTGGCAGATGAGGATGCTTGAAACACTATCAAGCGTATTATTAGCACGGCTGAAAACCCTAAAAGAACAAGTCTAATCCACCATGACAAACTGAACAAGTTGCCCGCCGCAGAACCAACAAGGATGAACGGAGACCACAAACCCAGAGAGAAGAGAGACACAGTAGAAGTTCTCCTCAGATCATAGATAGGGTCATTGCGCAAGACTAACGTGCTTGATAAATAATCGAAAGAGAACCCAATGACGAATAGAAGACCACCGAGTGAGAAACCGTAAAGCACTCCCTCGATAGTTCGAAACGCCAGCGCGCGCGCTAGAACCAGAGTGGAGCACATCCAACAACCCAGGCAGATCAATGCTTGAAACAAGATGACCTTCTCATATGAAGGAAGCCTGAACAGAGATGCATAATGCTTGACCGCGCTATTCATAGACTGGCTTAGTGAGTCCGCAGTTGCCACATTCATCCTCTCGAATGAAGCTCTAAGAGACAAAACTGAGCATATTAAAGTGTTGCAAAACCAATGCAGAATTCGCAAACGCCGATTTCATAATGGGTAGCCCATCTAATCATCGTCAATTGCAGAAGTGCAATGGACGAATTCACGTGAGAGGTCGGGTTCTTGTGATTAAACAAAAACAAACACTTTAAAAAGGACAAGTGTTCTATCTGTAAAACGTAAACAATCAGGATTTTGCGAGTCTCATGCCAGAGACAAATATTCCTCTAACGATATTTCACATGCTAGAGAAGAATGTGGGAAAGGAAATACGAGCTATTCTGGATCCTGCCTATGGCTTTGAAGGCACTTTGGTAGCCATCACGCGTGAACCAGCAGGCATATGGCTGTCAAATGCTGACGCAGTTATTCTGCGTGCAACCATCGCTCAGCCCATACCACAGGTTGCTAGCAGAGAGGAAAGAAGTGAAATATTCATTCACCTTAACTCTGTCCAACGAATAGAAGTTCTACATCAGCCTTCACGGCGTTGACTGTAGAGGCTCTAGAAGAACACTTGAGCCAAGACGCAGATGATTATTAACGCTATTGATGCAACTACGAGGATTTCCGGTCGAACTTTAATGCCCTCGGTTTCTTCTTCAAAGAACCTCAGTAACCCTGCACTTGCGGCTGGCATCGGACCAGATCGCTCTTTCTTTTTCTTGCTCATCCGCTATTCCTCTTGTCCCGGATAAGTCTCCTACAATTCTCTTCATTATTAATGTTACGTTACTCCGAAAGAGTTTTAATTTTTGAGTATGTGATAGCTTATGCAAAGGTGTTGAGATGCCCACCAATCGAGAAGAGTATAATCAAGTTTTCGAATTCCTTCAACAACATCACAAGTGGTTTCAGGAAAGCATTCCACTAATAGCAAGTGAGAACATTCCGAGCCCAGCCGTGCGTGAAACCCTCATATCAGACTTCGGAAACCGCTATGCTGAAGGATGGCCGGGAGAACGCGTTTACGCTGGTTGCCGTTTCATAGACAAAATAGAGTTCAAATGCATCGAGCTTATGAAGAAACTCTACGATGCTGAATTTGTCGACGTCAGACCGATATCAGGCGTTGTCGCAAATCTCGCAGTTTACACAGCTTTCACAGAGCCAGGCGACATATTGCTGGCACTGTCGATTCCAAGTGGTGGCCACATCACGTCAGGCAAGAAGGAGTTAGGGGGCACTGCCGGCGCTGTTAAGGGCTTGATCGTTGAATATCTTCCTTTGGATTACAAAGAGCTTAACATAGATGTGGACAAAGCAAAGACCAAAATTCAAGAGCTGGCTTCAAAGGGCAAGCCACCAAAATTCGCTATGTTTGGCGCAAGCGTCTTCCCATTCCCGCACCCAGTCAAGGAGCTCGCTGAAGCTGTACATTCAATAGGCGCAACAGTAGGCTATGACGCTGCACACGTAGCCGGTCTAATTGCTGGAGGACAATTCCAAGACCCGCTACGGGAAGGAGCAGACGTTGTCAGCCTGAGCACGCACAAGACGTTCTTTGGGCCACAACATGGAGGCATATTATCCTGGGAAAAGAACGCTGAAAGGATCAAGAAGGCAACTTTTCCAGGAATGGTGAGCAATCATCATTTGCATGCCGTTGCAGGTTTAACGATTGCATGCGCGGAAATGCTCGAGTTCGGCAAGGAATACGCAAGCCAAGTAGTCAGGAATGCCAAGGCACTGGCTCAAGCACTCTATGAAAGAGGGTTTAATGTTCTAGCAGAACACAAAGGGTTCACCGAATCACATGTAATTTTGATTGACATAACAAAGTATGGTGATGGCGGAACGATTGAAGAAACCCTTGAGAACGCGAACGTAATAATAAACAGAAACCTGTTGCCATGGGACATCAAGGAGGGAAGACACTTCATGCACCCAGGTGGCATAAGGTTGGGTGCCTCAGAAATCACTAGACTTGGAATGAAAGAGCCGAATATGAGTGAAATCGCAGAATTTGTCAAACGTGTAGTCATAGACAAGGAGCCCCCAGAAGAAGTGAGGCTTGATGTTGCCGAGTTCAGGAGAGATTACCAAAAAATACACTATTGTTTCGAGAATGCCACAGAAGCCTACAAGTATGTGAGAATCCGTTGACAGTACGAAAGTGCGAGAACTTCTGATAGAGCATTCCTGTTATAGTCTAACTATGCATACCCAAAAAGTATCTATCATTCCGCAAACGCAATGATGTTTAGGAGGACCCAAATTTGCATGTTCGCGATTTTCAGGAAATGATGCACCGCTTGTATTACCACAAAGATTCTAGACGAAGCGTGAAAGATACATATGATTGGCTCCTTGACGAGGTTGAAGAACTGGGGGATGCTCTTCAGCACAGGAGCAAGGAAGAACTTGAGAAAGAGTTTGCAGATGTCTTTGCATGGTTAGCATCACTTGCAAACGTTGTTTCGGTGGATCTTGAAATAGCCGCTTTAAGTAAGTATAATAACAAGTGCCCAAAATGTGGTTGTTTGCCCTGTGAATGCCTTCCCTAACGCGAATTCACCAGACGTCTCTGTCCGACACCTGTTAACCCCCAAACACGCGGCTTATTACCCATTCTTGGTTCAACAATGCCTACTGTTTTCAGAAGCTTCAAATGATGCAAAACAACTCCATAGTGTAGTTGCGCTTTGTCTCCAATAGTTTTGGCATCACCAGAACCATTTTCCAAAACGCTTAATATTAACGTCCTAGTGCAAAGCCCACGCTTGACATTTTTGATATTTGGCAAATACGCGTTTGGGTGATAGTTTTCCTTGGTCATACAAATCAAGTACAACTATGCAGTTCACGATAGAAAAAGATTCTTCATGCAAAATCTGTCAGACTTACTTGCTTTGTCTTTTTGCTGGTGAACATTGAATCTATCTCTTCTCCCAGCAGCAGCAATCTCTGCGAATAATATTGTGGCAGCTTGTACTTCTCAACCAAACGTTGCGATATTTCCAAATATTTCTCTATGCCGCCTCTGTAGACAGTCAAGGTTAGTTGTCCGCCGCATACTGAACATTTACCACGAAGAGGCAACCTTCGGTAGCGCTTGTTGCACGATTTACACCTAAATGCTTGGGTTGAGAAAGCCCTGAGGTTTCCAGCGATGTCTCGAATGAAGTGCCTCGTTAATACTTTCAAAGCAACTTTCCTAGCGTCAACAGCTTCAATCTTCTCAGCTAATTCAAGTTGACCATCGAGCTTTTCAGCCATGGTCTTGAGTCGTTTATACGCACTTTCCGGATTTCCCATATTGACGTTGGACACGGGTGTTGTGAAGCCGAATCCTTCGAACTGTGCCTCAGTGCCAAGTCTTGATTTTACAAGGTCAATGAGTGCACTAGCTTGTTTTGCGTCGGTTTTCTCCCATGTTTTCCAGTAGAACTCTATTGGGTAAGCTTTAGCAACGTCAAAATCGTGGGCTTGCCTCTGCACATCTTTCGTGTTGATAATGGGGATCAGAAGAAGCGGTGCATCCATGATTCCACCTATCTGTGCTGGCAGATATTCACGGGAAAAATTGATCAAGGTGTCAAGTGCAAGCATTAATGTATCTTCATCGCCGTCACAGTCTCTGCGTTTGGCTGAGTGCCAGATGGGATGTGCGTAGCAGAGGTTGAGACTTGTGAAGCCAGCTATTCGACCTAGAACCCCTGCACAGGTGTGGGGGGCTAGACCAACGATTAGATGACCAACAAGATCTTCGACTTTTTTGACATTATAAAATGGAGGGAGGCCATAGATTTTTGTTAGTAGCTCATCTATGAAACTTGCAATGCGCAAGAAATACAGTGCGCTTTTTGTTGGAACTATGACATCCTGCAGTTTGAGTTCACACGTTTGGTTTGGGTCTGTTAGATCTGATCCATCCATATCCCAAATATAGCCTAGTTTTCTGAGTCTTTCAACGGGAACTCCTATTTCAACGGGTTTGAAATGAGTCAGAGGCGCATTTGTGGCGTCAAAACGAATTGTGCCATCCTTGTAAACTGAGAGGTCGTACTTTGCGCGCAATATTCCTTTCTCAATAGCTTCTGGAGTCTTTGCATCATTTGTCAAGCCTTTTACGCCCTTTAGAACCTTTGGGCAGGAAGTGCCTAGTCTGCTACTTGCAGCCTCAATCAATTCTTTGAAGTTTACAGTTTGTTTCTGATACTTTTTTGCAGGTACCTTGCATGCTGGGCAAGAGTCTTCCTTCAAAGTCTTTCCACAACGTGGACAAGTCTTCTCAGTTATAGTTTCAGTTCCACAGTTGAAACATCTTGTCTTGAAGGTGACAGTCTTGCAGTTTGGGCATTTACGCTTGACAATTTCCACAAGCGCTGGCCCGTGTGAGGCAGCTTCAACAAGGTCTCTGTGAGAACCGCCTGACAGACCCACTGGGAAGAGTAAGTGAACAAGAGGTTTCATCTCACGCCTTTTTGCCTTCTCAGGTCTTCCCATTCGGGCACCCACGAATGTGGGTGTTTTCTCCTTGACCTGCAGACCTGAAAGTGTATGCAAGATTTCTAGAATGGAACCAGCCGTAGGCTCATTGACGCTACTGGGGTTATCAAAGCCGAGACAGAGCGCAAACGCTTGCGCATCCTCGCCTTCAACTACGATTGATTGCTTATTCAGGATTGCATGAGGTAAGCATATTGTGTCCATGGCGCGTTTCACGTTTGGGTCGTTCTCTCCCACAATCTCAACAATGTCATCGTCTTTTCGCCGAACCTCGGATGAGTAAAGCCATTTTTTAAGCTGACAGAGATCTTCAACCGATGAAAGGTTTGACCAGAAAAATGTGTAAGCAGGGTGCAAGGGTACATCAAAAGCCGTTGCTAAAGTCACCGACTCTCTAAAGCTAGGTTTGGCATTGAATGGTTCTCGCAGAAGCTGTTCAAGTCTTTCAGAGGACATTTTCACTGATCCAGCTGCATGTTCAACGATACCATCAGATGTCTCTGCCACTGCCTTTCGCAAGTCTTCAACCCACCATTCTTCAACGTATCCCGAAGGGGCAAGCCATTTGCTGTTGTACAAGAAATCACCAAAACTGATCAGAATGTCTCCTAGAAACAGAATTCTTTCAATTTCATTCTTCAATTTGTCAAAATTCGAAACAGACACTCTAACGACAGATCCGTCTCTCAACCGAACGAAAGGTGGCTCTATTGCGTCAACTGGAACTGCAATACCACCTTTTCCCGGAAGCTCCAACCGCAGTTGCGTTCCACCAGCTAGAAACCCTTGAAGTACCAGCATTGTTGCTGGGTGGATACCAACGGCTGATAAGCCAGTGTTTCGCGCTCTACCATACCTCAGTCGGAACCCACCACGCCTAGATGGGAAAGAGAATATCGGACGCCCCGCGATCACGTCGTTCATAAATCCAGTGGATTTCTTTTCAAACTCTCCGCGGATCTCTTTAAGCCAATCCCACCCTTGAAACCCAAGTTTTTCAATTATTGAAGAGACCTTTGGAGCGCGTCCGACTATGCCGTCGTTTACAACTCTAAGGGCCCCACCTCTCACGCGATTAGTCTCTATTCTTGCAAGATTACGAAACGATGAGACTTCAAACGGGTCAGACTCCGTGCCTGTCACCTCAACTGGAATCCACTGAAGTGCCTTTCGTAGCTCATCATCTGAAACATGATATTGAAAGTGGGAAACGGAATGCTCATACAACCTAACCTCTTCGATAAAGCGCGAAATTTCCTCTTCTGTAGGCTTGAAGCGTTCAAGACCCAGCAATCGCCTTACGAAGTCGCCAACCACCAAAGTCAGAGCCTGATCCGTACCGCCTGCTGAGCGCATTGGCCCCGCAAAATAGATCGCGAGGTAATGAGTCCTGTCGTAATTTGCTTTTATTGCCACTTTTGCCACCCCTTGTAATGGTGCTGCAGTAAGCCCTTCGGTGAATATTGCAAGTGCGGTGCGTATTGCTTGATCAGCTGCAACTTCAGGCTCCATATGACCGAATTTGCCATAGACGATTTCTTCAGTGATTTTGAAAGCCAACTCCTCTCTTGGGAGCTTTGTACTTAGTTCCCTAATGCTTGCAGCGACTCCTTGGGGACCCACAAGGCCTTCTACGAGATCTGCTAGATCTTTCGCTGTCTTGCATTCCGTCATTGGCAACGGGTCAATACCTATTCTCTTTGCGTTGTCGCTAATGGCATACAATTGCTTGAGTTCGTTTTCCAAGTTGTCAACGTAGTTTTGGTAGACCTGACTCATCTCGCCATTCAATCTAAGTCACCCATAAGCATGACTACTTATCACTGCTTATCACTGTTTTCTGACATGAATCGATCAAAAAAGCTGTTCAAGCAGAAATGCTGATTCATATGGGTTCAACATAAAAGTAGCGTTACCATTTGTGCTACGTAGACTTCTTGTAGTGCAGGCAGAAAATGTTCAGCGGCAAACCATGTACATTTCAATTATCTTCGCCAAGTGGTATTTCAAGAATACGCAATTTTCAAAGCGTAATTGAGCTTGCTCAGGTCGCGTCTTTTGACTGATGTCCTCATGTTCTACGATGTCTTAACCCTTCGATTATTTCAGAGACTTTACGCCTTACTCCAGTGTTCTCTACAACATTACCAGTCACTATTATGTCCGCGCCAGCGGATGCTGCCACAAGTGCTTGACCTCTGGAGCGTATTCCGCCTCCAACAATCAAAGGGATATCAATGTAGTGCTTGACACTTTTGATCATGTCAGGAGGAACAGGTTCCTTTGCACCTGACCCGGCTTCTAAATATATGAAACGCATGCCCAAATACTGTCCAGCCAGCGCATGGGCCGCGGCAAGTTCAGGTTTGTTGTATGGAACCGGAATAGCTTTGCCGATAACACCGGCTGTGCCACCCTCTCCAACGATGATGTAGCCAAGAGAGAGTGGCTCCAAGCGATATTTCTTGACTAGCGGTGCACCTAGAACTTGAGCACCCATCAGAAAGTAAGGGTCAACCGAGTTTAGTAGAGACATGAACCAGATAGCATCAGCATGGCGGCTTATGCCGGTCACATTGTTCGGAAACAGTATAATCGGAATTCTAACGGTACGTCTGATGATTTTGACAATATCATCAAGGTGTGCTGCTGAAATGAATGTGGAGCCACCAATCATTATAGCTGTTGTGCCGCTCGCCTTCGCTTTTCTCGCAATTCCTGATGCTTGAGGAGGAGTTACTTTCTCAGGGTCAATAAGAGTTATGTGAATAGAGCCCTCTGACTCGATTTTTTCGAGGAGAAGCTTTTCGACAGGCCCGATTACAGAAGGCATCCTAGCTACGCGCCCTTAATGTTAGATGTGGAAGGGATCTTTGGTTTACCATAGAATTTATCGGTAAACATACAATATACGTCGATCTCGCTTTGAGCAGGCTTGACTGGAAACTCATCTTTAATGCCACAACCACCGCAGCCTACCACAGCACGGTTTTCATCACGAAAGATCTCAACACGAATCGTTTCCTTGCCACATTTAGGGCAAGGGAAAAGCTTGGGCAAGTGTTTCTTGGGAATCCGAACGACTTTCCTTCTCCGTCGTCCCATTTTTCAAATCCTTCTATGTCACAATGGCAACGGCAACCCAGTATTTTATGTTTGTCCTTAAATATCCGACTCAAAATCATAAAGCATGAAGAGGCACTAACTTGGAATTAACGTCTTCAGTTCTAGACATAGATCTACGGGAAGTTGAAACACAAATAACACGTTTCATTAGGGAGTACTTTGAGAAAACGGGTTCCGAGGGTATAGTTCTCGGGTTGTCTGGAGGAATTGACAGCTGTACTATTGCTACGCTTTCAGCCAAAGCTATAGGTGGTAGAAGAGTTCTAGGCCTCATGTTGCCAGAGAGGGAAACATACCGCGAAGATGATGTCAAACACGCTCAAACAATAGTAAGAAAATTCAAACTGAAATCACGGTTGTGTGATATCACGCCCGTTTTGGAGGCATTCTATGGCTCGATACCAATATTCGAGCCCTCAGAAAAGGTCTCTAAAGGTAACATAAAAGCACGAACACGTATGATCTACATCTACTATTACGCAAACAAGTCAAATCTGCTTGTTTGTGGAAGCTCAGACAAGTCCGAGACGATGATGGGGTATTTCACAAAATGGGGCGATGTTGCAGCCGACATTTATCCGATCATGGATCTGTACAAAACACAAGTTCAAAGACTTGCCCAACACATGGGTGTCCCAGAAGAGATCATAATGAAGCCTCCATCACCAGCTTTGTGGCCAGGCCAAACGGCAGAAAGAGAACTCGGTATTAAATATGAGACGCTTGATTTAATCCTATACGGCTTGGAACATTTCATGACTGGGAAGGAAATTGCTGAGCAGTTAATAGTGGAAGAAGAACTTGTGAATGAGATAAAGCTCAAGTGGCTATCTGCCGAACATAAAAGAAGGATGCTGTTAACAACCAAGCTAGCATACCGAACGGTAGGTGCAGATTTCAGACTCAAAAGGGGATGAACCATGAAGCAGAAATTTAGAATAACTCTTGCTCAGATCAGTTGTGTGCAAGGAGCAAAAGCCGTGAACCTGAAAAGGATCGAAGAAGTCGTAGTGAAAGCAAAGAAGCTATCATCAGATATCGTCATCTTTCCGGAGCTTTCTCTAACGGGCTATGTTGTCAGAGATCAGATCTATGAACTTGCTGAAACGATACCCGGCCCCTCTACCAATATTATCGAGAACTTGGCGCGAAAGACAAAAACGCATATTGTTTTTGGCATGCCAGAGTTAAGTGAGAAAACTCAAGCCACTATATATAATTCAGCGATTCTAACAGGTCCAAATGGATTTATCGGGAGATATCGCAAAATGCACTTACCAACTCACAGCGTCTTCGAGGAGAAGAGATATTTTCGTCCAGGATATCAAGTAGCGGCTTTTAACACAGAACTTGGGAAAATAGGATTAATCATATGTTACGATATTTTCTTCCCGGAGATCAGTCGACTCACGAGATTAGAAGGATCACAGTTAATCATCTGTATCTCTGCCTCGCCAGGAATTAGGCGAGCATTCTTCGAAACATTAATATCTGCAAGAGCCATCGAGAACACTGCCTTTCTAGCGTACGTGAACCTTGTCGGCATAGAAGATGGACTGCAGTTCTGGGGAGGCAGCAGACTTGTCGGACCTCAGGGCAAGGTTATCGCTAAAGCAAAGTACGATGAAGAAGACCTCGTAACTTGTGAAATCGATTATGCCGACATTAGATCAGCTGAGACTTTCGTTCCAACCTTGAAGGATTTGCGGCCTGAATTGTTTGAGGAATTGAGGAAAAGCGCAGAGAGGCTATAATAGTACCTATCAAAGAGCTTTGACAACCTTTTCTATCCTGTCTAGGGCCACCTCTAACTGTTCATAAGCGGCAGCATAAGAGATTCTAATGTACCCCTCACCATAACTGCCAAAAGAGGACCCAGGCACAGTTATCACACGTGCCTTCCTCGCCAGAAGCGCGGCAAACTCCTCTGAAGTCAAATCAAAATCTTTGATTTTTGGGAAAACATAAAAAGCGCCTTTTGGAAGTGCACAATGAAATCCGTTGATTCCATTGAGCCTTTTGTGAACCAAGTGTCGTCGCCTATCAAACTCCAGCACCATGTCCCTGACAACCCCCTGCGGCGCCTTCAACGCATCAAGAGCGACGTACTGTGACAAACTGTTCACACATGCAACGGTATACTGATGAACGAGCCAAAGGTTAGATACAAGTTCTTTAGGGCCATAAACATATCCAATTCTTAGTCCAGTCATGGCATAGGTCTTGGAGAAGGACCCGATGACCAGTGTACGTTCACGCATACCCGGGAAGGCAGCAATGCAATAGTGTTTAGAATTGTCATAGATTATCCTTTCGTAAACCTCATCAGAAATCACAATCAAATCACGTTCAACAGCGATTTTTGCTAGAGCAGCAGTCTCGTCATAAGAAAGGACTGCACCCGTAGGATTGTTTGGGTAGTTCAAAACGATTGCACGTGATTTGTTTGTGATGAGTGACATCACGTTTTCAACAGACACCTTAAAGTCGTTCTTCTCAAGCAGCGGAATAGAAATCGGAATGCCGTCAGCCAGTCTGACACTAGGTTCATAAAGTACAAACCCTGGATTTGGGACAAGTATTTCATCTGCATGATCCACCAACCCAAATAACGCCAAGAAAAGGGCTTCAGTAGCTCCAGATGTTACTAGGATTTCGGATTCAGGATCATAATCAAGGTTATAGTCACCCAAAGCCTTTCTAGCAAGTGCTTCTCGAAGTTCAGGGATACCGTTGGTCGGCGCATAATGGGTCTTTCCTTCCTCCGCCGCCTTCCAGCCAGCCTCTAGATTTCGTCTGGGCGGGCAAAAATCAGGCTCTCCGACGCTCAAATTAATAGCGCCGGGCAGTTTATTGGCTAAAGTGAAAAATCGGCGTATTCCTGACGGTTTTATGTGTTTCAGGCGTTCCACTGTTTTAAACCGCGGATTCAAGATAGCTTCCTCATTAAGCATATCTTCGGTCCACATAAATGGTTTTTGTTGATCAAAAACCTATCTAAGGCTGAGATAGACAGGCTTATAACCTACCCAGTATACAAAAATGTATCCATCCACATTACCCAGTTGTGTGAGAGCATGAGGCTCAAAGAGAACGTCCAAACATGGTTAAACAGCTCGCTAAATGACCCGATTGTGAATATTCTCGCGAAAAATAGTCACTTGACAAAAACCCAACTTGAAACAATGTTAATCGATATTTTATCCGAAAATATATCAGGGAAACAGCTAAAATACGACGAAAAAGCCAGATTAAGGCTAACAAAGGCACAAATAAGCCGCGGAGCGTTTAACAGGACGTTAAGGCAGGCAAAAGAAAACGTTGTTAAATCCATCTACACAGTACTACTCTTGGGTTATTTAGGCATCTTCGAAGACACAACTCTTGATCCTTACTTGGAAGTAGCAAACAGACTGCACGAGTGCATAGCAGCTTACAAGGACCTCCCCAACAAAGGTGCCGAACTAGGAGACCAACTTAAAGTCATAGAAACCATCAGAGAAGAGCTTGAAACAAGCCTGAAACAGCTCGCTAATCCATCAGAAGGAATAATGTGATATCACAAGTCACTCCAAGTCGAGCTATATTTTGAAACTTTGAAGACACACCCCACAAATTTGGCCGGAAATCAAGGAAAAAACCATAGTTCATGGAAATCAGAACAATCAGGGGTTTCAGAGAAACGCATATCCTCTAGATGTGACCTGTGATGTCATGGAAACCTATGTTTACAAGACCATAAATGTTAAATTATCCACGGTAACATGTGATATGTGACGCAACATGCTCAACCCTCATGTAATCACATGCGTGTCACAGGAGACATAAAGTAAATGGAAGTTGCGATAGGTCTCTCAGTAATTCTGCTCGCTACGACAGGAATCATGGCAATCGGTTGCTACATCATGCTTCGGCGAGCACGGAAGGAATACGGGCAGGCACGGGAATCAGTAGAGGACATCATATTGAGTTTCAATAGGCAACTAAGAATTGAAAGCGAAAAGCTGGAACGTGTGGCCTTCAAACTGGAAGCCCTTGGGGCTAAGAGTGAAGTGGCTATAAGGAAATCAGACGAGACATATGAAGCCATGCAGTCAGCTGAAAGTACAATAGCTTCCGTTGTGGAAGATAGAAACAAGGTCTCTGCAAGGATTGATGAACTCAACAAGCAGATCAGTGATGTAGCCACATCACAAGTGACTTTGGTCACAAGGGTAACAAACATGGAAGATCGTACCCGACAAACCCTAGTTATTCCTGAGGCAAACATTGACGCTGTGATCCCAATCAAGAGGGATAGAGCGCTGGCACCATTAACTGAAACGGAGTTGACAGTTCTCGAAATGCTGGCCACTGAAGGCCCAAAGACAGCCCCAGAGATCAGGGATAGAGTGAAGCTCAGCCGAGAACACACTGCTAGGTTAATGAAGAAGCTGTATGAAGGCGGTTATCTAGAAAGAGATATGCTTAAAATTCCATTCAAATACAGCGTCAAGAAAGAAATGGAGAAGCTTCTAAAGAAAAGCGAGGGTGAAACAGCTTAGCGCCATTCCTACTTACTTTTGCGCCAATGCCTTCGCAAGGCTTTTTGCATGCATGAAGGTTCTGCAGCTCAAGACACCGTGTTTTTAGGTTACCAGATCGAACCTTCATTGGTCGAAAAACAGGCAGTACAATATCGCAATAGATGACACTACCGGATACACAAGAACACTTGGCTAAACAGAAAATCAGATCAGCAAGTTTACATCCAGACACTAGCGCATTCTTGCTTCTTCCACTCGTGCCTCCACTTGAACCCTTGTCATTTTGTATTTCAAATTGTTCGCGTTGCCCGACTTAGTAAGTACTCCTTTGTTGGAAAGTCTAGAAAGGTAAGTAGCTACGGTGCTGAGACCTATTGGCTCCTTGAATTCCTGTTCAAAGGCCGCTTGGATCTCTTTGGACGAAAACCAAACGATTGGGAAGCTCCTTTGGATAATCATTTTGACCTTCTCATATTTGGAAACGTTTAGGTTTGAGTTACCGTTACTTGGACCAAAGTTTGCTCCCTGATTCGTCACGCCGCCTAGAAGTTCCACCATGTCTAAAAGGCGCACTGTTTTCTCGCGGGTTATCTGCCCTTCAAATGCTATTGTGTAACGATTACCTTCGCCGTCGAATAACTCAACGCGTATTTTCCGTGCAGGCATGAGTGCAACCTGTATCCTAGTGGTGTTCACAAGTTTGCAGTTCACAAGTTATAGATGTTACGGTTAGAGACTGATATGAAAAAACTCACAATTAAGCATTAAACAGAAAAATAGGCATAAACTGCAACGGTTTCAGTGTCACAACTTTCACAACCCTTCAAAATCCCAAAACAAGAATGGGAAAGGTTTAGACTCAGAGGTCCAGTAGAAACGTGGGGTGCGTCAATTCACAAAAAAGGAACATAGATAGCTAAATAATAGCAGAAAAAGGATAGAAAACAGCTATTTTCTCGTAAACTTCACAAGGTAATCACAAGAGTGAAGTGAAAAATGCTGAAAAACAGATCAAAATTGTTACCTTATGTAGACTTTCTAGGAAACTGCTCATGTAATTGTACCAGCTAAGAAATCAAAGTTCAAAATGGCCCATTGTTGAGTGGCACCCCTATGTTTCTAGTGGAAAAGGGAAAATTTTCATGCTTTGATCTTATCTGGCAAGAACTTTCTAGTAAGTGTCTACTTTCTTTTACAAGAGTTATTATATTTGCAGTTAGGTTACTAATTTATAGAGTATGTTCTTTCTAATCATAAATCACTAACAATAGATTAAACACACAGAGTTCCATCGGATGGTCGGGGGTGTGCCTGTACTACTCTGAGATCAGATTTGAGAGTGTTGGACAATTTTAAGATTATTACACCGTAGATCTATTTTTTTGTACGGTAGTGCTTATTTCTCCACTCGAAGAAGTGGTGTTACCTTTGAAGGTGTTTAGAGGGAGAGGGATGCCTGAGACTAACATACTTGATGGTGTATTTGATAGAGTGGTTCATAGTTCTAAGGTCTTCAGAGATCGCGATGTGCTTCGGCATGACTATATTCCTGGTAAATTACCCCATAGAGAAGACCAAATTATGCAATTGGGCGAGACAATCGCGCCTGTATTACGTGGGGCGAGGAGTTCAAACGTACTCATTTATGGGAAAACTGGTACAGGCAAAACTGCTGTAGTAAAATATGTTTTAAATCATTTAGAAGTTAAGGCCAAGGAATTTGGTGCACCAATAAGATTCTGCTATGTCAATTGCAGAATGGTAGACTCAGAATACAGGATTTTTGCCAGCCTTTGCCAAAGCGTAGGCGTGATGGTTCCGTTCACGGGCCTCTCTGCCGGCGAAGTATTTGACAGGTTCCGAACAGGACTAGATTCCTCGAAAACTACTTTTATTATAGTCTTGGACGAGGTCGATGCACTGATAAAAGCACGCGGTGACATCCTCCTCTACGAATTAACCAGAGTCAATGAAGTCCTTTCCAGAAGCAGAGTCTCTCTGATTGGGATCTCTAACGACTTGCGGCTGAAGGAGTTACTGGACCCACGTGTTTTGAGTTCCCTAAGCGAGGAGGAGATGGTTTTTAGACCCTATGATGCTAATGAGTTGAGGAACATTCTCTCTGAGCGCTCTGCTCTCTCATTTCACGATGGAACTTTGACTGAAGCCGCACTCAACTTGTGTTCTGCGTTGGCAGCGGCAGAGCATGGCGATGCCAGACGGGCTCTGGATTTATTGCGTGTTGCTGGTGAAGTTGCAGAACGGCAAGGGGTCTCCTCGGTCGTTGAAGATCATGTGCGAGAGGCTGAAAAACACATAGAGCACAATCGCGTTTTTGAAGCCCTGAAAAACTTGACCCTCCATTCCAAACTCGTCATCTTAAGCGTTTACAGCCTTAGCAAAGCAGAAATTCACAAGGCTATCACGGGGGAAATCTATGAGGTCTACAGCGAGATTTGTGGTGAAGTGGGCATTGTGCCGTTAACACAGCGTAGATTGGGTTCCTTGGTTAATGAACTCGATTCTATGGGGTTGTTGAATGCTAAAGTCACAAGTATGGGAAGGTATGGGCGAACAAAGAGGATTAAGTTAGAAATAGCAAGGGGGCTTATCAAGGACGTTTTTTCAAATGATGGTAGACTCGGCCGTCTGGTCGACTACGTACCGAAATGTCTGTCAAGACGCACAAACAAAGCAAATTGAAGAGAATTGGCACGTACCCTTTGAAACAAGCCACACAATTCAGGAACTCCCTTATTCCTAACTAAATGGGACAACAGCGACTTCTAAAGTTTGGAGGTCTACAACAGGCACCTTCCCGCACGTCGGCATGAATCCAAACTTCTTCATATACTCTGTTTGCTCTTGCCACCCACCAGAGTTTATGATTGAAACTCCACGGTAACTGCAATGGCCTAATGCATGAATGTGGCCCGCATGAAAAATGTCTGGGACGCGCTCTATGACAAGGGAGTCTCTGCTTTCAGGGGACAATGTGGTCTTACCCCCGTATAGCGGAGCTAGATGACGGCTTTGCAATAGCAGGCGCATTGCTTTTTCAGGATTATTGTTGCTCATACCTGGAACTGTAGAGACAACATCATCTAAACTGCGGCCATGATACATTAGCACTTCTACGCCGTGGATGCTCACACTGCATGGATTCCCAAGTGAATAGACGTTTTTCGATTCTTGTAAAGCTTCGAGATAAGCGCCTGATATCGCGGGTTGGGGAAGAGCCTTTCTAGATGCGTCGTGGTTGCCTGGTATTATAACCACTTCTATATAATCTGGAATTTGTTCTATGTATTTTGCGGCAAGACGGTATTGCTTGTAGATGTCTTTGGTCGACAGTTCCTTCGATTGATTTGGGTAGATTCCTACGCCGTCAACTATGTCGCCCGCTATCAAAACGTATTTGACATGGCTTGCGACTTCCTTCATTTGTTCGTTTCCATATTTCCCGTTTAGCCACAGTATGAAGCGGTTGAAGGATTCTCTTTGAAATTTTGTGCTTCCCGTGTGGATGTCTGAGGTTAGTACTGCGCTGACTCGTTCTGAGGCTTTGTGTGGGGTTCTCTGACCTACCTCAGGTAAGATTATGTCATCTGCTATTGACAATCCAGTTCTTGCTTTGATAACGCTTAAGCAGACCACTTGGTCAAGCATGAGCAATCGCGCTTTTTTATGGAGATCTTCTGAAGCATTTTGTGGGACGAGGACTGTGATGTGGTCTTCTAGATCCTCTACTGATAGAATTGTCAGCTGCTTCTTTTCTCGTTTCTCCGTTATCAGTCCAATGATCTTGAGCTTCATGTTTGCCGGGGCTTTCAGCGCGTCTCTTATCGATGCTGCACTCTTGACGTCAATTCGCTGCCTAAGTAGTTTTTCAGTGCGCTTAAATCTGTCACGGAAGTATCCCAAGAAATCTTCAATAGTACCGTTCGAGCTGAGCTTGCCTGATGAGTCTTCAATAATGTTAATACTCTTCTCAATACCTTTCGCGTATGGTTGGAATTGCCTTTTCCCTTCAGTTATTTGCGAAGCCATAGGTGTTTGCGGATTGGTTTGTTCTTGAAACTGAGTGTCTGGTGCTTTCATGGTCGTCTTATTTGATTGTTCAACTTCTTTTAGTAGCTCTTCTAAGAGGTTTCTGTTTATAAAAAACGTTTTTTCGTCTAAGCCATTAAGTTTCTCTATGGCCTTACCTATGACTTCAGATGGGTCTTCTGTGGCGGCTATCATTGTTAAGAATCCAAAAGCTTCTTGATTTAACTGATACCCTGCTGTAATGGTCAATTCCACAGCTTTTCTAAGTTTTTCTGGGTCGCTCATTTTTGGTCGTCTCTCTATGCGTCTGCTTCAAACCAAATTCCACGCGCTCTATACCCTATGCGTTATTGTGCACTTCTTTCATTATTAACCTAGTTATCTACAAGAGTGATGAACTTCAACATGGGGTGACAAGCCCTTCTGTACCTTCCACACCGTTGCACTGCTAAGTGATTCTGAATTGTCTGCGCAAATTTAAATATCGCAGTTGGTGTTTAAACATGTTAGTATTATTGTTCCAATTAGCTAACTGGCGTGATGTACATGAGCGTTATGCGCAAGGTTCAGCGCACTCCCAATGGCACGTTTTTTGTTTGTGTGCCTAAATCTTGGGCTGAGCGTTATGGATTGAACCGTGGCTCCATTTTAGCTATTGATGAGACAAGCGATGGTAAGCTAATCCTTGATCCACAGTACAGTGTTGCTCCCTCTCAACGCACTGCAATTCTGAAGCCAGGCCTTTATCTGAACCGCGAAATCATAGGCAAATATTTACTTGGCTTTGACATTATCCGTGTAGAATCAAAAGGCTGTATCAATTTTGAGGTTCGAAGTATTGTCAAAAGTGCGGTTAATCGTCTGATAGGGCTAGAAATCGTGGAGGAAGATTACTCCAATATAGTCATGCAATGCCTGTTGGAATCGTCAGGGTTTCCGCCTGAAAAGATTCTGAGGCGGGCGTATGCGATTGCTGCTGGTATGCATCACGATGTTGTTAACGCTTTGGTTGATGGCCAATCATCTTTGGCGAAGAACGTTGTCGCTCGTGACGACGAAATCAATAGACTGTATTTTCTTCTTGTGCGAATACTACGTACGATCATCCAAAACCCAAGACTTAGTGAGAAACTGGGCGTTAGTCCCATCGAATGCCTCGATTATCGCCTAGTCGCCAGTTTAGTTGAAACTATAGGAGACGAGTGTGTTCATGTAGCCAACAAAGCAATTGGCTTAAAAGGTTTGAAGTTAGGCGGGGATCTGGGGAAATCTCTCGTGGATTTCCATTCAGCTTGCTTCGAAGCTCATGAAGTTGCTTTGAATGCTTTCATAGCGAGTGATACTGCGTTAGCTGAAAGTGTTCGGGCAATGCGCGAGAAAATGGAGCGGACCTTTTCAAACATAGAGGCTGTCGCAGGGGCTCAACCTGTTGAGGTTGTGCCGTACATTTTGGCTGCGGCTTCGTTTTTGCGGCAGATCTATGAGCACAGCGTGGACATTGCGGATTTAGTTGTTTCAAGGAGAAATTAGGCGGCCGCACTGGCTAGCACTGGATAAAGCTAAAAGCTTCTAACTTGAACTTTACTCTGTGCCGGGGTGGCGGAGTGGTTATCGCGCTGGCCTCGAGATCTAGACAAAAGAAGGGGCTTAGAATGAGAGGACAAGGTAGCCAGTGGGCCTTTTGGCTCGCAGGGGTTCGAGTCCCTTCCCCGGCGCCAACTACCTGTCTGAGAATACTATGTCTTTAAACCGATCAGATGATCTACTAACCTGTCTAGGAAGAGTGATATTGCAGTCTTCTCAATAGGCTGTTTTGATCTAACGCCTTGATTCGACTGTTATTAATGCCTTAACAGGTCTCGTATTATCGGGCATGCGCACGATTCTCACTTGCATGCTTTTAAGAAAATCCTGTACCCCTTTCTTTGCCTCGTCTCTTGTTTGGTACATTCCTTTCAGTTCTATCCATGGCAAGGTTGCATCGATTCTTATCCAAACTGTGTGCATTTGGTTCTCATCCTTGTTTGGCTTAAGAGACTGTACTGATTAAAACCATTATGAATTTGAAATATTGATGGTTGGACACTTCCGTCGCTTTTCTTGCTCCTAAGCGCAAGCGAGCCTCTAGCTTGGAAATACTTCTTGGATTTTGACCAAAAATGTGAATGGAAACTGTTTTGCCGGGATATGAGTGCGTTTCTTAGCTTTTCTTCTTTCGTTCGACTTTCTTTTCTTCTACAGCTTCCTCTGGCGGCTTTGGCTCTTCAGGCGGCTGGGGTATGGTCTCTTCCTTCTTCTCAATCTCTGACGTTATTTCTTCTATAGGCTTCGGCGGCGGTGTCGTAGCCATAGTCCAGCCTATCCATGCACCTATAGCCATCACGGCGACGAACGCTATGAAAACGGGAACTGCTATGAGCCAGAACTGGATGTCACTGTTCCAAGCTATGTTTGTTACTCCGAATACTCCTAGCCACCAAGGGTCAAAGAGGGTCAAGACGTACAGAATGCCAACAGCAAAGCAGACAATGAATATCAATCCACCTATCGCTTGATCTTTACTAACCATTTCTGATTCACCAATTGTAAAGCATGTTTACTTTCTCATTCCTTTTAAATTTTGCCATGATTCCATGCAGTTATTTAGATTGTTCCCATTTCCCAAGTGGATAAATACTTTCGTTGCTCGCTCGTCAATTCGTCTATCGCTACACCGATTGAGTCAAGCTTCAGCTTCGCGATCGTTTCATCTATTTCTCTTGGTACAGGGTATACCTTTGGCAGCAGGTTCTTAGTCTTGACAAGGTGTTCCACGCTGAGGGCTTGATTTGCAAATGACATATCCATAACTTCTGAGGGATGGCCCTCAGCTGCAGCTAGGTTCACAAGTCTTCCTTCAGCCAAGAGATACAATTTCCTCCCGCCCTTAAGCGTGTATTCTTCCAAGTTTTGCCTTATGTTTCTCTTTGATGTTGCTTGTTCTTCTAGGTCTTTTATATTAATTTCAACATTGAAGTGTCCGCTGTTAGCAAGTATTGCTCCGTCTTTCATGCTTTGTATGTGCTCTTTTCTTACTACGTTAATGTCTCCTGTGGCCGTTACGAATATGTCGCCTATGGTTGCTGCTTCGGTCATGGGCATAACGCGGAAACCGTTCATGACGGCTTCCAAAGCTCTGAGTGGGTTGACCTCAGTTACTATCACGTTTGCTCCCATGCCTTGTGCCCTCATGGCTATTCCCTTGGCGCACCATCCATAGCCGCTGACAACAAAGTTCTTTCCTGCCAAGAGAATGTTTGTTGCTCTCAAGACGCCATCTATTGTGCTTTGTCCGGTACCATAACGATTGTCGAACAGGTACTTTGTAAAAGCGTCATTCACAGCTATTATTGGGTATTTGAGGCTTCCATTTCTCTCCATGGCCCTCAATCTTAGAACGCCTGTTGTGGTTTCCTCTGTGCCACCCTTGATGCTTGGTAGCGCGTCTGTTCTTTTTGTGTGAATTGTGCCAACGAGATCGGCTCCGTCATCAAGAGTTATTGAAGGATCATAATCGATAGTCCTTTCTATACACCAGTAATATTCCTCCGTTGTTTGTTCTCGCCACGCAAAGGCGTGAATGCCTTCTTCGACTAAGGCTGAGGCAACATCATCTTGCGTTGAGAGCGGGTTGGAGCCGCATAGAGCAAGCTTTGCTCCGCCGACCAGCAGTGTTTCGGCTAGAACCGCGGTTTCTTTTGTTATATGTAGACATGCACTTACTGTTGTTCCTTTGAGCGGTTTCTCTTTGTTGAATCGTTCTTTTATTTGGTTCAGGACTGGCATGTGTTTGGAAGCCCATTCTATTTGTAGGCGTCCTTTTGGCGCAAGAGACGGGTTTTTAATCTTAGAATCTTCCAGTTTCTCACCCTTCTTCGCGTGTTCATTACCGGTTTAGCTATTTAACGGTGGCGACTAACTGGTCTGAAAGGCGGTTTTTGGCTTTGTCTACTCAGTGTATGACCACGTCAACGTTTGGGCGCGCGCTTCTATTCTCTCTTCGCACATGTATTGCCTCGGGTTCAAATGGCGTTGAATGTGCCCTGATTCTTAAGGCTTAAAGCTTTCTTATGTGTTTCTATCACACAATTCGGTGGGTAGTGCATCTTGGATAGCGTCGACAAAGTCGTGGTTGTCTTGCCGTTCTTGGCAATACTAGACGTGGTTGCAGCTTTGTACGTGAAGAGTCTGGGAGATCCATTTGCACAGTACAAGGTTGGTCTATTCGCAAATTTCCTTTCTGGGATAGACCTGATTAGTCTTTACATCCATGTCGTTGCTTATCTGATAGCGATGTTTGGGCTTGCAATTGCACTATTGTATTTGAAGGACAGGTTGGAATCCTCGAATGATCTGGGCAGACTAGGCCTTCTCGCAGTTGCTGGAATAGCCTGTTTCTTATATGTGGTTTTGTCAGAAGGTCTTATTGTTAACTTCTTCTTGCGATCCATTCTTGACCGTGGCATTGACTTGTTTTGGCTTACGGGAGTCGTGTATTTCGCCGCTGCCTTCAGTGTCGGCTTCTATGTCTGGCACGATTTAGTTGCATGGGTGAGACCTGCTGATGCGAAGAAGTGAAGTAAGTTTGTTGAGCATCTCGGAAGAGGCCTTGAAGAGATATCTATCAAGTCTCTACAATGGGAACGTATGTGTCTCTCATGTGTGGCGGTTGGGCAGCGAGAGACCTGAAAGAACTCGCGATTTGAAAGGCTTTGGCTATGGGTTTCCGTATATTATCGAATTCATTGTTGATGGCAAAATCAAACGAGTCGTTTTGGAAACTATGCGACCTGAAGGTTTTGGACATGACCATTTCTCAGACCGTGCACAGGTTCTTCTATGGCAGCACTCAGCATTTGGCAAGTTGCCCAAGCATGTTCGCTCCATAGATGTCGGCGCGTTTGCAAACGATGCTTCATGCTTGAAATCACTGGGTAAATGCAGCGAGTTCTTTATTTTGACGGAGTTTGTGGACGGAGAACTCTACCATTTAGATCTGGACCGAGTTAAACACAGTGGAGAGCTTGACAAGCTAGACGAGAGACGTTGTTTGGCTTTGTCTGATTATCTTGTTGACATTCACAAGGTTAAGCATAAAGCTCCATGGCTCTATGTTCGGAGGATACGTGAGCTGGTTGGTCATGGAGAATGCATTATGGGATTGCTGGACAGTTATCCAGCCGACCTTGACTTTGCTGGAGAATCCTATTTTATCGATGTTGAACGGGACAGCGTGGTCTGGCGCTGGAGGCTCAAGCGGATGGCTCACAGGCTCTGTCAAGTCCATGGCGATTTTCACCCTTGGAACGTGCTCTTCCGTAAAGGTACAGATTTCACGGTTTTGGACCGGAGCAGGGGCGAATGGGGAGAACCCGCCGATGATGTTGCGGCTATGACAATTAATTATCTATTCTATTCACTGCAAGAATACGGTCAACTGCAGGGAGGCTTTGAGCGGCTGTTCAAATTGTTCTGGGAGAACTACTTGCGTGATACTGGAGATTTTGAGATCTTGGAGGTCGTCCAACCCTTCTATGCTTGGCGAGGGCTAGTCGTAGCTTCACCCGTTTGGTACC
>Ga0209048_10001611_pt1 | contig 22942 bp, 24 predicted proteins | sample FrelakmetCRP12CR_FD_187146 | JGI IMG/M metagenome (GOLD analysis project Ga0209048, IMG submission 187146) | Freshwater lake sediment microbial communities from the University of Notre Dame, USA, for methane emissions studies - CRP12 CR (SPAdes)... | ecosystem: Environmental > Aquatic >... | reverse complement strand
ACCGCCGCGCGCTCACGCCACGTCCACCGGCCCGGGCGCGCCAGCCGGGAAGCCCTCTGCCATCGCCTGCTGCAGCAGCGACTCGTCCCCCCAGCCGTGCTGGAAGAGGGGCCGCCTGCGGGCCTGCCAGGCGTAGGCGACGTCCAGCCAGTGGGCGCGCGGGGCGGCGTGCGGGCGGGCATCCATCTCTCGGGGGGCCTTCCTAACCCACGGCAGACGGCGGCGGGCGGGGTACGCTGCGCCGCCAGCCCCCAATGGCCAGTCCGCTCGAGCCCGGTGCCCTCAACTTCCGCTGGCTCCTCCGCCTGCGGTGGGGGGCCGCCCTGGGCCAGCTGGCCCTGGTGCTGTCGGCGCAGGCCAGCCTGGGCCTCCGCCTGCCGGTGGGCCCGATGCTGGCCATCATCGGCGTGGAGTTGCTCAGCAACGCGGCCCTCTCGGCCTGGGCCCGGACGGGGCCGCGCCTGCTGGCCTCGGACGACGGGGCTGAGAACGCCATCGCCGCGGTCATGGCGGTGGACTTCGTCCTCCTCACCGGCCTCTTCGCCCTCAGCGGCGGGCCGAACAACCCCTTCAGCGTGCTGTACTTGGTGGAAGTCGCCCTGGCGGCCGTCATGCTGGCTCCCGGGCGCACCTGGGCGCTGATGGGCTTTGCCCTGGCCTGCTTCGGCACCCTCTTCCTCGCGCCGCGTCTGGGCTGGCAGCCCGCCCACGGGCTGTCGCACGAGCAGATGATGGAGTTGCACATCCGCGGCATGTGGGTCGCCTTCGGCGTGGCCTCGGCCTTCATCGTCGTCTTCGTCCAGCGGGTCACCCGGGCCTTGGCCGCCCGGGACAGGGAGTTGCTGGAGGCGCGCACCCAGGCAGCGCGGCGCGAGCGGCTCGCCTCGCTCGCCACCCTCGCCGCCGGGGCCGCACACGAGTTGTCCACACCGCTGTCCACCATTGCCGTGGTGGCGCACGAGTTGGAGCGCCAGCTCGCCACCCTGCCGGAGGCAGCCGGGGATGCGCGCCTCATCCGCGATGAGGTGGAGCGCTGCCGCCGCACCCTTTCACGCATGGCCAGCGACGCCGGAGCCCCCGGAGGCGAGCCGAGTGGCCAGGAGCCCCTGCAATGCGTGGTGGACGAGGCTCTCGACGGACTGGCGGGCGTGGAGCGCGTCCGGGTGGTGGCCCTGGGCGACCTCGGTCGGCGGGCCCCCCTGCTGCCGCTGCGGGCGCTGGGCCGCTCGGCGCAGGCGCTGGTGCGCAATGCGCTGCAGGCTTCCCCGGCCGAGGCAGAGGTGGTGCTGCGGGTGGAGGCCACCGCGGGCGCGCTGCGGTTGGAGGTCCTGGACCAGGGCACCGGGATTTCGCCCGAGGTGCTGCCGCGCGTGGGAGAACCCTTCTTCACCACCCGTCAGCCGGGCGACGGCATGGGGCTGGGCGTCTTCCTCGCCCGCAGTCTGTCCGAGCAGCTCGGCGGCAGCTTCACGCTCACCAGCGAGCCTGGCAGTGGGACGCGGGCGGTGGTGCAGGTCCCGCTCGTCGCCCCGGGTGCTTCCCCCCTGCCGGCCGGAGTCGTGCTGCCGTGAGTTCCCCCTGCTTCTCCATCCTCTTGGTGGATGACGACGAAGTCTTTCGCACCCGCCTGGCACGGGCCCTGCGCGACAGGGGCCATGAGGTCCGCACCGCCGGCAGTGCCGACGAGGCGCTGGCACTCGCGCAAGCGGAGTCCCCGGAGTACGCGGTGGTGGACTTGAAGATGCCCGGCCGGGGCGGGCTGCACCTGGTGGCCGAACTCAAAGCGCTCGACCCCAGTACCGCGGTGGTGGTGCTGACCGGCTACGGCAGCATCGCCACCGCGCTGGAAGCGGTCCGCCGCGGCGCCCTGGACTACCTGGCCAAACCCGTCGACGCCGATGAGCTGCTGGCCGTCATCGCCCGGGGGGGCGGCCTGCCCGTGCCACTGACGGAGGCGGCGGCAACGCCGACGCTGGCGCGGGCGGAGTGGGAGCACATCCAGCGCGTCCTGGCCGACTGCGAGGGCAACGTCAGTGAGGCCGCGCGGCGCCTGGGGCTGCACCGCAAGTCTCTGCAGCGCAAGCTGCACAAGTACCCCCCGGCTCGCTGAGGGCCCCCTACAGCAGCCGCTCCAGCGTGGCGCGCACCTGCGCGGCGTCCACCTGCACCGGGGCGCGGCCGAGACGCTCTGGAGAGAAGTGCGCCACCAGGGCCTCCGCCGGTACCGGCCGGCCGTCGGACAGCCCGGCCCAGCCGGCGAGCAGGCCCACCAGGCGCTCCGGCTTCAGGCGCGCCTCGCGCATCTCGGTGAGGGTGGGCGGCCCAGCGCGCTTGGCCAGCCGCTTTCCGTCGGGCCCCATCAGCAGCGGCACGTGGGCGTAGCGCGGCAGGGGTAGGCCGAGTGCGTGCTGCAGCTGGATTTGCCGGGGTGTCGAGCCGAGCAAGTCATCGCCCCGAAGCACGTGGGTGACGCCCAGCGCGGCGTCGTCGACGACGACAGCCAGCTGGTAGCTGGGGACGCCGTCGTTGCGGCGGACGACGAAGTCGCCCACCGTTGCCTCGACGTCCTGCTCGACCGGGCCCTGCACGGCGTCGACGAAACGCACCGGGCCGGGGGGGGCGCGGAAGCGGAGGGCCGGCGTCCGGGTGCGGCTGCGCGCCCGGACGTCCGCGGCGTCCAGACCGGCACAGGTGCGTGGGTACCGTGGCCCGTCCTCCGCCGCGCCGTGGGGGGCGGTGGCCGCCCGGGCCACCTCGGCGCGGGTGCAGAAGCAGGCGTAGACGTGGCCCTGCCCCGCCAGTCGCTCCAGCGCCTCCTGGTAGACGGCGGCCCGCTGGCTTTGGAAGACGACCGGGCCGTCGAAGGTGAGGCCGAGCCAGTCCAGGTCGCGCCGCAACAGGTCGACCAGCTCCGGACGGCACCGCGCGACGTCGAGGTCCTCCACCCGCAGGGCAAACTGCCCGCCTTCGCTTCTGGCCCACAACCAGCCCAGCAGCGCCGCCCAGGCATTGCCCAGGTGCAGCGGCCCGGTGGGGCTCGGGGCGAAGCGGCCGGTGTGCGGGGAGCCCATGGGCGGTGCGCCCCGGGGACAGTACTGCTCGCCGGTACCGGTCCGGGAAGGTTAAAGGAGAACTCCATGCGGTATCTCCACTGCTCCGACGTCCACGTCACCGACGACTACGCTCGCCGGCAGTTGCTGCGGCTGGGCTGGAGGCGTTGGATTGCCCTGGCCGAGCTGCAGCTGGGGGGCCGTGCCCGGCGCTTCGCGCACGCCGAGGAGACGCTGCGGCGCATCGCCCGGGAGGCCGAGGGACTCGGCGTGGACCACCTCATCGTCTCCGGGGACCTCACCGCCTACTCCATGCCGGAGGAATTCACCCGCGCCCGGGCGGCCCTCGCCCCATGGGTGGAAAGCCCATCCCGGGCCAGCGTCATCCCCGGAAACCACGACCGCTACACGCCCGGGGCGCTGGCCAGCCGGCGCTTCGAAGGCAGCTTCGGCCAGCTGCTGTCCTCGGACATTCCCGAGTTGGCCGTGGAGGACGGCTTTCCGGTGGTGCGGCTACTCGGCGAGCGGGACGCCGTGGTGGGGCTGTGCTCGGCGCGCGTGCCGCGCTTTCCGGGCATGTCCTTCGGCGTCATCGGCCAGGGCCAGCTGCAGGCGCTGAAGCACCTGGTGGCCCACCCGCGTCTGGCCGGCCGGGCGGTGCTGGTGGCCGTGCACCACGCGCCCTTCAAGGCCAACGGACAGCCGGACCGGCTCTCCCACGGGCTGGTGGACGCCGAGGCGCTGCTCGCGCTGCTGCCCGGCCCGCGCTTTGCTGTGCTGCACGGCCACATCCACCACCGCTTCCACCACCCGGCGACGGCCGCGCGCCCGCATATTTTCGGCGCCGGTTCCTCCACCGAGGCGGGCGACGAGGGCTACTGGGTGCTGGAGACGGCAGAGGGCCGGCTGTCCGGTGCCCGGGCGCTGCAGCCGCAGCCCCTCACGCCCGCAGCAGTGGCCGGTACGGCCTGACGAAGTGCACCCAGCCGCGGGCGTCCACTTCCACCTGCCAGCGCGCCGACAGCAGCAGCGGTCGCGAGCCGTCCAGGAAGGCCGCCAGCAGCGCCGCGGCGCCCATCGGGTCCAGGGACGGCCCGCGGAAGGCGACGTGCAGCAGCAGCCCGAGCCGCTCGCTGACGTCCACCGAGGCCACTACCCGGGTGGCGCCGACGCGCCGCTGCAGATTGACGGGCCGTGCCGACAGCGCTTCGCCCGGCGTCACCCCCACCCAGTTGGTGGGGTCGAGCGCCTCGGCGACGAGTTCGCGTCCCGCCTCTTTCCAGCTGGTGTGTGCCGAGACTGGCTCCATCGCTAGCTCCGCCATGCCTCAGTCCCCCGGTGGGACGCAAGGCCGGGTCCGACCTGTAGCGGCCTTCTGCCGCGCGCCGCCTTGACTTCAGCCCGCCTCACGGGGCGGGGCTGCCCACCAGCAGCTGCCCCAGCTCCCCGGCGGAGCGCACGCAGTCGGCCACGCCCGCCCCCCGGTAGGCGTTGCCGCCCAGCCACAAGCCGGGCCAGCGGCTGGCCTGGGCGAAAAGGCTCGCCACCCGCTGGGCATGGCCGACGTTGTACTGGGGAATGGCCCGCGGCCAGCGGATGACCTGCGTCAGGGTGGGCACGCGGGTGACGCCGAGCAGCGCCGACAGCTCCGCGCGGGCGCACTGCACCAGGCCTTCGTCGTCGCGCGCCAGAAGCTCGGGCCGGTGCGCCCCGCCCAGCAGCACGGTGAGCAGCGTGCCGCCCCCGGGGGCGCGGAAGGGAAAGGCCGAGGAGACGTACAGGGCGCCGAGGATGTCGCGCCGTTCCCGGGGCGGGACGAGGAAGCCGAAGCCCACGGGCTCCGGCTCCAGCGCCGGGCGGTAGCCGAGGTGCACCACCGCCACCGGCACCGACGGGAAGGCGGCGAGTCCCTCAGCCAACCCGGCGTCGAAGGGGCGCACCAGGCCGGCCGCGTCGCTGGGCGGCAGCGCCAACACCACCCGGGGGGCCTCGACGGTGCCCGACGGGGTCACCACGGACCAGCCGTCCCCGCGTCGCTCCAATGCCAGCGCCGGCGAGCCCAGGCGGACGCGGTTGCCGAGCGCCGTGGCGACGGCCCGCGACAGCGCGCCGAGGCCTCCGTCCAAGGAGGACAGCTGCACGCGGCCCATCCCCGCCCCCACGCCCCGGCGGCTGCGGATGGCCCCCAGGACCAGGCTCCGGTAGCCGCGCTCAAGGGCCACCAGACGCGGAAAGGCGGACGCGGCGCTGAGCTTTTCCATGTCCCCGGCCCAGATGCCCGTCTGCAGCGCGTCCACCATGGTGGCGGTGAGGGTGCGGCCGATGTGCCGGCGGGCGAAGCCGCCGAGCGACTCGTCCACGTCTGGGCGCCCGCGCCGGCTGAAGGGCTCCAGCAGCAGCCGCAGCTTGGCGGCCCACGGCAGCACGTCCGAGGTGAACATGGCCGCCGGCGCCGTCGGCAGCTCGCGGAGCCTGCCGCCCAGCACGAGGGAACGTCGGCTGGCGCTGGCCGCCGCCGGCCGGAGCTGCAGGCCCAGGGAGCTGGCCAGAGCGGCCACGGCCCCGTCCCGGTCCAGCAGGCTGTTGGGACCCGTCTCCAGCAGGAAGCCGTCGCGCTCCAGCGTCCGTGCGGTACCGCCTGGCGTGCTGGCCGCCTCCAGCACTGTCACCGGCACGTCGGCGCGGTGCAGGAACAGCGCCAGCGACAGACCGGAGATGCCCCCGCCCACCACCACCGTCGGCTGCCGTTGCACCATGCCTTGCGACCTCGTCAGGGGTAGAGCTGTTGAAGCGTCCACGGGCCGTCCGGCCCCCGGCGGCTGAAGACGTCCCGCTCGTGCAGGCGGCTTTCGCGCCCGACCCAGAACTCGATGCGGTCTGGCACCAGGCGATAGCCGCCCCAGTGGGAGGGGCGGGGGATGGGCTGTCCCTGGTACCGCGCTTCCACCTCGGCCACCCGTGCTTCCAGCCTGGCGCGGCTGGGCAGCGGAGCGCTCTGCGACGAGGCCCACGCCCCCACCTGGCTGCCCCGCGGACGCGTGGCGAAGTAGCTGTCCGCCTCCTCCGCCGACACCGGGTGCGCCAGACCCTCGATGCGCACCTGGCGGCCGAGCGGGCTGAAGTGGAAGGTGAGCGCGGCCGCCGGTCGGGCGGCGAGCTCGTGCCCCTTGCGGGACTCCATGTTGGTGTAGAAGACGAAGCCGTGGGCGTCGAAGCCCTTCATCAGCACCACCCGGGCGCTGGGGCGGCCGTCCGCGCCCACCGTGGACAGCACCATTGCGTTGGGGTCGACGGCGATGGCCTTCACCGCCTCGGCATACCAGGCGGCGAAACGGGCAAATGGGTCGGTCATGGCGCGGGCAACCATAGCGTCAGCGGCCCTCAGGATGCGCCGCCAAGACGGGGGATGTTCCACCCTCGCCACACGGACAGCAGGCGCAGCCCGGTGGCGGCGGTGAAGGCCACCGCGCCAGCTATCTCCGGGCCCACGCCCACTCGGCCCAGGCCAACGTAGAGGACGCTGCCCAGCAGGGCGGCCGTGGCGTACACCTCGCGCTGGAAGATGACGGGCGCGTCCCCGGCGAGAACGTCGCGGAGGATGCCCCCCCCGACCGCGGTGATGACACCCACCAGCACCGTGGGCAGCGGGCTGAGGCCAGCCTGGGAGGCCCGGACGCAGCCGATGACGGCGTACAGGCCGAGGCCCGCGGCGTCCACCACCACCAGTGCGGGCAACACCCGCCGCACGTGCCGCTCGAAGAAGTAGCCGATGACCGCGGCGGCGATGACGATGAGCAGGTAGGTGGGGTTGGCCAGCGCCACCGGAAGCCCCTGCTGCAGCAGCACGTCGCGCAACAGGCCCCCGCCGAGGCCTGCCACCAGGGTGAGGAAGGCCAGGCCCCCGACGTCGAAACGCTTCTGGCTGGCGAGGAGCGCCCCACTCAGACCCGAGGCAAGGACCGCGGACAGGTCGATGGTTTCGGTGATGGCGGCGCTCATCTGCACGTCGGCCTCGCACCTTAGACGATGAGGGGTTGACGCCGGGCCTCCGCTCGGGCGACTTCCCTCTCCTCCGTGCGCATCCTCTTCCTGGCCTCCGAGGTGGCGCCCTTCAGCAAGACGGGTGGACTGGGTGACGTGGCCAAGGCGTTGCCGGCCGCGCTTGCCCGCGACGGCCACGAGGTGCGCGTCGTCACCCCCCTCTACGCCAGCGTGCGGGGGGAGCTCGCACCGACGGGCGTGACGCTGCGGCTGCGCTTTCCCTTCGGCGTCGAGACCGGCCGCGTGGCGGTGGCCCGGGCAGGCCCGCGCCACGAAGTGTGGTTCATCGACCACCCGGGCTACTACCGGCGCCCCACCCTCTACGGGACCGCCTGGGATGAGCATCGCCGCTTCGGCTTCTTCACGGTGGCCGCGCTGCAGGCCGCCCAGCGGATGGGCTTTGCCCCAGACATCATCCACCTGAATGACTGGCAATGCGGGCTGGCCGCCGTGGCCCTGCAGGGTCGCTTCGCCACGACGGCGCTCGGGTCCGCGCCGTCCGTCTTCACCATCCACAACCTGGCCTACCAGGGCAATTTCCCGAAGTCGGTGATGGACGACCTGGGGCTGCCCTGGGGCCTCTTCCACGCCGACGGCGTCGAATTCTACGACACCGTCAACTTCATGAAGGCCGGCATCACCAGCGCCGACGCCATCACCACCGTCAGCCCGCGTTACGCCCAGGAGATTCAGACGCAGCAGTACGGCTGCATGCTGGAGGGCGTGCTGCAGGCCCGCGCCGACCGCCTCACCGGCATCCTCAACGGCATCGACGAGGAGGAGTGGGACCCGGCCCGGGACCCGCTGCTGCCCGCCCGCTACGACGCCTCCGACTTTGCCGGAAAGGCCGTCTGCAAGGCACAGCTGCGGCGCCGCTTCGGGCTCCCCGAGCCGGACCGGCTGTCCTCCCGGCCGCTCTTCACCATGGTCAGCCGGCTGACGACGCAGAAGGGCATCGACCTCATCCTCGCAGCGGTGCCGTGGCTGGTCTCCTCCTCGGACGCGGAGGTGGTGCTTCTGGGCAACGGGGACGACCACTACGAGGGGGGCCTGCACGCCCTGGCGGAACGCTTCCCCGGACGGGTGGCCGTGCACATCGGGTTCGACAGCGCGCTGTCGCACCTGGTGGAAGCCGGCGGGGACTTCTTCCTCATGCCGTCGCGGTATGAGCCGTGCGGCCTCAACCAGATGTATTCGCTCCGTTACGGGACGGTCCCCATCGTCCGCGCCACTGGCGGACTGGATGACACGGTGACGGACGCTTCACTTCCGGACGGAGACGGCCTCAAGTTCGAGCACCTTCAGCCCGATGCGCTTGCCTGGGCCATGGGACGCGCCCTGGAGGTGTGGCGGCGCCCCGACGTGCTGGAGGCGCTTCGCCGGCGCGGCATGGCGAAGGACTTCTCCTGGCACGCCTCCGCGGCGCGGTACGAGCAGTTGTACGCCTCGCTGGTGGGGTGAGGGTGCTGCCCGGCGCAGGCGCGAGGGTCGGTGCGCACCCCGCCGGGCGCTGGCGGCGATGTCCAGGCGGGCGCTAGTGTCCGCGCGCGAGCGGCAATGGCTCGCTTGAATTCAGGAGCGCTGAGCGCATGGTCTGGTGGCTGTGGGTCCTTCTCGGGCTCGGGCTGTTGAGCTTCGAGGTCCTGACGCCGGGAGGCTTCTTCGCCGTCTTCTTCGGCCTGGCGGCCCTCTTGGTGGGGGCCCTCACCGGCCTGCAACTGTCCGGTCCGCCCTGGCTCCAGTGGCTGCTCTTCTCGGGCCTCTCGGTGGCACAGGTCCTGCTGCTGCGGCCGCCGCTGCTGTCGCGCGTGAAGGCGGCCCCCAGGTCGCTACCGCCCATCGACTCGCTCGTCGGGGAGGTGGCCATCCTTCTGGAAGACCTCCCCCCCGGCGCTGTCGGGAAGGCCGAATTGCGCGGCAGCGGCTGGACGGCACGCAGCGCGGAATCCAAGACGCTGGCCAAGGGGGCGCGGTGCCGGGTGGAGCGGGTGGAGGGTTTCACGCTCTGGCTCCGTCCAGAGAACTTGAAGGAGTGGGGACGATGAGCTGGGAACTGGTGGTGGTGGCCGTGCTCGCCCTTGTTGTGTTTGTCGCCGTCGCCCGCACGGTGGTGGTGGTGCCCCAGCAGCAGGCCTACGTCGTGGAACGGCTGGGCAAGTACCACACCACTCTCAGCGCCGGGCTTCACGTGCTGATGCCACTCGCCGATGCCATCCGGTACCGGCACTCGCTGAAGGAGACGGCCGTCGACATCCCGGAGCAAATCTGCATCACCCGCGACAACGTCCAGGTGGCCGTCGACGGCGTTCTGTACCTCAAGGTGATGGACGCCGAGCGGGCCAGCTACGGCGTGTCCCAGTACCTGTTCGCCATCAGCCAACTCGCGCAGACCAACCTCCGCAGCGAGGTGGGGAAAATCGAACTCGACCGCACCTTCGAGGAACGCAGTCACATCAACATGATGGTGGTCAGCGAGTTGGACAAGGCCTCGGAGCCCTGGGGCGTGAAGGTGCTCCGCTACGAAATCAAGAACATCACCCCGCCGCGGGACGTCCTGGCCGCGATGGAGAAACAGATGCGCGCCGAGCGAGAGAAGCGCGCTGTCATCCTCACCTCCGAGGGCGCCCGCGACGCGGCCATCAACAACGCCGAGGGGGAGAAGCAGCAGACCATCAAGGCGTCGGAGGCGAAGAAGCAGCAGAGCATCAACGAGGCGGAAGGAGCGGCGCGCGCCATCCTGTCCATCGCCGAGGCGACGGCGGAGGGCATCCGCAAGGTGGCCGATGCCATCACCGTTCCGGGCGGCTTCGAGGCGGTCCGCTTGCGTGTGGCCGAGCAGTACGTCAGCAAGTTCGGCGAGCTGGCCAAGGCCAGCAACACCCTGGTGCTGCCGGCCAACGCGGCGGACGTCGGCTCGATGATTGCCCTCGCCATGAACGTCCTGAAGACAGGTGGCGGCTCGGGCGGCCGGGAGTCCTGACCGGGCTCTCCCCGGGGTGCTGGCCTCCTGGCGCGTGCGGTGGCCGTTCCTTGGGGCCCAGCGCGTCAATTGACGGCGAGAGACGGGCCTCCGGGATAGGCTTGCACGCCGTGCCGCTGGAACGGGAGCTCGGGGGCTACGAGATTGTCGGCCGCCTCGCCGTCGGAGGCATGGCCGAGGTCTACCAGGCGCGCGCGCTGGCAAGCACCCAGCGCAGCGAGGGCGAGCCTGACGAGGTGGTCCTCAAGCGGCTGCTGCCGAGTTACCGCAACGACGGCGGCTACGTGAAGCACTTCATCGACGAGGCGAAGCTGGCCGTGCGGCTGCAGCACCCGCACCTGGTGCGCACCTACCGCTGCTTCAAGGCGGGCCAGGACTACCTGATGGTGCAGGAACTGGTCCCCGGCCGGAGTTTGGCCTACTTCCTCCAGTTGCTGATTGACGCCGGCACGCCGATGCCCGTGCCGGCGGCCTGCTACGTGGTGTGGTGCGTCCTCGACGCGCTCGACTACCTGCACCGGGGCGCGGGGGCCACGCCGCCAGTGCCAGTGCTGCACCGGGACGTCAACCCTGCCAACGTGCTGCTGAGCGTGGCCGGCGACGTGAAGCTGACGGACTTCGGGGTCGCGGAGCTGGAAGGCCAGCCGCGCGGCGAGACCGGCGCGCTGCGCGGGACCATCGCCTACATGAGTCCGGAGCAGGTGCTGGGGGAGTCGCCAGACGCACGCAGCGACCTCTACTCCGCCGGCATCCTCCTCTGGGAGTTGCTCGCCAACCGCAGACTCTTCTCCGGCAAGAGTGACGTGGAACTGCTGCACCGGGTTCGCGATGCGCGCGTCCCGGTGCTGGACACGGTGCGGACGGGACTTCCCGACTACCTGGTGCGGGTGGTGCGCCAGGCGCTCTTCGCCGACCGGGCGCGCCGCTTCCAGACGGCGGCCGACTTCATGCGCGCGCTGCAGGTGTCGGCGCAGCGCAATGGCTGGCCCTTGTCGGTGGAGTCCCTCAACCCTCTGCTGGGCCGCTAAGGGCCTCCCCCGGGGTGCGCACAGCCGTCCTCCGGGCCGGGCTGTCCCCTAGCTCTTGGCGTCGCCGACGCTGGCCGGTCCAGGGGCTGCCCCGACGGGCGCCTTGGGCCGTGCCACCCGGACGCGGTCCAGCCGCTGGCCCTTCTTCGAGGCGACGGTGAATTGCAGGCCGTCCAGGGTGAAGCGGTCGCCGACCTCCGGAATCGCACCGGCCACTGAACTCAAGTAGCCGCCCAGCGTCCCGTACTCCCCCTCCGGCAGGCGCGTTCCGAAGGCATCGGCGAAGGCCTCGGTGTCCATCCCCGCGTCGACGAGGCACGAGCCGTCGGGCTGCTTCTCCAGGGGCATCTCCTGGACCTCGAACTCGTCGCCGATGTCACCGACGATTTCCCGCAGGATGTCCTCCAGGGTGACGATGCCCATGAAGCCCCCGTACTCGTCCACCACCATGGCCATGTGGATGCGCCGGCCCTGCATCTCGCGCAGCAGGTCGCCCACGGGCTTCAGCCACGGGACGAAGACGGCCGGGCGGATGACGTCGGACAGCACGATGAGCTCCGGGTGCTGCAGCAACGGCACCAGGTCCCGGGAGTGCAAGACGCCCACCACGCGGTCGATGTCGTCCTTGAAGACGGGAAGCCGGCTGTGGTTCTCCTCGGCCAGGATGCGCAGCACCTCGAGGGGCGGCGTCGTCAGCGGCACCGCCACCACGTCCGTGCGAGGCACCATGACGTCGCGGCAGACCTTGTCCGACAGCTCGAAGATGCTGCGGATGAGGCGCGGAGCGCTGGCGTCCACCTCGTGCTGCTCGGCCTGGACGGTGAGCATCCGCTCCAGTTCCTCCAGCGGAGGGGGCGGCCGCTCGAAGCGCACCAGCACGCCAAACGGCGCCGCCACCAGGTTGACCATCACCAGCATCCCGCGGCCGATGGGCCCCAGCACGGCGGCGAAAGCGCTGGTGACGCCCGACAGGCGCATCGCCCACTTCTCCGGAGCGCTGGCCGCCAGGGCCCGGGCCGTCACTTCCACCATGGTGGCCAGCAGCCCCACCAGCAGCACGCCCAGCAGCGGTGCCCCGAGGCTGAGCCAGGCGGATTCACCGAAGCGCTCCAGGTGCACCATCGCGGGCGGCGCCAGTGCTCCCACGCCCGCGGCGAGGAAGCCACTCAGCACCATCCCCATCCGCACGGCGGCCGCGGTGGCCTCGCGGTGGGTCTTCAGCTTCAGCACCCGGACGCCGCGCCGGCCGGCCTCCGTGGCCAACTCGTGCGCGCGCAAGTCCGACACGCCGGACAGCGCCGCCTCAGCGCCACCCAGAAGCGCCCGCACGAAGAGGAGCCCGAAGCAGCCGAGCCACAGCGCCCAGGACGTCATCCCCGTCTGTCTACCGCGGGCCGCCCCCTGCGCGCCTCCGGAGCCCCTAAGCCATTGAAGTCACAAGGAGTGGGAGGAGGGCTGGGCGCGCCCGCTGCGTCGGACCGGAGCTCTGAGGGGCCCGCCGGCGTGCGTGGCGCATGGCCCCCCGGGCACTCGGCCCAGGGTGGACGGTCCGCTCCGTGCTTGATAGAGGCCAAGCATGGTGGCTCGGGTCTACATCACGCTGAAACCCGGCGTCCTCGACCCCGCGGGCAAGGCCGTGGAGACCTCGCTGCACACCTTGGGGTTCCCGGACGTCCACTCCGTCCGGCTGGGCAAGTACGTCGAGGTGCAGCTGCCGGACGGGGACCTGGCGGCCGCGCGCGCCCGGGTCGAGGACATGTGCAAGAAGCTGCTCGCCAACACCGTGGTGGAGAATTACCGCGTGGAGTTCGCGGGCTAGCGCATGAAGGTCGGCGTCGTCGTCTTCCCTGGGAGCAACTGCGACGAGGACGCCCTGCACGTGGTGCGCGACGTCTTCGGACACCAGGCGCGCCTTCTCTGGCACAAGGACCGCGACCTGCACGGCAGCGACTACATCATCCTCCCCGGCGGATTCAGCTACGGCGATTACCTGCGCTGCGGGGCCATCGCCCGCTTCTCCCCGGTAATGGAGGAGGTGGCCGCCTTCGCCAAGCGCGGCGGCCCCGTGCTGGGCATTTGCAACGGCTTTCAGATTCTCACCGAGGCGGGGCTCCTGCCCGGGGCACTGCTGCAGAACGCCGGGCAGCACTTCCTGTGCCGCGACGTGCTGGTGCGCGCCGAGGGGCCCGCCAACCGCTTCACTACCGGGCTCTCTCGCACCGCGAGCTTCCGGCTACCCATCGCCCACATGGACGGCCGCTACTTCATTGACGAGGAGGGCCGAAAGCGGCTGGAGGATGCGGGGCAGGTGGCCTTCCGCTATGTGGACGACAACCCCAACGGCTCCCTCGCCGCCATCGCGGGCGTGGTGAACGCGGCCGGGAACGTGCTCGGACTCATGCCTCACCCCGAGCGCAACTCCGAGACGCTGCTGGGAAACCTCGACGGCCGCACCATCTTCGCGGCGCTGCTCGGAGCCGCATAGCCATGGCGCATTCTCCCGACGTCATCGCGCAGCACGGCCTCACCCCTGCCGAGTACGCCCGCATCTGCCAGCACCTGGGGCGGGAGCCGAACCTGCTGGAGCTGGGCATCTTCTCGGTGATGTGGAGCGAGCACTGCTCCTACAAGTCGTCGCGGCGCTACCTGAAGGGCTTCCCCACCACCGGGCCCCACGTGCTGCTCGGCCCGGGAGAGAATGCCGGCGTGGTGGACATCGGCGATGGCATGGCGGCGGCCTTCAAGATGGAGAGCCACAACCACCCGAGCTACATCGAGCCCTACCAGGGGGCGGCCACCGGCGTCGGGGGCATTCTCCGCGACGTCTTCACCATGGGGGCGCGGCCCATCGCCAGCCTCAACTCGCTCCGCTTCGGGGACCCCTCCCATCCCAAGACGGCCTGGCTTCTGGCCGGCGTCGTGCGCGGCATCGGCGGCTACGGCAACTGCATCGGCGTTCCCACCGTCGGCGGCGAGGTGGCCTTCGACAAGAGTTACAACGGCAACTGCCTGGTGAACGCCTTCACCGTCGGCGTGCTTCCGAAGAACAAAATCTTCAAGGGGACGGCGAGCGGCGTGGGGAACCCCATCCTCTACGTCGGCAGCAAGACCGGCCGGGACGGCATCCACGGCGCCACCATGGCCTCTGCCGAGTTCGGCGAGGACTCGGAAGCCAAGCGTCCAACCGTCCAGGTGGGAGACCCCTTCACGGAGAAGCTGCTGCTGGAGGCGTGCCTCGAATTGTTCCAGACGGACGCCCTGGTCGGCATCCAGGACATGGGCGCGGCCGGGCTGACCTCCTCATCGGTGGAGATGGCCGGGCGCGCCGGAAGCGGCGTGGAGCTGGACGTGGCCAAGGTGCCCCGCCGGGAGGCGGGGATGACGCCCTACGAAGTGATGCTGTCCGAGAGCCAGGAGCGGATGCTCCTCGTCGCCAAGGCGGGGCGCGAGCCCGAGGTCCTCGCCATCTTCCACAAGTGGGACCTGGATGCGGCCGTCATCGGTCGGGTGACGGACGACGGGCGGGTGCGCATCCTCGATGGCGGGGTGGAGGTGGCCAACCTTCCGGTGAAGCCCCTCACCGACGAGGCGCCCCAGTACGAAAGGCCCACCCGCGCGCCCGAGTGGCTGGCTGCGCTGCAGGCCTTCGACCCCCTGTCGCTCCCTGCGCCGAAGGACCTCGGCGAGGCGCTGCTGGCCCTGCTGGCCCGGCCCACCATCGCCAGCAAGGAGTGGGTGTTCGGCCAGTATGACCACACCGTGCGGTTGGGCGCTGCGGTCCTCCCCGGAAAGGGAGATGCGGCGGTGGTGCGGGTGGAACGCTCGGAGAAGGGGCTGGCGCTCAGCGTCGACTGCAACGCGCGTTTCGTCTTCCTCGACCCCTACGAAGGCGCCCGCCTGGCCGTGGCCGAATGCACCCGGAACGTCGCCTGCGGCGGCGGAGAGCCGCTCGGCCTCACCGACTGTCTCAACTTCGGAAACCCGGAGCGGCCCGACATCATGTGGCAATTTGCGGAGGCCACCCGCGGCCTGGCCGCCGCGTGCCGCGAACTGGACGTCCCGGTGGTGAGCGGCAACGTCAGCCTCTACAACGAGACCGACGGCGAGGCGATTCTCCCCACCCCCACCGTGGCGGTGGTGGGCCTGTTGCGCGACGTCACCAAGACGGTGGGCCTCGCTTTCCGCCGCGCGGGGGACCTGGTTGCCGTCCTCGGCGACACGCGCGGGGAACTCGGGGGCAGCGAATGGCTCCTGGCCTTCCACGACAAGCTCGCCGGTCGGCCTCCCCGGCTGGACGTGGCGCGGGAGAAACGTCTCCAGCAGGTGGTGCGACAGCTCATCCACTCCGGCGCCCTGGCCAGCGCGCATGACACCAGCGAGGGTGGCCTGGCCGTGGCGCTGGCAGAGTGCTGCATGGCGGACCCGGACGCGACCTTCGGCGCGACGTTGCAGGTGTCACCGGGCAGCGTGGCGCCGCACGCCTACCTCTTCGGGGAGGACGCGAGCCGCGTGGTGGTGTCCTTCTCTCCGCCATTCCAGGCTGAGGTGGCCGCCGCCTGCGCCGCTGCCGGCGTCCCCTGCGCCGTGCTGGGCGTGGTGGGCGGCGACCGGTTGACGCTTCCAGGGCTGCTCGACGTACCCGTCGCACAGCTGAGCCGGGCCTGGCGCAGCGGGATTCCGGCGCTCATGAAGCAGCCGGGGTTGTGAGCGCGCCCGGCATGACTGCCCCCGCAACCGTCACGCAGCTGTCCGTCTACCCCGTGAAGTCCTGCCGCGGCACTGCCGTCGGCGCGGCCACCCTGGACCGGTGGGGCCTGCAGCAGGACCGCAACTGGATGGTGGTCGACGCCGAGGGGCGTTTCATCTCCCAGAGAACCCAGCCACGCCTGGCCCTCGTCGAGCCGGCGCTCGGCCGGGAGTTGATGACGCTTCGTGCCCCGGACATGCCGGCGCTGGAGCTTCCCGCCAGCGGTCGGGCAGGCGTGGAGCGGACGGTCGGCATCTGGGAGGACAGCTGCCGGGCGCTCGACCAGGGCGATGCGGCGGCGGAGTGGTTCTCGCGGTACCTCGGCCAGCCGGCCCGCCTGGTGCGCATCGGCGCCGGCTTCTCGCGTGCGGTGTCTGAGGCCCGCTACCCAGCCGGGGCGGACGTCTCCTTTGCCGACGCCTTCCCGGTGCTGCTGCTCTCGGTCGCCTCGGTCGGCGCCCTCAACGCCCGACTGGCCCAGCCGGTGCCCATGAATCGCTTCCGCCCCAACCTCGTCGTCGACGGCTGCCCGGAGTTCGCCGAGGACGGCTGGCAGCACCTGCGCATTGGGGGAGTGCACTTTCAGGTGGTGAGCGGCTGCAAGCGCTGCGTCACCACCACGGTGGACCAGGCGACGGGCATCTCTGGGACGGAGCCCCTCACCACGCTGGCCACGTTTCGCCGGGACACGGACGGCAGCGTCATCTTCGGCCGCAACGTCGTCCACCAGGGGGTAGGCACCCTTCGGGTGGGAGACGCCGTCGAAGTGCTCGCCTGAAGCACGGGGGGGGGCGCCCGCTTGCCTCCGCGGGCGCCCCGTCGGGCGCTCAGTGCCAGATTTTCTTCCACCAGGCGGGGTCGCTGGGCGGGGGCGCGTCGGGACCCATCCGCTGACGGATGTCCGACAGCGACCAGCCGGTGAGGTCGGCCAGCGTCTGCGCCTCCCGGGTATGCCGTTCCGCGAGGCTGCGCCGGTACTCTTCGGCGGCGGGACAGTCCATCGCGCCCTTGAAGGCGTGCTGGAGAATATAGCGGGCCTGGAAGTTCCCCCGGTCGGCCGTCTCCTGGAAGACGAGGTCCTCCGGGAAATGGGAAGCGTCGTAGCGCACGTGCAGCCGGGTGAGCTGGACGTTCACCGCGCCACCCATCCGGCGCATGTAGCCGGGCGGCACCGGCTTGCTGGCATCCTCGAGCCAGAAGACGCCGAGCTGCTGGAGTTCCTCCCGGGACAGCGGCTGCGCGGCGCACGGGTCACACCAGCCCATGTTCCAGCTGTACTCGGTGAAGAGCGCCCGGCCTCCTTCCCGGTGGAGGGCCTGCGCAAAGGTGGCCTTGTAGAAGTTGCCGAAGTCGTCCTTCACGTACTCAGGCAGGTTGACGTCCGAGGGGACGCGGCTGGTGCGGTAGTTGACCGACTCCACCCGGCCCTGCCGACTGAGCGCGTACACCACCATGTCCTGCGACCCGCGCGCGTTGGCCATGCCCAGGCGGATGGGCAGCATGAATTTCCTCGACTCGTACGCAATCTGCAGGGGCCGGAGGTACTGCACGCCGGCGGCCGCCTGCTCCTTCAGGTTCACCTTCGCCACGAAGAACTTCATGTCCTGCCGGATGTAGGGCTGAAGCGCGGCCGAGGCCCGCTCCGGGATGCGGTAGCCATTCTGCTTGAGCCACGTCTCGAGTCCGGAGGACTCCCTGGCCGAGAGGATGAGGATGTCGTACTCGCCCACCGTGTAGCGGGCCTCGATGGTGACGCCCAGGGCCGCGTCACTCGACGCCTCTCGCGGGGAAGACGCCTTCGCCGCCGGAGCCCCCGACGCCCGGGCCATGTCCATCGCCATGGGAGGCCGACAGGGGTCCGCGTCGAAGTATTCCACCAGCCGCGGCGCGGAGTAGGCATCCAGGTGCTCGAGCAGCTTCCGGTCGCCGATGTGGATTTGCTCCTTCTGCAGCACGCTCGGGACCGGCACCACCAGGGCAAACTCGCTGAGCGGTCCCTGGTAGTCGTTGCTCATGGTGAGCACCGTGCGGTCTCCATCGCGCACCAGTGCCACCTGGGAGGCGTCGTTGAAGAGCTGGGTGTCCGCCTTCCCCACGTAGAAGCCGCAGAAGGCATGGGCAGGCAGGGCGGTGAGGGCGACGAGGGCAACGAGTGCCGGGATGACGGGACGGACGAGACGCACGGTGCGGCCTTGGGTGAGGGGCCCGGTGGGCCATTGAAAACGAGACGCCGGCCACAGCCCGTCGAAGAGCGGGACCAGCGGGGACAGCAGCAGCAGGGCCCAGATGGGCGAGTTCATCACCCACAGCTGGTGCTGCAGGAAGAAGGCAAGGCCGGCCACTGCGATGCCGAGCCCCACCCGAGCGCCGCGGCGGTCCGGCGTCGTCTTCGGGTCGGAAATCATGAAGAAGGAGAACAGGATGAGGCTGCCCACCGAGAGCTGGTGCAACAGCACCGCCGCCGGCTGTCCGAGGTACAGGACCCGGGCGCCCTTCAACAGGACCCAGGAGCCGAGAAAGGCGAGACTCACGTCCGTGCGAAAGGAACGGTGCGCCACCGCCAGCCCGAGCGCGAAGAGCCAGGCGAGCACGATGCCCCACTCACCCCACTGCGCCGGCGAGCACCAGGCATGGCCGGTCAGGAGAATGGCCAGGGTGAGGCCCAAGTTGGCGGGATTGAAGACGTGCTTGCCGCGGACCCGGATGAGGAACTTCGAGGCGATGGCGACGGCCGCCGCCAGGGGCGCCACCCACCAGGTGTCGGTGCGAAGCAGAAGCGACAGCCCGAGGGCGGTGATGACCGGCGAGAGGTAGCCGCTGCCCGGTCGGCCCGAGACGCGCTCGCAGAGCCACTGGGTTGCGCACGTGGTGGCGAGCAGAACGGGCGGCATCCAGGCCTCCACCTGGAAGCCCAGGCTGCAGAAGCCCAGCGCGAGGAAGGTGGCGAGGAACGCCACCTGCAGGACGCGGGGGTCGGCGGGGACGAGGCGGGCGAGGGCGCGCATGCTGTCTCTTTCAACGCACCCGGCCGGGAAAGGATCTGGTACCGTCCGCAGCTGTCATGGCAACCCTCAAAGTGACTGACGTCCGCTTCGGAGACCAGGTCTTCCTTGAAGAGGGAGGCACCACGTTCGGGGCGGTGCGGGACATCCGGACGAGCCCTCATCCGACGCTGGTGGTCAACGTGGAGGGGACGGGAGATATGACCATCCCCTTCCACGCCGTCCGGGCTGTCCATGACGGGAAGGTCATCGTCGACGCAAGCCGCATCGACGACACGCTGCGGCGAGCCATCCGGCACGCACACGACCGGGAAGAGCCGGGCCTGTAGCCCTCCACCTGGGGCTTCAGCGCGGGGCCGCGGCGTCGCGGGCCGCGCCCTGTGCCCGCGCCGCGGCTTGCAGCTGCTCGAGCCGGGGCTGCAGGGCAGCACGAAGGTAGGGACGGCGCCGAAGCTGGTCCTGCAGCCAGTCGGCCACCCGCGCCACGTCCCGTGTCTGCAGCAACTCATCGACATGTCGCTGGGCCGCCTGCACGGCGACGTTGCGCAGGTGTGGGTCGTCCGGGTCCCGGGACAGGCGGCGGTCCGCTTCCTCGAGGGCCTCGAAGGGCTTGCCGGCCTGGAGCAGCGCCAGCGCGCGGCTCTGCGTCACGCGCGCCGAGAGGAGGCCGCGCACGCCAAAGGCGAGCAGGGTGGCGAGCACCACGGCCACCACCACCACCCAGCGGGCCCCAGGACTCTCGCGGCGGGGGGACGGGGCGACGCTTCTCACGGGGTCAGTGTCTAACGCGCCGAGCGCCCGCGCGTCAGCCTGCCCGGAGCGCCCGGAAGACTCCTTCCAAGGTGGGCCCCTCCACGGCGCTGGCCAGCTCCCGGAGGAAGCGGCGGCGTGGCCATGCCTCAGCGCCGAAGCGCGCCAGGTGCTCGGTTTCCACCTGACAGTCGATGAGGCGGCAGCCTGCGCTGAAGAGTGCGTCCGCCAGCGTCACGAAGGCCACCTTCGACGCGTCCGGCGCATGGCTGAACATGCTTTCCCCGAAGAAGACGCTGCCGAGGGCAACACCGTACAGGCCTCCGAGGAGTTCGCTTCCGCGCCAGGCCTCGACCGAGTGCGCGAAGCCGAGGTGGTGGAGGGCTTCGTAGGCAGTGCGCATCTCCGGGGTAATCCACGTGCCGTCCTGTCCTGGCCGCGGCGTGTCAGCACACGCCTGCAGCACCCGTCCGAAGGCACTGTCTGCCCGCAGGGCGTAACTCTGTCGCCGCAGCGTCTTGCGCAAGCTTCGGGGGACGTGGAGTTTTCCCGCCGGGAGCACAAAGCGTGGGTCGGGCGAGTGCCAGAGGACGGGCTGCCCCGGGGCGTACCAGGGGAAAATGCCGTGGCGGTAGGCCGCCAACAGGCGTCGGGGCGTCAGCGTTCCGCCCACCGCGAGCAGACCGCTTCTGTCCGCCGCCTCGGGGGGCGGAAACGCCTCCTCGTCGTCGCCGAGCAGGAAGACGGTCACCGCAGCGAACTGCTACCATGGTTTGGAGGCCAAGCCGGTGCCCAGAGCCCCCCTCGACCTCAACCGCGCCATCCGAGAGCTCCTGACCGACGTCTCCGTCCGGATGCAGGAGTTCTCCCACGTCCAGCCCGAGCGCATCCTGGTGGTCGCCGGGGAGGCCCGCCGCGCCTCCCGGGGAAGCGTCAAGCCCCTGGCCTTCGCGGGCGGGAAAAGCCGGGACACGACGGGATTGCGCAAGCCGGTGGTGCGCCTGCACGGACGGCGCATGCTGTACTGCATCACCCTGCGCCCCCTCTTCTTCCGGGCCTCCACGCCCGAGGCACGCATCGAGACCCTGCTGCATGAACTCTTCCACGTCAGCCCGGCCTTCGACGGCACGCTCGACCCGTCCCGGCGCCACGCCTGCATTGGCGGCGCCTTCCGGAAGCGGTTTCGGCCCCTCGTCCGGCGCTACCTGCGGCGGTGCCCCCCCGAGGTGAGAGCCGCCTTCGCCCACCGGGGCCCCGTCAAAGTCCTCCAGTGGCTCGAGCGCCCGCCAGCCTTCCACGTCCCCCGGCCGAGCAAGAACCGCCGCCGGTACACCGAAGAGCAGCTTTTCGTGTCAACCATGGATTTCATTACAAAGCCGCGCAAGCGCCGTCCGGCGGTGCATTGACGACTACTCCGTTCGGGGGGTGGGTCGTCACCCCCACTCGGGGAAAAGCAGGCGCGACCTCGGGCGGGCCTTGGGGGTAGTCTCCCCGACCGTGTCGTTGACTCCTGGGACCCCGGTCGGCCGGTACGTCGTGCGGCGGAAGCTTGCCGAAGGCGGGATGGCGGAGATTTTTCTCGCGGCTTCCCGCGGTCCCGAGGGCTTCGAAAAGGAAGTGGTCATCAAGCGCATCCGCTCGGCGCTCGCCGATGACCCCAGCTTCGTGCAGATGTTCATCGCCGAGGCGCGGGTGGCCAGCAAGCTCAACCACCCCAACATCGTCCACATCTTCGACTTCGACCAGCACAGCGACAGTTACTACCTCGCCATGGAGTACGTGCGGGGCAAGTCCCTGGCCGAGGTGCAGCGCCGCACGCGCGAACGGCAGGCTCACTTCCCCACCGTCTTGGCAGCCCAAGTCGCGCTGGAGGTGGCCCGCGGCCTGGCGTACGCGCACAAGATGACCGACCACGGTCAGCCGCTGAATCTCGTGCACCGGGACGTCACCCCGCACAACATCCTCATCTCGTACGACGGCTCGGTGAAGCTCACCGACTTCGGCATCGCCAAGGCCGGCAACCGCGCCACCACGGCCGGGATGCTGAAGGGCAAGTTCGCCTACATGTCGCCTGAGCAGTCCCGTGGCGAGCCGGTGGACGCGCGCACGGACATTTTTGCCCTGGGCATCACGCTGTGGGAACTGCTGACACAAGGCAAGCTGTTCGACGGGGACAGTGACGTGGCCGTGCTCCGCGCTGTGCAGGAACGGCCCATCGAAAGTCCCGCCCAGCTCAACCCAAGCGTAGACGCGGAACTCGAGGCCATCGTCCTGCGGGCGCTGCTTCGGGACCCGGCGGGCCGCTACCAGAACGCGCACGAATTCGAACGCGCCCTGCAGCAATACGTCATCCACCACACGCGCTCCCCGGAGGACGCCGACGTCGGGGCCTACCTGCGCGAAGTCTTTGCCGAGGAGTTCCAGGCGGACCAGACCGAGCCCGAGGTCCCGCTGCAGCTGCTCACCCCACCGCCTGGCAGAAACTCGGCGGAGGGCCTCGCCGTCCGCGGCGGAACACCGTCGTTGGGAATGGCGCCCGTGGGCATGGACACCGCCGCGTATGCCTTCACCGCCCGACAAAGCGGAAAAGGCTCGCCGGCCGGCACGCCCACGGGTGGCCCCGTCCCCTCGGTGGTGACGCAGAACTCGCCGGCCGCTGGCATGGGCGGGGCGCGGCGCTTCCTGGTGCCGGGGCTGGTCGGGACGGGCGTCTTCGCGGCCCTCTGCGCCGTCTTCCTCCTTGGCCGCGGCACGTCTTCCGTGACGCCCGCCGCCGTCCCCGCGCCCGCCACGCCGGTTGCGCCGACGCCTCCTCCGGCGCAGGCAACGCTGCCCCCCGCGGTCGCACCGGCGGTGGCCGTCCCGACACCAGCGTCGCCAGCTGCCCCGGCGGGCCCCCCGGGCTTTCTGACGGTGGAAGCGACGCCCTGGGGCAAGCTCATCATCGACGGCAAGTCGTATGGAGACATCGAGGGTGTCAGCAAGCGCATCTCCCTGTCTCCCGGAGCGCATGAGGTTCGACTGGTCAACCGCAAGACGAAGACCTGGCAGGTGCCCATCGAATCCGGGAAGACGCGCCAGCTGAAGTACAACTTCATCACCGACTAGAGCGCTCGCCACCGCTGGGGGACGGGGTGGACGGGGGCGACGCGAGGGAGGGTGGGCGATGCGAGGACGCTGGACCTGGAGTTGGGCGGCGCTGGCGCTGGCGCTGGCGGCGCGCCCTGTGGGCGCTCAGAACGTGCCGCAGAGTGCCGTCGTCGCGGTGGGCCAGTGCAGTGTCGCGGGGAGCGCCATCGCCGCACGCAGTTTTCGGACGGCCCTCACGCAGAAGCTCGGGGCCG
>Ga0209048_10001610_pt1 | contig 22967 bp, 24 predicted proteins | sample FrelakmetCRP12CR_FD_187146 | JGI IMG/M metagenome (GOLD analysis project Ga0209048, IMG submission 187146) | Freshwater lake sediment microbial communities from the University of Notre Dame, USA, for methane emissions studies - CRP12 CR (SPAdes)... | ecosystem: Environmental > Aquatic >... | reverse complement strand
CTGCCAGGGTTCCTCCAACAACAAACTTTCCTGTTTCATTAACAAAGTATTTTGTTTCTTTGTCCAACATGCTCAAGGGCACGACCTTTTTTATGACCTGACTGATTATGTCTTTCCTCATTTTTTCTCTGTCAACGCTCTCAACATGCTGAGCAGCTATTACAACAGCTTCAACTCTTCTTGGTTGCCCATCAGCATATTCAACAGTGACCTGCGACTTACCATCTGGCCTTAAATATGGCAGAATTCCGCATTTCCTGCATTCAGCAAGTCTTTTCACCAGACTATGCGCAAGCATTATTGGTAGAGGCATCAATTGCTTTGTCTCTTTTGTTGCATAGCCGAACACCATCCCTTGGTCTCCAGCTCCCTGTTCATGGTTCTCGGTCTCGTCAACTCCCATTGCGATATCTGGGGACTGCTCTGTTATGGAAACCAAAATACCACAAGTTTCCCAGTCCATTCCATCTCTAGCATTATCAAAACCTATCTCCTTCAGTGTCTTTCTAACGATGCGAGGTATGTCCACGTAACAGGATGTTGTGATTTGGCCAGTGACTATTACGTTTCCTTGCATTACCAATGTTTCACAGTCAACTCTTGCTTTCGGATCTTGGCCTATGATAGCGTCCAGCACTGCATCTGATATTTGGTCTGCGACTTTGTCCGGATGGCCTTCCGCCACAGACTCAGAAGTGAACAGATATCTTCCATTGTTTATCATGCGAATCCCTCAGTTGAGTTTGCAATACGGGTTCTTAATGATTTCGCGTGCACTTGAACCTAAGTATGAATGGACCAGTAACGCGCGCTGAATTTTGCGCAAAAAGGAGTGTCATCTTTACTAAGTTGCTAAATGCGTTCATGAGGTTTCGTATTGAAAGATGAAGTTTTAGCAATCGCAGACTAATCTAGCGTGTTTACCTTTTGAAAAAGCTCAGCCCGAAAACTTGCAATTCTTGCTTTAGGTCACACATTCTCTAGCATGAACAATACGCGGCAGAATAACACGCAGGTAGCTATCGCGTTTGCTTTTTTCGCACCCACTCAGTCGGGCGTGTCCGACGGTGGGGAACTTCATACTCAAACAAATAGACCTTCTTCATTTCCATTTTCCCGTTTAGTACAGACGCGGCAGGTGCTCAATAGTCTTCTCAACATAGAATCTATAGTCTATATAGACTAATGTTCACAAGGTCGACCTCATGAATAGACAGAAATGAGGGCAACATGTTTCTATTCGAGGGTCTTTTGCATTCTCAGCTCACTGAACTAGAAGCCGCGTGTTATTCCTTGCTTAAGCATTTGGGTCATGCTATTTTTGAGTTCTTCAAAGCATGCGCTTAGGCGCCTGGCATCTTCTTTGGTCATTCCTTGCATGATGAGTTGTTTCTCAAAAGCTCTTCTGGTTTTCCGCACTCGCGTGCCTAGGGTGATATACATCCAAGAAAGGCTGAGAGACATGCGAACCAAGTATGGAGTGGAACGCATTAGGCTTGTTAACGTTGATGCTGCATTCATCTTTGTCCGTCTCGATATGGAATGAGAAGAGGGAGGGTTATTCATCTTCCTCTTCCTCTTCTTTTTCTTCTCTTTTTCGCTCAAGTCTCTCGTGGATCTTTCTTTCGATTTCGTCGCCTATATGTTCTTTCCCAGACCATTTTCCTCCGCCAGCGCCTCTGAGCATGTCGCCTAGGCTTGTGAAGGTTCGCATGTAGTCTTCAGTCATTTTAACAGCCACTTGTTCAGGCAATCCGCCGTTCCTGAGTTCCTTGTAGTATGCTGCTGCGGCCTTGCCCATGTTTTTCCCCGCTTCCTCGGAGAAGACTGATCCCAGTATGTTTTTTATCAGCGCTGGAACTTCTGAGGAAACTACGCCGAGTATCTCTTTAACGTTTTCCGCTTCTAACTTTTTGTCTTTTCTTTCGCTGTCAATCATGTTTTTCACCTCCTGGATTCTTCACCCAAGTGTCAGGTGTAATGGCACTGGTGCAGCTTTTGCCTTGATCTCATCCACGCGGGTTTTGTCTTTCATTTGGCAATAGCCTGCATCAGATACCATGGGTGAACTTGAATACTCCTCTAGACGAGGAACGAACAGGCCATATTTCTGGTTCTTAGAGTGCATATATCGATACTTCATTTCGTTTCGCCTCAAACAACTAAAGGAGTGGTCACCCAAGTTAGGTGTTCTGTGCAAATGTGACCAGTCTAGTGGTCATCCTTGTCGACCAACTCGTAAGTGGGGACCCTGCCTTCCTTCTTCAGCAATATGTCCTGCTCCAACAGTCTCTTCACTCTTTCCCGCACTATGCGCCTGCTTGCCTTTCCTCTCATCGTTGCCACTTGCCGCGTTATAGCCGAAAGATTCAATGCCCCCTTCAAAGCCAACGCTTGAACAATACACCTTGAAATGTCATCTTGCGCGATCGGCTTCTGACGCAGGTATCTCTCAGCGTTCTTAAGTCGAGAAGCAATCTTCAATGGTTCGCCATACATGCCTATGCCAACCTTCGTCAGCCTCAGCGTGGCTGCTAAGCCCTCGTACTCTGGCTTGTCAAGAATCAGTTCCTCAAGAAGATCTAGTCTACGTATTATCTGATCGAGTTTCTTGCCAAGCTCTTCCATGTTCGAAGGGGCGTGTTCTTCTCGGCTCAAGTCTTTCCTCCCTTTTCATATGTTATTGAGCTACATAGCTTTTTCATAGTTTAAATTATTGATTGTCTACAGCCTCGCATTTTGTTTCCATGGAAAAGGAAAGAGACAATATCCTAACTAAACAAGGCCAAGAAACCTAATCATAGACTAAACGCCTACTCTCAGACCAAAGTGAGTATATCACGAAAAAGCACGCTAAGGATCACGTTATCTTATTTGCTTTGCCTTAGGAAAGTGTTCCAGAATTTTCTTGATGAATTTGTTCTCGAAATCCAAGGCTTCCATGGTGTCTGTGACCTCCTCAACGACCTCGTCCTTCGTGTACTTTGCCAATTTTCCAGTGACCTCGTCAAGCGCGATCCCGCAGGAATACACATGCACTCCATCTTTGTCAGGTGAGACTACAACGTGCAGTCCAGACCGTTGAGCTATTCTCACATATTCGCCCAGACTGAAAGGAAACAACAACGTTTTCAACACGAGTGGCACTAACGCGCCTTCACTCGCAAAGATAGTTGTCTTCCCGTCGTGACTTGATTCTTCTTTCTTTATCCTTAGCTTCATCCCTTTCAGAGCTTCGTTGCAGAAACTGATTACTTCATCAACGGACGTGTCTTTTATGAGAACCTCTTTCTCCAAACAAACGGCGGCGTGCACCATTCAACCTACACCTAGGACTATTGCTTGTTCTCTCTTCCTTTTAATGTTTCTTTGGAATCACGCCGCCTAGGCTAGATCGTATGAACACATGCTAGCTCTAGTTTGAGGATGCGCAGGATTTCGGGCTGCGGATGGTGCAATGAAAAACGTCTGCAGAAGCAACCACTATAGAAAATATCTATTTGCCAACAACCAATGCTACCTAAGAGCCTAGATTACGCGATATTAGCGCTGAAAACTAGTTATGATGACCTTTCATAGTGGAAAATGTTTTATCCATCATACGATGTAACGGTCACAGTGATGATGTAAATGGCTAAATGCCCTAAATGCAAGAAAGAAGTCAGTACTCCTAAGAAGACATGGAAGATGGCTGGTCGAAAAGACAAGAGTGGAAAGAGAACAGAGCTCACAATTGGGCTCTACAATTGCTGCGGAAAATCATTCAGATCTGTCTTAAACAAGAGAAAAATCTAGACTGACAAAACTCCCACTCACTTTTTCTATTTTCACCAAAAACAGCTCACGGACTCGATAGATGAGAAAAGCGAGGTGTGCCAAGCATTCACATCCCGCCAGTTTAGTCGCATCCTATGCATGCTGAATTTTCTGAATAACGATGACCAGTCAAAGACCGTCTAATTGGCTCAAGAACAATGACCTTAATCTCCAAGATGCCAGTCCCTGTCTCCAAAACAGGTGGACCGGTGGGGACTTGAACCCCAGACCTCCTGAGTGCAAGTCAGGCGTTCGTACCAGCTGAACTACCGGCCCAAAACATTCTTTCGAAAAAGAACCAATGCCAACGGATTTAGAGCTTTCGGTCTATTTCTCGTTCAGCTTATCCTCATTCTTCTTCTTGATCTCCGATTCGTTCTTGACCAGGGCTGATAGCGTTAAAAGACGATAGTGGATTTTGTCATCTAGGCTTATCAAGAAGCTCTCCATGCCATTCAAATCCAAAAATGGATACTGCTGCAAGACCTTCCTGTGCTCCAAATGCTCCGAGTAATCCCTGTAAAAAGCCATAATCACGCCATCGTACCCTAGGCCCAAGCCTCTCTCAAGCATAACGATCGCAAAAGCGCTTTCATTTATCTTCCGCTTCGTGATCTCCCTGGCCTTTTCAAGCTCTTCTTCACTTAGCGTCTTTCTCAGCTTAACAAAAGTCAAGGCCAGAATCCTGAACCCAAGCTTGTTAAAATCAGGAATCATAGTGTACTCTCTGATTACGCCCTCTTTCTGCAGCTTGCCAATCATCCGGCTAACTGTAGGCTGCGAAACACCGATCACGCTGGCTAGCTCGCGGTCACTTCTCCGACTGTTCTTCATAAGTTCAGAGATCAGCTTCAATTCAACCGTCTTCATGAGAAATACCCACTCTATAGTCTGCTCAGGTAACAGATAGTATTTTCTATTCAGATGCGTGACAAGAATGACCCAGATTTTATTAGCACAGTCCTAACAAAGCGTTTAAGTCTAGGGCAAATCCTCAAAAACCCGCTTCAACGAGGTCGCGTGGCTTCATTATTTCCCTCAGAACAATCGTTGCGTAGGAGCCACGGTACAGAAGGAAACTCAGTTCAGCCTTGCGTTTTTTCTGATCTTGATCGCTTGAAATTCTGTCCACTGAGAAATTGTTCAAGGGCGTTACAGCGGCACGCAGTTCTCCTCTTGGTGAGACTTCCAGCAGCTCTTTGACTCTGAAGTCACTTGGCTGAACTCCTTCCTTCTCCAGAATCCTTTTCTCAACGTCGCCTTGGCATCCACCTGAGACTTCTTGCCTAAAACCCACAAGAGGAAGCGCCAGCCGCATCCTCCCAGCTTCCATCGCCTTGTTAATCTCCCCTAACGTTCCATCACTCACAGTCTTGTGCACAGTTAACATAGGCAACCCCGAACGCTCTACACCCACCACGTAGTCTCCGACCTCAGCCCGATTCAACGGCATCTTGCTCTTGATTCTCTGGCTCAGAAACCTGTTGAACAGGTAAGACTGATGCGCTTGGATGAATAGCTTCTGCAACTTCATTGGCAGCCTCTTGAAAGCTCCAGCATAATCTTCTGGCTTCTCAGCCAAATGAGCAAGCATCAAACGCTCATAACGCAACTGCTTCGGAAAACAATGCAAAGACTGCTTGAAATCCTTTGTATCTGACAATTGCTTTCGTGCCCGTCTCGAACTCGGGTGCTCATCTGGACTCGACTTGGCCAGAAAAAGCATAGCAGCCTCTTCGAGATTTCCCCTGACGATTGCTTTGCCGACCAAGTGAGTAATCGGGCGAATCGTGCCAAATCGTTGGTGACCAAAGAAGTTCGGAACACCACCAAACAGCTTAAGATCCCTAACAGTCTGTGCAACCCTCTCCGCAACAGCATCTTCGGAATGTTCTATCTTACTGATAACTATGCGAAAACTGTTACCCAACACATAGTAGGATGAATGCTCACTGTGAAAATAACCAACCGGGCGAAGCTCAATATCCTTAACCTTGACTCTCCTAACCTCTTCAGCATAAACCCCCTCAACCGTGTCATACTGGGCAGTGACGGCCCTAGCGTCCTTCATGCCCCCAATACTGATACGCCCCATGCTTATGCCAAGCTGGTCAGTAATGGCCTTCACCGCTGACAAAGTGTCCCAGTCCCGCTTAACCAGAACGCAAAGCAAAAACCTGTCCCTAGCTTCAGAAGACCCCAAAACTCCATGCTTTGCGATATTATCAGAGGGGTCTATATCAGCTTTAGAACCGTCAACCAACGTTTCCTCAACAGCAAAATCCTCGACACGTTGCCTGATTGCTCCCCCAATACCCTGAGAACCTGTTACATAAGCCTCAATACCAAGTGACTTCTCAAGCTCAGGAACACGCAATCTAGGTTACATCCTTTCGTCTAAAGAAGAGGAAGCCTACCAGTAAGCTTGTCCACTTTCTCAGCAGGTGCAGGTCCGATTCCCAAACAAGTCACTGTGTTCGGAGGAATCTCGGTCAACCCCCTATCCATAATCAAAGCACAAGGCAAGCCCAATTCATTCGCTTGCTCCTCCAGAACCGACAGCTCTTTTTCAGTCTTCACCTTGACAGCTATCTTCCGCTGTCCCTCCCATAACCAGGCCTCCCACCACTCCCGATGATGCTTCCGAGCCTCCTCCGCCGCTGAAACCGCTGCGTGGCCAGCCTGAACAGAAGCCTTTCCCTTACTCAACCTTAAATCAGAACGGAAAACGATAACCTGCTTATAGCGAAACTCGCTCATGCGCTTCTCCAACCGTCTCTCCAAGTTGTTCCTTCACAGATTTTAAGGATTCGCAGATAGATAAACACGGAAAAAGTGACCCAAAGCCATCAACACCCTTGGATTCCTCAAGATGCGCAGAAATGACCTGCCTTGAAAATCGAGGTCTCCAAAATCCAGAAGAGCCTTGTCCAACTTGAACCTCTGACAGAAACTGATGATGCCATCCATCTGCGCGTCAGACAACGTATCAAGCATTTTTCGCATTCTGAGCATCATCCTTGCGTCAAAGTCCAGGGTGTCTTGACAACGCTTGTGATAAGAACGCAGAAATCTGGACGAATAGTCTCCTTTCTGCAAAGCTTCCCATGCAACCTCAGCAGCCAAACCTGCACAGTTCAATCCCAAGATTATGCCGCCTCCAGTCGTAGGCTTCACATGAGAAGCCGCATCACCAACGACTAGAAACCCATTCGAAGAAGACTCCTTGATAGGTCCGCCAAGCGATATTGGATGGAACGCTATATGCTTGATGGTGGCTTTATTCAGCTTCTTGGACGCCGTTGGATGCTCAAACATGAGCTTCCGCAGAAGCGCTCTTGGGTTTCCAATTTTTGCGCCCAATCCAACTTTCGCTTCCCCAGCGCCTTTCGGAATCAGCCATCCATAGAAACTAGGGGCAAAGTCGTTTCCCAAGAAGACCTCAACAGTGTCCGACAGCACGTTCTTGGCGTTTTCTACTTCGGCTTCTACACCGTTGACAAGCCAACGACGATCGAGCGCACTTAGCCCAGTCTGTCGCAAGAGCCTTGAAGATACTCCTTCTGCATCAACAACTATCCTAGCAGCAGATTCCTCAACATCTCCATTACGGTTAACGACAACTCCTTTCACAAAACCGTCCCTGATAACCAGGGATTCAACGCGAGAACCCATCTGATAATCTACACCAGCCTTCTCCGCCAACTCAGCAAGATGACTGTCAAAAAGAACACGGTTGACAGCGCAAGTTACTGACCGAGGGAAACGCACTGAGAAAGCCCTTCCATGAGGCGAATGAAACGTCGCCCCACAAAAAAGGTTCTCAACAATTCCTGAAGGAAGAGGATACAGACCTAAACGCCTTAAACCTTCAATGCTTAAGTGACCTGCACAATGAGACGGAACACCTATCTCCTTATGCTCTTCAAAAACAGCTACTCTCGCACCGAGCTTTGCCAGATTCAAAGCCGCAAAGGAACCACACGGCCCGCCTCCGACGACTATCACGTCTGAAACTGTCTTCATGAGTTAGCACTTGTGACTCAGCGGGATTCGTCGCCTAAGCTGTCAATTCCACTCGTCTCTTCCCACGAACCGTGGAAGACGTGCGAATCTTCCCACCAACTTCCAGCCGCATCAACATTTCGTTGAAGTCCATGAAGCCCAAGTCCTTGAACTCTTCGATCACCACTTCAAAAAGGTCAGTGTCAGCCATAGCCCCCTTCTTAGTCAAAGTCTCCAGTAAGAAGAGATAGGCCGGATGAGTCTTCCAAGTTTTCGTGTGCACAATCTTCCTCTCCTAAGCAACCGGAGTCGTAGGCTTTTGCACTTGTCGAACCTGCTGCATGAAGCCCCTGTACCACTTCTCCATATCAGGCGTTACTGACGGCCCTGTCCGCTTCAACGCTTCCTCAAAATCCTTCATAGTTACTTCCTTAGCATTCAAGTCCTTCCTCAACGCGTACATGGCCGTCTCTCGACAAAGCGCTTCAATGTCCGCTCCAGAATAGTTCTTCGTAACAGCGGCCAACTGCACAAGATTCACATCATTCGCCAAAGGCATACCCTTCGTGTAAAGCTTGAAAATCTGCAGTCTGCTCTTCTCGTCAGGTTCAGGCACATAAATCAACCTGTCAAACCTTCCGGGACGCAAAACTGCTGGATCAACCATGTCAGGTCTGTTAGTGGCAGCAATGATGACAATGTCCTGCAGAGTCGTGATCCCGTCCATTTCAGTCAAAAGCTGGCTGATAACACGTTCAGATACTCCACCGTCGGAGAACCCTAGACCTCGGCGAGGCGCCAGCGAATCAATCTCGTCAAAGAAAACCACTGCGGGCGCTGCCATTCTAGCTTTTCTAAAGACTTCTCGTATGGCTTTTTCGGATTCACCAACCCATTTTGAGAACACTTCAGGACCCTTAATCGTTATGAAATTGGCTTCGCTTTCAGTTGCGACAGCCCGACCTAATAATGTCTTGCCGCAGCCAGGCGGACCATAGATAAGTATGCCCTTCGGCGGCTTGATGCCAAGTCTGCTGAATATCTCAGGAGTCTTCAGAGGCCACTCAACCGCTTCTTTCAGTTCTTGTTTGGCTTCGTTCAAACCTCCAATATCTTCCCAGTGAATCGTAGGCACTTCAATGTATACTTCACGCATAGCAGTAGGTGTGACCTCTTTGTAAGCGTTAATGAAGTCGTCCATAGTGACTTCCATCTTCTCCAAAACACTCGGAGGAATACGCTCATCTTCAAGATTAATCTGCGGCAAGTACCTGCGAAGAGCCTTCATTGCCGTTTCTCTGCCCAACGCAGACACGTCTGCACCAGTATAGCCATGACTTATCTCGGAAAGCTTCTTCAGATCAACACCCTCAGCCAAAGGCATGCCACGAGTATGAATCTGAAGGACCTCGTACCTTCCCTGCTTGTCAGGAACACCTATCTCAATTTCCCTGTCAAACCTGCCAGGTCTGCGCAAAGCTGGATCCAACGCGCTAGGTCGGTTAGTGGCGCCTATCACTATGACGTTTCCTCGGCCTGACATGCCATCCATCAAAGCCAGAAGCTGAGCCACCACGCGCCTTTCAACTTCGCCAGTGACTTCTTCACGCTTAGGAGCAATCGCGTCCAACTCGTCGATGAATATTATGCTCGGAGCGTTCTGCTGAGCCTGCTGGAAGATCTCCCTTAGCCTAGCCTCGGATTCCCCGTAGAATTTGCTCATGATTTCAGGTCCATTTATGGAGAAAAAGTTCGCCTCAGACTCATTCGCTACCGCTCTTGCTAACAAAGTCTTGCCGCAACCTGGAGGTCCATGAAGCAGTACTCCTTTAGGAGGGTCTATCCCGAGTCTCTGAAACAGTTCTGGGTGTCTCAGTGGAAGCTCAATCATTTCTCTTACTCTCTGGATTTCCTCATGCAAGCCTCCAACATCCTCATAGGTTGTCCTAGGCAACCCTTTGCCCTCCGGGGCAGGTTCATTGAGAATGGTGAGCCTAGTTTCAGCCGCCACCTTCACGATGCCATGTGGCCGAGTTTTCGTGACTATAAACGGAATAGCATGCCCAAGCATCATGACAAGAGTCGTGTCGCCTTCAACGAGCGTTCGCTCCATCAAACGGTTCCTGACGAAATTCGTGAAATCTTCATCAACGTTCAACCTCATGTCCACAGGCGCAAGCGTTAGGCTTAAGGCGTTCTTGACTTTGGCTGGTCTAACGACCACGTACTCGTTTATGGCTACGCCTGCGTTTTTGCGTGAAAAACCATCTATACGGAGAAGATCTCTGTTCTGATCTTCGCTGTAAGCTGGCCAAGCAATAGCCGACGTGGTTCTCTTGCCCACGATCTCTATCACGTCGCCAGCGGATATGCTAAGTTTCTGCATGGTGCTTTGGTCGATTCGAGCGATACCTCTTCCGACATCTCTCTGTTTTGCGTCACCAACACGCAATTGGACTTCACTCAAACAGAACACTTCCCAAGATTACTCGCACAAATTACGCCAAATAGAAACTTTTGTTCAGATATAAACCTTTTAGCCAACACTTCAAGGTTATCTGCTTGTCCTCCGCACCATGAGCGTCTGCAACTGGCTGACGTCACTTATGGCTTCCAGCTTCTTCTCAAGCTCATCAAGCAGGCCAGACCTATCCTCAGGAAACCTTATCTGAACAAGCAAAGCTTTCAAGCCAAACGCGATTGGTTCTTCGCCATAACCGTCAGCTGAGGCAAACTCAGGCATGTTTGCCTGGATTTTCTTTTTTAACTCCTCAAAGTCGACTTCGATACCTGTTGGAAATATCTTGTAAGTAATTATAACACTACCCATTCTGGATTCTTCCCTTTCCTCTTTATGGCCCAATGAAACCGCATTTCGGACACTTGTATGGACGTCCGAACTTCCTGCACTTCCCACAACGCTTTATCTGAATGTCACCACAGTTTGGACACAGAAACTTCGTGGCCTCAACTGCCGGCGGGATCGGTTTGCTGCAGCTTGTGCATGAGACTAGGGTTATTGTTGCAGTTTTCTCGGTCATTGGGACCACCTCGGTAACGGCTTTTGTAAATGCGAGACTTCCTTATATCTTATGTGTTTTGCTTTCGTAAGTTTATTATCAGAGTTTCCGACCACTATTTTACGGTGTTACGTTGGGCGTCAACCTCCGCAACCTTGTCCCAAAGACCATCGTAAAGCTTGAGGATTTGGCAGGAAAATCCATAGCCATAGACGCCTACAACGCACTGTACCAGTTTCTAGCCATAATTCGTCAACCAGATGGCACGCCATTGAAGGACAGCAATGGCAGGGTAACCAGTCATCTTAGCGGCTTGTTGTACAGGACCAGCAACCTCGTAGAGATGGGCATAAGACCAATTTACGTTTTTGATGGGATTCCACCGGCGTTGAAAGAAGTCGAGATCCAAAGGCGGGTGAGGGCAAAGCGAGAAGCACAAGTGATGTACGAGCAGGCTTTGAAAGAGGGCAAGATTCAGGAAGCCCGAGTGTACGCCCAAGCCACTTCTCATTTGAAGGATTACATGGCAGACGATGGGAAAAGGCTCCTAGACCTCATGGGGATCCCATGGATTCAAGCTCCAAGCGAGGGGGAAGCGCAGGCAGCACACTTAACGAAGCGAGGTGACGCTGACTATTGTGCAAGCCAAGATTACGACAGTTTGCTTTTCGGCGCTCCGAAGCTGATAAGGAACGTGACGATCTCTGGAAGAAGGAAACTGCCCAGTAAAAACGTCACCGTCGAGGTTGTGCCCGAAATCGTGGAGCTTGAGCGGACTTTGAAGGAATGTGGAATAACGTATGAGCAACTGGTTGACGTGGGAATACTGATAGGAACAGACTTCAACCCTGACGGTATAGAGGGTTTAGGGCCGAAAACTGCCTTAAAATTGATAAAAGAGCATGGAAACATAGAAAATACTATCCCATACGTGAAAAACGCGGAGTTTCCCGTTGAACCCCAAAGAATTAGGGAGATTTTTCTGAATCCGAACGTTACAGACAATTATCGAGTGGAATGGAAAGAACCTGACGTCGAAGGAGCAGTGAACTTCATCTGCAGAGAACGGGACTTTTCAGAGGAACGCGTCAGAAAAGCTTTTGAAAGAATCCAATATGGAAACAAGAAACTCAAGGGAAAGACTACTCTGGAAAAGTGGTTTGGCTAACTGCGCAAATGGAAATCTTTAACTTCTGTCCCTGCCTAATACTTGGTTCTAAAATGGTGAAATAAATTGGAAATTAATCAAATCTCACTCCCACCGGATAAATTACCCTCAAAATGGTTTAACATTATCCCGTACTTGCCAGAACCTTTGCCGCCACCCAAAGAGCCTGAAACAGGCCCATCCAGAATGGAATTCCTCGGGAGAACAATGGTTCACGAATGCCTGAAACAGGAAATGTCGACTGATCCTTGGATTCCAATCCCAGAAGAAATAAGAGAGCTATACATTCAGGCTGGACGCCCCCGACCCCTTTACCGTGCAACAAGACTGGAAAAACGCTTGGGCTTGAAGAAAGTGCGACTTTATTACAAACGTGAAGACCTATCCCCAACAGGCTCGCATAAGGTCAACACCGCACTGGCACAGGCTTACTATGCGGCCAAAGAGGGAAAGAAGACATTAGTCACCGAGACAGGAGCAGGACAATGGGGCAGCGCTCTGTCATATGCAGCCTCGCTGATGGGACTTGACTGTGTAGTCTTCTGGGTGCGAAACGTATACGATTGGAAGACCGACAGACGGACACTGATTAAGCTCTTCGGCGCGAAAGTACATGCGTCTCCCAGCAAGGAAACGAAAATCGGACGACAACTCTTGACCAAGAACGCGAATCATCCTGGGTCTCTGGGAATCGCCGTTTCCGAAGGCTTAGAGTACGCCGAGGAACATGATGGAAGCGTCTATTGCCTTGGCTCTGTTCTCAATCACGTCCTCATACATCAATCAATCATCGGCTTGGAAACCATAAAGCAGTTTGAAGCTGTTGATGATTCACCGGACCTGATCACAGGCTGTTTGGGCGGTGGCTCAAACTTCGGGGGAATAGCACTGCCTTTTGCCGGAGAAGTCCTGCAGAAGAAGCGAAAATGTGAGTTCCTAGCTGCTCAGTCGGAAGCGGCGCCTAACCTTGTTGAAGGTGAATACCGCTATGATTTCGGAGACGTCGCTGAGCATACACCTCTACTCAAAATGTACACGCTCGGGCACAAAACGGAACTGTCGCCGATAAAGGCAGATGGGCTGCGCTATCATGCAGCGGCACCCCTAATGAGCGCGCTCAAACATCACAAACTCCTGAGAGCCGTGTCCTACCCCAAAGACGAAAAGGTAGTCTTTGAGGCGGCAAAAACTTTCATTCAATCCGAAGGATGGCTTATAGCGCCAGAATCAAGTTATGCGGTCAGGGCTGGAATAGACGAAGCACTGAAAGCAGAGAAGGCCAAAGAAGAGAAGGTCATATGCATGAACATAAGTGGACACGGATTCCTAGATATGGAAGCCTACAGGCAAAAGCTATCGATAGACCAATCCTAGAATGAGTGACCGTGACGCCCCGTTAGTGGGACAAAGGCAACTCCGCCTAGATTCTCTTCCTCAGTCTTTCCGTCACTTCCTTTTGTAATTTTCAGGAGGTTCTGAAAAAGTGAGATATTTCCAACAGGGATCAGCATGATGCCACCCGGTCTCAATTGCTTGATGAGAGGCTCAGGAACAGCTGGAGCTGCCGCGGTCACGAGGACCCTATCGTACGGAGCTTTATCAGGATGTCCCAAGGAGCCATCGGCATGGATTATAGTCACTCGGTCACCGTACCCTGCCTTCATTACGGTTTTCCTAGCAAGATCCGCCAAGCCTTGAACAATCTCAACAGTGTAGACGTGGCCCCACATGCTTCTTGGAGCGTCTTGAGGTGCGACTATCTCCGCTATCGTGGCGGCGTGCCAGCCTGAACCTGCGCCTACCTCTAGCACTTTGGAGCCGACTTCCAACTCAAGGGCTTCATTCATTATTGAAACCATGTTTCGCCTAGCTCAGCATTTGCCGAAGCTATGTGGCGCGGAAATGGTTTGTCCGAAACCGATCGGAAGTGGCGTGTCTTCAGCACTGTAGGACTGCATGTTGTCTGGAAGAAACTTTGTGCGGGGCACGCCACGCATGGCGGCGATCACCTTGGGCGAGTGCAGCATTCCCTCATGGATCAGATTGTCAATGAGTCTTTGCCAATCATTTTTCTCCATTTTTGTTGCCTGCAAGAATAATCAGTGAATAGGCTTTTAACGTGTTTGCATTTGGAAGAAGGATGGAGAATAAGAAACAAGGCTACTTGACTGTTACTGATTTTGCTAGGTTCCTAGGCATATCTGGGTTGTGTCCCCTTTCAAGAGCTATGTAGTAGGCCAGAAGCTGCAATGGGATGACGAAGGATATCGGCGACAGAACGTCAGGGATACCTTTTGGAACCTCGACGAAATCGTCAGCTAGGCCCTTGATCTCTTCATCTCCCTCTTCTATCACCGCGATTACTGAAGCTCCACGCGCCTTCATTTCCATGATGTTACCGATTAAGGTCTTATGTGTATCATCTTTTGGGCAAACGAAGACCACTGGAAAACCTGGTTCAACAAGGCTTATTGGCCCGTGCTTGCTTTCGCCGGCGGGAAAAGCTATGGCGGGTACATACGCGATTTCCATGAGTTTAAGTCGACCCTCGTAAGCTGTGGCTGTACTTATTCCCCGGCCGAGGAAGAAAAAGACCTTTGCGTCCTTGTACTTTTTCGCGATCTCTTTCACTTTTTCCTCTTGTGTGCGAATAATTATGTCAACCGTTTCGGGCATTTTCTCCAGTCTTTCGGCAAGATAGTCCATCTCGTCCTGTGAGACTTTTCCTCTCTTCTTGGCAAGCCTCAAAGCCGTCTGAGCCATAACGGAAAGCTGAGAGGTGAAAGTCTTCGTTGCAGCCACCCCTATTTCTGGACCAGACTGCTGTCCAACATAAACTCTCGAAACGCGCGTCAATGTTGAACCGATGGCATTTGTCAGTCCCAGAACCGTGGCGGCTCTCTGACGAGCACAGTTCACAGCAGCCAAAGTGTCAGCTGTTTCGCCAGACTGGCTTACGGCCAGAATGGTGCTGTCAATATTAACTGATTTCCCATGCTGCTCAACAAACTCTGACGCTATGACAGGATACGTTGCCAAGAAAGCCAGCTTAGAGAACATGTACGATGAAGCTAAACACGCATGATAAGACGTCCCGCAAGCCACAAGGTAAACTTCGCGTGCTCGGTCAAGAAAAGTCGCCATCAAATCAAGATAATGTTCCTGCAGCCTTAATGTGTTCCGGAGGCAAGCCGGTTGCTCATGAATCTCCTTCAACATGAAATGCGCGTATCCTTGTTTGACGGCCATTTCTGGCGCCCACTCGATAATCTTCGGTTCTCGAACAACCAGGGTAGAGTCGGCGATTTTCTTGATCTCGTAGCCTTTCAGCGAGAGCGTAACGACTTCTCCATCATCCACAATAACTGCCTTGTTCGTGAGCGGCAAGAACGCTGGAATGTCTGATGCAAAATAGATTGCATTGTCATTTACTCCGATCACAAGCGGGCTTTCGCGCCTAGCACATACGATCTTGTCAGGCTCCTTGGTGGACAGCACTGCAATCGCGAATGAACCCTCAAGTCTCTTCACAGTTTCCAGAACAGCATCAGTCAAGCTCGAAGACGGGTTAGTTTCAAAAGCTCTCTCAATGAGGTGAGCGATCACTTCTGTGTCGGTCTTCGATTTGAAAATGTGACCACGGTTCTCCAATTCCTGTTTCAGCTCTGCAAAGTTTTCAATTATGCCATTATGTATGACAGCAATCTTGCCGCTGCAATCCAGATGCGGATGCGCGTTGACTTGAAGTGGTGCCCCGTGAGTAGCCCATCTCGTGTGCCCAATGCCTATATTGCCAGGCAAGTCGTCCAAGTTGTGAGTTCTGTGAACTTCGTCGATTTTTCCTTGGTCTTTCTTGATGAAAAGCTTCCCATTGTCTATGGTTGCCTCGCCGACAGAGTCATAGCCTCGGTATTCAAGTCGTTTCAAAGCCGCGTGAATGACCGGAGCAGCCTTTCCATCCTTCAGGATACAGCCAAATATTCCGCACATTGCTAGGCCTCATTGTTTTGTTCGGTTTATGCAAGCCTTATTCAAGTTTCTTTGGCGCTAATAAGCATTCTTAAGAGATAATTTTTAGTTCCAAAAAAGTTTTCAAATCCTTTCAAGCGCTACAACATCATTCAGCTCTGAACTCTTCATGTTTTTGTTAACCATTAACAAAAATTTATTAGTGGTTCCCTGAAATATGCTTGTGACCATCATGGACAAGAAGCTATTGCTGCAAGAAGATGGAAACGTACAGAAAGTGAAGGAGATCTCTATTTTCCCGGACCCTCGTGACCTGAAGCTGGTTCTGGGCAATCTAGGCTGGAAAATCCTAGTCATGCTTTCCAAGCAGGAGATGTATCCTCTTGAAGTGGCCAAGAAATTGGGCGTTCATGAGCAGAAGGTCTATTATCACATGAGAAAACTGATGAGGGCAGGAGCCATAACGGTCGCTAGAGTGGAAGAAAAGAAGGGAGCAACAGCAAAATACTACAAGCCGGTGTCTCCAGCATTCGGCATCGAACTCCCTCAAGAATACACGACGATACCAAGGCGCTCACTTCTCAGCACTGAAAAACACATTCAAGAATTCTTCAAAGAGTTCATTGGAAACGACAGAGCATTCAAGGGAAAAATAATTGTAGGCAGTCCAACTCCCCACGGACCATTCAAAACAAGCGCCAGAGACGGACATTACGCCTCATATCTAACATTCTTTCTCGGACAGTTCATCAAGATGCCCGATGAGTTTGCGATAAAACTCGACGTCGACGTTAAAGCTGAGAAAGAAGAGAAAAACAACTTAATTCTTGTGGGCGGTCCTGGTACCAACGTTCTCACACAGGAAATCAACGAGCATCTGCCAATAAAGTTCAACATGCAACCTTCTGAGCAAGGCTTCTTGTTGGGAGGCATGGTTTCAAAAAGAACCTCGCGTGTCTATACGGCTGACACGGCTGGGTTGATAGCAAAGATAGTGAACCCGTGGGACAAGACTAAGCGAATCATATTGCTGGCTGGAAACAAGGCGGTGGGCACGAAGGCCTGTGTCCTGGCCTTGACGAACTTTTGGAAGAAAACACTGAAGAACTACCAGAGTGAGGACACGTTTGCAACGGTCATACAAGGATTTGATTTGGACAGTGACGGAAAGGTCGACTCAATAGAAATCCTCGAATAACCTTGAACATTGCAAGCATGATGAAGATTAGCATCGAATGAGATTGAGAAACTCGGGCGCATTTGAGATGAACCATCTTGGAAGTGACTGAAGTCATCTTTGCCAATGGACATGCAAACATTCAAGCTACACACAGGACCACACTTGAGATCACGAAAGACGCTGAACTGTCCAAGAATGGTGATTGCATAATAGCAGTTTCAGCGAGCAAAGCATTAACCGATTTTGATCCGAAGTTCAAGGAGCTTCTGCGAAGAGAAAGTGCAAAGCTGACGATCCTGATCCAAGCTGGGAAAGTAGGTGACGTGGTGAACGCTTTTGGAAGCTCACGGTTGATCCTGAGTCACTTAAGAGACATGGTCATAAGAAAAAGCGAGTACACTTGCAAACGAACATTGGCAATCGAGGCAGATAAAGCTGCACGAGACTTGTCAAGTGAGCTTATCAAGAAACTGAAAGATCCGAAACAAAAAGTGAAGATAACGCTGACGGTAAGAGCCTAGACGACCTCTACATCCAGAACAGCTTGCCATTCATACGGAGCAGTCGCACGGACAATCTTTGACAGCGGTTTCTTCCTGATTTTTCTTCCACTAGCTCCAACAGCCTCAGCAAGCCTTTGCTCCATAGCCTCCAAAGAATCGGACGCATTTACGAAACAGTAGAAATGCAACACCCCTCCACCCGGTTTTAGTGTTTTACACGCAGCACCCACAAAGTCAATGGATTTTTCTGGCAGATTCATGATCACACGATCCGCAATTCCAGCCATATTATCATCGACAATCTGCCTCGCATCGCCCAGAATCGGATGGACCCTGCTATCAACTCTGTTGAGTCTAATGTTTCTCTTCAGGAAATCAAAGGCATCAGGATTCACATCAATGGCGTAGACTTCCACGTTTTCGTATTTCTTTGCAATCTGCACTGCGAATGGGCCAACACCAGTAAACAAGTCCACGACAGTTTCGTGTTCTTTTACGAGAGAAGCTACACGGTTGCGCTCGTATGATAGACGAGGAGAGAAATAGGCTTTCGCAACGTCCACGAGGAATTGGCAACCATGCTCCTTGTGCATGGTGACTGTTCTGGGTTCCCCAGCAATGATTTCGAACTCTCTAAGTCTGTACGTCCCACTTACAGCGCCAGCCTTCGCAAGAACTGTCCTCACGTTTTTGCTAGCTTTCAGCATTGCTTCGCCTATCGATTTTTTATGGTCCTGAAGTTCAGGCGATAATTCGATTATGGCTATGTCTCCGATGATGTCGATTGAATGGGGCAGAGATGCTTGGAGTCTCTTGGGTATCTTGCCATCGAGTAATTCAGAATATGTTGAGGTTCTTTTCGGTTTTTCTTGGAAGGAGCTGGTTGAGATTTGCATGCTGCTCACTTGATGTGTGAGGGTTTTGAGCGTGGCTTCTGATGGCTTGCGACGTAATGGAACGTAGATGTAGCGGTCATCTTTCTTGATTTCCAGTTCTTTGTCTATAATATTCATTTTGTTGGCTAGAACTAGGGTTTTTTCACCGCAGATTTTTGGGACTTTGATGCACGTTGAGCGTTTGGGCATGAAACCACTAGGAGCTGCTTTCTTTCACTGCTGTGATTGTTGTGTAGTACAGGGTTAATTCGTTGCTGTCCACTGAATACAGGCTCATCTCATTCTCAGAGGCAGTTTGCAGGAGGTCATGAAGGGCTTGCAGCTTGACACCAAAGTACCTTCCCTTGTCTTCCATCAGGTAATCGAGGGGTTTTCGGTAAGCGAAAGTTCGCATTTCACAAACATGTAACCCCTGATTTTCCAGCGCGGCCTTGGCTTCTGAGGGCTTCACGTAGATCTCATGAGCATGAGAAACCGTTCTTTCAAGCCTATTCAAAAAGCCCAATGCATCAGATTTATGCAGTGTCAGGTCACCATATACAAAAGAGCCCTTTTTTCTTAATACACGTGAAAATTCAGCCAAATACTGAGCAGAATCAGCGAAGTAATGCATTGCACTCGTACAGATCACAGCATCGAAGACTTCTTCCTTGAATGGTAAGTGCTCAGCATCTCCCAAGATTAGGTCGAAGCACTCCTTGTAAGAAGACATTTTCTCCTTTGCGGTCTTCAGCATTTCCTTCGAAAGATCAAGCCCTATTAAGTGCACTCCAACTCTTTTCAGCAAAGGAAGACTCGTTCTGCCGGTGCCCATACAGACCTCCAAGACAACTGCGTTCTCAGAGACTTGCACTGCATTAGCTATCGTGTCTATAATTTCATCGCCAAAGCCATTGCCCGATTTCCATGTTCTACTCTTCTGCTTATCATAGTTTCTTGCTCTTTTTGAATAATATTTCTGAATGACTCTCTTGCGGGCGAAGTTGCTCATCAGTTCTCTTCACTTTTCTTACAGTCACTAACATTAACCAAGAACAAGACTTTACCTTTTCCATCGGATCTCAAAGCACAAGACTTAACCATAGAATTTGCTAATGTTAGCTGAGATGTTGTGAGGCTGGGCTTTTGGAAGCCATAGTTACGGAAGGGTTGACCAAGAACTACGGAAAGATTTTGGCTTTGAGTGATCTAAACCTGAAGATAGATACGGGACATTGTGTTGGTTTTCTGGGCCCGAATGGTGCTGGAAAATCCACGACGATAAAGATTCTGTGCAATTTGATTCGGCCTGCGCGTGGAAAAGCATTCATTAATGGACATGACGCGAACACTGAGTCGACAAGTGCGTTGAAGAACGTGGGTGCTTTGGTGGAAACACCAGAATTCTACAATTATCTTAATCCAGTTGAGGTTCTCAGCTATTTCGGAAAGCTTCGGGGCATGACTGATCCTGATCTGAAGCAGAGGATTCAGCAAGTGCTGGAGATTGTTAAGCTCTCTGAATGGTCAAACACAAGAATTGGCAAGTTCTCTCGTGGCATGAAGCAAAGACTCGGCATTGGCCAGGCAATTCTTCATGACCCTCCAATTCTTATCTTGGATGAGCCAGCGTTGGGCCTTGACCCACGTGGAATGTATGAAATGAGGGAAATAATCAAAACTATGGTAAAGGAAGGAAAGACCGCTTTTCTGGCGTCGCATATGCTTCACGAAGTCCAAGAGACATGCGATCAGGTAGCTTTGCTTGACAAGGGAAAACTACTTGCTTACGACAGCATCAGCAATCTTGAAACCCTCTTTAAGGCACGGAAAATTCACGTGGACCTTCTGCGACCGTTGAAGCCCACCGAGATTGATAGGATAAGGAAAATGGAGAAAGTGAAGACTGTTACTGCTGAAGAAAAAAGCCTAGTCATAAACATTGACGGAACAGAAGCTGACCAAGCTCAGTTGCTGACTATGCTTGTCAAGGAGATGGGCGCCCCAGTAGCATCCTTTAGGCCCTCGATGGAGGCGCTGGAGGATGTTTATCTTCAGCTTATCAAGGAGGGAAACTGACATGGCTAAAGACAAATCTGACGATGTTGGCGCTTTGCAACACATAATCATAGTGGCACGGTATGAGCTTTTGAAACACTTGAGAAGAAAGCGTCTACTCGCGGTGTTTGTCATCGCAGCCTTGGCCGGCTTGCTTCTAATAGTTGTTCCGTACGCTCTCAACGTGGCACTGCCGAAAGATGCGAAGTCTTGGGCTTCCACGTTTTTCAGCTTTGCCAATAGCTTGATAGTGATCGTTGGAGCTTTCTTTGCTGGCGATGCTATTTCATCTGAATATGAGCATAAAACTGGCTACATGCTCTTCCCAAATCCTGTGAAGCGAACATCATTGGTTCTCGGCAAGTTCGCAGCGGCATTCATTTCGGCGTTGCTTCCGATCGGATTTTACTATGCATTGGGAGCCGGAGGTTTGCTGGGTATCTATGGCGTCATCTCGTGGGAGATAGGCGCATCCTTTCTTTACGCCCTTCTGTATCTGCTGTGTGTGCTTGGATTGACGTTTCTGTTTAGTTCCCTACTGAAGAGCAGCATGGCCGCGACTTTGCTGTCTTTCTTCATGTTTATCTTCATACTGTCGATCGTGAGTTCGGTGATAACACTGGCCGGGGTTGAACCTTGGTTCATGCCAAACTACGCTGCGGGATCAACAACTCAAGTGATTAACCCACAAAAAGACGCGGTCATGGAATTCCAAGGAAGCTCATTGAAGATATATCAATTTTATCCAAAGTTTCCTGCCAGCATCATCGTTCAAGCCGCCTATCTAATCGTAGCTCTGGCTCTGAGTATAGTCATTACTAACAGAAAAGAAATGACATAGCACCTTCGCTCTTCCAAAGTCCTTCTTGCTTTTCACTCAGCTGATTTTGCGAATCTTGTAAAGCCTGTTGAACCTCTCAACGGCGAATTTCACGTTCAATATCTCTTCAGCAAGCCAGATGTTAGTCTGCAAGTGCTCAGAAAGATCTCGTGTAAAGTATGCTGATCTTCCTTGAGCTAGGGCCACATACGGAATGAGCAGATCAGCCAAGTGCACGTCGACTGTGGGCTTCTCGGAGATTTCTGCAAAGAGCTTTTCAGCAGCTTCTCCTCCTACGGTTTCACTTGTTTTCTTCAGTTCTCCTATTGCGTCCCCTCCCATGACGGCGCCGGTATCAGTTTCAGCCCAAAGGGCAAGTGAGCTGCCTTTCTGAAGCGGATTCGATTTGTCATTCACTATCTGAATATCAGCTTTGAGACCTCTTTCATTGAGGTAATCGTTTGCCGCTTTTGCTTGACGTTCAGCAACCTTCCTTTCCGCCAGAAATGTGCAAACAGAAACCCCTTTGATCGCTTTCATATTGCCAAAATCTTCTAGAAACAAGGGCTTAAGGGGTTTACAGGGCTCCACTCTCACTGTCACTTCTCCATTCCCTTTTGGATAGTAGCCATATTTGCGAACCGCCAAACTCGCGTTTACTCCCATCCGGTTTAGCAATGGCAAAAGCACGAACCGCATGTAATTGATCGTGGGCGAATGTGAAACGTCTGTTCCGCCCTTCGAAACATGCAACTGTACAGCTTGCTCCGCTGAAACACAAATGGGCAACACTGTCATCAGCAACATTGGGATACTGCCGGCTGTGCCGATCTCTGCTTCAAAGCTGCCGCCTCTCACCTTCTTGGGTCTGAACCAGAGCTCACGCGAATCTAGCTTTGCACCTTCCAGTTCAGCGTTGCATAGTCTTGCAGCGGCGAGGACAGCTTCCAAGTGCTGAGGTTTTAGGCCCGGTTGAGGGCGGTTTTGTCTTATGTTGTAAATGTGTAAGGGTTTGCCTGTGATTGCTGCTATTGCGACGGACATTCTGAGGATTGTGCCGCTTCCGCTTTTCTGGCTTCCATCGACTTCTATCATGCGATTAGACGATCCTGTTTCGTTCAGCTTGGGAAAGTCGAAAACAGTTAATAATTCCTTGAGTATTAAGGGTTTGAAGGGAAGAAGGCGTATGAGCGAAGATAAAGAGAAAGTTGAGAGCTTGACAAGAAAAGTGGACGAACTGGTTGTAATCCTTAATGGCATAATGGAGGATCTGCGCCAAGTCTCTGCATCTCTCAAGTCGCTGGCAGTTTCACGCATCACTCAACCTTTGGCTGCTCCTCCACCGACTCCGCTGCCTCAACCTGCTGAGAAAATAAAAGCCATCGAGGACATCAAGATGATGTTCCCAGATGACCTAGAGAATCTGTTGAGCTTCGAGGAAAAGGAGGACTATGTCATCATTAAGCCGCGGCAGTTTCTGGGTTCGGAGAACTTCTCCAAGATAGCTTCAACAGTGCGGCAAATGGGCGGAGACTACGTGAGCGCCGGAAAGG
>Ga0209048_10001609_pt1 | contig 22972 bp, 22 predicted proteins | sample FrelakmetCRP12CR_FD_187146 | JGI IMG/M metagenome (GOLD analysis project Ga0209048, IMG submission 187146) | Freshwater lake sediment microbial communities from the University of Notre Dame, USA, for methane emissions studies - CRP12 CR (SPAdes)... | ecosystem: Environmental > Aquatic >... | reverse complement strand
ATGTGGCGACCTTATTCAGGTTGTTATCAAAGGATGCTGCGAGGCCACCATAACCTGTCAAATTACCGATGGGTGTGCCGGCGCTATTTGAGACCATATGTCGGATATCTGCTTCCAGGTCCTCATAATTATAGACATTATAGACGGCCCCGGCCCAGGACGCAGGCCATGCGGCCGACCATATTGCGCCCTTTCCGATGCTGAGGGCGCACGCGGCCGTCATACCGCCGCATTGGGACAGGCGGCTGTAGGTTTCGGATGTCAGCGTGAGGCAAGCCATCACAAAATACAGTTCGAAGAACAATATGAAGCCATGCGGTCGCGGCATCAGAAATCCAACTTGCGTCCCAAGGTTCTAACAAATTAACCGGGACTCCCCAGATGAACCCCGAACTGACGTTGATGGTAGGCGTTTTCTGAACTGCCCGGAAGCCCAGATTGCGGCTCATCGCAGAACTGCGGCCTCAGACACCACCAGCGCCAGCGTAAGACGTTCGATGGTCACGCATTCAAGAGTAACCGACGGCATGAGTGTGTCCAAATGCCAGGAAAATGGCCAGATCAGACACTCGAACGCCCATCGCTATGCCTGCAATGCCGGGAGTCGACCGCACCTGGAACCTGAGTTTACAGGCAATCCAGAAAATTGCTAAAACGCGCGCTAGTTAAGAGAGTGATCTGGGGAATTCCGGCCGATGGCTTCCCGGGAATACCCGCCGTCCGCTATCGTCCACGCCGATCCTTGGTCATTTGGGAATGTCTGGTAAAGCAATTACCATCGACATTGCGAGCGGCAAGCAGGCTGTCGAGCAGCGGTGTCTATGGGGTCGTACGTGTTAAACGTTGCCGCAGTTTATAGAACTATCCGAAACCATATCCTTGCAGAACGCCGCGCCCCGTTTGCAATACTTTTGATTGTCTGTGCGTGGCTTTATGGAGGCTACCTCAAAGAGACTTATATTGGCGGTGACTACATTCCGCCCGTTAGCCTCGCTTTGAATTTCAAGCTGGCACTGGAACACGGACAATTGCCCCCGCGCTTGGTCGAGACTGCGCGCGTGCTATATCCTGGTGGCGGGTCTACTGATGGCATTCCGCCCGTTTCCGATATGCCTGTCTTCCAATACTACGGTTTTCTTACAAGCGCGCTCGCCTATCCATTTCTCATTGCGGGCATTAAATCCGCGAGGGCGGTTGGAGGCGGCATGATGGTCGCATTCCTCATGGGGGCCGCCGCATTGTATTTCGCAGCGCTGAGCCTCGGGGCACCGCGGCGTGGTGCATTCCTTGTGAGTTGGTCATACATTTTATCTCCCTGGTTGATAAGCAATGTCTACGCTCGCGGCGGAGCAGGGGAAGCTGAATCGCATGCGGTTCTTCCGTTACTTGTACTCGGCTTCTCATGGGCTTGGACATCTCGCTACCGCGCGGCCATCCTGGCAATTGGAGCTGGCATTTTCGCCTTAACGCTATCGCACAATATTTTCTTCTTCTACGGCGTCGTGCTCTGCGCGCTGGTCTGCATTTTCAACTTCGTAGGAACGCTGTGGATTCAGAAGCCACAATGCTGGCGAGCCATAATCACGTGTGCCGCCGCACCTTCCGCCATCGGCATTGGCGTTTTGCTTGGAATGGCACTTTCAGCTTGGCAGTGGATTCCCGTGCTTCTTAGTTTATCGCAAGCCCAATTTTCTGTTTCTGGCGTTGCTGCGATAAAGTCTGTCTCTGATCTCGCGTTTGGCCTGACGCAAGCGTTTCCGCCATACTATTTCACAATCGGCTGGTGGACGATCCCATCCATTTTCGTCGCGGTGCTCTGGTCGCGACGTGAGCAACGTCAGTACGCCGCAGCGCTTGCAGCCACTTTTGCGGTGTTTTTCTTATTAGCTTACCAGCCGCAATTTATTATCCCACACTTGCCGGGGGCCTTCGCCGTCGCACAGTTCACATCTCGTTTTTTGGCTTTTCTCAGCCTCATTGGCGCATTTAGCCTATCTTTGCTGAGGCGATGGCCCAGCGTTCCGGTAACAGTTGGAATCGGAGTTGTCATTTTCGCGAGCGAAATTCCGGTGATGTATACTTTGTCTCCGGTTACCAACTTCACCGAGGCGCAGTTGGTGAAAGCAGGCGAGACTAACTACATTTCATGGGAACCAGGGTTTGTTGATCGTCACTTTAGAATGCCAGACGGATGGCTCAAGCCTGACACCAGAATTTACGTTGACCGATGGCGGGAGATAACAAGAGCCCCGACAGGTCCGATTTATCTAAGAGTCGCGGGACGGGCATTCGAGGGGATGGGGAGCTTCGCCTTGCAGGTTGGCTCACCGAACGAAGAGCATCCATTGGTGTCAGTTCAAATTGATCATCCGGAATTCGATGTCACCTTTACAATTGAGAACCCTCCGAGCCAGCTTCAACTTCAAGCCTCGCACTATATCGTTGTGAACGGCGAAAACTATTCAACATTTATTCGGCCAGATCGAGTGTATCTCATAGAGGGCCCGCCCGGACGATACATTTATGCAGACGTTGTAGATCGGGTCGAGACAAAAGGGCTGCGACGGGTATTTAAAGTCAAAAATGCACCAGCAATATTAAGCCGTCAAACAAAATCCGATGATTTTGTCGTCGAATTGCCGATGGCTTACAGCCCGTTTTTGGTTGCGCGACAACAAGAAAAGGCGATCAGCGGATGGGCCGATTTCAATCTTCGGCTCAATGTTCGCACACCTAATCTCACAACCCCGATTGTCGTCACCTACGAAATTCCAACTTGGATTTGGTTATTATCAGCGTCCGGATTGATGGTTGCACTTGCGCTCGTCGTTTACCCACGCCAAAAATTGCAATGACTGGCCCTAATGTACAAATTCGCAGTTATTATCTATTCCCATCATCTCTTTGAATCTGTCCGGAAACATCAAGCGGGATTACAAAGTTTTCGGAGTCGACACCTATTCCGTGGCACACCCCGTATTCCGCCGCGCGCGCAAGCATTCGGATCGACAATGCAAGTAATCAGTTGCGCACTGGTCAGCGACTGTTTGTTTAACCCCATGATGTTAGGACTTTAAGAATGCTGATTGTACGATCAAGCGGATAGAAAAATAGGACCCACCCGATCATCACGAATACGAGCGTGCTCGCCCACCCAATCAACGCGTGGGCATACTGAAACGTTAAAAGCACCCAAGTTGCCCGGCTGCGGAGAAATCGTTCCTCAAATTTCAGAATTTGCAGACCCATTGTTGTGGACGCGATTAATCCGGCCCCATGATAGAGACCCCAAACGACAAAATTCCATGCTGCACCATGCCAAAGCCCACACAAGACCATGGCCGTAACCACGTTGGTCAGCTTGCGTAGCAACGAAACGCGATTTCCGCCGAGGGGTATGTAGAGATAGTCTCGTATCCACGATGACAGGGATATATGCCAACGGTGCCAAAAATCATTCAGGCTAGTTGCCAGATAGGGCCAATTGAAGTTTGGCGGCAGCCTTATTCCCATCATTCGCGCAAAGCCGATAGCTATGTCGCTGTAGCCGGAAAAATCGAGCAGAATTCTCGTGCCGAGAGCGAAAACGAAGCCCCACGCCCCAATCACTCCAAGCCGATCAATTTGAGTTTCGTTAGCAGAAATCCAAAGAGATAAGGCATCACCAGCAATTTTTTTCACCGCACCGATTGCGACGATGCTCAATCCGATACGGGCGTTTTCAGCGTTCGTGAACTTCAGTCCCTTGTTTAATTGGGAAAGAAAGGGGCGATATCGCTTGATCGGTCCTGCGACAAGCGAAGGCCAAAAAATTGCAAACAATGCGAAAGTAGTTGGTGTTCGAATCGGCTTGCCGCCCTTGTAGACCTCGGCGAGATAGTGGACGAATTCAAACGTGAAGAAGCTGATGCCAAGCGGTGGCGCAATCGGTAACGTAGCGTTGAGAAAATTCTCGCTGTATGCCTTTAAGCTTGAGGAAAACAGTCCGATCAGTTCATTTGCGAGAAAAATGGAATACTTATAGAAGATCAATGTGCTGACGCAAGTGAGTCCGGCAGCAATGCAAGCGGTCTGGTTGCGAGAGCGGCCGGCGAAATAAGTCAGGCAACCGATCACAATGATCGGTATTACGCCCGCCGGACCGGCAAAATACCAATGAAAAGAAATGCAGCTCGCTAGCAGCAGGTAGTAACGCACGTGCTTTTGCGGAAGCGTGTAATAAAGTGCAAAGAAGAAAACGACGCCGACTAAAAAATAGAATGAGAAAAAGATCATTTACCGCGTCGATCCTGGTATCTAAAAAGCTTGATAGATAAACGGTAACATCGGCACCGTCATTCTAAAAAGAATATAGCTGATCACGATCGAAATCAAAAATCCCGAAATAAAGCTACCGACATTTCTCATTGCGCGTTCAATTTTTGAAATGATTTATAAGCTCGCGAGCAACGATATCTGCAAGCTTCCGTCCGCCAGACGCGCTGAGGTGAACTCTGTCCCTATAGTCGTCTAACATCAATGAGTCGACGATAATCCTATGATAGCCAGTGCTCTCATAGTCGCTCTGCATGGCGGCGTATGCTTGCTTATAGCATTCGAGTTCTTGTAAACTTAAGAATTCTCGATTGACGTAGTAGGGACTATCGTAGATCGATAAAACCAGTGTTCGTTTCCTAATTTCTTCCGGCAAACTATTTTTGAATCTGAACCGTGCAGCAGCGTGCGCTGAGGAGTACGTCGGGCAGGTAAGGCTCACTTTATATTTGATAGCTGCTATTTCTCGCGCCTGAGCCGCAGAAGGATAACGCACGTTTAACGGCAATATATCGGGCTCTGCGAGTTGATCACCGAAGTCCTTTCGCCTGGAGAATCCAACTTCCGGTGTCCAGATGACTGAAAGGTAATTGTACGCGATGTGCGACCATAGCGCGCGAAAATGAAAAAATGAGTCAAGCCATAAACCAAAACGGATTTCTTTTGATATGCGATCATCTTGAGCGGGCTCATGTAGCTTGTCGTAATCAGCAAACCGATTAATCAGTTTCGTGTAAACCGCATCCCAGTATATCTGACGGTAAGGGCCGCTTATCCCGCGGGAGGCAGGCGGCCATTCGTCAAAGATCAGGGTAACGTTCAAACCGTCGCGTAACAAAGCGGCAGCTATCGGAGCTCCATTGTCCATGTAAGTGCCGGCAGGTCTAGCCAAATTCACGACGTAGAATGCTGCGCCCAGTTCTTCTTGCAGGACGCGACTCCACAATGTTTCCGGCCGTTGACCGAAGCCCCAAAGCACAGAGTCCCCGGAAATCACGACAACATTTCGGATATTCGGCGGAAGGCCCGCCTTGACGGTCGCATACAATTGCTGAGCTGTACTTTGATAGAGCGTAATGTCATCAATATATCGGGTTAAGCGAATATAATTCGCAAATCCATTTTCATGCTTGTGGATATAGAGTCCTGTAATACTGATTAGCGAAAGGCCGACGAGTAATCCTGCAAAGAAGCTTGCATTTATTCCCAAGCTCTTCTTCCAAATGGTCGCCATTTTGACTTGCTCGGGAACTGTTTTGTTCGATTGGATATAAACCGGAATTCCCCGCGTGACCCCCGACGGAAATGTTAGCGGTTTTCCGAATTGCCTGGAAGACTAAACTCGAGGTGGGCCAGCTACCGACATTCCAGGCGTCCAGAATGGCGTTCGAAGCTCTGATCTGGCCGTTTTCCTTGGCAAAATGCAGTCCTCCCATCAGTTGCTCTTGAACGGTGACCATCGAACGTCCGATGCTGGTGCTGGCTGCGGCCCGTAGTTCCACGATGAGCCGCAAAACCTCCTGGCCCATTTGCCGTGGGAGGCGACCTCGGCCATCTGGAATGCGACATAGCGGCCGTGGCTCACCACCTTCGCGCCGATATTGATCACTTCGCATTCAGGCTCGTCAACGATCAGTCCTTGATCGGATCGGGTGCCGCCAGTGTTCGCAGGAAATTGCCGAGATTGTAGCCGAGCGCATGAAGCTGGAGCCGCACGGCATTGGCCGCGAACGAGTCAAATATCAATAGGACTTATCTTAGCGCCGTCGAGTGTTCAGAACGCAACGTGTCAATCGACAACGTCGCCAGGATTGCGAAGGGATTTAAGTGTGAGCCTTGGAAGTTGCAACCCGTTGACCTCGCCGCCTGGCACTATAAGGTAATGGAGAATGCGCCGTATCAAATTCAAACACAACGCGTGACGGCATGGATACTTTGTGCCGAAATGATAAATGACAAGATTTTTTATCGAGACTACATGGACGTTTAGCGCGATTATAATACTTGGACTGTCCGGCGCCTTCGCATTGACCGCGCTTCAAAAAAGCCGGCCATTTGCGCTTCTAATGGCGCCGATGTGCGGCCTATTGGTGCTTCCGCCCCTGAGCACACTTTTCTACAGTACCGGAAAACTTTCTTTGAGCCAATCTGCTGTCTTGGCCTTGGTAACGACGTTCGTGGCGACACTATTCACGGCCACTCGAATAAGGCGCGATTGGCAACAATTTCTAGTCTCTCTTCCGACAATTTTATTGGTTTGCGCCACCTCTGCGCTTATATCGACAGCCACTAACATTGCTGCGCAAACGCCGAGCATCCTTTATTTGGATGGCATCGATCATTCGGCTTATGCACAGGTCGCTGACTGGCTTTTGAATCATGACGTGCTGCTGGCACCGCAAGAAATCCCAACTCGTCCTTATGAAAGTTGGCCTGCGGTCGTGTTGCGGATGGACCCCCGTCTGTCGAGCTTTATGACCGTGGCGCTTGTCGCTTTGCTGCGCGGAACTACCGGATTGTTCGCTTACGATCCCGCGTGCTCTATTGTCTTGGCCACTGGAATTATTGGAGTCGCTGGCGTAGTTGCTCGATCGCGGCTCACTTTGATCTTTTTGCTCGTCGCACTCTTTTTATCAGTCTGGTTTGAGTACGGTCGGTCCGGATTCTTTGGAAAGTTGACCGGTTACTCCAGCACTCTTTTTCTGATTGGCGTTTTAGTGACCCAAAGGGAATGGACTGCAAAAGTAACAAGTGCTCTGGGACTTCTCGTTGTCGGTGCGGCCACGATGCACTCAGCTTTATCGACCGCACTATTTTTTTCGCTGTTGGCAGCATTTATATCGGCGCACGCCTTATCATTGAGAAGCAGCAATCACGCGGGCTTACTGAGAGCGCCTTCGCACTCGCGATGTGCATCATGGTAGCGTTCGCGAGCAACGGGATGTTCGGTCGGATATTTGCAATACCCATTGGCCAAGGCCTTGATGCGACATGGGGCTCGATCTTGCCGCGCCTATTCGAAATCCAAAATCCGACGCTCGATTACATTCCTTGGACGCTAGGCTGGCTGAGAACGGGTACGTTCATCGGCATTGTCTTGCAGATTTTACTTACCGCTTTTGCGATTTTCCGCCGTGACGCGAGAGCAATTGCACTAATGGCAGGTCCACCGCTCGTTGCCATGGCTTTTTTTATGCTCGGTCAGAAATGGATTGTCTACCAGATGACAGGTTGCATCGTTCCATTCTCTGCTTGCGCGCTTGCTGGCTGGGTGAGGGAGGCTCAGTTAAGGACGCATAAGCCATACCTGGCCGCTGTTTTTAAGCCATACCTGGCCGCTGTGTTCGTGCTGACACTTGTATTCTTTGCAATACGCCTACCTCGCACAATCATACCGATCGACCGTTACATCCTTCATCCCCCAGCAGGGGATCAATATAAGGATTCCGACATCAACGCGCTTGTAGCCGCGGTCGGCGGTCATGTAGTTGTTGTCGATATCGACGCACAGAATCCAGCCCTTGTTGTCTTGTTAGAATTTGGACGACGTAACATCAATGCTCAATGGAGTGCTGCCTCTTGGGATAGTATAGTCGGTTATCGGCAATGGCCACCCCCTGTTTACATTGCCAAACCCGAGCTTTGGCTCGGGCTTACTCGAAACGTTTCTCCGGAAGGACAGATCACCTTTGAGAACGACCGATTTCGTCTGGTCAAATTGAAATGACGAGGAGCCATCTACGGCGGCGTTCGATCTCGTAGCAGACATAGGTCATCCAATAATCGACTGAATGCTTCCGAGACTGCTTCATCTAGGGCGGCGTCGACGTTTAGAGCTCGCAACGGCGGCCTACTTTGGCGTCGAAATGGAGGTCGGCGGGCAGCGTAATGCACATAATATGCACATAATTGCTTTGCTACCGACCGGCGGCGAGTGCCAAACCTACCTCGGCCGGCCACAACACGCTTTGCCTATCTAGCGATCGTTGCACAGCTCAACGCGGTGCAGTCCCAGATCAGCGGGCTCGACAAGCGCATTACTCAAGCCCATCGCGGGCATGCGGACAGCAAACGTCTCGATGCCATTCCAGGGTTCGGTGTAATCCTATCCACGGCGGTCGTGGCGACTATGACTGATCCAAAGGCGTTCAAGACCGGATCGCTTACAGCCCGTTTTTGGTTGCGCGACAATACGAAAAGGCGATCAGCGGATGGGCCGATTCAATTATCGGCTCAATGTTCGCACACCTGATCTCACAACCTCAATTGTCGTCACCTACGAAATTCCGACTTGGATTTGGTTATTAGCAGGGTGCGGATTGATGGTTGCGCTTGCGCTCGTCGTTTAACCACGTCAAAAAAATGCAATGACTAGCAAATGCGCAGTTATTAACTTTTTCCATCATCTCGTTGAGTCTGTCCGAAGCCTCAACTCAGTGCGTCATCCGGGGAATGCGGGGTCAAACATTATGCTCACTCAATGGCTTCGAGAGACTTCACGGGCGACTTGAAAGTCTTCACGATGCGTTCCTACAGCTCGATAAGTGCTGTCTACCGAGCGCCAAAACTGCGCTCCTTGGTGACTAACTGCCAATACGCGAATATCAAGGCGAGCCGTTGAAAGAATATCAGGCATTATTCAACCGCAATCCTGGGTCGCGGAACGGGATGCGAAGCCAGTCAGCATAATCGGAGAGGCCTTGTTCGAGCGTCATGGATGCGGCAAACCCGATTGCGGAGAGCTGTGATATGTCGGCCTGTTGGTGCGGAGGATCCCCGGGTCTCGACCGGCCATCGAACTGAATATCCACGGGCACACCAAATGCGGCGGCAAGTTTCGCTGCTAGTGTATTGATAGATGTGGCACGTCCCGTACCGGCATTGAGGAGTCGCGGGGGCTGCGCCGAGACAGTCAAAGCCCCGACGATTGCGGCGGCATCTCTGACGTGGATAAAATCGCGCGTCTCCTCGCCGGTGCCGCCGAGCGTGATTCTGCGTTCCCCGGCAAGAAGGCGCATCCCCAGATCCCATAATAGTAACTTACGTTGGGGCGGCCCATAGACCGAAAAAAACCGTACGATGATGACCTGCAGTCCGCTGCGCCTGGCGAAGTCTTGGCATATCCCTTCTGCCCGCAATTTGTTCGCACCGTAAACGGAAATGGGCTGGGTAGGAGCATTTTCGGGAATCGGTCCCGGAGCAGCGGCGCCGTAAACTGCCGCGCTCGACGGGTAGATGAGTCGAGCCGACGGCGCCATTTGCCCGAGCGCCTCAAGTAGGCGTTCCGTCGTTCGCAGCGTGCGCTCGGCGTCCGCAGCCGGATCGGCATTGGCCTGAGTGACCGAACTCGCGCCGATAGCATGAAAAACAGCGACCGGAGGCCCCGCACGCTCATACACCCGCTGCAGCAGAGGCGCGGCGAAAGAACCAGATTCAATGAATTTGAATCCCCACCCCTTCGCCAGTTCAGGCTCAATGGTGTGCCGGGCGAAGCCCGCCACGTCATATCCTTGTTGCGCTAGCGTCCGGGCGACATGACGTCCGAGGAAGCTCGCCGCGCCGGTCACCCAGGCGAGGGGGCGGTCTTGTTCGCGGGGCACGATCAGTGCTTCCTGATCGCAAATCCAACCCCGTATCCGGTATCGGTATAGGTGAAGGAGGAAAACCTGGGGTCGGAGGTTACAAGATCATGCCAGACGTGTGCTAGTTCGGGGTGCAAGGGATGACATACGTCATCGAAAACGATGGCACCTCCTATGTTCAGACGCGGAAGCACGTCACAAAGATCCTGAATGGCGCCTTTCGTGCTGTGATCGCCGTCAACCGTGATGAGATCGAATGTGGCATCAGGTATCTCGCGAAAAAATGCCGGCAAGGTTTTGTGGCTGTCGCCATCGATGAATCGAACCGGCGCATTGTGTCCGATACGAATGAGTTCCTGCCGCACGAACGCGGCACCTGGATTTTGCATGCCAGCGTAATTTTGCACCCACATATCAAGTAAAACGAGGGTGCAATGTGGGCTCATACTGACCACGGCAGCAACGCTGCGTCCGCGACGCACGCCGATTTCAAGATATGATTTCGGCTCGATGATCTCGGAAAGACATAGTAAGACGGTGACGATATCGGCGTAACGCCAATCGGAGCCAAAGCGACGCAGGCCGTCCGCGTAGTATTCGGCCAAAAACGACGTGTAATCGTCCGGAGTCAATCTCTTCATCAAATCGATCGCGGTCTGGATGAGTCGTCGATCAAAGAGCCGTGCGGCGACAGTGTCCGCGCCGGTCATAACCGGAGGGTACCACTGGGTCTTTCCTAAATCGGTGACATGCGACACGGCAGGCACCGTCGCCACCGCGATGGTGTAATCCGGGCGGGGCGATGACGGGATCCTGCCGCCACCTAGCAATCGTGCAATCGTTGCCAGCAATGTTTGATCTCGAGGTGGTTATGCCCGAGATTTTCGGGCGGAGAGGCGCAGCTATAGGCGCTATTGGCATCAGAAGCCAAATTACGTAAACCGCGGCAGCTTTCAAGCGTGCCGTGGCAGCCCGTCAGCTTGGCACAAAGCCCTCTTTTTGCATTATATGGCAATCCTTTTCTCGATTGACCTTGTCTGAGGCCGCTCGGGTGTCACTTTGCGCAACGACTTTCAAGGCGGCCTCGCGAAACCTGGCTGAGGCCACTGATTTGTAGCGGTGGCGCGACAAATACTTCATGTGGAATGCCAAAAATAACGGCGGGTACTATATTAATGTGGTATTTGCCAAAATTAGGGGGCTTCTCGCAAATAGGGAACGATGCTAGAAATCTGCGACATGGAACCGAGCCGCGTCAATCCTGTTGTGTGCCTGATCCGGCCGCCGGCCGCGGAATCATTTCGATTCACCAGCACTTCGGTCGCGCCGCCGTTGGGACTCGCCTATATTTCCGCTGCGCTGAAGCAGGCGGGGTTCGGCGTACATGTAGTCGATTCCGTCGCCGAGGGACCGCGCACCCGCTCCGGTTATTGCAAAGGCTATCTCATCGGGCTCCGACTTGAAGAGATCGTGAAGCGCATTCCCGAGAACGCCGACATCATCGGCATAACCGTAGTATTCACGCACGAATGGCCGGCCGTCGTACGGCTGATAGAACTGATCCGAGGCCGGTTTGCGGAAGCTGCCATCGTCATTGGCGGTGAGCATGTGACCTCGTTGCCGGAGTTCTCGCTTTTGACTGCGAAGGCCGATATCGCGGTGCTGGGCGAAGGCGAAGAAACCGTCGTGGAATTGGTTGACGCGCTTCGCAACAAGAAGGCGCTAGGTAACATCGCCGGTATTGCCTATCGCGGGGCAGATCGTGTGCAGGTCAACCCTCGCCGGGAACGCAGAATTAACATTGACGACATCGCGCCGCCGGACTGGGACAGCTTTTCGCCGATCATCTATCACGAGAATCGTTTTGTCGGCGGCATGTACTCCTCGCGGATTACGGTGCCGATTCTGGCGACCCGCGGCTGCCCTTATCAATGCACCTATTGCTCGGCCCCAAACATGTGGCTGCCACGCTGGATCCCTCGCGACCCAGTCAAGGTGGTTGATGAAATCGAGAGCTACGTTAAGAAGTTCGGGGCAGGCAATTTTCCGTTCCAGGATTTGACCGCGATCATCCAGAAGGACTGGATCAAGACGTTCTGCAACGAGTTGATTAAACGCAATCTGAACGTTCAGTGGCAATTGCCAACCGGCACGCGGTCGGAGGCGATTGATCCCGAAGTCGCGCGTCTGCTTAAGGCCGCCGGCTTGACGAGCATGGCCTATGCGCCGGAATCGGGATCCGATACGACGCGGCGCCTGATCAAAAAGAAGATGACGGCGTCTAAGTTGTTCGAGAGCATCGACGCGGCCGCCGATGCAGGCCTGAACGTGTCGGTCTTCTTGGTGATCGGTTTTCCTCACGACCGGCCTGAGCATGTCTCCGAAAATCTGCCGTTCATTGACGAGCTGGCGAAACACGGCGTCAACGACATCGGGGTTGGCTATTACATGGCCCTGCCGGGCACGGAGCTGTTCCACAGCCTCTACGACGCCGGCCGCATCAGAATTGATCGCAAGTATTTCCGGCACATCCTCGATTCGCTCGCGCCCGTCCCCTCGCAGAGCTATTGCGATGCACTGGGCCGCCTTGACCTCATGCGCTGGAAGATCAGGATGTTCCGACGATTCTACGCGGCGTCGAAGCGTAACGGCGAAAAGGGTCTCTGGACCTCCATCCGCCGGGCGCTGCGAGGGTTGTTCCACAGCGATGATCACGCCACCAAGCTCGAAAGCGCGCTACGAAACACCTTGAAGAGCACCCGCGACTCGGTCCTTGCCGCATTCAGCGCGCGATACATGCCGAGGGCCGACGAGCGCGCCATGTTCGCCACCTGGGACGCCGTCCATCGTCAGGTACGCGAGGAGAAGCTCGCAACCGGCGCTGTGACGCGCGCGCCAGCGGACACTGCGGAACTGCACCGGGTCAACGTCATTCCGGCGCTCGTGAGGGAGCACGCCACCCATCGTTCCATCGCTCCGACCATTGCGCGGGCGTAGAGCCTTAAAAAAGTCGCTAACATTTCCATCAAGTGGGTGACAATTGCGCCCGCGACGCTCTTTCAGTTTCTTGGCGATCAATGTTGCTGATCAGATATGGTCATTCTTGAATGGCTCCGTATCAGCGACCGTAACCCACCGGCGAACGTCCACGCCGTGCCATGAACGGCCCAAAATGCGATGTCGGCGTTGTGTCCGCTTCTTCCAGCTGCGGACATTGGCGCGCTTGGCTGGGAGGTCTCTTCCGAGCCGGACCTCAATCATGTCTTTGGTTATCAGGCACAACCGCTTGAGCAGCGGAGGCATGCGGAAGACTCCAAGGGATAAGGCTTGTGGCATGGGTCCGATGCCAACGTCATCACGTCCTAATATTGTGGGTAATGGCTGCATCAGGTCATCCCGTTTGATCGGTGTTTAGCCCGATCTCACAATGACAAAGTTGCGGTCGGGTTCGGCGGGGACATCATTAACGTGGGCGCAGCCGGGCACTCGTTTCGCGTTAGGCCCGGCCATCTCCATTCTTTGCTGCTGGCCGCTCGGGCCATATCTAGGCTGACCTTATCGTAATTACGGGTTAGTCGCCATTTGCACTCATTTTGGCGCTGACCGATTATAAAAGGTCAATCCAGCACACTTGAAACGCCGCGAACCGGTTGCTAAAGACCCCAACGGCAGCGGGCTGCCAAACGTCTGCCTCGACGTCGTAATATTAATCTCTTTAATGGACTTAGCCGTTTTGGACGGGTGTTCGCAATGGCCAATGGGTGTTCTCAATGACCAATAAGAGCCTGCGCATTAAGCTTTTCCAGGATGGAGCTGAGCTGGCCTCTATGATCGTCGCTAAGGAGCGTGGCTTGGTGTCCGGGTTTACAACTAATCCGACACTCATGCGTAAGGCTGGCGTAACGAATTACAAGGACTTTGCGCAGAAAGCCATCAAGGCCATTCCTGATCTGCCGATTTCGTTTGAGGTGTTTTCCGACGACTTTGAGATGATGGAACGCGAAGTGCGCGAGATCGCGAGCTGGGGCGGCGACACCTATATTAAGATTCCGATTACGAATACCAAGGGCGAGTCCGCCGCGCCATTGATCAAAAAACTTTCGAGCGAAGGATTTTCGCTCAATGTGACGGCGATGCTCACCCTCGATCAGGTCGAGGTGGTAGCTGCTGCGGCTGACGCGAAGTCCCGCACGATCGTTTCGATTTTTGCTGGGCGCATTGCCGATACCGGTATTGATCCGGTGCCGATCATGCGCAAGGGGGCTCAGATCCTTAAGAAGCTGCCGAAAGCCGAATTGCTCTGGGCAAGTCCGCGCGAAGTGCTCAACGTCGTCCAAGCGGAAGAGTGCGGTTGTCACATCATCACTGCGACGCCGGATATCATTGCGAAAGTTCCGCTTTTCGGAAAGGATCTGAAACAATACTCGCTTGAAACCGTAAAAATGTTCTACGAAGATGCCCGTGCAGCCGCCTTTAAGCTCGTTTAACTCGGTCGGAGGTGATAGCCCGATCATTTCACTGGTTGTTCCGGTCTATAAAGAAGAACGGAACATCTTGCCCTTCCTTGAGCGGGCTGTTCCTGTGCTCGAGGCGATCGGTCGTTACGAGATTCTATTCTGCCTCGATCCGTCACCCGACCGGACGGAACAGGTGATCCGGAGCCAAATCGAAAAAAATCCCAACATAGGGCTGCTGGTGTTCAGCCGTCGTTTTGGGCAGCCCGCGGCCACCATGGCAGGCATTCTCAATTGCCGCGGCCAGTGGTGTGTGGTGATCGACGTTGACTTGCAAGATCCACCGGAATTGATCGAGGCATTTGTACGCAAGACCGAAGAGGGCTTTGACGTCGTCACCGCGCGGCGTGGCTCGCGCGAGGGCGAGACGCTAATAAAGAAGGCTGTCTCAAGCATCGGCTACAAATTCATCAATAAAATTGCCGAAGTGCCGATCCCGGCCAATACCGGCGACTTTCGCATCATGAGCCGCCGCGTCATCGAGGAGTTGCGCGGCCTGAGCGAAAGCCACGGCTTTTTACGTGGCCTCGTTTCGTTTGTTGGATTTCCGCAGGCGGAGGTGCTCTATGAGAGGGACGCGCGCCACGCCGGTGCCGGCAACTACAATCGTTACCTTGGCTCGTTGAAGATCGGCCTCAATGGAATCATAGGGTTTTCTACGTTTCCACTTCAAATCATGATGTGGGCCGGCTTTGTCATTGCGATCCTGAGCGCGGTGGCGATTTTGGTTGCCATCGGTTTGAAGATCTATTTGGGTGACGAATATCCAATGGGTATTCCAACGGTCACCGTGCTGGTGCTATTCCTTGGAGGCGTACAGCTCGCATCTGTCGGTCTGCTCGGCGAATATATTGGTCGAGTGTACGATGAAGTGCGTAGCCGGCCGATGTATATCGTTGATCGGGCTATCAACACGCGGGTGCGCGATCCGCGCGGTCCCAATTCGGGTGCGCGCGTGACAGCCATCGGGATCGATGGCGATCGAGGTACGCCGAACGCAGCACGATAGGGTCCGCTTAATTGAAACGGAATGAAACGCTGAACAGCAAGGGTGTGATTTTGGATACGACGGTACCGACCTACACACGGTTCAAGTGGCCGAAGGCCGTACCTCCGCTGTCGAAGGAACAGCAGTTCATTTCCGACGATTTCATGAAATATTGGCATGAGCAACTTCCGCGCCGTTACGGAGCCGTAGAAAAGTTCAATCACACCTACGCCTTACGACATCTTCCGTCGGAAAGCCGGTGGCGAACGCTGGAATTGGGTGCCGGCATCGGAGCGCACCTTGCATTCGAACCGCTCGACCGTCAGGAGTATCATTGCATTGAACTGCGCGAATCCATGGCGGAAGAAATCCGCCGCCGGTTTCCTTCGGCAATAACTGTCACCGGCGATTGCCAGAAACGAATCCCTTACGATGATGCCTATTTTGATCGAGTCGTCGTCATTCACGTATTGGAGCACTTGCCGAACCTTCCTGGCGCCATCGACGAAGTCGCGCGCGTGCTCAAGCCCGGAGGAATTTTCTGCGTGGTTCTGCCATGTGATCCCGGACTAGCCTATGAAATTGCGCGAAAAATCTCAGCCGAACGCTTGTTCCGAGCAAAATACAAGATGCCCTATCGGTGGTTGGCACGACGTGAGCATATCAACTCGCCGGCCGAAATCATGCAGCAGATCAGAAGAAAATTCGAGATTTTCGATACAGCATATTTTCCGCTCCACGTGCCTTTGGTGAATGTAAACCTTTGCATTGGTGTGACTGCGCGAAAGTCGCACTTGGCGCTAGCAGCGTGATTATCTTTATGCCAAGCGATCATTGTCGGTTGGGTTGATGGGTCCGGTTGGAACAATATGTTAAGCATCAAAGATATTAGCATCGAATTCGGCCGACTTATGCGATTCGGCATAGTCGGTGTTCTTGCGGGCCTTATGTATGCCGGAGTGACATTTCTCATTGTCGAATTTGGCGTCGGAAAGCCGATCATGGCGACAATCGTTGGCCAGCTTTGTGCCGCTCTCATTTCCTACTTCGGTCATCAACGTTATTCGTTCGCGGTCGCATCAACGCATCAGACATTCGCATGGCGTTTCATATTGATTTTTGGGCTGACGTTCACCATGAACGTCGGCGTGACTTGGTTGCTCACGGAACACTTTGGCATTTCCCATAGGATCACAATCGCCGTCGTAACGGTGCTGATCCCGATCACAAATTACGTTTGCAATCGGTTCTGGGTGTTCCGGCCCGGTCTTGTGCCATCACGAAAGGTCGGCGGAGTATGACTTTGGGTCATTCACCAGAGATTCGACGCGCGTTTGTCACCGGCGCGGCTGGGTTCATCGGCAGCAGTTTGGTCGATCGCCTTCTGGCCACAGGTATCACCGTCGTTGGCTATGACAACCTGACGAGCGGCTTTCCAGAGTTTCTGGCGGGTGCGGGCCGATCGCCCGCGTTCACTTTTGTCGAAGCGGATCTGCTTGATGCCCGGCGTTTGACCGCCGCAATGGAAGGCTGCGACGTCGTCTTCCATTTCGCGGCGAACGCCGACGTGCGTTTCGGGCTCGAGCATCCGCGCAGGGATCTCGATCAGAACACGATCGTAACCTTCAATGTTCTGGAGGCCATGCGGGCCAATGGCATCAGGGACATCGCCTTTTCCTCGACCGGGTCGGTCTACGGCGAAGCTAAGGTCATCCCGACGCCCGAGGATGCTCCGTTTCCGATCCAGACATCGCTTTACGGCGCATCGAAGCTCGCTGGGGAAGGGCTCATCGCGTCATATTGTGAAGGATTCGGGATGAAGTCCTGGATCTTCCGTTTTGTCTCGATCCTCGGGGAACGCTACACTCACGGACACGTGTTCGACTTTTACAAGAAGCTTCTCGCGGATCCAACGCGCCTCCCGGTTCTGGGTAACGGCCTTCAACGCAAGTCCTATCTCTATATCCAGGACTGTATTGACGCGATATTTCACGCGATGACCTACGCGACCGAAAAGGTGAACATTTTTAATCTCGGTACCGACGAATATTGCCAAGTCAACGATTCGATCGGTTGGATTTGCAGTCACCTCGGTCTTTCTCCGAAGCTTGAATACTCGGGAGGTGAGCGCGGTTGGGTCGGAGACAATCCTTTCATCTATCTAGACACGGTACGCATTCGAGCGCTCGGATGGTCACCGAAGCTGACCATCCGCGAAGGCATCGGGCGTACGCTTGCGTGGCTGATCGAGAATCGTTGGGTTCTGGAGCGGCGAACATAACACCTGCGGCAGGCTGATACTCATTGGCCTGGCGTTGATCCTACGCAAGTGCTGACTCACTCAATTGGGGCAAGTGATGCGAGTTTGCGTATTTGGGCTTTGGCATCTGGGATGTGTGACCGCGGCTTGCCTTGCCCGCGGCGGGCATTCTGTCGTCGGCATTGACCCCGATCCGACTTTGATCGCGCGCCTACGCAAGGGTGAACTGCCGCTTCATGAGCCGGGTCTGGTCGAGTTGGTCGCGGACGGCATGGCCAGCGGCCGGCTGCGGTTTGAGGTCAGCTCCGCTGAAACGGTCGCGGAGGCCGAGGTCCTCTGGGTGACGTTCGACACACCGGTCGATGAGGACGATATGGCGCAGGTTTCCGCCGTGGTCGATCCGGTTGTGGCGTTAATCCCGATCCTGCCGGACGGTTGCCTGGTCTTGGTCTCGTCCCAGGTTCCGGTTGGAACGACCCGCCAATTGGCCGTAGTGGCGGCGCGTGATGGCCGCCACGGCATCACGTTCGGCTACAGCCCCGAGAACCTGCGTCTCGGAAAGGCGATCGAGGTCTTTTCTCGGCCTGACCGCGTCGTCATCGGTCTGCAATCCGATGCTGATCGCGGCAAAGTGAGCGCTCTGCTGGCACCGTTCACGACCAAGATCGTTTGGATGGGCATCGAGTCCGCGGAAATGACCAAGCACGCGATCAATGCCTTCCTAGCGACGTCGGTCGTTTTCATGAACGAACTCGCGACCATCTGCGAGCAGGTCGGGGCAGACGCCAAGGACGTCGAGAGCGGGCTCAAGAGCGAGGCGCGCATCGGCCCCGGCGCCTACCTGTCGGCCGGCGGCCCGTTCGCCGGCGGAACATTGGCGCGCGATGTGACCATACTCACCGGCCTCGGTGAGGACCTCGGGGTCCCTGTGGCCTTAGTCTCGGCGGTACGCGAGAGCAACAACCAGCACCGGTCATGGGCGCTGCGCAAGCTCAAGGAGCGGCTGGGATCATTGTCCGGAAAGCGCATTGCCATCCTTGGGCTTACCTACAAGCCCGGTACCAGCACCCTACGCCGATCCGGTGCTGTGGAGCTTTCACAGGCATTGCACGCAGAACGTGCAGCCGTGGTTGCATTTGATCCAGCCGTTGTGAATCTGCCTTCGGAGCTTTCCGCGACCATCGAATTGGCGTCTTCCCCGGCGAAGGCGCTTAAAGGGGCCGATGCGGTCGTTCTTTCCACTCCGTGGCCGGAATTCAAGGCCATCGACTGGACGCCGCTCTTGGCGTCCATGGCGGCGCCTGTGGTGGTCGATGCGGGCTGGTTCTTGGCCCCGCTCTTGAAGCAACGGCCTGATATCGCGTATGTCGCTGTCGGTCTCCCCTGGCGCCGAGTGACGTGAGTTTTTCATGCCCTACCAATCGAAAATCGATCTGACCGGCCGGGTTGCATTCATAACCGGCGGTAACCGGGGCCTTGGGCTGGAGATCGCTCGAGCCATGGTCGGGGCGGGTGCGTCCGTGATGCTCTGCGCCCGCGACGCCAAGGAACTCGAAAGTGTGGGACAGGAGCTCCGAGAAAAGGCGCGGTCGGGCCAGCAAATACGGTGGCAGAAGGCGGATGTGACCGACGCATTGGAGATCGGTGCCGCCGTCGAACAGACGATCCGCGATCTCGGTCTCCACGTGCTCGTCAACAATGCTGGTGTGTATGGCCCGTTCGGGATGATCGAGGAGGTCGATTGGGCGCATTGGGTGCAGGCGCTTGAGATCAATCTCTACGGATCGATCATTCCCATGCGTGCGGTGCTGCCGCACTTCAAAGCCCATCGGCACGGAAAAATCATTCAATTGTCCGGCGGCGGCGCGACCAATCCGCTGCCTCGCATCAGCGCATACGCGGCGTCCAAGGCGGCTATCGTGCGGTTTGCCGAGACGGTCTCGGAGGAGTGCAAGGGTCTCGGGATTGACATCAATTCGATCGCGCCAGGCACACTCAACACCAGGCTGCTGGATGAAGTCTTAGCTGCCGGTCCCGACAAGGTGGGAGCGGAATTCTTCGCCCGTTCGGTGAAGCAGAAGGACAGTGGCGGGGTTCCACTGGTCCATGGCGCGGAGCTCGTCGTGTTCCTCGCTTCAACCGCCAGTAACGGGATCACCGGCAAGCTCATCAGCGCACTTTGGGACAAGTGGGCGGAGTGGCCAAATCATCTCTCGGAGCTCAGCAACAGCGATGCCTATACCCTGCGTCGCATCACCGGCCGCGATCGAGGCTTCGCATGGGGCGATAAATGAACGGCACCTCGCTCAGGGCGGTTATCGTTGGATGCGGCCTAATCGGCCAACGGCGCGCGCGCACTTTGTCCGGCGCCACGCCTGTTGCATGCGCCGACGTTGACCTCAAGCGGGCCCAAGCGCTGGCCAGCTCGCTCCCGGGCTGTACGGCTTTCAGCGATTGGCGCCCAATATTAGATCAAGTCGAATGCGATATTGTCGTCGTCTCCACGCTGCATGACTCACTGGCCGAGATTACTGACGCCGCCATCAAGAGTGGCCGTCATGTTCTGGTCGAGAAGCCCGCAGCCCGTTTCACCGAGGAACTCGAGCCGCTGATTGCAGCCGCCAAACGCGCTGGGGTCCGTGTGCGGGTCGGCTTCAATCACCGGTACCACCGCGCATTTCGCAAGGCCCGCGAGCTGGTCGATACAGGGGCGCTTGGCGAGTTGATGTTTATTCGCGCGCTGTATGGGCACGGCGGTCGGATCGGCTACGATCGCGAATGGCGTGCCAATCCTAAGTTGTCGGGCGGCGGCGAATTAATTGACCAGGGTCCGCATCTCATCGATCTGGCCCGCTGGTTTCTCGGCGACCTGCCGGTTGCGCAGGGCGTTGCCGGCACGTTTTACTGGGACATGCCGGCGGACGACAATGGTTTCCTCATACTGAGAACTGCGCAAGGGAAAGCCGCAAAGACGGCGTTCCTCCATGTTAGTTGCACGGAATGGAAGAACACATTTTCATTTGAGATTTACGGCAAGGTCGGGAAAATAAAAATCACGGGGCTGGGCGGGAGCTATGGACTAGAACAGATCGCCTTCTATCGAATGCTGCCCGAGATGGGGCCGCCCGAGACGACGATTTGGGAATATCCGATGGACGACGATTCTTGGGACGTCGAGTTCGCGGAATTCATTGAAGACATCAAGCTTCAGCGACAGCCGGCGGCCGGTCTCGGCGATGCGCTTGCGGTCCTTCGCATCATCGAAAACATCTACAAGGCATCGGGATATGATTATCGTTCGTAGTCCTCTTCGGGTCACGCTTGGGGGGGGGGGTACCGACCTTCCTTCCTATTATCGGGAGCACGGCGGCTTTCTGATTGCGGCAGCTATCGACAAGTTCGTCTATGTCACGGTGATCCGGCCGTTCGTTCCGGGCATTTATCTGAAATATTCGAAGATTGAGCACGTCAACAACCTTGACGACGTCGAACATCCTATCATTCGCGAGACGCTGAGAACTTTCAATTTCGCTTCGCAGCAGATCGAGATCACGACTCTCGCCGATATTCCCGCTGGTACCGGCTTAGGATCATCTGGCAGCTTTACGACTGCATTGTTACGCGCGCTGCACGCGCATTCTCACGGATTGATTCATCCCCAAGAGCTTGCGGAACAGGCCTGTCACATCGAGATCGACCGACTCGGCGAGCCGATCGGCAAGCAGGATCAGTATATCGCCGCATTCGGTGGCATCACCTGCTTCCACTTCCACAAGGATGGCCGTGTCGAGGCCGCTTCGCTCGCAATCGACGAAGAGACGCGTTTCAACCTTCAGGACAATCTGTTGCTGTTTTTCACGGGCTTTTCACGCTCGGCCTCGAACATTCTCAAGGATCAGGACACGCGGACGAAGAAAAACGATAGCTCGATGATCGACAATCTTCACTTCGTGAAGGAGCTGGGCCTTCGCTCAAAGGCGGCGCTTGAATCGGGCGATCTTATCGGCTTCGGCCGGTTGATGCACGAGCATTGGGAGCATAAACGCAAACGCTCGGGCGGCATGTCGAATCCGAAGATTGACGAGTGGTACAATCTTGCGATGGCAAGCGGCGCGACCGGCGGAAAACTTATCGGCGCGGGCGGTGGCGGTTTTCTGATGTTCTACGCTGAGGATAAGGCACGCTTGCGGCACGCCATGCGTCAAGCCGGCCTCACCGAAGTGCGTTTCCATTTCGACTTCGAAGGTACGAAGGTTATGGCGCAATAGTGATGGTGGCCAATGTCATGCCACCTGTCGCGATCCTTGCCGGCGGCCTTGCCACGCGGATGCGCCCTGCAACTCATAAGGTCCCCAAATCGATGCTCGACGTTGCCGGGGAGCCTTTCATCGCCCATCAATTGCGACTGCTGCACCGTGAACGCGCCGAGCGCGTCGTCTTGTGCCTGGGATATCTCGGCGAACAGGTTCGCGACTATGTCGGCGACGGGCATCAATTCGGCCTTGAAGTCGTCTACAGTTTCGACGGCGACAAGCTGCTCGGGACCGGCGGTGCCATCGTGTGCGCCTTGCCTCAGCTCGGCGACGTGTTCTTCGTACTTTATGGTGATAGCTATCTCGATATCGCCTTTACCCCGATCGTGAGTGCATTCCGGGAAAGCGGTGCTCCGGCGCTGATGACCGTCTATCGCAACGAGGGCCGTTGGGATACCAGCAACGTGCTGTTCGACGGGGCGCGGGTGGTCAGCTATGATAAGCGCGCGCCGAGCCCGGCGATGCGCTATATAGATTATGGGCTTGGAATACTGACGCGAACGGCGCTGTCCCGCTGGACGGCCGGCGGAAAGTTCGATCTTGCCGATGTCTACGCCACACTTGCCGCCGAGGGTCAACTCGCGGGCTTTGAGGTTCAGCAGCGCTTTTACGAAATCGGAACGCCGCAAGGGCTTGCCGAAACCACCGAATATCTGAGGAGCAAGGGATGAGCGTGAGCAACTACACCAAGAGATTCTACGAGGAGGTCGGCGCGGTCGTCCGCGGGATCGTAGAGACTCGATAGCCGTACGCCTCGATCTCATCGAATAGGACGTCGGTGGAGGCACCGGCTATGCCGGACATGTGGTCAACGACCTCCGAAAAATTTGTGGCGTGGAAGCCTTTGTGCCCACGGGCAATGTGTCCGAGCTCACTGCGCGCGTAAACGGCGACGACTGCCGGCGTGTCCGTCGATCCTTATCGGCAATCCACAGGCCAAACGGAACACAGCTGTGCCGGTGACTCTGGTGCTCGATTTTGGGGAGGCTGTGCGCTACATT
>Ga0209048_10001608_pt1 | contig 22975 bp, 18 predicted proteins | sample FrelakmetCRP12CR_FD_187146 | JGI IMG/M metagenome (GOLD analysis project Ga0209048, IMG submission 187146) | Freshwater lake sediment microbial communities from the University of Notre Dame, USA, for methane emissions studies - CRP12 CR (SPAdes)... | ecosystem: Environmental > Aquatic >... | reverse complement strand
CCCTGATATATGTGCCGGCATCCGCATATATCCGCTTCACCACGCCTGAAACCTTGGACTTAATTGAAATTTCGTTTTCGGGCTCTATGGTGCCCACGGCAAGAGCCTTATCCACGATGTTCCCCTTCTGAACCTTCACTTTTGGGAGAGTGTTTTCGCTTGAGTTTTTTGAGCCGCCGAAGATAAAAAATCCTGCTATTATGATCACAATTAGAATGCACGAGGAGATAAGTATCTTCTTTTTCATTAAAAAACCTTTCCTGAAGGATATTGGCCTGTTATTCTAATTACGCATATGGTAGTAATATGTTGCGGAAGACTGTCCTTGGGATATAGCACCCCTGAGGAAATTTGAGATAGGCCTTGCTTTGACATGAATATATGCGATTTATTAAAACAATGACCCTCGGGGAAGGTGCGGCGGGATTCATTGATGCGATTTCATTCCCGCCAATCTGGTATAGATTTCAGCAAGAGAGCGGCACTAAGGGGCATAAGTTAATATTCGCACCTGCAGATTTTTGTGTAAATGAATAATGAGGGTTTAAAGCTTCTGCAGATATTTTTTATACCCGATCTTTTCGAGCATCATCGCACTCTCTTCGACCTTCTTTTGCAGTTCCTTTTTGAATTCAGACAGATGTCTGGCCACTTTTTCATCAGAGACCGCTAAAATTTGGGCCGCAAGTATGCCGGCATTTTGAGCTCCGTTTAAGGCTACCGTGGCTACCGGTACCCCGGGCGGCATCTGCAGAATCGATAAAATCGAGTCCCAGCCATCCAATGAATTGCTGGATTTGATCGGAACTCCTATTACCGGCAGTATAGTCCAGGCGGCGATTACACCTGAGAGGTGAGCTGAACCCCCGGCCCCGGCAATTATCACCTTCAGCCCTCTTTCGGCTGCCGAGGATGCATATTTATAAGCGCGCTCTGGTGTGCGGTGGGCGGAGATGATTGACATTTCAGAGTTTATATCGAAAGATTCCAGTATCTCTGCGGCCTCTGACATGATTTTTAAGTCAGATTTGCTGCCCATAATTATGCCGACCGAGGATTTTTTCATGATGATCCCCTCCATTTCTGTTTTTCATCGGATATCATAAATTGAATATCCGGTATGTTTTAAATTTTGCCACCCGATAAGTTTACATTCTGGTGGTTATACGACACTTCCACGGAATATCAAATGACCGATTGACCGTCTGAAAGCAGTCTGCTTCGATGGTTAAATCACATTTACAGGAAAGTGTAATATAGCATACACCTGAAAATAAAGCAAAAATACGATCAGATGCGGTAAACGGTATGAATTAACTTTTCAGGTAGATGCATGAACTCTCACCTGTCCCTCGTCGAACATCAAACCGACGGGTTGTGATTTCTGAATTAGCAGGTTTAATCACAGGCGATTTCAGGGACAAATGTTAGGCTGCCTTTAAATGCCGCGTTTTTAGTCGGGTTCTATCAGAGCCAAGCTGATCTGATCCGTCGATTATCATGATATTGCCCAAAATATGAGGTTATCAGAGCAATCCTCCTGAGACTCCCGACACCACAATGTTGTTTCTGTTCGCTTTTCTATCATCCAGGCGACTTATGCACTAGCACTGCTCCTCATCTCTCCGAAAATAAAGGAAATATAGTTTTTTTGCGTGAGAAGGTGCACTGGCGTTTTTTCGTATGTTGTCTCCCATGCCTTCGGAATCTTCAGCTTTCGTGTGGCCGACCATTTGATCTCGTATCCGCTGAGCTTGCCGTCTTTTTCCTCGATCAGGTCGATTTCCTGTCCATCATAGGTACGCCAAAAATATGATTCTACCAATCTGCTAAGGTAAGCATGTGTTTTCAAGCGTTCCATAATCACGAAGTTTTCAAAGAGTCCACCTACATCGTTTCTATCCTCAAGGGCATTGAACTGGGAAATCACTGCATTGCGCACGCCAACATCCTGGAAGTAATACTTTGACTTGCTCGTGATTTCTTTCCGGAGGTTTTTGCTGAAGGCGCCAATCCTTTTGATGACAAAACCTTTTTCAAGAATGTCAAGATATCTTGCTATGGTTTTGACATCGAGGCGTACCTGGCTTGCTAATTCTGTTAACGACACTTCGCTTCCGATCTGAAAGGCAAGGAGTTTCAACAGATCGAAGAGCTGCTTCGATCCTTTGACCTTCTCGATACTAAGAACATCCTTCAGAAGATAGGAATCGACAAGTTCGCGCAGGAGGGCGGTCTTTTCCTTCTTGCTTTGCGCAGTGAAGATTTCAGGATATAGGCCATAGATCAAGAATTGCTCGGTCCGCTCCCGTAATTCTTGCTTGTTGTACATGGACCGCAGTTCGAGCAAGGAAATAGGGTAGAGAACAACGATATTTTTTCTGCCGGTGAGGGGCTCGCCGACTGACTGTGAAAGATCGAATGACGACGAACCAGTGACAACGATTCTCAATTTCGGATTGTTGTCGATCAGGATTTTCAATCCCATTCCAATATTTTTAATCTGCTGGGCTTCATCGATCGCGATTAATTCATAATCTTCGGCATATTCTTGAATCGTCGTGAAGTCCTGGGAGGCAAAAAGATGTTGGATTCTTATATTGTCGCCGGAATCGATGCGATACTTCCACTTAGAATGTAAAAGGAAATCATTCAGAAGGGTAGTTTTGCCTACCCGCCGCGCGCCATAAAGGATGAGCGCTTTATTCGGTTTTATGAGTTTCTCAATGTGAATAGCCCGTGCGATCATTTTACACCTATATAAAAACGTGGAATGGGACTCCACAAATTTACGTAAATTCCAAATAAAAAGAAAACAACTGGAATTTACCATGTAATGTCATACTTCTTTCTTTTCTCCTAATTCTCCCCTCTTGACCCCGAACTTCCTTCTTGGCGATTCTTTGGCTGTTTTATTCCAATTCTTGGAGTTTGATTCACAAATTTGGCATATTCTTGGTAATAAAGGCACCCACCATTTTTTCTCATTCATATTCGCTTGCCGTACGCTGTTAAAGTAGTCACGTTTTAACCATTATTGCTGCAATCAATAAATGTCCTCTAATCCTTACTCACGCAATACCGCCATTCAAGCGTGAATAGTTTACTACTTCCTGGAATATCTCTTATTGCAGTTCGATATTCGTGAGTTTTCAGCAATTCCCGACTTTGTTCATAATCTCCCAGCCGGCATTTTTGATTTTGACCTACGAATGTGATATTTTTCTACAGCTTATTGGCCTTTTGATGGGTACTGGCATGCAGAAAAATATTACAACACTTGGCTCCAAGGAGGCAGAATTTCTCTCACTGGTTTCTTCTCAAGATAAACAGGGATTCGGCATAGAAAGCGCTCTCCGTTTTTGGGGGAGCAGAGCTTTGGCGAAGAAAAAGCTCTACATATTGGAGAAGAAAGGCTGGGTTGCACGGATTGAACGCGAGAAGTATTGCGTCATTCCACTCGAAGCTGGCCCCGAGAGGCAGTGGAGTGAAGACACGTATCTTTTTGCAAATGCAATGGTTCAACCCGCTGCCGTTGCCTACTGGAGCGCAATCAGGCATTGGAATTGGACAGAGCAAATTCCGAGAATTCTTTACGTCCAAACGACAAAGCGCAAAAGCAATCCGTATCGCGAAATCTTCGGCGTTCAGTACGAGTTTATTACCGTTGACAAGCGGAAGTTTTACGGCCATACGAAAGAATCGCGTGGCGGCAAACTAGTTCTTATCACAGACAAAGAGAAGACCCTCATCGATTGTGCCGATGACGTGGAGCGAGCTGGTGGAATCGAGGAACTTGTCAAAGCAGTGAAGGCGGGATCTTCAGAGATCACGTAGCAGAAGTTAAACGGTTATGTTCAGAAATTTCCAAATCGTTCGGTCAGAAAACGCCTCGGATTTCTCTTTGAGTCCCTGGCAAGAAATCTCACGGAAGAGGCAAAGTGCATTCTTGCCGAATGGCAAAAGGAATTGAGCGCAGGGATTTGCACCTATCCAACCATCGGGAAGGAGATCTGACAGAGTCGTTACACGATGGCGTCTGCGTGTGAATGCGGAGATCGGATGATCGGCCAGGCTGAGGTTCGCAGGATAGCTCACAGGCTCGGTGTCGATCCGTTAGTTGTCGATCATGACTACATTTTGGGTTGTTTTTTCCACTTAGTTGCCCATCAGGATGATGTGAATAATTCGTGGATGTTCAAGGGTGGTACTGCATTAGCGAAATGCTACTTCCCCCAGTATCGGTTTTCGGAAGATCTTGATTTCACAGTCACAAGCCCGATTACCCACGACCTCCTCATAGAGATCATTGATGCGGCAAGCGTGACGATGCAGGAGACCACGGCAATTCGAACAGATTTTGAGAAGATAAAAGTGGATGTGACCCAAGATGATCATGGTCAGGAATCCCTTGAGGGAAAATTCTATTATCGTGGTCCGTGAGAATATGGTGGATCGGCTCGATCTGTGCGCATCCATGTCAATCGGAATGAAACGATCTCATTCACGCCTCAGATGAAGGCAATCATGCACCAACAACTATCAACTTTGTCGTGAGATCCTAAGAATAATGTTCCATGTTAGAAATTGTTACTCCGCCTAATCCTCAAAATATTGAACTATTCATGTCGCTCTTTCAGAGTAGGAGGGACGTCTACGCTCGCCGGTGGGAAAAAGATGAACGATCCGGCTATAGTCCAGCTTATGAATTCAATTGGGATGAGTTTATGGCACACAAGCGGCGGGGCGGCTCACTCAAGGATTTTGAAAACAAAAGGCTAATACCCCTCACCGAAGATGTTATCAAGAAACATCTGCTTGGTATTCATGTTGTCGGAATTTATCCGATTCTTCCTGATAATACATCATATTTTCTGGCCGCTGATTTTGATGGCGAGACTTGGAAGAAAGACGTATTTGCATTCATCGAGGGATGTAACAAGGTGGGGCTCCGAGCATATCTGGAGCGTTCTCGTTCCGGTGACGGAGGGCATGTGTGGATTTTCTTTTCCGAACCGGTTCCGTGTTACAAGAGCAGACGGATCGGAGTTGAACTCATACGCCGAGCATTCAACATGTCGGAATTTGAAAAAGAGGTCAGTTTTGATCGGCTCTTTCCGAACCAAGACATGCTCTCAAAGGGTGGATTAGGAAATTTGATTGCTTTACCTTTCCAAGGCAGGTCAATGGCACATGATAATACTGTGTTTATTGATCTAGAGACCGGCAATCCACATCTGGATCAATGGAAAGTACTCAGGGAGATAAAGCGACATTCCGTGCAAGAAATTGGCGCGGTTTATGAAAAATTATTTATGAATAAAGCAGATCTATCAGTGCCTATCGCGTCAGCGAGCAAGGCCCTTTCCATTTGTGTGAGGAATCAAATCGTCTTGGCCCGTTCGCAGATCGGGCCGGAACTAGTAGATTTCTTGAAGGAGGAACTGAATTTTTTCAACACCGAATATTTGATAAAACGACGGCTTGGTAAATCAACTTATAAAGTGCAAAAATACTTCAAGTTGATTGAAGAGTCAGAAAATGCCATCTTGTTACCACGAGGATTCTTAGACCGGTTGATAACTTTCTTAAACGAACACAACATCAATCATTCGGTTCAACGTGAGCATGCTTCTCCGGGTGTGATTTCATTCAAGAGTTATATCGAGTTGACACCCTCTCAAACGATGGTGGTTGACTCTGCAATGGCACACGCCCAAGGGGTTATTGTGGCACCTTCAGGAAGTGGTAAAACCATTATTGGGCTTGAACTTGTCGTGCGAAGGAAGCTGCCCGCTCTAATTCTTGTTCACCGAAAACAGATTTTGGATCAGTGGGTTGAACGAATTCGGACATTCCTCGGTATCCCCAAAGCGCACATCGGTCAGTATTCCGGGACGGAAAAGAAAATTGGTAAACAGATCACGGTCGGCTTGCTTCAAAGCTTGAGCCGCCAGATCGACCTATCAAGTTTAAAAGATCAGTTTGGTACCATCATAGTCGACGAATGTCATCATATTCCAGCATCGACATTTCGAGAAGTTGTTGCACAGCTCAATCCTCACTATCTTTATGGACTCACTGCTACTCCAAAGCGCAAACATAACGATGAAAAATTGATTTATGTTTATATCGGAGACATCGTTGCGCGAATGGAGACTTCAGACTTCATTTCAGCGTCATCAATGGTGAAACAGCCATTCGATGTCATCGTTAGAACGACGAGTCTCTCAATTCCCTTTGAATATTCAACCGATCTCTTCCAGCTTCTGGCGAAGGTGATCTGTTTTGACACAGCAAGGAATCAAATGATCGTAGAAGATATTATCAAAGAAACCGATGGTGGCAGGAAGGTGCTTGTATTGAGCGAGCGAAAAGAGCATCTGGAAATTCTCAATCTCTACCTCAAAGGTAGATGTGAGACAATAGTAATTTCTGGAGATGATTCGGTGCGGGCGAGAAAATCAAAAGGTAGGCAAATCGAGGATGGCCACTATCAGGTAATTCTTTCCACCGGTCAGTTTTTTGGTGAAGGAATAGATGTCCGTGGCTTTACATGCCTTATCCTTGCATTTCCATTTTCATTTGAAGGTAAACTTGCGCAATACCTTGGCCGTCTGCGCGACATTGGGATTCAAAGACGGATTATAGACTATCGAGACAAGAATATTCCGTTTCTTGAGAAACAATACAAACAGCGCGCACGGTATTACGCGAAATCATCGGCCCGGATAAGTATAAAAGATTCGAGTGAGATTCCGTTTTGATGTTGATTCCCGGTCTCTCGTTGACGTTGGCTCGTGCACTCAATGTTCGATCATGAAAAGGCTCCACTTATGTCCGGGTGAAAATTCCGCAGGAAGAGATTTCCCTGCGCGCTGCACATTCTGCTAAAAACATTCAGATTCCTTACCTTACTCCAAAAATTACATTATAAGCCGCCTCGGCACCTTCCGTTAGCCAAAACAACGCCAGCGCAATATGATTAACCTCCGAATGAAAAAAGAATGATTTACTCTTCAGAGTGGCTAGCCGAAGCTCAAAAAGCATTTTGTGCGGCGCTCGAGTATTTTAAAAAATACAGCATCCTCATTTCACGCAATTGGCAAACTGTTTTTATTCTGAAGATGTATATATAGCATATTTCATAAAATATTTCTATCTTAGCAAAATACCAGCATTAGATGCCAAGACGTTCAGACCTTAATTCAGTTCTCATCATCGGTGCCGGCCCGATAGTAATCGGGCAGGCATGCGAGTTCGATTACTCTGGAACACAGGCATGCACCGTTCTCCGGGAGGAAGGATACCGGGTCATCCTCGTCAACAGCAATCCAGCCACGATAATGACAGATCCTGAGTTTGCAGACAGGACATATGTCGAGCCGATAACGCCTTACTTTTTGGAAAAAGTCATCGAGCGTGAACGTCCCGGGGCAATTCTGCCGACAATGGGCGGGCAGACCGCGCTAAATACGGCTGTTGCCCTCGCCGAATCTGGGGTGCTTGACAGGTACGGCGTTGAACTCATAGGTGCCAAGCTTGAATCTATCAGGAAAGCCGAGGATAGGGAGCTTTTCAGGAAAACGATGCAGGATATCGGACTGGAGACGCCCATGGGTAGTTTCGTCCGCTCGGTCGAGGAAGCCGTAGCGTTCGCAGAGTCCGCCGGATTTCCGATTATTATCCGCCCATCCTTCACGCTGGGTGGAACCGGGGGCGGCACTGCGTACAATATCGAAGAATACCGGACAAAGGTCGAGCATGCCCTTGCGGCCAGCCCGGTCCATGAGACTCTTGTCGAAGAATCCCTTATCGGCTGGAAAGAATTCGAACTGGAGGTGATGAGGGACCTGAAGGACAATGTCGTCATCGTTTGCTCCATTGAAAACATGGATCCGATGGGTATTCACACGGGCGATTCCATTACAGTCGCGCCGGCCCAGACTCTCACCGACAAGGAATACCAGTTTATGCGCGACGCGGCAAAAAAAATCATCCGCGCCATAGGAGTTGAAACCGGGGGATCGAACATCCAGTTTGCCGTTGATAGCGCCAGCGGCCGCATGCTCGTCATCGAGATGAATCCGCGTGTATCGCGTTCGTCGGCCCTTGCCTCAAAAGCCACGGGATTTCCGATTGCAAAAATAGCTGCGAAACTTTCTGTCGGCTACACACTTGACGAGATACCGAACGACATCACAAAGAAAACTCCGGCTTCATTCGAACCCACGATAGATTACTGCGTGGTAAAAATTCCGAGGTGGGATTTTGAGAAATTCAAAGGTGTGGATGATACCCTCGGCGTGCAGATGAAGTCGGTGGGGGAGGCGATGGCCTTCGGCAGAAACTTTAAGGAGGCCCTTCAGAAAGCGATCCGTTCGCTGGAAACAGGGCGCTACGGGCTGGGAGCCGATGGCAAGGACGAGTTTGATGCCGGAACGCTTGAGGGAGTGGAAAAGAAACGACATCTGGAACTTGTATCAGGCGAGCTGCTCACCCCCAGGGCTGGAAGGCTTTTTTCCATACGCCAGGCGTTCGGGCTCGGAATGACAATAGATGAGATTAACAGAATAACCAAGATAGACCGGTGGTTCCTCTATAATATCAGGCAAATAGTGGAAATGGAGGAACAGCTCAGGGAATATGCCGCATGAATCCCCTGGAAAATAATATTAAATCGTTTCAAGAGAATAAATCGGGAGTTTTCGTATGAAAACATTTTTAACAGCAGTTTGTTTATTAATTTTGATATTTCCGCGCACAAATCTCCTTTCCCAGGTGCCCTCTGACCGAAACGCCCTCTTGACCGGGCAGGAGAAAAGCCTGGCTGCATATGCAGATGCAAGCGGATTCCCGGATCCCAAACAGGTCCTTGATCTTTCGTCGACTCTGGGGCTCAACGACTCTCAAAGAAAATCGGTCCAGACCATTTACAGCGAAATGATAACACGCGCAAAAGAACTGGGGCAGCGGATTGTCGGAATTGAGGAGGAAATGAGCAGCGCCTTCAAGGCGGGACTTGTGAACGAAAAATCCATTACCGACGATTCGGAGCAGATCGGAAAGCTGAGGGGGAGGCTGCGTGCGGTTTATCTTACGGCACACATAAAAACCAAGAGGGTTTTGACAGCTGCTCAGATCGATTTGTACCAAAAGCTCAAAAAAGCAGACGACAAGCACCAATAATCCAGATTTGTAAATTGAAGAAAATTACTAGGGAAATACTCCTGGGCGCCAAGCAGTTCGGATTCTCAGACCGCCAGCTTGCATATTTATGGAAATCAAGCGAGAAATCTATCCGCCGCCTCCGCAAAGAGATGAAAGTATTGCCCTCATTTAAAACCATTGATACCTGTGCGGCCGAGTTTGAGGCCCGGACTCCGTACCATTATTCAACCTATGACGCAGAGAACGAGGCAAAAAGGAGCTCCCGCCCGAAAATTCTCATCCTGGGGGGCGGGCCGAACCGTATCGGACAGGGGATCGAGTTTGATTACTGCTGCGTGCATGGTGTTTTTGCCCTCAGGGAGGAGGGGTATGAGACAATCATGGTCAACTGTAATCCGGAAACTGTATCTACTGATTACGACCAGACCGACAAGCTTTATTTCGAGCCGCTCACGCTGGAGCATGTCTTGGATATTTGCGACATCGAGAAACCGGACGGTGTAATAGTCAGCTTCGGCGGACAGACACCTCTGAAGCTGGCCAGGGATCTGGAAGCAAACGGCATAAAAATTCTTGGTACATCGCCTGAGGGGATAGATATTGCGGAAGACCGCAAGCGGTTCGGCGACCTACTGAAAAGGCTTTACATGCCTCACCCTAAGGACAGCGTTGCGGCATCGGTGGATGAGGCGCGGGAGGCTGCGGAGATGATCGGCTATCCGGTAATAGTCCGCCCGTCATACGTCCTGGGGGGAAGGGGGATGGAGATCGTTTACAAGCCAGACGCCCTGGAAGAATATATGAAGGGCGCCGCGGGTGTCTCTCAGGACCGCCCTGTTTTGATTGACAAGTTCCTGGAAGACGCCAAGGAATTTGATGTGGATGCCGTCTGCGATGGAAGGGATGTATTGATTGGCGGCGTTCTTGAGCATATTGAACAGGCGGGCATTCACTCGGGTGACAGTGCGAGTGTTCTGATGCCTGAGTCCGAGAGCGTGCAGGTCGTTGAACAGCTGAAGGATTTTACACGCAAGCTTGCCCTTGCCCTGGAAGTGAAGGGACTTTTAAACGTTCAATGCGCTGAGAAAAACGGGATTGTCTACGTCCTTGAGGTGAATCCGCGTGCTTCCCGCACAGTGCCTTTCATAAGCAAGGCTACAGGCGTTCCGCTGGCAAAGGTAGCGGCAAAAGTGATGGTCGGTAAAACCCTGAGGGAACTGGGTATTCCGCTGGAGCGCGCCCTGAAACACGTAGCGGTAAAGGAGCCTGTTTTTCCGTTCGGTAAATTTCCCAGGGCAAAGGTTTATCTGGGCCCCGAGATGCGATCGACAGGAGAGGTGATGTCGATTGCTGACACATTCGGTGAAGCCATAGCGAAAGCGCTCCAGGCCTCGGGCGGAAACCTCAAACTACAGGGGGGTGCTTTCATCAGCATAAACGACCACGATAAAAACTATCAGATGCTGGAGGTTGCGGAGGGTTTCACTAAGCTGGGTTTTGATATTTTTGCGACATCAGGGACGTCCGCGTTCCTGGGAAAGCACGGGATAACCAATTCAAAGGTCTATAAGGTCAACGAGGGGAGCCCCAATATTGTCGACTATATCCGGGAAGGCAAAATCAGTATCATAGTAAACACCCCGCTGGGAGAGGCCTCCCGTTTTGACGAACTCGCAATCGGCAGCGCCGCACTTGAAGCAAACCTGCCAATGATCACGGCAGTTTCGGCCGCTCTCGCCATGGTCAAGGGAATCAGCTCCTATCGCCAGAGGAAATTTGAAGTCAAAACCCTCCAGGAATATCACAGGGAACTTTTCCATTCATAACAATTTTTTCCACGACAGAAAGGATGATCGCAATGAAAAAAATTAGCGCAGTTTCTCTTTTCCTGATTATGTTTATTTCGGGTGCGGCAAATGCACAGCTGCCGCTTGTGGGACCCCCCGTTAAGCTGGATATCGGCATAGGAGGGGGCCCGTCACTTCCCCTGGGCACGCTCAGCGATCTGGACAACACGGGTTGGCATGCCGGTGCCATTGGGAGGATTTCGGGATTCATACCGCTTAATCTCGTTGCTTCAGTAAATTACAACAGGCTTCCAAACAAGGCACCCCTCGCAGTCCCGGCTGTTCTGCCCCAGCCTTCGAGCAGAGACGAGTCTGATATTGCCTGGATGGCGGCTGCGGGCATTGAGTATCCGATCCCCTCGCTGGTAGTGAAGCCATATTTCGCCTTGGATGCCATGTTGAATGCGATGTCGAACACCGCTCAAGACTCAAAGTCCATAAAAAGGGGAGGTCTGGGTTTTGGGGCAGGGGTGGGATTTTCAGTTCCGATGATCGGCACTTTCGATGCTTCGGTGAAATACCAGATCTTCAATCTTGTGGGGAAGGATGAGGGGGAGGAAACACAGTCCCAGGTTGTTGCTAATGTGGCATTGATGTTCAGCATCCTGTAATAAGAAGACACCATTGGGGAAGGCCAACATCATAATCCGCGGAGCGCGGGTTCACAACCTGAAAAACCTCTCTGTTGAACTTCCGCGGAACAAGCTTATCGTTTTCACGGGCGTGAGCGGTTCGGGGAAGTCGAGCCTGGCGTTCGACACGATATATGCCGAGGGGCAGCGCAGGTTCGTCGAGAGCCTTTCGGCCTATGCGCGTCAGTTTCTGGAGCGGATGGACAAGCCCGACGTTGATTTCATTCAGGGGATAAGCCCGGCGATTGCCATAGAACAGAAGACCACCGCCCGCAACCCCCGCTCCACAGTGGGAACTACCACCGAAATTTACGATTACCTGAGGCTCCTTTTCGCGCGTATCGGCAGGACATACTGCCGTAAATGCGGAGAGCTCGTCCGGCGCGATTCTGTCCTGACTGTTTCGGAAAAGTTAAACGGGGAGCCGGGCAGTCAGAAGGCGGCTGCGGGCGATAGCGCCCTAAAAATCCATGTCCTTTTCCCCTTGCATGAGCACCGCGACGCCACAGTTCCCGAGGAAATTGAAAACCTGAAAAGGCAGGGATATTTCCGCATCCTCTACAAGGAGGAGATGATAGATCTCAACGAAAAAGCCCTTCCCGCAAAAGCAAAGAAAAAAGACTTGCTTGTCCTTGTTGACAGGCTGGTATACAGGAAAGGGGACGCAAACAACCGTCTTGCGGATTCGGTCGAGGCCGCTTTCGCAGCAGGGGACGGATATGCGGCCGTTCGCTTGCCCGAGGGGGGCAAGATGTTCCGGTTTAACCAGCATTACGAGTGTTCCGCCTGCGGCATAAGTTACGAGGAGCCGGACCCGCGGCTATTCTCTTTCAACAATCCCTTCGGCGCCTGTCCGAAATGTCAGGGCTTCGGACGAGCCGTCGGAGTGGACATGCAGAAGGTTGTGCCCGATCCTGGAAAATCCATCAGGGACGGCGCCATTTCCGTCTGGAATGCCCCGAAATGGCACGACCGCCTGAGAAGCATACTGCGCATAGCCTATGATGCAAAGCTGCGTGTAGATGTCCCCTTCAGAGAACTTACTAAAAGGGAGCTGGATATTGTCATTAACGGTGCCGAAGAGTATGAAGGCATAATCGGATTTTTCAAGTTTGTAGAGCGGAAGGCTTATAAAATATATTACAGGATCCTATTGAGCCGCTACCGCGGATACACAACATGCGATGCTTGTGCGGGAGCGCGGCTACGCCCTGAGGCCCTGAACATAAAAATCGGCGGTAAAACGGTTTTTGACGTGGTCAGAATGACGATCGACAAGTCTAACGTTTTTTTCGCTGCGCTCGCACTTTCGGAATTCGAGCTGAGCGTCGGCAAAAGAATACTGGAGGAGCTCAGGAAAAGGCTGGCATATCTGGTGAATGTAGGGATAGGCTATCTGACATTGGACAGGCTTTCAAGCACACTTTCGGGAGGGGAATCGCAGCGCATCAACCTGGCCACGGCCCTCGGCTCCTCGCTTGTAGGCTCGCTTTATGTTCTGGATGAGCCCAGCGTCGGTCTGCACCCGCGCGATAACGCCAAGCTGATATCGATATTAAAATCCCTGCGGGATGTCGGCAACACGGTCATCGTGGTGGAGCACGATGCCGACATGATCAGGGAGTCCGACGTCGTCCTGGATCTGGGCCCGATGGCGGGAAGGGAGGGTGGTGAGGTAGTGTTCCTGGGGGATTACAAGGGCCTGGTGAAAGATAAAAGCTCCCTGACAGGCCGCTATTTAAAGGGGAGCCAAGGCATATCGGTTCCGAAAAAAAGGCGGAAGGGATCGGGCAAATCGATAGTAATAAGGGGTGCGGCCGAGCATAACTTGAAATCGGTGGATGTAAGCATACCTCTAAACATGTTTGTAGCAGTCACAGGCGTCAGCGGCTCCGGCAAAAGCACGCTTGTTCACGATATTGTGTATGCGGCCCTGAAGAAAAACATGGGTACGTACACAGGGGCGAGCCCGGGAAAATACCGCGCAATTGAGGGCGCCGATCTGATAGATGAAGTCGAAATGGTGGACCAGTCGCCGATCGGGAAAACTCCTCGCTCCAATCCGATCACCTACATACAGGCTTTCGATCTGATACGCGATTGTCTGGCTCAAACTCAGGCTGCCAGGATACACGGATACAAGCCCGGATATTTCTCATTCAATGTTCCGGGCGGCAGGTGCGAAGCCTGTGAGGGAAGCGGCATACAGACTATCGAGATGCAGTTTCTGGCGGATCTTGAGCTGACATGCGAAGTGTGCAAGGGAACCCGCTACAAGAAGGAAGTGCTTGATATCCGCTACTCGGGGAAAAACATCCACGAGATTCTGAGCATGACTGTTGGGGAGGCGATCTCCTTTTTTAATTCCCAGGCAAGCGGGAGGCGTGTCACGAAACGGCTGAAGGTTCTGGATGACGTGGGTATGGGATATGTCCGGCTCGGGCAGTCGGCTACCACGCTTTCCGGGGGTGAGGCGCAGCGGGTCAAGCTTGCAGCTCATCTAGTCACTCAGGTCGAGGGGAAGCACACCCTGTTCATATTTGACGAACCGACTACGGGCCTGCATTTCGACGATATTGCCAAGCTGCTCAGCTGCTTTGACGGGCTTATCGGAAACGGCAATTCAGTCCTGGTAATTGAGCACAACATGGATGTGATCAAGTGTGCTGATTATATAATAGACCTTGGGCCGGAAGCAGGTGAGGGGGGGGGCGAGGTTGTCGTTTCTGGAACTCCCGAGGAAGTCTCAACTTGCAGGACTTCCTACACGGGGCGTTTTTTAAAAAAATACATTCACCAAGCGCTTCCGAAGTTGAGCGTCAGGTAAAAACCGCCAAACTCTTTCTTTAAAGCGCTGTTCTGGAGGCTCTCGAGCCCTCCCGGATACGGAATGAAGTAATAACGGATGTTTATCCCCATCACGTTAGAGCGCTCTGAGCCGAAATAAGCTCCCACACCTATATACCCGCCGATAGTGTATTTGGGGCTCCCATGGCCGAGAGCGTTGAAATATTCCTCATTATAGGGAAAAACATAGATCATCGTCGGTCCGGCTGCCGCGTTCAGATAAGGGCGGAAATTGTCTATGATATCGTCGCTGAACAGCCTCTGCTCGAGACCGACATACAGGGGCAGGACCAGGAACCTGTTTATTTTATTAAGGGTGTACCGATTCCCCCAGTAATCGAAGACTTCCTTTTCGTTATCATCCTTTGCCTCTGAAATAGAAAAATCCAGGTAGCCCGACAGGTCCTCTGAATATTCGTGCCTCAGGAAAGTGCCCAGCCCGAATCCGTTCGTGGAGATGAGTACATCAACACCCCAGGCCGTTCGCGGTGTGTGTTTTGTTGTTTCTGTATTTAAGGGCTGCATGGTACCGAAGACAAGCGTGCTGTCTTTTTTGACAGTATCCTGGATTTGAGCTTGGGATTTCGAGCTAATGATCCATAATAGCAGCACAGGAAAGCTCAGCACGATTTTTAGGTTCATCCTCATACCAAAATATACTTCAGAAATATACTAAAATCAAACAATCAGCCTTGTATTATTTGGACTCTTTAGCAGCATGGGGGTTTAAGCCCGGACCCATTAAGTAAAGGGCTGGATAAGCGATTTATGGAATCCTGGGCAAACTGTCAGAATTCTCGCATTTTAAAAGGGGGATTGTGATGTTCCGGCCTGATATTAATTTACGCGGAATATTCCGAATTTCAGATAACGGGTCTCGGGCATCGCAGGCAGGGTGGGATGATCTGCCGAGGCGCCCCGCCATTCCAAGAGGCTTATTGTCCTTGCAGCCGAGCGTGCACAGGTGTTTATTATTTCAAGGAAAGTTGCCTCGTAAACATGATGCGAACAGGATGCGGTGGCAAGTATACCTCCCGGTTTTATAAGCTTGAAGGCGCTATTGTGGATATCCGCATAACCCCGCCGGGCACTTGTGACATTTTTTTTGCTTTTTGCGAAAGAGGGGGGATCGAGTATCACCAAATCGTATTTCTCCCCTTTGCTCGAAGCCTCACTCATGAACTCAAACGCGTCGGCCGCTATAAAGTTTGTCCTGTCAGCAAGGCCGTTGATTTTTGAGTTCTCAGCAGCACGGCCGACTGCGGTCTCTGAAATGTCGATTGCTGTCACATCCCCTGCCTCGGCATAAGCGGCATTAAGTGCAAAGCCGCCGTCGTTGCAGAAGCAGTCCAGAACCCGGGCTCCTTTTGCGTAGCGCCGGATTGCCTTCCTGTTTTCCCTCTGGTCAAGGAAGAAACCCGTCTTTTGCCCCTCAAGCAGGTCAATTTTGTATTTGATCCCGTACTCTGAAATTGTAGTCGGGCTGGGTGAGCCTCTTAGTATCCCCTTCCTCTCCTGGAGGCCGTCAAGCTGTCTGAGGGCTGATTCGTTCCGCTCGACTATGCCGGCCGGGTGCAGCAAAGATTCCAGGATGTCGCAGATAAGAGTCAGGCGCCTGTCCATTCCGAATGAAAATGTCTGTACGGCCAGGTAATCGTTGTATTTGTCCACTACCAGACCGGGGAGCAGGTCGCTCTCGCCGTGCACTAACCTGAAGGTCTCCGAGTTGGGATAGAGCATTCTCCTCAGTGTAAGAGCGGACTGGATGCGGCTTTGGAAAAAATCGAAGTCTATCTCTTCCTGCGCCCTGCTCAGTAAGCGCACCGCGATGAGGGAATGGGGGTTATAAAATCCTATCCCCAGGAATTTTCCCGAGTGCGCGAGCAGCTGGACTATGTCGCCGGCCTGTGGTTCCATGCTGATGCTCTCTATCTCGTTGCTGAAGGCCCACAGATGGCCCATTGCTATGCGCCTCTCCTCGTTTTTTTTGAGCTTTACTGTTTTGTTCAAGTTATTCCCTGAAATAAAAAGACGCTGCTACCCACGGGCGGCAGCAACGTCTTTGAATAAGCCCGTAAGCCTTATGCTATCGTCACTTCTTTGCAGAGGTATACGTCCTGAATGGCATTCAGGATTTTGATGCCGTCTTTCATCGGCCTCTGGAAAGCTTTCCTGCCCGAAATCAAGCCCATTCCGCCCGCCCTTTTGTTGATCACTGCAGTTCTAACCGCTTCAGCCAGATCGCTTTCACCCGAGGAGGCTCCCCCGGAGTTTATCAGACCCGCCCTTCCCATGTAGTTGTTTGCGACCTGATAGCGGCAGAGGTCGATAGGATGATCGCTTGTAAGCTCCGAATAAACCTTCTTGTGGGTTTTCCCGAATTTCAGGGCGTTATATCCGCCGTTGTTTTCAGGCAGCTTCTGCTTGATTATGTCGGCTTCGATTGTGACCCCGAGGTGGTTTGCCTGCCCCGTAAGGTCGGCCGATACATGGTAATCCTTCTCTGCAGTCTTAAATGCCGGATTGCGGAGATAGCACCAGAGAATCGTCGCCATTCCGAGCTCGTGTGCCTGCTGGAAAGCCAGGCTTACTTCCTGGATCTGCCTTTTTGACTCTTCAGACCCGAAATATATCGTGGCTCCTACAGCTACGGCTCCCATGTCAAAGGCCTGCTTCACCCTTGCGAAAATAATCTGATCGTGGGTATTCGGATATGAAAGAAATTCGTTGTGGTTGATTTTCAATACGAACGGTATCTTGTGCGCGTATTTTCTGGCAGTTGCCCCGAGCACGCCGAGCGTGCTTGCCACAGCGTTGCAACCGCCTTCCAGGGCAAGCGTCACGATGTTTTCCGGGTCGAAATATATTGGGTTGGGAGCGAATGATGCCCCCGCGGAATGTTCAATCCCCTGATCCACCGGCAGTATGGAAAGATAGCCGGTGTGCGCCAGGCGGCCCTGGTGGATCATCCAGTTCAGGCTTTGCAAGACGGGTGTTGGGCGGTCTGAGGGAGCATAAATCCGGTCCACGTAGTCGGGTCCGGGAAGATGCAGCGTTTCTTTCGGAATGCCCTTGCATTTGTGTTCAAGCAGGCTTTTTGCTTCACTGCCGAGGAGTTTTTTTATTTCGTTAATTGTCATGATTTCTCCGTATGATGGTGGTTTTTGCTTTTTCAATATACGAAAAAGCAATTTAAATGAAAAATCAGTTTTTGAACTGCCTCAATTTTTTGGTATATTTTACCTGCATGAACAGAATATCCTGCATCATTTTTGATCTCGACGGGACGCTCTCGCAGACGAACGAGCTGATATACGCTACTTTCAATCATGTAGCGCAGAAGCACCTTCAGAGGACCTTCACTCCGGTAGAGATAACGTCCTTTTTCGGTCCGCCAGAGGAGGTTGCTGTCGAAAAACTCGTGGGGAGAGGAAATTACCGGGAAGCCATCCGGGATTTCTATTCTTTTTACGAAGCTCACCACGCGCGGCTGGCGACCCTGCACGAAGGGATGGGGGAACTCCTGGAATTTCTGAAAAACAGGGGTATCCTGCTGGCTGTATTCACGGGCAAAGGGAAACGCACCACGCTGATTACGCTAGAAAAGATGGGGATCAGCCAATATTTCGACGCAGTAGTGACAGGCAGCGACGTCAAAAACCACAAGCCCTCCCCCGACGGGATCAGGATGGTATTGGAAAGGTTCTCCCTTGATCCGGGATCTGTTCTGATGGTCGGCGACTCTGTCTCGGATGTCAAGGCGGCCCAGGAGGCCGGAACTGCCGTAGCCGCAGTGCTTTGGGATTCCTACGGCAAGGAAAAGGTGCTTGAGATGAATGTCAATTATACTTTCCATACCGTCGGAGAATTCATGGAATGGCTTAAAGACATGCTTCCGGAGAGCTAGAGAGGCACCCAGGTGACCGCAGGTCAATGGAAGAACCGGGTGCTGCTCACCCACACGTTGCCTGTTGTTATGGGGCTGTTTTGCCTGACTCTAAGCCGGCATTACGGCTACACCCCAGACGACACCTATATTCATTTGCAATTTACCAGAAATCTTGCAAGCGGGCAGGGGATTTCATTTAACGCAGGCTTTTAACCGTATGGGTCATGCACAAGACCAGGCGCAGTTACTACACAGTTTATAAGGTTCTCAAATCAGATTAAATGAAGATCGATCATGGATAAATTATCGGTAGGAGTAATCGGCGTGGGGCATCTGGGATCTTTGCACGCGAAGATGTTTGCCGAAATTCCCTCGGCAAAGCTTGTAGGGGTCTATGACCTGGACGCCGGCCGTGCACGAAAAGTGGCGGCTGAATTCGGGACAAATGCGTTCAGCTCTGTGGGCGAGCTACTGGACAGTGTTAAGGCCGTAAGCGTCGCGACCCCAACTCTCGCCCACTGGCCGATTGCACGCCAGGCGATCGAGCGCGGCGTCCATTTGTTCATAGAAAAGCCGATCACGAAAACCGTGGCGGAAGCTGAGGAACTGGTGTCAGCGGCAAATCGGAAGGGGGTCAAGGTGCAAGTGGGGCATATCGAGCGGTTCAATCCGGCCTTGCTGGCCCTGGAACATTACGGCCTCAACCCCATGTTTGTTGAATCCCACCGGCTTGCCCAGTTCAAGTTGCGCGGGGCTGACGTTGCGGTCGTCCTGGATCTGATGATTCACGATATCGATATCATCCTCAGCCTTGTGGGTTCGCCAGTTGAAAAGATTGAAGCCAACGGGATGGCTGTGGTGTCGGACGAGATCGACATCGCCAATGCGCGCCTGCAGTTCAAGAACGGCTGCGTTGCGAACGTTACCGCAAGCCGTATATCTCAGAAAAAAATGAGGAAGATGCGCCTTTTCCAGAGGGATGCTTATATCTCCGTAGATTTTTCCGAAGGCAGCGCTGAAGTTTTCCGCATAGCAGGCGAGGACGAGCCCGCTCTCAGCACCACGATGATGCTGGGCGAAATCGAGAGGGGCAAGATAAAACGCAAAATTGTGTATGAAAGTCCGCAGGTCAAAGAAGTGAATGCCCTGCGGTACGAACTTGAGCTCTTCGCAGATGCGGTCCTTTTGGACAAACAGCCTGCAGTCACTGCGGAAGAGGGGCTTATGGCGCTTAAGATCGCGCACGACATCATTGAGAAAATTGCGGAGCAAAAGATTTCCTTCGGGTGAAAATGACAAAATCAACAGGCCATATTGACATCTTTGACAGCCTTCTCATGCGCATCGGCTCGATTGCCGACGAACAGGGAGTGGAAGCATACATAGTGGGGGGGTATGTACGCGACAAGCTGCTGGGCAAGGAGGGGAAAGACATAGACATAGTGGTGGTTTCTGACGGAATTGAGTTTGCCAGAACTGTCGGAAAAGCATGCGGCCTGAAGAACATAGTCGTATATGAAAGGTTCGGCACTGCCATGCTCCCTCTGGAAGGGGGAAAAGTCGAATTTGTGACAGCCCGGGTGGAGAGCTACGACCGCGATTCCAGGAAACCCAGCGTTAAGGTGGCTACTCTGGAGAGCGATCTTTCCCGCAGGGATTTCACGGTAAACACGCTTGCGGCCTCGCTCAACCATCAGCGGTTCGGCGAGCTTGTCGACCCGTTCAACGGGAGGGGGGATCTCAAGAAAAGGATACTCCGGACTCCGCTTGATCCTGAAAAGACATTTGACGACGATCCTCTGCGCATGATGCGGGCCGTGCGCTTCGCTTCCCAGCTCCACTTCAGCGTCGAGCGAAGTGCCCTGGATGCCATCACCCTTATGGCTGCCAGGATAGCCATAGTTTCCAGCGAGCGCGTGACTGACGAATTTTTAAAAATTCTCGCATCCAGGAAACCCTCTACCGGCCTGAAGCTTTTGTACGAGACCGGTCTGGCAAAACATGTTTTTCCCGAGCTGGCTGAGATGGTGGGAGTCGAGCAGCGTAAAGACTACCATCACAAGGATGTTTTTTTTCACACCCTGAAGGTAGTGGACAATATTTGCGCTGATACTGACAATCTCTGGCTGAGATTTACGGCACTAGTGCACGATATCGCAAAACCCCGCACGAAGGCATTTAAGGAAGGGATCGGGTGGACTTTCCACGGGCATGAGGATCTGGGCGCAAGGATGATGAAACCGATTTTCCGCCGCATGCGTCTGCCGATGGAAATGTTCCCCTATGTAGAGAAGCTGGTGCGTCTGCACCTGCGCCCCATGGTTCTGGTCAAGGAGGAAGTTACCGATTCAGCCATAAGAAGGCTTCTTTTCGAGTCTGGCGATTCAATTGACGACCTGATGCTGCTTTGCCGGGCGGACATCACCTCCCAAAATCCCGACCGCGTTGCCCGTTATCTAAAAAATTACGATATTGTTATACAGAAAATGAAGGAGGTTGAGGAGAAGGACCGTCTCCGCAGCTGGCAGCCGCCCGTGAGAGGTGACGAAATCATGCAGGTTTGCGGCTTAGGGCCGGGCCCGCTGATAGGTATCCTCAAAAAGAGGATAGAAGATGCCATTTTGGACGGATTTATCGAAAATGAGCACGATGTTGCCCTGAAATTCCTGCTGAGCATCAAAGATCAGATAATTCAGGAAAATTCCCGAGATTCACTCCCTTCCCCTGTAACTTTTTAAAGGTTATTACGTTAACAGGAATAGTCTCCATGAGCCCTGTCCATTGCTTAAATCAATCAATCAAAGGAGTTTTTACAATGAAGTTGGTTTTTTCGATCATTCTAATTTCCTTCGCATTTTTCGGAATTTCAGCGGCTCAGCAGCCGGTTACACTTACGGTGGAAAAATCCGTGGAACTCGCCCTGGAGCGGAATATCAGCGTCATCCAGGCCCGCAACACATTGGATGCAGCCCAAAGCTCAGAACAAGCTGCGATCGGGGGTTTGCTCCCCACTCTGGGCGCCAACGGTTCATATTACCAATCCCAGAACTGGTCTCCCACGGGAACTCAGCTCATCCAGGGCATACCCATCCCCGTCACATCCGGAGGGTTTTCCAGGCGGGAATCTTACAGCGCCGGCATCTCCAGCGACGTTACTCTTTTTAACGGTTTCGCCAATTACGCCAACATCAACCGCTCAAAATCCGACGCAAATTCCTCGGAATACAACCTCACCAGGGTTCAGCAAACCGCAGTCAACCAAACACACCAGTTGTTTCTGAACATTTTCAGAACATACAAGCTCATGACAGTCAGCGAAGACAATCTGAAGCAGAGCCAGAGGCAGCTGGAGAGGATCGTCGAATCCAACAAGGTGGGAGCGGTGGCGCTCGCCGATGTTTACAGGCAGCAAGTGCAGGTCGGCACAAACGAACTCTCGCTTATAAACGCCCAGAGCAATCACGAGAAGGCAAAAGCCGACTTGATTGCCTATCTGGGAATAGACTTTGGCGGGGAATACAAGTTTGAATTCAGCGGGATCCCGGAGGACGTTGACACGACCGAATTCACCGCGGTTAACGCGCAGTATTCGGATTACGAAAAGCTGGTAAGCGCTGCACTGGAGAAGAGGCCTGATTTCCAGGCGGCAATTGAGGACTTGAACGGCCGTGACGCGATGGTGACGGCGGCAAGGGCCGGTTACATGCCCGTAGTCAGGGCTTCCGGATCTTACGGATACAATAACGATGCTCTTAGCCGGATCACTGACAATAAAAACCTCTCCTTGAGCCTGAGCGTCAGCCTTCCGATTTTTAACGGTTTTTCGACAAAGGATCAGCTGGAACAGGCACAAGTTCAGAGGAAAAACGCGGACGAGCTGGTAAGGCAAACTAGCCGCCAGGTCCGGGTTGACGTGAGGAAGGCGCTGCTCGACCTGGAAGCTTCTGAAAAACAGATCGCAGTGACAAAATCAAGCGTCGTCTCGGCAGAAATGGACAAGAAGATTGCGGAGGAAAAATACAATCTGGGAGCGGGAACGCTGCTGGATCTTCTGGTGGCCAACGCAAATTACACGACAGTTTTAAGCAACAAAGTTAACGCAGTAACAGGCTATTTGCTTTCGAAGAAGCAAGTTGAGTACGCAACGGGCACGATAGCCAAGTAAAAAAGTCTTTAAGGAGCCGTAAAATGGCAAATAAAAACAACAAGAAGTCGAAGAAAAAGATAATCATTTTCTCAATCATAGGGGCGCTGCTCATAATCGTGACGCTGATTGTAATACTCGGCAGCAAGAAGGAACCGGTGTTCACTGTGCAAACAGAAAAAATAGGACGCCGGACGATCACGCAGGCTGTCACGGCCACGGGGAAGATCTACCCCGAAGTGCAGGTCGTGATAACGCCTGAGGTCAGCGGAGAGATTATTCAGCTGCCTGTCAAGGAGGGAATGAAGGTCAGTAAAGGTGATCTTCTTCTTAAGATAAAGCCTGATATTTACGCGGCAATGCGCGACCGTGCTACGGCCGCAGTCACGTCTTCGCAGGCGGCCACGACAAGGAGCGAGTCTGAATACAGGAGAGCCCGCGAGCT
>Ga0209048_10001607_pt1 | contig 22978 bp, 23 predicted proteins | sample FrelakmetCRP12CR_FD_187146 | JGI IMG/M metagenome (GOLD analysis project Ga0209048, IMG submission 187146) | Freshwater lake sediment microbial communities from the University of Notre Dame, USA, for methane emissions studies - CRP12 CR (SPAdes)... | ecosystem: Environmental > Aquatic >... | reverse complement strand
CGCCAGATCCGCAGCCGCAGCCACTCCGACAGCGCGTTGACGACAGACACGCCGACGCCGTGCAGGCCGCCGGACACCTTGTAGCTGTTCTGGTCGAACTTGCCGCCGGCGTGGAGTTCGGTCATCACGATCTCGGCCGCCGAGCGATGCTCCTCGTCGTCGTTCTTGATGTCGGTCGGTATCCCGCGGCCGTTGTCGAGCACCGAGATCGAATTGTCGGCGTGGATCACGACCTTGATCTCGTCGCAGTAGCCGGCGAGCGCTTCGTCGATCGCGTTGTCCAGCACCTCGAAAACCATGTGGTGGAGGCCGGTGCCGTCGGCGGTGTCGCCGATGTACATGCCGGGACGCTTGCGCACCGCATCGAGGCCTTTCAGGACCTTGATGCTGGACGAATCGTAGTCTTCGCCGTTGCCGACGGCCTTCGATGCAACAGGAGTCATGTTCATTTTCGCTCGCTTGCAGTGCTGCTTAAAACGCCGGCGCCGACTCAGGGGTCGGCGCCGCGCGATGCTCGTGCTCTCCGGTGCGGCGCATCAGATACGCATCGGCATCACGACGTACTTGTAGTCGTCGCGCCCGGGCACGGTGACGAGGGCGCTCGAATTCGCGTCGCCGAACGCGAGCTCGACGCGCTCCATGGCCATGTTCTGCAGCACGTCGAGCAGGTAGGTGATGTTGAAGCCTATGTCGAGCGCGTCGCCCTTGTACGCAACCTCGAGCTCTTCCTCGGCCTCCTCCTGCTCGCTGTTGCTGCAGATGATCTTGAGCTGGTCGGGGCCCAGCACGAGGCGCACGCCGCGGAATTTCTCGTTGGAGAGGATCGCCGCGCGCTGCAGCGCTGCCAGCAGCTCGACGCGCGGCAGCTCGATCTTCTTCGCGTGCCCGGTCGGGATCACCCGGTTGTAGTCGGGAAACTTTCCGTCGACGACCTTGCTCACGAGCTCGACGTTGGCGAAGCCGAAGCGCACCTGGTTGCCGAGGATGTCGAGCGTCACCGGATCGTCGACGTCGCCCAAGAGCTTGCCGAGCTCCAGCACCGTCTTGCGCGGCAGGATCACCTCGCGCCGCGGATAGTCGCCGCCGATCGCGAGACTCGCCCATGACAGGCGGTGCCCGTCGGTCGCGACCGCCTGCAGCTGATTGCGGTCGATCACGAGCAGCATGCCGTTGAGGTAGTAGCGGATGTCCTGCTGCGCCATCGCGAATTCGACGGATTTCAGCAATGCCCGCAAATCGCGCTGCGGCAACGTCAGCGACTGCTTGTCGTCCTGGGCGATGCCGATGCGCGGGTAATCCGCTGCCGGCAGCGTCTGCAGATTGAATCGCGATCGTCCGGCCCGCACCGTCATCTTGCTGGCCGACGATTCGACGGTCAGCGTCGAGTCGTCCGGCAGCGCCCGCAGGAGGTCCTGCAGCTTGCGCGCCGCCACGGTGACCGCCTGCGGCTCCTTGCCCGGCATCTCGGCGTGCGCAGTGATCTGCATTTCGAGGTCGGTCGCGGTAACCAGCAGCCGGCCGTCGCGCTGTTCGAGCAGCACGTTCGCTAGAATCGGCAGCGTATGCCGCCTTTCGACGATGCCGGCGACCGCCTGCAAAGGTTTCAGCAGTGCATCCCGGGCGATATTCTTTAGTTGCATTGATTAAACCAAACAATAGCTAATAGGAGAGGAGCGAATTGCGGCGAAACCTGTTTTAACGCTTTAATATCAATAACTTGTTTGCCGCAATACCCTGTTGAAAACTGTGCTCGCGGGAGTGTATCGTTTGTGGGTTTTATTGGCCGGTTGGCTTTATGGCCAATAATCCACAAATTATAGACGGGTTCCGGACCATTTTCCAGCCGGATCTTTGCGTTGGGCCGAAGAAAATTGGCGTAGGGATCACGGGCTCCCCCTGCGCTCCGGCCGACGCTCAGTTGCGCAGCACCTGAAGCAGGAAATTCACATCGTGGTTGAGTTCGGGAACGTTCTCGCGCAACCGGCCGATCTGCCGGCAGGCGTGCAGCACGGTCGTATGATCGCGGCCGCCGAAGTTGCTGCCGATCTCCGGCAGCGAGAGTTGCGTGAGTTCCTTGGCGAGCGCCATCGCTACCTGCCGCGGGCGGGCGACGGCCCGCGTCCGCTTCTTCGAGTGCATGTCGGAGACGCGGATCTTGTAATAATCGGCGACGGTCTTCTGGATGTTTTCGATCGAGACCTGCCGGTTCTGCACGGCAAGGAGGTCGCGCAGCGCCTCCTTGGCCACCGGCAGCGTGATCTCCTGGCCATGGAAGCTCGAATAGGCGGCGACGCGCTTCAGCGCGCCTTCGAGTTCGCGCACGTTCGAGCGGATGTGTTTGGCGATGAAGAATGCGACCTGCTCGTCGAACTTGAGACCGACTGACGCGGCCTTCGACAGCAGGATCGCGACCCGCATCTCGAGCTCGGGTGGCTCGAGTGCGACGGTGAGCCCCCAACCGAAGCGCGAAATCAGGCGCTCCTCGATGCCGGAGATCTCCTTCGGATAGGTGTCGCAGGTGATGACCACCTGCTTGTGCGCTTCGATCAGCGTGTTGAACAGGTAGAAAAACTCCTCCTGCGTCCGGTTCTTGCCGTTGAAGAACTGGATGTCGTCGATGAGGAGCAGGTCGAGCGAGCGGTAATAGCGCTTGAAGTCGTCGAAGGCCTTGTGCTGGTACGCGCGCACCACGTCGGAGACGTAGGTCTCGGCGTGGATGTAGCGGATCTTGGCGGAGGGGTCGCGCCCCAGGATGTCGTTGCCGATCGCCTGGATCAGGTGCGTCTTGCCAAGACCGACGCCGCCGTAGACGAAGAGCGGGTTGTACGACGTGGGATGCTCGGCGACCTGCATGCCGGCGGCGCGGGCGAGCTGGTTCGCCTTGCCTGCGACGAAGCTTGCAAACGTGAAACTCGGGTTGAGGCTCGTCTGATCAAAACGGCGGACGCCGGCGCCGCCGGCTGCGGCGGGCGCGGCAATGTATTCGGGCGGTCGCGTAGCGGCAGGCGGCGGCGCCGTAACAGGCGGGGCGTTGGCAGGCGTGCCGCGCGAGGAGGCCTGCGGCACCGCGTCGACGATGGCGAGAACGATCGGCACCGCCCGGCCTTCGACGGCGGCGGCCAGTTCGGCGATCCGGTCGGAAAAGCGCTCCTTCACCCATTGCAGGACGAAACGATTGGGCGCGAGCAGCCGATAGCCGTCCGGGGACCCTTCGACCGCCAGCGGACGGATCCAGGTATTGAATTGCTGCGGCGTGAGCTCGTCGCGGAATGCGTCGAGACAGCGCTGCCAGAAAGGGGGAATCAACGTCATGCAAGCGACCAATTCTCGAGGGAGCGTTCCGGCCGGCTTTGTCGCCGCGGCCGGCCGTACGGAACCGGCGTTCGCCCGCGCCGCGACCGACACGTCGGCCCCGCTGCGCGCCACCGGAGCCCTGGCACGATCGACTCGCGACACCAGCAGCTGGAACGGTTGCAGCGGACACCTGCGTCGGTCGCCATTGTAAGCCGCCGGGCGGAAGTTATCCACAGGCGCGCGGGTGTGCGACGAATCGCGGCGCCCGTCCGCCGGCCCATGGCGGAGTCTCGCAACCCATTGACAAATCGCCCTCTAAAGTGTTTGAATATAAGGCTTTTTCACCGAAGGCCTTCGATCATGAAACGCACCTACCAACCCTCCGTCGTCAAGCGCAAGCGCACGCACGGCTTTCGCGCCCGGATGAAGACCGTCGGCGGCCGCAAGGTCCTCTCGGCGCGACGCGCCAAGGGCCGCGCGCGCCTCGCGCCCTGACACCAGCGGTCGGCGCCGCTCCGGGCGGCGCCCGCCGGTATCGGCTCACCGGCGCCGGAGCCTTCGAAACGGTATTCCGGCACGGGCGCCGCTGCGGCGGAGACTATCTCGAGGTCATCTCGATGCCGGCGCAGCGCGCCTGTGGTCGCGTCGGCTTCGTGATCGGCCGGCGCGCCTTGCCGCGCGCCGTCGACCGCAACCGGGTTCGCCGCATGCTGCGCGAGACGATGCGCGGCGCACGCCCGGCGATCGAACGCTTCGACGTCATTCTCCGGCTGAAGCGCAGCGCCCTGCGCGGTGAACTCGCCCGCGTGCGCGCCGAGGCGCTGCGCTGTCTCGCTGCGCTCGACGCAAACGAGGCGGCGCGGTGAGAGCGATCCTCCTGGCGGTTGTCGGCGCCTATCAATACCTGTTTCGCCCGCTGCTGGGCTCGAATTGCCGCTTCGCCCCCAGCTGCTCCGAATACGCGCACGAGGCGATCGCGAAACATGGCGCCGCGCGCGGCACGCTGCTCGCTTTGCGCCGCATCGGGCGCTGCCACCCGTATCATCCGGGTGGCTATGACCCGGTACCCTAGGAGCCCGACAGGCTCCTGACCCCCCCGCAGCAAAACGCTTTCCGAACCAGGCAACGCGGGCAACCGCCCGCTGGGTCGTCATGGACACGCAACGCCTCATCCTCTTCTTCGTCTTCTCGTTTTCAGCCTTCTTGCTGTGGCAGCGCTGGGATGCCGAGCACCGCCCGCCGCCGCCGGTGGCAGCCACGGCGCGCCCGGCAGCACCCGGCGCGACGCCGGCCGACTTGCCTGCGCCGCCGAGCGCCGCGACGCCCGGCGTCGTGCCGCCGGCGGTTCCGGGCGGCGCAATCGCCGGCCCCGCCGTGGCGAAGGCTGCCGAGATCGTCACCGTGTCCACCGATCTCTATCGCGCCGAGATCGACACCGCGGGCGGCAGCATCACGCAGATCGCGCTCAATGCGCATCACGACATCGCGGACGAGGCGAAGCCCTACCTCGCACTGCAGCGCACGCCGGAGCGCATCTTCGTTGCCCAGTCGGGGCTCCTCGGCGAAGGAATGCCGAACCACCGGACGAAGTTCGAGGCGCTGCCCGGCCCGCGCACGCTGGCGCCCGGCGCGGACCGGCTCGAGGTCAAGCTGCAGGCGACCGCGGCCAACGGCGACAAGGTGGTGGAGACGCTGACGTTCCATCGCGACAGCTACGTGATCGACGTCGGCTACGAAGTCACCAATGCCGGGACGGCGCCGATAGCGCCGTACGCGTATTTCCAGCTCGTGCGCGACACCAAGACCCAGGGAACGCAGAACTCGATGGCGCCGGCGGCGTTCACCGGCCCCGCCATCTACAACGAAGCGGACAAGTACAAGAAGCTCGAATTCGCCGAGCTCGACAAGCTGGCCGCCGACCCCGCGCGCAAGCTGCCGTACACCAAGGAGGCCGACAACGGCTGGGTCGGCATGGTCGAGCATTATTTCGTCGCCGCATGGCTGCCGCCCGACGCGAACAAGCTGCATCGCGAGTTCTATGCGCGCAAGCTCGACAACGGCCTCTACGCCGCCGGCGTCGTCGTGCCGGTGGGGACGATCGCGCCCGGCGGGTCCGCGAAGATCGACGTCCCGCTCTACGTCGGGCCGCAGGACCAGGACACGCTGGCCGCGCTCGCCAAGGGGCTCGACCTCACCGTCGACTACGGCATCTTCACCGTGATCGCCGCGCCGCTCTTCTGGCTGCTGAAATGGCTGCACGGGATCATCGGCAACTGGGGCTGGGCCATCATCGCGATGACCATCATCATCAAGAGCGCGTTCTACCCGCTCAACCACGCGAGCGCGCGGTCGATGGCGAAGATGAAGATCATCGCCCCGAAGCTGAAGGCGCTGCAGGCGCAGTACGCCGACGACAAGCAGCAGCTGCAGGTCAAGATGATGGAGATGTACAAGGTCGAGAAGATCAATCCGCTCGGCGGCTGCCTGCCGATCCTCGTGCAGATCCCGGTCTTCATCGCGCTCTACTGGGTGCTGCTGTCGGCGGTGGAGCTTCGCCACGCCCCGTGGATCGGCTGGATCCACGACCTGTCGGCGCCGGACCCGTGGTTCGTGCTGCCGGTTGTCTACGCGATCACGGCGTTCCTGCAGGTGAAGCTGTCGCCGACACCCATCTCCGACCCAGTGCAGGCCAAGGTGATGCAGATCATGCCGGTGGCGTTTTCGGTGATGTTCGTGTTCTTCCCGTCGGGCCTCGTGCTCTACTGGCTGGTCAACAACTGCATCCAGATCTTCCAGCAATGGCACATGAACTATCTGCTGGAAAAGGAAGCCGCTGCCGCGGCGGCGAAGCGGCGCTGACCACTGGCCGCCGCGCGGCAGCGCGATAATGGCGGCGCGATGAGCGACGCGCCCGACACCATTGCCGCAATCGCCACGCCGCCGGGACGCGGCGGCGTCGGCATCGTCCGCGTGTCCGGACCCGGCGTCGCCGCGATTGCCGCCGGCGTCGTCGGCCGCGCGCTCTCGCCGCGCGTCGCGACGGCGACGACCTTCCGCGGCGCTTCCGGAGAGCCGCTTGACGAAGGCCTCGCGATATTCTTCCCCGCGCCGCGCTCGTACACCGGCGAAGCGACATTGGAGCTGCAGGGACACGGCGGACCCACGGTGCTGCGGCTCGTGCTGACGCGCTGTCTCGAGCTGGGCGCCCGTCTCGCGCGGCCGGGCGAATTCACGCAGCGCGCGTTCCTCAACGGCAAGCTCGACCTCGTGCAGGCGGAGAGCGTCGCCGACCTCATCGACGCGGCGACCGCGACGGCGGCGCGCGCGGCGGTGCGCAGCCTCTCCGGAGAATTCTCGCGCGCAATCGACGCCGCGGTACTGGGATTGGTCGAGCTCCGCACGCTCGTCGAGGCGTCGCTCGATTTTCCCGACGAGGACATCGGCTTCGTTCACGCCGCCGACACGGCGGGCCGGCTTGCGGCGCTGCGCGGGCGCGTTGCCGGGATCATCGACCGCGCGGCGCAGGGCGCGCTGCTGCGCGAAGGGCTCGTCGCCGTGCTCGTCGGGCGGCCGAACGTCGGCAAGTCGAGCCTGCTGAACCAGCTCGCCGGCGAGGACGTCGCGATCGTCACGCCGATTCCGGGCACGACGCGCGACACCGTGCGCAGCGAGGTCGAGATTCACGGGATTGCGCTGGCCGTGGTCGACACCGCGGGCTTGCGTCCCACCGACGATCCGATCGAGACGCTCGGGATCGAGCGGACCTGGGCGGCGGTCGCGCGCGCCAACGTCGCGCTCGTCATGGTCGAAGCGAATGGCGCCGACGCGGGGACCGATGCCGCCGATGCGCAGATCCTGGCGCGGCTGCCGGCGTCACTGCCGCGCATCGTCGTGCACAACAAGATCGATCTCATCGCGCAGCCGCCGAAGCTGACGATCGCGGCGGACGCCGCCGCGACGCGGCACGTGTGGCTGTCGGCAAGGACGGGCGAGGGTGTCGAGCTCCTGCGGCACGAGATTCTGGCGCAGGCGGGCGCACACGAGGACATGGAGGACACGTTTCTCGCGCGGGAACGTCACCTGGCCGCATTGCGCGACGCGGCGGCGCATCTCGCTGTCGCGGCCGCGCACCTGGCGGCGCCCGCGCCGCCGCTCGAGCTTCTCGCGGAAGAGCTGCGCGAGGCGCAGACGGCGCTGTCGGCGATCACCGGCGAATTCGGCGCCGACGATCTGCTCGGGGTCATCTTCTCGCGCTTCTGCATCGGCAAATGAAGGGGTCGGGCGTCGTCGAGTGGGTCCCGGGGCTCGCGATCGGCGCTGCCGCGGGCTTCCTCTTCGCGTGGATCGGGACGCCGATTCCGTGGATGCTGGGGCCGCTCCTGGCGCTCGCGTTCCTGCGCATCTCGGGCGCGCCCGTTGCGGCGCCGCCGGGCGGGCGCCAGATCGGCCAGTGGATCATCGGTACCGCGCTCGCGCTCTATTTCACGCCGCCGGTCGTGCGCCAGGTGGCGGAGTCGTGGCCGATCTTCATCGCCGGCGCGGTGTTCGCGATCGCGCTGGGCTATGCCGCGGGTGTCGTGCTCGCGCGCCTCGCGCGGCTCGACCTCACCACCGGAATCTTCGCGAGCGTCCCCGGGGGCGCGGCCGAAATGACGATCCTCTCGGAACAATTCGGCGCGCGCACCGATCGCGTCGCGGCGGCGCAAAGCCTGCGCATCATGATTGTCGTCCTCGTCGTTCCCGCGGCCTTCGTGCTGCTCGGCCTGCATGGCGGCGATCTCCACGTGCCAGGCACCGCGGCGATCCGCGGCGATGGCCTCGCGCTGCTGATGGCGGCGACGCTGGCCGGGAGCGCGGTCGCGCAGTGGATGAAGCTGCCCAACGCCTTCGTGCTGGGCTCGCTCGCCGTCGCGATCCCGCTGACGGCCTTCGACGTCCACCTGTCGGCGATGCCGACCGCTGCGACGAACGCCGGCCAGTGTCTTCTGGGCTGCGCGCTGGGCGCGCGCTTCAACCGCGATTTCATGCGCGGAGCGCCGCGGTTCGTCGGGGCGGTGGTCGCGACCGTGCTGGGGGCGATCGTCGTGGCGGTCGCGTTCGGCTGGATGCTCGCCGTCTTTGCCGGCCTCAATCCCGCGACGATTTCGCTCGGCATGGCGCCGGGCGGCATCGCCGAGATGTGCATCACGGCGAAGGCGCTGCAGCTCGGCGTGCCGTTCGTCACCGCGCTTCACGTGACGCGGCTGGTCGCGCTCCTGCTGCTGACGGCGCCGCTGTTCGGGCGCGTCCGCGGCTGGTGGCGCCGCCGCGAGGGGGAGAAATGATGGCGTGGGATCCGGGCCAATACCTCAAGTTCGCCGACGAGCGCAGCCGCCCCGCGGCGGATCTCGCCGCGCGCGTCCAGCTCGCCGCGCCCCGGACGATCGTCGACCTGGGGTGCGGCGCCGGCAACGTGACGCGAATGCTCGCGCAGCGCTGGCCCGCGGCCGCGATCACCGGCGTGGACCTGTCGGCGGCGATGCTCGCGCAGGCGCGCGCGTCGACCGACCCGGGATTGCGCATCGAATGGCAGGAAGCCGACATCGCGCGGTGGTCGCCGTCGCGCGGCGAGCCCGGGCTCCTCTTCAGCAACGCGGCGCTGCATTGGCAGGACGACCACGGGACGCTGTTCCCGCGACTTCTCTCCGGGCTCCGGCCCGGCGCCGTTCTGGCGGTGCAGATGCCCGACAATTTCACCGCGCCGTCGCATCGTGCGCTCGCCGACACCGTTCTCTCGGCGCGGTGGCGCGCGCAGCTGGGCGCGTTGCTGCGACCGGCGCCGGTCGCCTCGGGCGAGGTCTATTTCCGCTGGCTGGCGCCATACTCGGCAAACATCGATCTCTGGACGACCGAATACCTGCACGTCCTCGCGCCGAAGCCCGGAGGCGATCATCCGGTCGTCGCGTGGATGCGCGGCACGGCGTTGACCCCCTATCTGTCGGAACTCGATGCGGCCGCGCAGCGCGAGTTTGTCGCCGAGCTCGAATCGAGGGTGGCGGCGGCGTACCCCGCGCAGGCGGACGGGCGCGTCCTGTTCGGGTTCCGCCGCCGCTTCATCGTCGCCGTGCGCGCCGATCGGTAAGGCCACCGGGCCGGCCGGCGCGAGGTTCCGGCTTTCGGCGCAATGCCGGCGCGTGCTAACCTTTCAGGTTACTGCGCCGGCATTTGCGTTCGTGTCGGGCGCGGGATTCCCGTCACATCACGCAGGTCCCGCATGAATCCCTCCCAATCGCTCTCCGCGCTGGCGGCCTCGGTCGCCGCCCCCGACCATGTGCATCATCAGAAGGCGCTCGCGTGGGTGCGCGACGTGGCGGCGCTCACCAAGCCGGACCGCATCGTCTGGTGCGATGGCAGCGAGGATGAGTACGACCGGCTCTGCGCGGAAATGGTCGCCTCGGGCACGCTGATCAGGCTCAACCCGGCACATCGCCCGAACAGCTATCTCGCGCGCTCCGACCCGGCGGACGTCGCGCGGGTCGAGGACCGCACGTTCATCTGCTGCGAGAGGGAAGAGGACGCGGGGCCGACGAACAACTGGGTCGCCCCGGCCGAGATGCGCCGGACGATCGACAGCCTGTTCGACGGGTGCATGCGCGGCCGCACGATGTATGTGGTGCCCTTCTCGATGGGCCCGATCGGGAGCCACATCTCGCACGTCGGCATCGAGATCTCGGACAGCCCGTACGTCGTCGTCAACATGCGGATCATGACGCGCATGGGCCGCGCGGTGTTCGCGGTCCTCGGCACCGACGGGGCGTTCGTCCCCTGCGTCCATTCGGTCGGCATGCCGCTCGCCCCGGGCCAGGCCGACGTCGCGTGGCCCAGCAACGGCGAGCACAAGTACATCGTGCATTTTCCCGAGAGCCGCGAGATCTGGAGCTTCGGCTCGGGCTATGGCGGCAACGCGCTCCTCGGGAAGAAGTGCTTCGCGCTGCGCATCGCCTCGGTGATGGGCCGCGACCAGGGCTGGCTCGCCGAGCACATGCTGATCCTCGGTGTGACCTCGCCGACGGGTGAAAAGAGCTACGTCAGCGCGGCGTTTCCGAGCGCCTGCGGCAAGACCAACTTCGCTATGCTGATTCCGCCGCAGGGATTCGACGGCTGGCGCGTGACGACCATCGGCGACGATATTGCCTGGATCAAGCCGCACGCGGACGGCAAGTTCTACGCGATCAATCCGGAAGCCGGCTATTTCGGCGTCGCGCCGGGGACCTCGCAGGAATCGAATCCCAATGCGATGCAGATGCTGCGCGAGAACGTGATCTTCACCAACGTCGCGCTGACCGACGACGGTGACGTGTGGTGGGAGGGCATGAGCAGGACGCCGCCCGCGCATCTCGTCGACTGGCAGGGCAACGACTGGACGCCCGACTGCGGGCGCAAGGCGGCGCATCCCAACTCGCGCTTCACGGTGGCCGCGATCCAGTGCCCGTCGCTCGACCCGCACTGGAACAGCCCCGACGGGGTGCCGATCACGGCCTTCATCTTCGGCGGCCGGCGCAGCGACACGCTGCCGCTGGTGGTCGAGGCCTCGTCGTGGGCCGAAGGCGTGTACAAGGCCGCGACGATGGGATCGGAGACGACGGCGGCCGCCGCCGGCAAGGTGGGAGAGGTGCGGCGCGACCCCTTCGCGATGCTCCCGTTCTGCGGTTATCACGTCGGGGACTATTTCGCGCATTGGCTCGCGATGGGCAACTCGGTGCCGGCGCCGCCCAGGATCTTCAACGTGAACTGGTTTCGCACCGACGACGACGGCAAGTTCGCCTGGCCGGGGTTCGGCCAGAACATGCGCGTGCTGCAATGGATCGTCGAGCGCTGCCACGGCCGCGCGCATGCAGTCGAGACCGCGCTGGGTTACGAGCCCGCGTATGCCGATCTCAACTGGACCGGGCTCGACTTCCCTCCGGAAAAATTCGCCCAGGTGATGAAGGTCGACGGCGCGATGTGGCAACGCGAGCTCGCGGCCCACGACGCACTGTTCGCGAGACTGGGCCACAAGCGGCCGGCCGCACTCGCCGCCGAACGCGCCCGACTGGGCGAGCGAATCGCGGGGTAAGCGCTCACGCCGGCGTTTGGCCGGGAGGCGCGCGGGGTGCGCCGCTGATGGGGCAAATCTTTCCAACCCCATATTTTTAAAGGGAAATTACCAAGCTCCCCGCAGCGAGGCGGCCACCTCGGCACGACTCGGGGCGCCGGCTCGGCCGCCCGGCCGCGTGCATTTCAGTGCGGCTGCCGCGTTGGCGAAGCGCGCCGCGGTGACAAGGTCCGCGCCCTCTCCCAGGCCGAGCGCGAAAGCGCCGTGCCACACGTCGCCGGCCGCGAGGGTGTCGACGGCGACGATGCCGGGTGCGGCGACGCGGCGCTCGGTGTTGCCCTCGCGCCAAAGGAATCCGTCGACGCCCAGCGTAACGCCCACGACAGCCGGAACCTGCGCGGCGATCCGCGCAAGCCCCGCGCCGGGAGCGTCGGTGCCGGCGGCGAGCGCCAATCCGGGCGTCGAGAACACCGCATGGGTGGCGCGACCGGCCAGGTCGAGCAGATCCTCGACCGGCCCGACATCGCCGTCGAGGAGCGCGACCGACCCGGCGGCGCGGGCGGCGTCGAGCGCGGCGCGCGCGCCCGCGGGCCAGCGGACATCGGCCAGGACTGCGGCGAATCCGGATACGCGGGAAAGCGGCAGCCACCGGGGATCGGGGTCGAGCCCCGGATCGTTATACGCACAGACCAAGCGCTCGCCATCCGGGGCGACCAGGATCGCCGCCGACGGCGACACGCAGCCCGGCACCCGCCGAACCGTTCCGACGTCGACGCCTTCGGCGGCGAGCTCGGCCAGAATTCTCTCTCCCAGTGCGTCCGCGCCGACCCGCCCCCAGTAGTGCGCGGCGCCGCCCAGGCGGGCCACGGCCACGCTGGCATTGGCGGCCATGCCACCGCCGCACTCTGCGAATCCCGTCGCCAGGATCTTTGTCGGGGTCGCGGGGATCGCCGGGACGCGGTAGATGGCGTCCATCGCCGACATGCCGACGCAGAGTATCGGGGTCATCGTCCGGCGGTCGTGCGATGCGGCGGGCAGGTCACCCGACGGATTGTAGGCGGGGAGGCGGCGCGGCCCAAATCGTTCCACGTGAAACATCGGGGCCGCGCGCCGGAAGGGTCTGTCTGCCCGACTGGAAACGGAGGTTCCACGTGGAACAAGGCCCGATTGCAACACCCGCAGGGGGCGCGGCCCATCGTGCAGGGGACTGTGGGCGGCGGCTCGGCAAGCGCGGATCCGGCGCTCTCGCGTCGCCCGAGCGCGGAGGGCGTCGCTTCCGCGGCGGCGCACTCTCGCGTATCATTCAGGTCCGGTCTTTCGGGTGCCACGGCGCCGACAATTCAGACGAAAGCCGAATAAAATCATGATCTTCCCAACTCGTTTCGACGTCATCGTCGTCGGCGGCGGCCACGCCGGGACCGAGGCCGCGCTCGCCTCGGCGCGGATGGGCAGGCGCACGCTGCTCCTGACGCACAACATCGAAACGCTGGGCCAGATGTCGTGCAATCCGTCGATCGGCGGAATCGGCAAGGGGCATCTCGTCAGGGAAGTCGACGCGCTGGGCGGCGCGATGGCGCTCGCCACCGACGAGGCCGGCATCCAGTTCCGCACGCTCAATTCCAGCAAGGGGCCGGCGGTGCGGGCGACCCGGGCGCAGGCCGACCGCGTGCTCTATCGGCAGGCCATCCGGTCGCGCGTCGAGAACCAGGCCAATCTCACGCTGTTCCAGCAGCCGGTGGACGACCTCACGCTCGATGCCGCCGGCGGCGCGCCGCGCGTCACCGGCGTCGTCACGCAGATCGGATTGCGCTTCGAAGCCGAGGCGGTCGTGCTGACCACCGGAACATTCCTGTCGGGCCTCATCCACGTCGGGCTCGACCATTACGAAGCGGGCCGCGCAGGCGATCCTTCGGCGAAGACACTGGGCGCGCGGCTGCGCGAAATGAATCTTCCCGCCGGGCGCCTGAAGACCGGGACGCCGCCACGGCTCGACGGCCGCACCATCGATTTCAACGGGCTCGAGCTGCAGCCCGGCGACGAGCCCGAGCCGGTGATGAGCTTCATGGGATCGCGCGCGATGCACCCGCGGCAGATGCCGTGCTGGATCACGCATACCAATGCGCGCACACACGAAATCATTCGCGGCGGACTCGATCGCTCGCCGCTTTTCACCGGCGTGATCAAGGGCGTCGGCCCGCGCTACTGCCCGTCGATCGAGGACAAGGTCGTGCGTTTCGCGGACCGCGACACCCACCAGATCTTTCTCGAGCCGGAAGGCCTCGCGACGCACGAGATCTATCCCAACGGCATCTCGACGTCGCTGCCGTTCGACGTTCAGCTGGCGCTGGTGCGCACGATCAAAGGATGCGAGCGCGCGCACATCCTGCGTCCCGGATACTCGATCGAGTACGATTACTTCGACCCGCGCGGACTGCACGCGACGCTCGAGACCAAGGCGGTGCGCGGCCTCTTCTTCGCCGGGCAGATCAACGGCACGACCGGCTACGAGGAAGCGGCGGCGCAGGGCATTCTCGCCGGCATCAACGCCGGGCGCTTCGCCGCGAACGAGGCGGGCTGGTGCCCGCGGCGCGACGAAGCCTACCTGGGCGTCCTCGTCGACGATCTCATCACCCGCGGCGTCAGCGAGCCGTACCGGATGTTCACGTCCCGTGCCGAATACCGGTTGCAGCTGCGCGAGGACAACGCCGATCTGCGGCTGACCGAGGCCGGCCGCAGGCTCGGCGTCGTCGACGACGCGCGCTGGGAAGCCCATGCGCGCAAGCGCGACGCCGTCGCGCGCGAGATCGAGCGGCTGAACTCGACGTACGTGAATCCGAACGTCGTCGCGACGCACGATGCGGAACGCGTCATCGGTGCGCCGATCGAACGCGAATACTCGCTCGCCGAGCTGCTTCGCCGCCCGGGCGTCACCTACGCATCGCTGGCGACGCTGGCGGCCGCGGGCGCGGCGGTCGACGATCCGATCGTCGCCGCGCAGGCCGAGACCTCGATCAAGTATTCCGGATACATCGATCGCCAGCGCGACGAGATCGTGCGCCATCGTGCGCAGGAGGCGTCGCCGCTGCCGCCGGACCTCGACTACCGCAGCGTGCGCGGACTGTCGACCGAGGTGCAGCAGAAGCTCAACTTGCACAAGCCGGACACGATCGGCCGGGCGGCGCGCATCTCGGGCGTGACGCCCGCCGCGATCGGGTTGCTGCTCGTGCACCTGAAGCGCGCGCATGGCGCCGCGCCGCGGCCGGCATCCGCGAAGCGGCGCAGGGCGTGATCGCCGCGATGGATCTCGACCAGGGCCTGCGCCTGCAGGCGGCGGCGGGCGGCGCGCCGCAGGACCGCATCGCGCGGAACAAGCTCGGCGCGTTCCTGCGCCTGCTCGCCAAATGGAACCGTGCGTACAACCTCACCGCGATCCGCGAGCCCGAGAAGATGGTCACGCATCACGTGCTCGACGCGCTGTCCGTGTTGCCGCACTTGCCGGCGCGTGCGGGCCTTCGCGTGCTCGATGTCGGCAGCGGACCCGGAGTCCCCGGCATTCCGCTCGCGCTCGCGCGCCCCGATTGGCAGTTCGTGCTGATCGACAGCAGCCAGAAGAAGACCGCATTCCTGCAGCAGGCGGTCATCGAGCTCGGCCTTGCCAATGTCGAGGTCGTCGCCGAGCGCAGCGAGGATTACGCGCCGCCCGCGCCGTTCGACGTCGTCATTTCGCGCGCGTTCGCCGACCTCGCCGACTTCGCCGCCGCGGCGGCGCAGCATCTCGCGCCCGACGGCAGGCTCTACGCGATGAAGGGCGAGCTGCCCGCCGACGAGATCGCGCGGCTTCCCGCCGGATACCGCGTCGTCGCGACGCCGGCGCTCGCGGTGCCGGGGCTCGACGCGGCGCGCCACCTCGTCATCATCGCCCGGGCCTGACGGAGAACGGATGACACGCATCATCGCAGTCGCCAATCAGAAGGGCGGCGTCGGCAAGACCACCACCGCGGTCAACCTCGCGGCGAGCCTCGTCGCGATGAAGCGGCGCGTGCTGCTGGTCGACCTCGACCCGCAGGGCAACGCAACGACCGGCGCGGGCCTCGACAAGCGCGCGTTTTCGGCGACGGTGTACCAGGTTCTGCTGGGCGAGCGCAGGATCGCCGACGTGCGCGTTGCCTCGCCGTCGGGGGGGTTCGACCTCGTACCGGCGAACCGCGAGCTCGCGGGCGCCGAAGTGGAGCTCGTCGAACTGCCCGAGCGCGAGATGCGCCTCAAGGACGCGCTCGCCGAGGCGCTGCAATCGATGCGCGCGGCGATCTCCGAGGTCGCGCCCGAATACGATTTCATCCTGCTCGATTGCCCGCCGTCGCTGTCGCTGCTGACGCTGAATGGCCTCTGCGCGGCCGACTCGGTACTGATCCCGATGCAATGCGAGTACTACGCGCTCGAAGGCCTCTCCGACCTCGTGCAGACGGTGAAGAAGGTGCGCGCGCACCTCAATCCCAGGCTTGAGATCGAGGGCCTCCTGCGCACGATGTACGACCCGCGCAACACGCTTGCGCAGAACGTCGCCGCCGAGCTCGAGCGGCACTTCGGCGACAAGCTCTTTCGCACGATCGTGCCGCGCAACGTGCGCCTCGCCGAAGCGCCGTCGCACGGGATTCCGGCGCTGCATCTCGACAGGAATTCAAAGGGCGCGCAGGCCTACCTAGCGCTCGCGGGCGAGCTGCTGCGGCGGATGGAGGCGTCCGCGGCGGCGCCCGACGTCGCGGCGGCGTGAGCGCAGCCGCTGGAGAGACGACAATGATCCGACCGAAGGGACTCGGCCGCGGCCTCGACGCCTTGCTGGGCGGCACCGACGACGCGGCCTCGACCGAATCGCTGCAGACGCTCGCGATCGACCGCATCCGCCCCGGCAAGTATCAGCCGCGCACGCGGATGGACGATGCGTCGCTCGCCGACCTCGCGAATTCGATCCGCGAGCAGGGGATCATGCAGCCGATCCTGGTGCGCCCGGTCGAAGGCGGCGGCTTCGAGATCATCGCGGGCGAGCGGCGCTGGCGCGCGGCGCAGCGCGCAGGCCTCGCCGCCGTTCCCGCGCTCGTCAAGTCGGTCCCCGACCAGGCGGCACTGGCGCTGGCGCTGATCGAGAACATCCAGCGCGAAGACCTGAACCCGCTCGAGGAAGCGCAGGGACTGCAGCGGCTGATCGACGAATTCGGACTGACGCACGACGCCGCGGCAAAGGCCGTCGGCCGCTCGCGGAGCGCGGTGACGAATCTGTTGCGGCTGCGCGAGCTCGCGAAACCGGTGCAGGAATATCTGCTGGCGGGACAGATCGACATGGGACACGCGCGGACGCTGCTGAGCCTGAGTGCCGGGCAGCAGGTCGCGGCCGCGGCGCGTGTCGTCGCGCAGGGGCTCTCAGTGCGCGAAACCGAACGCCTTGCGCATCGGATGTCGCATCCGGGGAAGCACAGGGCGAAGAGCGGCACGCGCGCCGTCGATCCCGATCTCATGCGGCTGACCACCGAGCTTGCCGATGCTCTCGGGGCGAAGGTCGCGATCGAACCGGGCAAGGCGGGCGCCGGTCGCGTCGTCATTTCGTATTCGAGCCTCGAGCAGCTCGACGGCATCCTCGCGCGGTTGCGGCGAACCTGAAAGTAAAACGGCGGCCGCGGCCGCCGTTGCTTCGTGCAGCGCGACCTGTCAGCCGAGCTGCTTCAGCATCGTGTCGGCGTCCGACACTTCGAACTTGCCCGGCGCCTCGATGTTGAGCGTCTTCACGACGCCGTTGTCGACCAGCATCGAATAGCGCTGGCAGCGCGTGCCCATTCCGCGCGCGTTGAGATCGAGCTCGAGCCCCAGCGCCCTGGTGTAGGCCGCGCTGCCGTCGCCCATCATGCGCACCTTGCCTCCGGACTTCTGGTCGCGCGCCCACGCGCCCATCACGAACGCGTCGTTGACCGACATGCAGATGACGTCGTCCACGCCTTTCGCCTTCAGCTTGTCGATGCTGGCGACATAGCCCGGCACGTGCTTCGCCGAGCAGGTCGGCGTGAACGCGCCGGGCAAGCCGAAGATCACGACCTTCTTGCCGCGGGTCAGATCGTCGATCTTGAATTCGTTGGGGCCGATCGTGCAGCCATTGCCTTCGACTTCGATGAACTCGGACAGCGTTCCGGCCGGCAGCTTGTCGCCTACCTTGATGGTCATGCGCGCTCCTTGCGTGAGGGTGTCGTATGGAACTTGGGAGAATCGCAGCCTTCGCGGGCGATTTCAACCCTCCCCCTTGCCGGGTCAGGGCGCGCGGGGTAGCGTTACCGGCTCGACAGCACAGGAGCACCACCATGGCGACGGGAGCGAGGAAGAGTGCGGGCGTTGTCCGCCGGCCGCAGGTCACGACGCTGCTGATCGGAACGCGCAAGGGCCTCTGGACGCTGACGAGCGACGCTGCGCGGCGCGCGTGGAAACTCGCCGGGCCACAGTTTCTCGGCAACATCGTTCATCACGCGGTAAAGGATCCCCGCGATGGCGAGACGGTGCTCGTCGCGGCGCGCACCGGCCATCTCGGCCCGACCGTGTTCCGCTCCGCCGACCGCGGCAAGACCTGGAAGGAGGCCACGCGCCCCCCGGCGTTCAAGCCCGGCGGTGCGCGCAGCGTCGATCACACCTTCTGGCTGACGCCGGGCCACGCATCGCAGCCGGGGACGTGGTACGCCGGAACCTCGCCGCAGGGACTCTTCCGGTCGACCGACGGCGGCGCGACCTGGTCCGGCGTCGACGGCTTCAACGAGCACCCGCGCCGCAAGGACTGGTGCGGCGGCGACAAGGACGGCACGCCGGACGGCCCGAAGCTGCATTCGATCCTCGTCGATCCGCGCGACGCAAAGCATATGTACATCGGGATGTCCGGCGGCGGCATCTTCGAGTCGACGAATGCCGGTGCCGACTGGAATCCGCTGAATGCCGGCGTGCGCGCCGACTTCATGCCGGATCCCGATCCGGAATTCGGCCACGACCCGCACTGCGTGCGGATGCATCCGCAGGCACCCGACCGGCTCTACCACCAGAACCATTGCGGCATCTATCGTCTGGACCGCCCGGATACGCGCTGGACCGAGATCGGCGCGACGATGCCGAAGTCGGTCGGCTCGATCGGCTTTCCGATGGTGCTCCATCCGCGCGACCCCGACACGCTCTGGGTGTTCCCGATGGACGGGACGAGCGTCTGGCCGCGCGTTTCGCCGGGGGGCAAGCCGGCCGCCTATCGCTCGGTCAACGGCGGGCGGACCTGGCAGCGGCAGGCGACGGGACTCCCGGCGGCGCAGGCATGGTGGACGGTGAAGCGGCAGGCGATGACGGCGGATCGTGCCGCGACGGTGGGCGTCTACTTCGGCACCACCAGCGGCGAGATCTGGGGGAGCCGCGACGAGGGCCGGACCTGGAAGTGCCTGGCGCGCCATCTGCCGCACGTGTACAGCGTCGAGGCAAGCTAGAACTCCGGCGCCCCGACGCGGCCGTGCGTCATTCAGTCGTTGCATGAACGTCCGCATCCCGGGCCTGCTGCGGTCCTACACGAACGGCGCGGAGTGCGTCGACGTTCACGTGGCGCCCGCCGCGCCGACGCTCGCCGATGCGCTCGAAGCGCTGAACGAGCGCTATCCCGGAATGCGCTTTCGGATCGTCGACGAGCAGGGAGCGATCCGGGCGCACATCAAGATCTTTGTCGACGGCGGGCTCGCGCGCGACCTGGCCACCCCGGTGCGCACCGACGGCGAACTGATGATCGTCGGCGCGCTGTCCGGCGGGTAGCGCAAGATTAAATCCGACTGAATCAACGGGGTTTTCGCCCCGTTTGCGCCGCAACATTTCATTGCGGAGCAGTGCGGCAAGCCGTTATAATTTCTCGTTTGCTTTTGCCCGAAGCGCTCGGCGGAAAACCCTCGGGAAGAACCTCGCGCGCCCACGTGCTCCCCCCGCTCAAGAGCCGGCCCATCCGCACCGTTTTGAGGTGGCAGGTCATCGTCACGGCGGTTGCCGCGGCGGTGGCGGGCGCGGTGGCGGGGGTCCCGGGGGCGGTGTCGGCGCTCCTGGGCGGAAGCGTGAATCTCGCCGCGGGGGTCGTGTACGCGTTCCTGCTGGGCCTGGGCCTCGGGAGCACGCCGGTGCCCGGGGCGGGGACGACGCTGATCGCGCTGTTCCGGGCGGAGGCGGGCAAGGTGGTGGCGATCGTGGTCGGACTGTGGCTCGCGCTGACGTCGTATCAGGATGTCGTTCCGGCCGCGGTGATCGCGACGTTCGTGATGACCGTGATCGTGTTCAGCATGGCGTTTTTCGTGAGCGACCAGTAACCTGGGAAGCAAGGCGATGGCTGAAGGCACCGAACTCAATCCCACCGCGTACATCGAGCACCACCTGACGTTCCTCGCCAGCCCGGTCAGGGAGGGCGGCGGATTCTGGACCCTGCACTGGGACACGCTGCTGATGACGCTGCTTCTCGGCGTCGTGTCGTTCGGCTTCCTCTGGCTCGTGACCCGCAAGGCCACTTCCGGCGTGCCGTCGAAGACGCAGGCGTTCGTCGAGCTCGCCGTGGGCTTCGTCAATGACCAGGTCAAGGGGATCTACCAGGGCGAGAGCAAGATCGTCGCGCCGATCGCGCTGACGACGTTCGTGCTGGTCCTGATGATGAACGCGATGGACTTCCTGCCCATCGACATCATGTCGTGGCTCTACGCGCACGTGCTGCACCAGCACACCTGGCGCGGCGTGCCGACCGCCGACGCGAACACGACGTTCGCGCTCGCGCTCTCGGTGTTCGCGATGATGATCTACTTCAGCATCAAGATCAAAGGCCTGGGCGGATGGCTGCACGAGCTCGTCTCGGCGCCGTTCGGGCTGAGGCCGCTCTGGCTCTCGCCGCTGCTCGTCGTCTTCAACCTCCTGTTCCAGGTCGTCGAGTACGTGTCGAAGCCGCTGTCGCACTCGCTGCGGCTCTACGGCAACATGTACGCCGGCGAGATCATCTTCATCCTGCTCGGCATGTGGGCCGCGACCGGCGTCGCGGGAATCGTCCTCGGCTCGATCCTGAGCCTCGGCTGGTCGATCTTCCACATTCTGATCGTCGTGCTGCAGGCCTACATCTTCATGATGCTGACCATTGTCTACATCTCGATGGCGCACGAGCATCACTGATTTCCCGCTTCGCACTACCGTTCACCCCTGCTCAAGAAAGGATCGAAATGGACCCGAAACTGCAAATGATCGCGATGATCCAGGCCTACTCCGGCGTCGGCATCGGCCTCATCATCGGCCTGGGTGCGCTCGGCGCCTGCGTCGGCGTCGGCATCATGTGCTCGCGCTTCCTCGAGGGCGCCGCGCGCCAGCCCGAGCTCATGCCGCAGCTGCAGGCCAAGGTGTTCCTGCTGCTCGGCCTGATCGACGCCTCGTTCATCATCGGCGTCGGCCTTGCGCTGTGGTTCGCGGTCGCGAATCCGCTGCTCGGCCAGCTCAAGTAGGGCGCGTGCCGGACATCATCTAGCCGAGGGAAAGCCATGAACATCAACTTCACCCTGTTCATGCAGGCCGTCGCGTTCTTCGCGTTCATCCTGTTCACGGCGAAGTTCGTGTGGCCGCCGCTGATGCGCGCGATCGAGACGCGGCAGAAGGACATCGCGGACGGCATCGCCGCCGGCGAATCCGGGCGGCAGAATCTTTCCAGCGCGGAAAAGCGCATCGCCGACATGCTGGCCGAGGCGAAGACGCGCAGCTCCGAGATCATCGCGCAGGGCGAGAAGCTCAAGAGCGAAACGATCGACGCCGCCAAGGCCGACGCCAAGGCCGAGGCCGACCGCATTCTCGCCGCCGCCAAGGCCGAGATCGGGCAGGAGATCTCCCGCGCGAAGGAAGCGCTGCGCGGGCAGGTCGCCGATCTCGCCGTTGCCGGCGCCGCGAAGATCCTGAAGCGCGAGGTCGACCCCAAGGCGCACGCCGACCTGCTGGCGTCGATCCGGCAGCAGCTCTGACGGAACCGCGATGGCCGAACTGACGACGATTGCAAGGCCCTACGCCGAGGCGGCGTTCCGGCTTGCGCGCGAAGGCAACGCGCTGCCGGCGTGGTCGCAGATGCTGCGCCTCCTCGCGACGGTCGTCGCCGATCCCAAGGTCGCCGGCGCGCTCGACAACCCGCGGCTCACCGCGGGCAACAAGTCGTCGCTGCTGCTGTCGATCTGCGGCGACCGGCTGGACGCGCAGGGCCGGAGTTTCGTCCGCGTGCTGGTCGACGCGGACCGCGTCGCGGTCGTGCCGCAGATCGCGCTGCTCTTCGACGCGCTGAAGGACGACACCGACGGATTGGCGCGCGCGCGCATCGACAGCGCCTTTCCGCTGTCCGACGCCCAGCTCTCCGAGCTCACGTCGGCGCTGGAGCGGCACTTCGGCAAGAAGATCGAGACGTCGGTCAACGTCGATCCGGCGCTGATCGGCGGCGCCAGGATCACCGTCGGCGACACCGTGGTGGACGGGACGATCGAAGCGCAGCTTTCCACGATGGCCACCCATTTGCGAGCCTAATCGAAACTACCGTGACGCCGGCGGAACCAGTCGCCGGCGCGCCGCGAGGACATCATGCAGTTGAACCCTTCTGAAATCAGCGAGCTCATCAAGACCAAGATCCAGAACCTGGACACTGGCGCCGAGGTGCGCACCCAGGGGACCGTGGTCTCGGTGACCGACGGCATCTGCCGCGTGCACGGGCTCTCGAACGCGATGGCCGGCGAGATGCTGGAATTTCCGAAGAACACCTTCGGTCTCGCGCTGAACCTCGAGCGCGACTCGGTCGGCGCCGTGATTCTCGGCAGCTACGAGCACATCACCGAGGGCGACACCGTCAAGTGCACGGGCCGGATTCTCTCGGTGCCGGTCGGCCCCGAGCTGATCGGGCGCGTCGTCGATTCGCTCGGCATTCCGATCGACGGCAAGGGGCCGATCAACGCCAAGGAGACGGACGTCATCGAGAAGGTCGCGCCCGGCGTCGTCTGGCGCAAATCGGTGTCGCAGCCGGTGCAGACCGGATTGAAGGCGATCGACTCGATGGTGCCGATCGGACGCGGCCAGCGCGAGCTCATCATCGGCGACCGCCAGACCGGCAAGACCGCGGTGGCGATCGACACGATCATCAACCAGAAGGGCAAGGACCTCATCTGCGTTTACGTCGCGATCGGGCAGAAGGCGTCGTCGATCAAGAACGTGATCCGCAAGCTCGAGGAGCACGGCGCGATGGCGTACACGATCGTCGTCGTCGCGACCGCGTCGGATTCGGCGGCGATGCAGTACATCGCGCCGTATTCGGGCTGCACGATGGGCGAATACTTTCGCGACCGCGGGCAGGACGCGCTGATCATCTACGACGACCTGACCAAGCAGGCGTGGGCGTACCGGCAGATTTCGCTGCTGCTGCGCCGTCCGCCGGGCCGCGAAGCGTATCCCGGCGACGTGTTCTACCTGCACTCGCGGCTGCTCGAGCGCGCGGCGCGCGTCAGCGAGGAGTACGTCGACAAGTTCACCAAGGGCGCGGTCAAGGGCAAGACCGGCTCGCTCACCGCACTCCCCATCATCGAG
>Ga0209048_10001606_pt1 | contig 22979 bp, 20 predicted proteins | sample FrelakmetCRP12CR_FD_187146 | JGI IMG/M metagenome (GOLD analysis project Ga0209048, IMG submission 187146) | Freshwater lake sediment microbial communities from the University of Notre Dame, USA, for methane emissions studies - CRP12 CR (SPAdes)... | ecosystem: Environmental > Aquatic >... | reverse complement strand
TTGATCAACTTATTTTCACGTGACGCCTTAGCTTCCACTGCCATCGACTTATCATCTCGTGACAGCCAGGTTGAGCTAGCTCAAATGCCCACCTCATAAGAAACCTCAGCAGCCTCACTTGCTGAGCCTGTGTCTTGGTGCCGGTCTGAAATTGAACCCCCCGCCGACGGTTCGGCGAGCCAATCGTTCAATCCAAAGCGCTTGAACAGGCGTGGATGCTTCACTCGTTCGGGCGGCTCACGGGAACGTCGGCACACCACCCCGAAATGGCTCAACTCGACGTCGGCGCCAACACACGGGACGCCGCCTGAGTGACGGCTTGGGTCAGAAGAGGGTGGTCAGCAAGCAGATCAGCGATCCCAAAACCGGTCGCCCGAGTCGAGCCGCACGACACCGGACTGCCGCCGCCGGCGGCAGCCGGCCAATTCCGGCCATTCCGGACTGTCTCTCAGTATCTCAGTTGGCCCAAAGGGAGACCTCTGGATCGCGCTCGGAGATTGCAGTTGCTTGGGGAAAGGCGCAACTTTGGTTGCCGCGCGTACTGAATTCGTGCAAATTCGCATTCGGGCTGGAGACAACTGGGGAGGTGAACTTGAGACTTCAAACAAGCGCGGCGAGGCTCAAAAAGAGGACATTGATCAAACTGGTCTGCTGCGGGCTGCTTGCCGTGATGCCGCTGCAGCCCGCACTTGCCCAGCCAGCAGGCGGGGGCGAAGGTGGAGGTGTGCGTATGCAGGGGGCGACATCAACTATGCGCCGCAGCCTGCTGTTTACAGTGTCATCTCGATCGATTCTTATGCCCGCACGGTTCGGATGCGCGCAGCGGATGGACGGACGGGTGATGTCTACGTGGCTGAGGACATCTACGACCTGTCCAAGCTGAAGGCGGACGACAAGATCCGGGTGGACTTCGTTGTGCCCGACGCGAAGAACAGCAAGTTGAGTGCGGCGTCCGTGTGGCCGGTGAAATGACACATTTGTCTCAAGTCTCGAACTGCACCACGGCGCTGACGGACCGTCCTCGGCCATGAGCCGTCGGTCGGTGTCGCTCTCAAGTTTCCGGTAAGCGGCCGTTCCGGATCGGCCTAATCCATTACGGGTCAGCCGGTCGTCATTTCGGGCGCTTTGTCCACCCGGCGCCGGCCGCCCGCGGCCGGTCTGACTTCGTTGATCGCCCACTGGTGCGCGGGCGCTTGGAAAAGCGTTTGCGCCTGGACGCGCGCCAGTCTGCCGGTCCCGAGCCCGTCCAGCGTAGGAAGGCGCGGGTGAATGCACTCGGGTTCGCGTAGCCGATGCGCTCGGCGATGTCGCTGGCCAGCATGTGGGTGGTCTCAAGAAGCTGAGAGGCGATGAGGTAACGCGCGTCCTCGCGCAGTTGCATGAAACTCGTGCCCTCGGCCGCAAGGCGACGGATCAGCGTTCGGGGGCCGAGGCCCACGCGCCTTGCCACATCGTCCAGCGACGCGCTGCGCGCCGCGACCAGCGGGGGCAGCATCCGACGCAACTGGCCCACCAGGTCTTCCCCGAAAAACCGCTCGAGCTCGCTCACTCGCTGCGCCATCATCCTGTTCAACAGCGGGTCGGCGCCGGGAGGCACCGCGTCCAACCAGTGTTGGCCGAAGACCAGGGCCGTTTCGTCCTGCTCGAAGCGCAGCGCCGCACGGAAGAACTTCCTGAACGGCGCCCGATCCGGCGGGGGCCCGTGGGCGAAGTGCACCTCGTTCGGAAGCCAGTCCGGCCCGCAAAGCACCCGCATCACGTTGAACTCGACCGCCATCGCCTCGTCGAGGACCTGCTCGCGGCCTGCCATGTTCTCTTGCAGGATCGTGTAGCGGAAGGTGACGTAGGAGCCGTCTTCGATGACCTCGACGGCGGCGCCCGGGTTGTGCACCCGGAAGTGATGCGTCGCAATGCGCAGCGCAGTGCGCACGCTGGGCGCGCTTTGCACCAGAAAGCCGAGTGCGCCAAAGACGGATAGGGTCGCTCGCTGTCCGGTCAGCAGCCCGAAATGCGGGCAGCGCGTGACCTCAGCGCAACGTACGAGAATCCGGCCCTCGGTCGCAAACGGGATCGTGTGGTCGGGGTCCTCGAAGTCCGCCGGATCGAGATCGAATTCGACAAGCACACGCCGCGGGTCGACCCCAAACTTGCGCAGCATATCCGGCACTGCCATCAGGGTCCCCAGTCGGACCCTGGCCTCCGTGACGATGCCCCCGGCCGCCAGCTCCGGCATCGCGGAACGCTCCTTCTTGACCCATCGTCTGGGCATTTGACCCCGCTCAAGCCCGCTGTCACGAAATGATAAGTCAATGGCAGAACCCGGTAAGTCCCTCCGGTCGAAGCGGAGAAAAATACTTTTCGAAGCGAAGCAGAGCTTCGCCGGCGCGGTGGTCCAGGCCGGCGAGGTTGCAACGGCAGGGCGGAGAGTCGAGACGACACCGAGCAGGCCTCATTGAAGAACAAGCGAGCCCGCAAGCATGCGGCCTGCATTTCGTTCATACCCGTCGTTTGAATTTGCGGGCGGTCCACCAGGGTGATCGAAATGTCGACTAGGCGCAAGACTCGAACCCGGAAGGCGGCCCGTGCCGAGACCGGCTTCGGGGCGCATGACCGTCGCATCCTGCTGCTGCAGGGCGGGGGTGCCTTGGGCGCGTACCACGGAGGCGTCTACGAGGGCCTTGCCGCCGCCGGGTTCGCGCCGGACTGGGTCGTCGGCATATCGATCGGCGCGATCAACGCCGCGCTGATCGCCGGCAACCCGCCGGAACGCCGGACCGAGCGCCTGCGGGAGTTCTGGGAACTTGTCTCAGCTCAGGCACCGTTCGTTCTGCCCGCGACAATGGACTTCGCGCGCCCGACGATGAACCGGATGGCCGCCGCTTCGGCGATGTTCTTTGGCATCCCCGGATTCTTCGTTCCGCGAATACCGGCGCCGCAGTTCGCCCCGGAAGGCACGTTGGCCGCATTGAGCTATTACGACACGGAGCCATTGCGGGCGACACTCGAAGAGTTGGTCGACTTCGACCGCATCAATGCCGGCGACGTCCGGCTGTCGCTCGGCTCAGTCAACGCGCGCACGGGCGAATCGGTCTACTTCGACAGCACAAACCACGAGATCACGGCGAGCCACGTGATGGCCAGTGGCGCGCTACCGCCGGGCTTTCCGCCGGTGGAGGTCGATGGCGAGTACTACTTCGACGGCGGGATCATGTCCAACTCCCCGCTGCAGTACGTCGCGAAAGACTTCCGCATGAGCGCGCTGATCGTGCAGGTCGACCTGTTCAGCGGCCTGGGCGAGTTGCCGAAGAATCTCGATCAGGTGGCCGAACGCGTGAAGGACATCCAGTTCCAGAGCAAGACGCGCTTCTCGTGGGACCAGGTCCGCAATATCGAGGCACTTCGCAGCACGCTGGCCGAGGTGCTGGCGCGGTTGCCTGCAAAGATGCACTCCGATCCGCAGCTGAAGAAACTGGATGAGATAAGCCGGCGCGGCCGTCTGTCACTGATCCACCTGGTCAACCGCCACGACACGAAGTCGTCGGACTTCAAGGATTACGAGTTCTCGCGGGCGACCGTCGAAGAACTCTGGCAGGGGGGGCACGACGACGTCCAGAAGGTGCTCAAACACCCGGATGCCTGCCGTGTCACCGAACTGGGTAACGGCGTGCGCGTCTTCGATCTCTAGTTTCGACGCATCGAAAGGATGCCTTTCATGAACGAAGCCGAAGTCAAGAAGCGCGCATTCGCGATGCCGCTGACCAGCCCGGCGTTTCCGCCCGGACCGTACCGCTTCGTGAACCGCGAGTTCTTCATCGTCACCTATCGCACCGACCCCGACGCGCTGAGGGAAGTGATTCCCGCGCCGCTGGAGATGACGGATCCGATCGTCAAGTACGAGTTCATCAAGATGCCGGACTCGACCGGCTTCGGCGACTATACGGAAAGCGGCCAGGTGATCCCGGTCAATTTCCGCGGTGAGCATGGCAGCTATGTCCACGCGATGGACCTGAACGATCACCCGCCGATTGCCGGCCGGCGCGAGTTGTGGGGCTTCCCCAAGAAGCTGGCGTCGCCGGAACTGCGGGTCGAGAAGGACACGCTCGGCGGCGTCCTGCGCTACGGCCCCATCCCCGTCGCCGCGGCGACGATGGGCTTCAAGCACCGGACGCTTGCGCACGAGCCGATCGTGGCGTCGCTGTCCCAGGTGAACTTCCTGCTGAAGATCACTCCGCACGTCGACGGCAGCCCGCGCATCTGCGAAATCGTCCGCTATTACCTCGAAGACATCACGGTGAAGGGCGCCTGGTCTGGGCCGGCGGCGCTGGAATTGTTCCACCACGCACTCGCGCCGGCGGCGTCACTGCCGGTACGCGAAGTCCTCGGCGGCATCCACATCCTTTCCGATATGACGCTCGGGCTGGGCGCCGTGGTCCACGACTACCTCGCCCAATGAAGGGTGCGACATGAAACTCAAGGGCAAATCCGCCATGCGCACAACCGCAAACACGTCAGAAGGGCCACATGAGAAGTACGAACGGCTGATCGCGCGCCGCAAGTCGCTGACCCCGGTTCCCTGCGCGGTAGCGCATCCCTGCGACGAGATTTCGCTGCGCGGTGCCGTGGAGATAGGGCAGCTGGACCTCTTCAAGCCGATCATCGGCCCGGCGTATCTGCCCGGTCCGCGTCGCCTCGACGACCGGGAGTTCTTCATCATCCCAGCCGCAGCGATCCGGTTGAAGGTATCGGACACTGGCCGCGCTCCGCCAGTGCGACGCCTCATCGGCCGCACGCGGGGGCCGAGCGCGAAGCAGTAAGTTCGACGATTCCAACGATGCAAGGAGGCAACATGGACCACGCGATGAAGACCCCGGAAGAACTTCTCCCCTACCGCACCATCAAGCAGATCCTGGCGGCCCGACCGGGCGGCGTCCACGTGGCCAGCCAAACGGACACCGCACTGTCCGCACTGAAGGCCATGGCCGAGAAGTACGTCGGCTTCCTGGTGGTGCTCGAGGGGCAAAAGCTGGTCGGCGTGCTCTCCGAGCGCGATTTCGGCCGCAAAGTGGTTCTGGCCGGACGCACCGTCGAGGACACCCTGGTCAGCGACATCATGACGCGCGAGGTCGTCACCGTGACACCCGCGGACCGGTTCGGCGATTGTCTGCAGCTCATGGAGCGTCATGGCATTCGCCACCTCCCCGTCGTCGAAGGCGGCCGGGTCGTGGGTGTGGTCTCCGGTCGCGACCTGATGCGCGAAGCGATTGGGCATTACAGGAAAGTGATCAAGGAACTGGAGTTGGAGCGCATGACGATCTTCAACTCGGCCGCCTAGGCCCGCGCAGACCTGACTTCGCAATGAATACAAGGAGACCATCACCATGAGCCTCGTCATCATTGTCGCTTCGCTCGTCTTCCTGATGCTTGTGGCCTACCGGGGCTACAGCGTGATCCTGTTCGCTCCCGTGGCCGCACTCGGCGCGGTGTTGTTCACCGACCCGTCGCTCGTTGCCCCCATGTTCACCAGCGTCTTCATGAAGAAGATGGTGGGGTTCGTGGCGGACTACTTCCCGGTGTTCATGCTCGGCGCGGTCTTCGGCAAGGTGATCGAGATCTCGGGGTTCTCGAAGTCCATCGTTTCCTCGGTCATCAACCTGGTGGGGCGCGAACGGGCCATGCTGTCGATCGTGATCGTGTGCGCTGTGCTCACCTACGGCGGTGTGTCGCTGTTCGTGGTGGTGTTCGCGGTGTATCCCTTCGCCGCCGAAATGTTCCGCCAGAGCGGCATCCCCAAGCGGTTGATCCCCGGCACCATCGCGCTCGGCGCGTTCACCTTCACGATGGACGCCCTTCCGGGAAGCCCGCAGATCCAGAACATCATTCCCACCACCTTCTTCAATACGAACACCTGGGCCGCGCCGTGGCTGGGCGTGATCGGCGCGGTGTTCACCGTCGCCGTGGGCATGGCCTACCTGCAATGGCTTCGCCGAAAGGCCGCGGTTACCGGCGAGGGCTACGGGACCGACCTGAAGAACGAGCCCGAGCCCTATGAGGCGGAAACCCTGCCCAATCCGTGGATCGCGCTGGCGCCGCTGGTGGTGGTCGGCGTGATGAACCGGGTGTTCACTGACCTCATCCCGAAGTTCTATGGCAAGACCCACGAATTCGCGCTCACCGAGGGCGCCAAGCCGATCGTCACGGAAGTGGGCAAGGTGACCGCCATCTGGGCGGTGGAGGCGGCTCTGTTGGTGGGCATACTCACCGTGATCGCCTTCGCCTGGAAACCGGTGACTGCGAGGTTCGCCGACGCCAGCAAGTCCGCCATCGCGGGTTCGCTCCTGGCGTCGATGAACACCGCGTCGGAATACGGTTTCGGCGGCGTGATCGCCGCGCTCCCGGGCTTTCTCGTCATCGCCGACACGCTCAAGACGATTCCCAACCCACTCATCAACGTAGCCATCAGTATCAGTGCGCTGGCCGGCATCACCGGATCCGCGTCCGGGGGCATGAGCATTGCATTGGCGGCGATGGCCGATACCTTCATCGCCAACGCACAGGCGGCCGGGATTCCACTCGAAGTCCTCCACCGGGTGGCGTCGATGGCCAGCGGCGGCATGGACACGCTGCCTCACAACGGCGCCGTGATCACGCTGCTGGCGGTGGCCGGGCTGACTCACAAGCAGTCCTACAAGGACATCTTCGCCGTGACCCTGATCAAGACGGCGGCGGTCTTCGTCATCATCGGCGTGTACTACGCCACCGGGATCGTGTGAACCCAACGGACAAATCCGCCATGAGTTCATCCGCAGACATGACAGAACGAAAACACGAGAAGTACGACCGGCTGATCGCGCGCTGCACGGCGCTGGCCCCGGCTCCCTGCGCGGTGGCGCATCCCTGCGACGAGAGTTCGCTGCGCGGTGCCGTGCAGGCCATGCAGATGGGGCTGCTCAAGCCGATCCTGGTGGGGCCGAAGGCCCGCATCGAGGCCGTCGCCAAGCAGTTCGGACTCGACATCTCCGGCTGCGACGTGGTCGACGCACCGCACAGCGAGGGCTCGGCCGAGATCGCCGTCCGCCTGGCGCGCGAGGGCAAGGCCGAGATGCTGATGAAGGGCAGCCTGCACACCGATGAACTGATGGCCGCGGTGGTCAAGCGCGAGACGGGCCTGCGCACGAGCCGCCGCATCAGCCACTGCTTCATCATGGACGTGCCGGCGATCGACCGCGTGGTCATCATCACCGACGCCGCGGTGAACATCTTCCCGACGCTGGAGGACAAGGTCCACATCGTCCAGAACGCGATCGACCTCGCCCGTGCGCTCGGTCTGGAGCAGCCCAAGGTGGCGATCCTCTCCGCCATGGAGACGGTCAATCCGAAGGTGCCGTCGACCGTCGAGGCTGCCGCGCTGTGCAAGATGGCCGATCGCGGCCAGATCACCGGCGGCCTGCTCGACGGACCGCTCGCGCTGGACAACGCGATCGACCTGGGCGCCGCAAAGATCAAGAAGATCACCTCTCCCGTGGCTGGGCAGGCCGACATTCTCGTGGTGCCCGACCTGGAGGCCGGCAACATGCTGGCCAAGAGCCTGAGCTTCATGGCCGGTGCCGATGCGGCGGGCATCGTGCTGGGCGCGCGCGTGCCGATCATCCTCACCAGCCGCGCCGACTCGGTGGAGACACGCCTGGCTTCGTGCGCAGTGGCGGCGCTGGTCGCCAAGGCGCGGCGCGAGAACCTGCCGAAGGCGGTGGCGTGATGGCAGGCGCGATTGCGGTTCTCAACGCAGGCTCGTCGAGCATCAAGTTCTCGCTGTTCGCGCAGGCCGGTGACGATCTCGCGCTTTCGGTGCGGGGCCAGGCCGAGGGCATCCATACCGCACCGCGCTTCGTCGCCAAGAGTGCCACTGGCGAGACGGTTTCCAGCCACGCCTGGAGCGAGGGCACCCGGCTCGGCCACGACGGGGCGCTGGAGCACATCGTGGCCTTCCTGCGCGACAGGTTGGCCGGCCTGAGCCTGACAGGCGTCGGGCACCGCGTCGTGCATGGGGGCCTGAAGTACGCGCAACCGGTGCGCATCGACCGCGCGATGCTGGACGATCTGGCGCAGTTCGTACCCCTTGCCCCGCTGCACCAGCCGCACAACCTCACGCCGATCCGGCTGCTGCTCGAGCGCAGGCCCGATCTGCCGCAGGTGGCCTGCTTCGATACGTCGTTCCATCGCGCGCAGCCGGAGTTAGCGCAGATGTTCGCGCTGCCCAGGGAGTTGCACGACGCCGGCGTGCGCCGCTACGGCTTCCACGGCCTGTCCTACGAGTACATCGCCTCGGTGCTGCCGCAATTCGACCCGAAGGCCGCGAAGGGGCGCACCGTGGTCCTGCACTTGGGCAATGGTGCCAGCATGTGCGCGCTGTCTGCCGGCCGCAGCGTTGCGAGCACGATGGGCTTCACCGCGGTCGATGGGCTGCCGATGGGTACACGTTGTGGCGCGATCGATCCGGGCGTCATCCTGTACCTGATGGACCAGCGCGGCATGGACGCGCGCGCGATCGAGAAGCTGATCTACAACCAGTCCGGGCTGCTCGGCGTCTCTGGCGTGTCGAGTGACATGCGCACGCTGCTCGCGAGCGATGAGCCGCGCGCCAGGCTCGCGGTGGATCTCTACGTCTACCGCATCGGGCGCGAGCTGGGCTCGCTCGCCGGTGCACTGGGCGGCTTGGACGCGCTCGTGTTCACCGGGGGCATTGGCGAGAACAGCGTCGAGATCCGCTCCCGCGTCTGCCGTGAGGCGGCCTGGCTTGGTGTGGTGCTGGACGAACCGTCCAACCAGAAACGTGGCCCGCGGATCAGCACGGCGGCAAGCTCGACCGCGGCGTGGGTGGTCCCCACCAACGAGGAACTGATGATCGCTCGGCACACCCGGCGACTGATTGGCTGAACAGCCATTGGAGGAATCGAAATGACTATTGAAGGAATCAAGATGCTGAAAGGTAAAACTGCAATCGTCACCGGCTCGACCAGCGGGATCGGCCTTGGGATCGCCCGCGCCCTCGGTGGCGCCGGCGCCAACCTCATGCTCAACGGCTTCGGCGACGCCGCGCAGATCGAGGCGCTGCGCGCCGGTCTGGCGAAGGAATTTGGCGTCAAGGTCGCCTACAGCGGCGCGGACATCTCGAAGCCGGCGCAGATCCACGACATGGTTCGCATGGCGACGAAGGAACTGGGAACGGTCGACATCCTCGTGAACAACGCCGGGATCCAGCACACGGCGCCGGTCGACGAGTTCCCGGACGATCGCTGGGACGCCGTGATCGCCATCAACCTTTCGTCCAACTTTCATGCGATCAAGGCCGTGCTGCCGCAGATGAAGAGCCGTAACTGGGGCAGGATCGTCAACATCGCCTCGGTGCACGGGCTGGTCGCCTCGGCTGAGAAGTCGGCCTACGTCGCCGCCAAGCATGGCGTGGTGGGGCTGACCAAGACGGTGGCGCTGGAGACGGCCACGACAGGCATCACCTGCAACGCCATCTGCCCCGGCTGGGTGCTGACGCCGCTGGTGCAGAAGCAGATTGACGACCGGGCAAAGCGCGAAAGCATCCCGGTCGAGAAGGCGAAGGTCGAACTGCTGGGCGAGAAGCAGCCCTCCGGCGAATTCGCCACGCCGGAGCAGATGGGCGCCCTGTGCGTGTTTCTCTGCTCGGATGCCGCCGCCCAGATCCGCGGCGCGGCAGTGCCGGTGGATGGCGGCTGGCTCGCCCAGTAGCGGTCACTTCAAGGAGTCATGATGCGAACTATCCCTCTCGCCGATGCGGTGGCACTGATCCCCAACGGCGCCAGCCTGATGATCGGCGGCTTCATGGGTGTTGGCACACCCGAACGCGTGGTCGACGAACTGGTCCGCCAGGGCAAGCGCGATCTCACCGTGATCGCCAATGACACCGCGATGCCGGGTGTCGGTATCGGCAAGCTGGTGCACGCCCGACTGGTGAAGAAGTCGATCGTCAGCCACATCGGGCTGAACCCCGAAACCCAGAAGCAGATGATCGCTGGCGAGATGCAGGTCGATCTGGTGCCGCAGGGCACGCTGATCGAACGCATCCGCGCCGGCGGTTTCGGCCTGGGCGGCATCCTCACCGCGACCGGGGTGGGCACGGTGGTCGAGGAAGGCAAGCAGAAAGTCACCGTGGATGGCAAGGTCTACCTGGTGGAACCGGCACTGCGGGCGGATTTCGCGCTGGTCAATTCCTTCCTCGCCGATTACCTCGGCAACCTCGCCTACGCGCTGACCGCGCGTAACTTCAACCCGGTGATCGCGATGGCAGCGGACACCGTGATCGTCGATGCCGACAACATCGTGCCCGTCGGCCTGATCTCGCCGGACCACGTGATCACGCCCGCCCCGCTCGTCGACTACCTCATTGCGCAGAGCTGACCCTATGGATGCCCAGACTGTTATCGCCAAACGCATCGCGCTCGAACTGCGCGACGGCATGCTCGTGAACCTCGGCATCGGCATTCCGACCCGGGTTGCCAACTACGTTCCGGCTGGCATCCGCGTGTTCTTCCAGTCCGAGAACGGATTGATCGGCACCGGCGCGGTGCCGGAAGAAGGTATGCATCACCGCCTGCTGACCGACGCCGGCGGCAGGCCGGTCACGGCGCTGCCTGGCGCCTCCACATTCGACAGCGCGATGTCGTTCGGTCTGATCCGCGGCGGCCATCTCGACATGACAGTGCTCGGCGGACTGCAGGTCGATCAGTCCGGCCATCTGGCCAACTGGATGATCCCCGGCAAGATGGTTCCGGGCATGGGCGGCGCGATGGATCTCGCCTCGGGTGCGAAGCGCGTGGTGATCGCCATGCAGCACAGCGCCAAGGGCAAATCGAAAGTCGTGAAGAAATCCACGCTGCCGCTCACGTCGGCGCGGCCGATCGACCTGCTGGTGACCGAGCTGGCCGTGATCGCGTTCCCCGGCGGGCGGGCGACGCTGCAGGAGACCGCGCCCGGGGTGTCGGTCCAGCAGGTGCTCGAGGCTACGGAAGCAGAACTCGTGGTGCCGAAGCAGGTACCGCAGATGGCGCTGTGATCGCTTCAGCGCTGCCCGCTCATCGGGCGGGCTTCGAATCGGATGATCGGGAACGCTAACCGCAATTGAGGAGAGACGAAATGGCTGCACGTGAAGTGGTGGTGGTGTCGGGCGCGCGGACCGCGATCGGCGACTACGGCGCGTCCCTGAAGGACATTCCGGCAACCAAGCTAGGCTCGATCGTGATCCGGGAGGCCGTGGCGCGAGCGAAGATCGACCCGGCCTCCATCGGGCACGTGGTTCTGGGCAACGTCGTGCACGGAGAAGCGCGAGACATGTACATCTCGCGCGTGGCGGCTGTCGAGGGCGGCATCCCCGTGGGCACGCCCTGCCTGACCGTGAACCGCCTGTGCGGCTCGGGGCTACAGGCGATCGTTTCCGCCGCGCAGCACATCCTGCTCGGCGACGTCGACGTGGCGATCGGCGCCGGCGTCGAGAGCATGAGCCGCGCAGCGTACTTCCTGCCAGCGGGCCGCTGGGGCCAGCGCATGGGCGACGGGCAGATCATCGACGCGATGGTGGGCGCCCTTACCGACCCGTTCGGCACCGGCCACATGGGCATCACGGCCGAGAACCTCGCCGCCAAGCACGGCTTCACGCGCGAGCAGCAGGACGCCTTCTCTCTCGAGTCGCACCGCCGCGCCGCAGCCGCCCTCGCCGCCGGCCATTTCAAGAGCCAGATCGTCGCGGTCGAGCTCAAGACGAAGAAGGGTCCGGTGATGTTCGACAACGACGAGCACGTACGCAAGGACGCGAAGGCTGAGGATTTCTCGAAGCTGCGCCCTGCCTTCAAAAAGGACGGCACGGTCACCGCCGGCAGCGCCTCGGGCATCAACGACGCTGCGGCGGCGGTGGTCCTGATGGAAGCCGGCGCCGCGGCGAAGACCGGCGTGAAGCCGCTCGGCCGCATGGTCGCCTACGCGCATGCCGGCGTGGAACCGCACATCATGGGCGAAGGTCCCATCCCTGCCGTGCAGCGTGTCTTTCAGAAGACCGGCCTCAAGCCCGCCGACTTGGATGTCATCGAATCCAACGAGGCGTTTGCGGTTCAGGCGATGACCGTCACCAAGGTGCTGGGCCTGAATTCCGCCAAGGTGAACCCGAATGGCGGCGCCGTGGCGCTCGGCCATCCGATCGGCGCGACCGGTGCCATCCTGACGGTGAAGTGCCTGTACGAGCTGCAGCGCACGGGTGGCCGCTACGGCCTCGTCACCATGTGCATCGGCGGCGGCCAGGGCATTGCGGCGATCTTCGAGCGCCTGTAGGCAGCGAAGCCAACACCAGGGACCCCGCAGGACTCGACAGTTTGAAGGAGAGCGCAATGAGTTCCACGATGGCACCGAACGTCCGCGGCGTGGGCACCCCCGGCAAACGCACTGTCTACAGCATGTGCGGCATGTGCGCGGTCCGTTGCCCGATCGAAGTGACGGTCGAGGACGGCAAGGTGGCCTGGCTGCAGGGCAATCCGCACGACAAGGCGATCGGCGCGAGCCTGTGCGCGAAGGGTTCGGCCGGACTGGCCCTCGAGTACGACGACGAGCGTCCGCAGACGCCGCTGATTCGCATGGGCCCGCGCGGCGGCGGCCAGTGGCGGCGCGCGTCCTGGGACGAAGCGCTCGACTACATTGCCGACAAGCTGCGCGAGACGATTGATGAACATGGCGGGCGCGGCATCGCGTTGTCCGATCGCGGCGGCCCGTTCACCGACCTGACCCGCACGTTCCTGCAGGCGCTCGGCTCGCCGAACTACTTCAACCACGATGTCACCTGCGCTGGCAACGGCCACAACGCCGCGTTGTCGATCGTCGGCTTCAGCCACGCCGCGCTGATACCCGACTACAGGAACGCCAAGCACATCGTCCTGTACGGCCGCAACATCGTCGAATCGCTGATGGTCAAGGAGGCCAAGGCCTTCATGGCGGCGCTGGCGGGCGGGCTGCGCATCACCTACATCGATCCGCGCGCGAGCCTTACGGCCTGCAAGGCGCACCGCTACTGGCAGGTGCGTCCGAACAGCGACTACGCGCTGAACCTGGCCCTCATCCATGAAGTGCTGAAGCAGGAGGCGTACGACAAGGACTTCGTCGAGCGCTTCGTCTCCGGCATGGACGCCCTGCGCGCGGCGGTCATGGAAACGACGCCGGAATGGCAGGAGCCCCATACCGGCGTTCCTGCCGGGCAACTGCGCGCTTTCGTGAAGGAGATCGCCGCCGACAGGCCGCGCGTGATCTTCCATCCGGGTTGGTTAACCGCGCGTCACAAGCAGTCGTTCTACGTCAGCCGCACGGCGCTGATCCTCAATGCCCTGATGGGCAATTTCGAAACCCCCGGTGGTTTCGTGCTCGCCAAGTCCCCGGAGCAGTACGGCCGCAAGAGCTTGAAGCGTCTGGCCGCCCGCGCGCCCAAGGTCACGGCGCCGCGCGTCGATGGTGCCGGCAGTACCCGGCCGCAGTGGGACCCGCACACCGGCGCGCTGCATCAAGTATTTGCCGCGCTCGAAAGCGGCAAGCCCTACGGTATTGGCGCGTACGTCGCCTACCGCCACGATCCGCTGACCTCTTTGCCCGATACCGAAGCGGTCAAGCACGCAATGGACAAGCTCAAGCTACTCGTCTCCATCGACGTGCGTTACTCGGAAACCGGCTGGTTCTCCGACGTGATCCTGCCCGAATCGACCTACCTCGAGCGCGCCAACGTTCTGGCCCAGCTGCCCGGCCCGGTACCGGCGTTCTTCATGCGCGACCAGGCCATCGCGCCGCGCTTCGACAGCCGGCCGGCATGGTGGATCTTCCGCGAGATCCTGCGCCGCTTGGGGCTAAAGGAAGTGCTCGACTTCGAGACGATCGAGGAAATCTGGAACTACCAGCTCGAGGGCACGGGGGTCACCGTTGCCGAGATGCGCGAGGCGGGCGTCGTCAGCCTGGCCGATATGCCGAAGCTGATACCACGCGATCAACTCAAGTTTCCGACGCCGTCGGGCAAGATCGAAATCGACAGCGAGGTGCTGAAGAAAGCCGGGCTGCCGAGTCTGCCGCCCTATGAACCCAAGGCTGCGACCACGGGCGACCGCTTTACGCTGCTGTTTGGCCGACCTGCCACGCTGGCGCACGGACAGTCCCTCAACAACCCGATCCTCAATGAGATCGCGCCGAAGCAATTGCTCTGGATTCATCCGAGCCGAGCGCAGCCGCTGGGTATCGCCGATGGCGCGCAAGTCGAAGTCAACGGCGGCGGCAGCTACACGGGGATGATCAAGGCGAAGGTCACGCCCTTTATTCACCCCGATGCGGTGTTCATGCTGCATGGCTATGGCGCCACGGTGCCGGTCGCCACCCGCGCCGTCGGTGTCGGCGTTGCCGACCAGCGCCTGCAGCACGGCAAGCTGTATGACTTCGACCCGGCCGGCAGCGGCTGTGCCCTGACCGAGACCATCGTCCGAATCAAGCCCGCGGCAGCGGGGGGAGCGCAATCATGAGCGCCTACATGCTGCGACATGACGAGGCCAACTGCATCGGCTGCCAGGCCTGCGAAGTGCACTGCAAGACCAACAAGGATCTCGGTGCGGGCCCGGCCCCGTGCAAGATCATCGCCGTCGGCCCGATCGATGTCGGCGGGCAGCCGCGGATGCGTCACGTGTTCATGCCCTGCTTCCACTGCGAGGAGGCGTGGTGCGTCAAGGCCTGCCCGACCGGCGCGATGCAGCAGCGCGAGAAGGACGGCATTGTCTTCGTCCAGGCGAGCCTGTGCGTCGGCTGCAAGAGCTGCATCTCGGCCTGCCCCTGGGGCACGCCGCAGTGGAATCCGGCCACCAACAAGGTGGTCAAGTGCGACTACTGCATGGACCGTGTCGATGCCGGGTTGCAGCCGGCCTGCGTTACCAAGTGCGTGACCGGCTGCCTGTCATTCGGCCGCGCCAACGAGGTGCCCGACCCGCGGCGCGAGCGTTATGCGCGCCTGCTCGTGGCCGAGCCGCTCGGTGGTGCGAGTGGTGGCGCGAGTGGCGCGGAATAGGGAGCGGCCATGAGCGAACTCAAGCTCTTGCCCGCATGGCTCGATGCCGATGCGGCCGCCCTCTCGGGCGCCGTGCCGCCTGCAGTGACGCTCGCCAGCGCCCTGCCGGGCCTCACCAAGGCGCAGTCGCTGACGCCGCTTCAGCGCCTGCAGCGCGTGCAGCAGGCAGGGCTCGCCGAATGCGCTGGGGCGGGTGAGCCCGTGCATCTGGCCTGGCGGCAGTTCCTGCGCGGTCACGGGCCGTCGGTGCTGGTGGTCGATGCCGCGAGCTTCGATGAGCGCAACCGTGGCGCCGCTGCCGTTCTCGCGGGCGCGCCCTGGCTGCTGGCCGAGGGACTGCTGATCGCCGCCGGCCTGCGCGACAGCATGCAGGTCGAGTTGCGCCTGCCGGCCGAGCTAACCGGCCGCGAAGCCGCCTTCCTCAACGCGGTCGATGCCATCCGTGCGCTGTCGCAAGCGTCGGGCCCGCGCAAGCGCATCGAAGTGCTGCGAAACTGCAAGCCGAGTTGCTGGGGCGAGCGCCTGGCCGGCGATGCATCGCGACTGGTGCACACGCCAGAGACCTGGTGCCGGATCGCCCTGCTGTTCGCGGGCACCGCGGGACCCGATGCGTCGCTGCTGACCCTGCGCCGCGGCGTGAAACAGCGCGGCCTGTTCGAACTGGTTCGCGCCGGCAACCTGCGGCAGCAGATCGACGACTGGGGCGGCGGTGTCGAGGTCGAAGGCAAGGATCCGCTGCTCGTGTTCGACGACGGCCTGGGCGGCTACCTGCCGCTGTCGCAGGCGGACCTGTCGTGCGAACCGCTGGCGCTGGCGGCCGCGGGCATCGTTCCTGCGCCATCCACATTGATGGTGATGGCGTCGGGCGTGTGCGTGGTCAAGCAGACGCGGCGCGCGCTGTATCGCCATTGGCAATGTGCCGAGGGCGAGGCGGCCGCCGTGCGCGGCTTGCTGGCGCGGTCGGCGCGCCTGGTCACCGAGATCTCGCTCGGGCGCGGCGATGCCCGTCACCTCAAGTCACTCGACGCGCTGGCGCTCGAACTGGCGACCCAGGGCCTCGCTGCGGCGTGGCCCCTGGGCAGTTCGCTGCGCTACTTCCGCGAACAGTGGGAACAGCACGTGCGGCGCGAGTCTTGCCCGGAGGGGCTGTGCCTGGAGCGCAATGCCGCGCCCTGCCACCGCACCTGTCCGGCCAACATCGACATCCCGAGCTTCATGGCCCATCTGGGTCATGGCGACTATCGCGCCACGATCGAGGTCATCCGGCGCGACAACCCGCTGCCGCTGACCTGTGGCCTGGTCTGTCCTGCCCCGTGCGAGTCGGCCTGCGTGCGCGCGAGCAGTGACGGTGCAGTGTTCATCCGGCCGTTGAAGGCCAAGGCGGCCGAGCACTGCCTTGCCAACGGCGGCTACCCGAGGCCCGATATCGCAACCGAAACCGGCAAGCGCATCGGCATCGTCGGCTCCGGTCCGTCCGGCATCGCCGCGGCGTACTACCTGCACACGTCCGGTCACCAGGTCGAGATCTTCGAGTCGCAGGAGAAGGCCGGCGGCATGCTGCGCTATGGCATTCCGGCCTACCGCCTGCCCCCCGATCTGCTCGAACAGGAGCTCGACCAGATCCGCGTGCTCGGCATCCCGATCCATACCGGCGCCAAGGTCGGCAGTCTGGAGGCCTTCCGCAAGAACTACGACGCCGTGTTCCTCGGCGTTGGCACCCAGATGGCGCGCCTGCTGCCGATCGAAGGCGTGGAGCAGCCGTTCGTGCTGGGCGGCATCGACTTCCTGCGCGCGGTGCGCGGCGGGGAGCACGTACGCGTCGGGCCGCGCGTGGTCGTGATCGGCGGCGGCAACGTCGCCATCGATGTGGCTCTGACCGCGTTGCGCGCGGGCGCCAAACAGGTCGACATGGTGTGCCTGGAGAAGCGGCGCGAGATGCCGGCCAGTCCGCACGAGATCGAGGAGGCCGTGGCCGAAGGCGTGCAACTGCGGCCGGGCTGGGGCCCGCTGCGCATCGAGGAGGAAGGCGAGGTCGTCTTCCAGTTCTGCGAGCGCGTCAAGGACGACGCCGGCAAGTTCAACCCGAAGTTCGACACCGGTCGCCTGCTGACGCTGGAGGTCGATCACGTATTGCTGGCCGCAGGGCAGGGCACGGACCTCGCGATCCTGGAGGGCAGCGCGGTCGAGAACACGCGCGGCTTCATCGTCGCCGACCCGAAGACGCTGATGACCAAGGTGCCCGGCGTGTTCGCCGGCGGCGATGCGCAGCAGGGTCCGCGCACCGCGGTCGAAGCGATCCGCGCCGGCAAGATTGCCGCCGCCGCCATCGACGCGTGGCTGCGCGGGGCGCCGATGGACAAGGCGACCGGCAAACCGGTCCGCCGCGCCGAAGTGACTCCGCTGTCGATCGTCGCTGTCGATCGCAGCCATCGGCGGCGCGCGATGATGCCCGAGAAAAGCGTCGAAGAGGTGCTCGGCGAGGGCAACTTCGTGCGTATCGAGGAGGGCCTGACCGACGCGATGGCGCAGGACGAGGTGCGCCGCTGCCTGCGCTGCGACGTGTGCATCGGCTGCGGCCTGTGCATGGCGGCGTGCAGCGAGATGGGCATCGAGGCGCTGCGCATGGGCGACACCCACGCGGGCCGGCTCGCCTACTTCGACTTCACCCGGCCGGCCGAGTTTTGCATCGGTTGCGGCGCATGCACGCAGGTGTGCCCGACAGGCGCGATCCGCCTCGAGGACGGCGACGGCGTGCGGCGCACGATCATCACCGGCACGGTGGTCAAGGAGCAGGCGCTCCTCACCTGCAGCGAGTGCGGCGCGCCGACGCAAACGCCTGCGCACCGGGACTACGTGCGCAAGCGCCTGCCGGATCACATGGCGGCACTCCTGGACCGCGAACTGTGCCAGTCTTGCGCGCGGGGGCGTGCCGATCGCCCCCGATGGGGCCTGCAGGACCTTCCGCAGTGAACGCGTAGGAACAACGAGGATGCCGGGCCTGAAACATCAGAACCCCCTGTTCCGCCGCGCGCTTCCTGAAGAAGCGCGCTCGAACCGGCGGATCGGCGCCATTCAGCCGATGGTGCCGGTCCTACCGCGCAAAGGCAACCCGGAGTGACCGAACTGCTCATGCCTCTGCTGAAGATCTCCCTAGTGATCTTCATGGCGGGCAACCTGCTGGACATGGGCCTGGGGCTGCAACCGCAGTGTGCGCTGGAGGGATTTCGCAACCTGCGCTTCGTGGCCCACACGCTGCTCTGGGGCTTTGGTCTGGGTCCGGCGCTGGCGTACGCGATCACCCGCATCATTCCGCTCGAGCAGCCGTATGCGATCGGCCTGCTGCTGATGGGCATGGCGCCCTGCGCGCCGTTCGTCCCGATGCTCGTCAGCAAGGCCAGGGGCGACCTCGGCTACGCCGCCGCGCTCATGCTGTTGACCGCAGTGGGCACGGTCATCTTCATGCCCATTGCCGTGCCGCGGATGGTCGAGGGGCTGACGGTCACCGCATGGGCCATCGCCAAGCCGCTCATCGGGGTCATCTTTCTGCCTCTGGCCGTCGGGATGCTGGTGCTCCGTGGCTTGCCCGCCGTCGCGTCCCGGATTCAGCCAGTCGTCAAGAAGATCACGGGCCTTGCCACAATCACCATGGGCGTCCTGTGTGTGGTCGTCTACGGGCAGGGACTCCTCGGCGTACCCGGCAGCTTCGCGGTGATGGCTCAGTTCATCTTCTTCTTCGTGATGGCTGCCTTCACATTCTGGCTCGGTTTCGGGCTGCGACACGATCAAAAGATCGTCCTGAGCATCGGGATGGTGACGCGAAATCTCGGCGCGGCGCTCGCGCCGCTCTTCTCGGTCGCGGACATGGATCAGCGCGCCATTGTCATGGTGGTGCTGGGACTTCCCATCATGGTGATCTTCGCCCGGCTGGCCGGACGATTCTTCGGTCCCCGAGCCGCGGCCGATGGGCCGGACGCCGGCACCTCGGCCGCACCGAGCGGATAGGTGGTGAAGTGCCGGGCATCACCGTTACGCCACCGCAGCAGGCCGCGCTTTCCAAGGAGCGCGCAGATCGACCCGGGCCGCGGTCACGCGGACATATGAGGCCTGAACGACTTGCTGCCCGGTGGCGGCGTCGCATCCGCCGCATTTCGTGCATCGCCGGGACCCTGGTGCTCGCGGGCTGCACCACGGTGGGCCCGGACTTCGTGCGGCCCGAAGCGCCGGTGCTCGCGCAGTGGCAGCAGGCCGATGGCGCGGCTGTTTCGCAAAGGCCGGCGGATTCGATCCGGTGGTGGGACAGCTTCGGCGACCCGGTGCTTGGCAAGCTGACCGAGACCGCCTATCAGAACAACTACGACCTGAAGATCGCAGGCCTGCGGATCCTGGAGGCGCGGGCCCAGTTGGGGATCGCCGTCGGGACCCTCTACCCCCAGGTCCAGCGGGTCAACGGCAGCGCAACCTATACCGCAGCCAGCAACAACGCCGCCAACACGGCGGCCGGAGACCTGACTTACTGGGAATACAGCGCCGGTGCCAGTGTCTCCTGGGAACTCGATTTCTGGGGCAGATTCCGGCGCGGGATCGAGTCTGCCGACGCCAGCCTGCTGGGTTCCGTCGCAGCCTACGACAACACGCTCGTGCTGCTTGTCGCCCAGGTTGCGAATACCTATGTGGTCATCCGCACCGCCGAGGAGCAGCTGCGGGTCGCGCGAGAAAACATCGCGCTCCAGAGCCACAGCCTGAAGATTACCGAGGCGCGGTTCCGCGGCGGCGACGTCGATGAACTCGACGTGCAGCAGGCGCGGACCCAGCTGCTGTCGACCCAGGCGACGATCCCGCAATTGGAAACCGGCCTGCAGCAGGCACGCAACGCCCTCAGTACCCTGCTGGGACGACCGCCGGGCAGCCTCGCGGAGATTCTCGGCCCAGAGCCAGGACTGATTCCTGCAGCCCCGCAAGAGTTGGCCACGGGCGCCCCGGCCGATCTGCTCCGGCGACGGCCCGACGTGCGCCAGGCGGAACTCGCCGCGGCGGCTCAAAGCGCAGCGGTGGGAGTGGCCGAGGCCGATCTGTATCCAAGCTTCGGACTGAGCGGGTTTCTCGGCGTGGTGGCGGCCGACGGAACGAACACCACGCGAACGGGCGCGAGCGGCGTTGGACAGCTCTTCAAGGCCGACTCCCTGGCGTTCATTGGCGGGCCGTACTTCAGCTGGAACATCCTCAATTACGGCCGCATCCACAACAACGTTCGGGTCCAGGACGCGCGGCTGCAGCAACTGCTGGTGAACTACCAGAACACGGTGCTCAACGCGGTGAGGGAGGTGGAGGACGGCATGGTCGCGCTCGTGCGCAGCCGCGAGCAGGAGCGGATTCTTGCCGAGTCCGAGGCTTCGGCCCAACGCTCCCTCACGCTGGCCACCATCCAGTACCGCGAGGGGTTCACCGACTTCCAGCGCGTGCTGGACGCCCAGAACGCGTTGCTGCAGGCACAGCGGCAAGTGGTGACGGCACGCAGCACCACGGTCAGCAGTGCGGTCGGGATCTTTCGGGCACTTGGCGGCGGCTGGGAAATCCGCTCGGGTCACGACTTCGTGGACCAGGCGACCAAAGGAGCCATGCGACAGCGTGTGGACTGGGGCGAACTCCTGAAACCGGGGGCCACCGAACCGCCGTTCAAAGGCCAGGCCGGCGGCTGGCCGTCGCCTGACTGGTAGACCCTGTCAACCCGAGCGTAGGCGTGCCGTGACCGAACAGCAGTCGTCCCCGCAAGCGGCGAAGGAACCGGAAGACAAACCGGCGGCGCCTTTGGGCGCCAACGCGCCGGCGCCGCGGCGGATGGACCCGGTGCGCAAGTGGGTGCTGATCTTCAGCGCGTTCTGTCTGGTGCTACTCGTGTGGTACCTGCTCGCCGACCGCTATACGCCGTTCACCACGCAGGCGCGCGTCAACGCCTTCGTGGTGCCGATCGCGCCGCAGGTGGCCGGAGAAATCCTCTCCGTCGATGTGCGCACCAACCAGTTGGTGAAGAAAGGCCAGCAGCTTGCGCAGATCGAACCCGCCCGCTACCAGCTGGCGGTCGCTTCCGCCGAGGCCCAACTGGCACTCACCCAGCAAAACCTGAGGGTTTCCTCCTCGACAGTGGACGCGGCGGCAGCCGCGCTGGAGGCCGCGAAAGCCAACCTGGTCAAGGACACGCAAAACGAGGTTCGCCTGAAGCGCATCGACGCCGAGGTTTCCGGCGCGATCTCGCAGCGGCGGCTGGAGTCGGCCGTCGCTTCCCGCAGCGAGGCGGAGGCCCAGGTGGCCAGCGCCAGGGCCAACCTGCAGAAGGCCATTGAAGCGCTCGGGCCGCGTGACGAGAAGAACCCGCAATTGCTCGCGGCGCGCGCGGCATTGGACAAGGCGAAGCTGGACTTGCAGTACACGCGTATCGTCGCGCCGAACGACGGCCTGGTGACCGACCTGCGGGTTGACGTCGGCAACTTTGCGGCGACAGGCCAGCCGTTGATGACCTTCGTCGCCGTTCACCAGATCTGGGTCGAGGCGAACCTGACCGAAAACAACCTCGGCCACATTAAGCCGGGCGACCCGGTCGATCTGGTGCTGGATGTCTGGCCCGACCAGGTCCTGCGAGGGCGTGTCCGCAACATCACCTACGGCGTCACCGCCGCCGAGTTCACCTCAAAGCCGGGCGGGCTGCCCACCGTCCAGAACGCGCGCGACTGGCTGCGGAACGCGCAGCGTTTTCCGGTGCTGATCGATTTCGAGAAGCCTGAAGAGGCGACAAAGCTCGGCGGGCGCGTCGGCAGCCAGGTCAACGTGACGGTCTACACCGGCGACCATCCGATCCTCAATGCACTGGGGCGGTTCGTGACGCAACTGAGCCGCCTCTTCTCGTATGCCTACTGAGGCGGCAGCGGCATTGGGGCCGAACGCCCGTGCCCTGGATGACCCCCGGGTCCGGCGCATTCTGCGCTTCGTCATCGCGGTGACGCTGGCGAGCGCCTATAGCTCCTGGGTCTACTGGGGCTTCTCGTTCGCGCTGCCAGCCCTGATCATCCCGCTGATGACGATGACGACGCCGGCGCCGTCGCTGCGGTTCGCGGTGTGGACGGTGGCCAAGGTCATGGGCTTCATCGGGCTCGGGGTGGTGTTGATGCTGCCCTTGCACGGCCATCAGGGCTTCGGGCTCGCCCTGGTCGGGCTCATCCTGTTCGTCTACTTCTACCTCCAAGCCCAGGGCAAAGTGGCGAGTCTGAACGCCACTTTCATCATCTTCGGGGTGACTGCGGTTCCCGCGTTCGGGCAAGGCTCCATGGATGTCGGCGTCGAGTTCGCGAAAGGTTTTGCCCAGTCCATGCTGGCGCTGTTTCCGATCATCTGGATCGCCTTCGCCGTGCTGCCCGAGGGGGTGTTCCCGAGGTTGCCCAATGCGCCCCGGATCGAAGGCAGCTCGGTGGATCGGGCCATCATTGCGCTGCGGCCAGTGGTCTTGCTGCTGCCGCTGTTCGTCTACATGCTGAGTAGCGACAACAACATCCGGTACCTGATCGGCTACTACCAGGCGGCGATCATCGGACAGCACGCAAGTCGCGCGACGGCGCGGGCGCTGGCCCTCGACCTTTTTCTCGCCACCGTCTATGGCTGCACGGCGAGCGTGATTCTGTGGTGGCTCATGAAGCTGTGGCCGTCGCTCCTCTGGTTCACCCTGATGATGGCGCTGTTCTCGTTTTTCTTCGCGGCGCGCGTCTTCGACAACGGACCCCGCGGACTGAAGCCGAATTTCCTGCGCTGGAGCTATGGCGTGACGACAGTGGTCTTCGTCATCTTCCCCGACGCCCTGACCCAGGGGTTTACGGGTGACGATCCGAACATGAAGTTCTACCAG
>Ga0209048_10001605_pt1 | contig 22987 bp, 22 predicted proteins | sample FrelakmetCRP12CR_FD_187146 | JGI IMG/M metagenome (GOLD analysis project Ga0209048, IMG submission 187146) | Freshwater lake sediment microbial communities from the University of Notre Dame, USA, for methane emissions studies - CRP12 CR (SPAdes)... | ecosystem: Environmental > Aquatic >... | reverse complement strand
CGCACAATCATTCGCGCTGGCACACCGAGAAGAAGCTCCCGTATCCGACGCTGACGCGCCGGGCGCAGTTCTACATCGAGCACGACTGGTTCTTGGAGGCCGGCGAGGCGCTGCCGGCGCACAAAGAGAACCCGAAGATGGGCGGTGATCACCCGTTCGTGATGACCAGCGGGCACAACCGCTGGAGCATCCATTCCATGAACACCACCAACCCGCTGCTGCTACGCACGCATCGCGGCCAGCCACACGCCGTGATCAACACGGGCGACGCACGCGCGCACGGCATCAACGACGGCGACGAGGTGCGCGTGTGGAACGACATGGGCGAGTTCCTCGTTCCCGCCAAGGTCGCGCCGAACGTCATGCCCGGCCAAGTGATCGTCTACAACGGGTGGGAGCCGTACATGTTCCGCAACTGGCGCGGCCCGATGGATATCGAGCCCGGCTTGGTGAAGTGGCTGCATCTCGCCGGTGGCTACGGGCATCTGCGTTACTGGGCGCTACAGTGGCAGCCCACGCCGGTGGATCGCGCCGTGCGCGTAAACATCGAACGCGGCGGCGCGGTTCGGCCCGGCTAGGTGCTGCTGTTCAGAATTGCGATGACGTACCGCCTAGCACAACCTCCCCCGTCCCCTCCTTGGAAAGGAGGGGAGACTTACATCCATTCCCCCTCCTTTCCAAGGAGGGGGTTAGGGGGCGGTTGAGCCTGATGAAACGTCACCGTAATTCTGGAAACTGGCACTAAGGGTTCAGAGACGCATGGAGCTGCTGAGCCTCCTGGTGGTATTCGGACTGGGGACCGTCGAGATATGGGCCGCGGTGCCCGCGGGTTTGGCGCTGCAGGTCCATCCGGCAGCAATCAGCATCACGGCGGCACTCGGAGCCATCGTGGGAATACTGGTGGTCGTCTTCACCGGTGAACGCCTGCGCTCCTGGCTGCTGCGACGATACGGCGGGGCGCGCCGTGAAGGCCGGCTCAGCCGCCTCTGGATGCGCTACGGCGTGGTCGGACTGGGACTGTTCGCTCCGCTGCTGGTCGGTGCCCCGCTCGGCACCGCGCTGGGCATAGGATTCGGCGCGCCAACCGGCCGCCTCTTGTTGTGGATGAGCCTCGGTGCGGTGCTCTGTAGTGTCAGCCTGACCCTGGCCGGCGCGCTGGGTTTGATCGGCTTCGCATCGCTCGGCGGTTGACGCGGTTAGCGATGAGGGACGCTCCGAACTCCCCCTCCGCCGTCACCGCGTCACGCATCAGCCACCGCCGCAGGCATAACGCCCCGGCATCATGCGCGCGTCTTCGCGTCGCGTGGATGCCGCTTGTTCGGCTTCCCACCGGGAGGACGGCTACGACGTTTCGCTACGAGCCGCCAGATCTCGTCGTGCGGAATCGGGTCACCGCTGCCGCGCGACACCTCGAGGATGCTTCGAAAGATTGGGTTGTGTGCGAGCAGGAAGCGCTCGCGGTCCTCGGGATCTTGCGGTACCGGCACGACCGCGACAACAGGCTCACCGTGTCGCGTCACGATGACCGGCTCACCACCGCGGGCGGCCTCGATCATCTCGCTGAAGCGCGCCTTGGCCTGCGCCACGCTAGTTCTCATACTTTACCTCCTGGCCGCCGATCATAAGTCGGTTTCGATTCTTGATTCCGATCGCCTCAACGAACACGCGACGAGGTACGTCCGGATCGGAACAGTAGAATACCCGCAAGCGGTTCTGCGGGCCGAAGCGAATCTCCCAGACGTTGTCTCCGAATGGAGACTGCCGAAGAAGGGGTTTCCGATTCGTCGTTTCGTTGAACGGCTCACGCGACAACTGTGCCTCGATCGTTTTCCGGATCAGGCTGAGATATCTTGCATGGATCGCGTCTAGATGGCGCACCGTCTCCGGCCTGTAGACAATCTCGAACGCCGGCTTCGCCCTCGCCATTTGTGAGCAGTATGACCATAAAAATGGTCATACTCAAGCCCCGAGCAGTCTTTCGAGTCATCTGCCGTGGTCCTCCACGAGCCGAACGCCACATTCAGCCGCAGGGGGCAAACCGCGACCCCACAACCCGGCAGAATGGCCCGCTGCCCCCTGGCGGCTCCAATGTTTTGTCCGGCCGCTTCACATGAACTTCCGTCGTCGGAAAGCGGCAATGTCAGCTGCGGACAATTCGAACCACTCACCGTTCCTCCGGCGTTCAGCAAACCGCCTGTGCCAGTACGCCTCAATACCCACGGGATCGTCCGTCTTGATGACGTGGACGACGCGGGGCTTGTCGGGCAGTTGAATTGCCAACTCCTATTCACGCCGCCCCACCGCGTCAGGCCAAACCCGGGTCACCATGCCAAACGCCTTGTCCATGTTCGCTCTGGTGCTGGCGGAAAACCTGCCTCCGTGCTCTTGATCGAGTTTCTTGATTTCCCGCCCAGTTCTCCAAGAAGCTCAGAGCCGGTAGTCCACGTCACTTTGTAGAGCAGGTAATGCAGACGGTCGGCCTCTTTGCCCAGACCGTCCACACGCAATGCCGCGATGAACTCGTCAAAGGGGGCGTAGGAGATAACCGGGGCGCTCATGTGGAGGTTGCCGAACGCTGCGCCTCAGGCGCGGCCACCCAAACGTGAAGCAGCGATCTTACCGAGGTCCCTCGTGGTGGCCGTCTGCAGCCGCAGAGACGCAGACGTGAAAGGGCCATCTGCATCGGGAGGATCTCCCGGGTCAGCGGATTGAGCATCAAGCCGAGCGTCTCGAGCGTTACGGCTCCTAGCAGCGGGCCGTCGTGCCCCTCTCCCAGGACGACTGGCGATGTAGCGGCGTGTTCTCGGATCTCCAAACGACACTCGGAAACCCCGCGCTCAATTGGCGTGCCGTCCGCCAACGTGTCCCGGGCGTGCGCCGCGCAGCCGATGCTACTCTGCGGAGCGCTGCGTAGCACGAGTCACGAGCACGCCGGGCACACCGGCGGCCACTGGGCCGACTGACCAAGCACCGCCGGAACCCCCATCCAGGCTGCATGGCAGCGCTGGCGGCGCAGAGTCACGCCCGAGTGCGGCGTGCGCAGGTGCTCCGGTGTCTGTTGGGCGTAGTGTTTGTAGTGTTGGGCGTAGTTGACAGGCCAAGCGGTCCGGCATAGTGCTGTCGACGTGGGGGCAAGAGCACAAGCGGCCCGGGGGGCTATCCGCCCGCGGACCTTCATTCTGTCCAAGTCAAACGAACAGCGAGCGATTTCTATTCGTCAGCCGTGGGCGTATGCGATTCTTCACCTCGGTAAGAATGTCGAGAACAGGCCGATGCGCACGCACTATCGCGGTCGCCTTCTGATTCAGGCATCGCTCAAGGTCGAGCGCGACGAGGCGACGGAAGCTCAAGCTCGATCCTGACGAGCTGCCGACAGGCGCGATCGTCGGATCGGTCGAGGTCTTCGATTGCGTCCGAAATTCGAAGAGCAAGTGGGCGACTCGCGGCCAGTGGCACTGGCTTCTCAAGAACCCGCGCGTCCTCGCGAAGCCGATTCCATTCAAAGGAGCGCTCGGATTCATCCGTGTCCCTAACCGGCTCATAAAGAACGCACGATTCCGCACGCCGTGACGGTTCATGACACAGATCACATTATTCTCGTGGGGCTATTGGGGCTGGGGCAACGCGACGCAACAGCTCGTCGAGGCGGCGGGTGCTGCAGAGGCGGCGAACAGCTTCCGGCAGCGGTACCGCCTCGAACCCTGAACCACTGGGTTGAGGTCGGCCGCCGCCGGTCGACTTGACGTTATAACCTGTGTGAGTACACTCCGCGGATGGTTCTTCAACTGAAACTCCGCAAGGTCGGCAACTCGGTGGGCGTCATCCTCCCGAAGGAAGCGCTCGCCCATCTCAGGTTGGAGGAAGGCGACTCCGTGTGCGTCACGGAAGGGCCGGATGGCAGCCTGCGGTTGACTCCGTCCAAGGCCGAGGTCACACGCCAAATGGAAGTGGTGCAGGACGTGATGAAGCGCTATCGCCACACCTTGCGCGAACTGGCCAAGTGAAAGAGCCGGAATGGGTGTTGCGCGAAGTGGTGTTTGCCGCCCACGAACAGTCACTGGCACGGTTCGGCGGCTCGGCAGGGCTGCGCGACGAGGGATTGCTGGACTCGGCACTGGGCAGACCGCTGAATCTCTTCGCCTACGGCGGGCCCAGTCTTTTCGATCTCGCGGCGAGCTACGCCTTCGGGGTCGTCAAGAATCATCCGTTCATTGATGGCAACAAGCGGACGGGACTCATCGTCGCGGTCGTCTTTCTCGAACTCAACGGATACAAATTCCAGGCGAGCGAGGTGGACGCCACCCTGCAGACCTTGGCCTTGGCCGCTGGAGACATTTCCGAGGCCGCGTTCTCGGCATGGTTGAAGACCAACTCGACACGCGCATGAGCAATCCCACAGGACTCGTCGCGCCGAAACTCGTCGGCCTGCCGGCAGGCAGGTTCGGACATTGACATCCGCCACAAACAAACGTTCATTAGCTCCTGTTTGCTTGCAGTCGGTTGGCGTGTGATCTCCAACAGACGTGAGGTGGGTGCAGAGAATGCTCAAGGACGCGACGGCGATCGTCGGTATCGGGGAGACGGTCTTTGCGAAGAATCTCGAGCCAAGCGAGCTCGAGCTGGCATGTCAGGCGATCAAAGCCGCCCTCGACGACGCCGGCATCCGGTCTGCCGAAGTCGATGCGCTGAGCTCCTACACGATGGAGGAGACGCTGGAGTTCGAGGTCGCGCGTAATCTCGGCATGGCTGACATCACCTTCTTCAGCCAGGTGGGGTATGGTGGCGGCGCTGGCTGCGCGGCCGTGGGCCATGTCGCTATGGCCGTGGCGACCGGCGTGGCCAACGTGGGCGTCGTCTGGCGCTCGCGCAAACGCAGTGATCCACGCAAGCGCGTGTGGGCGCAGGTCAGTCCGCGTGTCACCGACCACTGGAAGTACTCTCGCCCCTGGGGGCTGGTGCGCCCCGTCGATGAGGTCGCGATGTTCTGGCGACGCTACATGCATGAGTACGGGGCGACACGCGACCACCTGGCGAATGTCGCACTCGCCTGCCGCCGGCATGCGAACCGCAACCCGCGCGCGTTCATGTACCAACGCCCACTCACCCGTGAAGAGTACATGACGGCCCGCTGGATCTCCGAGCCGTTGTGTTTGTTCGATAACTGCCTGGAGAGCGATGGTGCGCTCGCGGTGGTCATCGTGCGGGCCGATCGCGCCGCGGACTGCCCGCACCCCGCGGCGTACATCCACGCCTGGTCGCAAGGCCTGACGCGGCAGCATCAGAACATGACCAACTACCACAGCGACAATCCGATGCAGGGCGCGGCGTGGGCGGCGGCGAGGAACATGTGGCGCCAGGCCGATCTGCGGCCGCGCGACGTGAAGGTCGCGCAAATCTACGATGCCTTCACCCCGCTGATCCCGTTCTGCCTCGAAGCCTACGGCTTCTGCGGTGAAGGCGAGGGCGGAGCGTTCACCGAAAACGGCGCCCTCGAGTTGGGCGGAGGCTTGCCAATCAACACCTCCGGAGGCAGTCTCTCGGAAGCGTACATTCACGGCATGAATCTGATCACGGAAGGCGTCCGCCAGATTCGTGGCACCTCGACCGCACAAGTGCCCAACGCCGACGTGTGCCTGGTCACCAGTGCCTACGTGGTCCCGACCAGCGCCGTGCTGCTGCGTAGGTGATGAGGATGATTGAAGCCATTCCGCTGCCATCCACCGACGACCCACTCGATGCCCCTTACTGGGAGGCTGCCCGGCGCGGCGAGCTGGTCGTGCAAACCTGCCGCGCCTGCGGCCAGCGGCGTTTCCCGCCGCGGCCGATGTGCCCCACGTGCCAGTCGTTCGAGCATCTCTGGGCGCCACTGTCGGGGAAGGGACGGATCTGGTCGTTCGTGTTCCCCCATCCGCCGCTGCTACCCGTATTCGCGCAGATCGCGCCCTACAACGTGATCATCGTCGAGCTGGCCGACGATCCCTCGATCCGCATGGTGGGCAACCTGGTCACCGCTGCCGACGGCCCGATCAACCAGGTCGATCCGACCACCATCAAGATCGGTACGCCGGTGCGGGTGGTGTTTCACCGCGTCGATAATGACGTGACCCTGGCGCGTTGGGTTGTGGCCTGACCCAAGAGATGCCACCACAGGTTAGAGGAGAAAAGGAATGAATGAGGCGTACATCATCGATGCGGTACGAACGCCAGTGGGCCGCCGTGGCGGCGCACTGAGCAAGGTGCACCCGGCAGACCTCGGAGCGCATGCGATCAAGGCGCTCATCGAGCGCACGGGCATTGATCCGCTGGCGGTCGAAGACGTGGTCTTCGGCTGCGTTGACACCGTCGGCCCACAGGCCGGCGACATTGCCCGCACCTGCTGGCTGGCAGCGGGTCTGCCCGACGAGGTACCGGGTACCACCATCGACCGGCAGTGCGGCTCATCACAGCAAGCCGTTCACTTCGCGGCGCAAGCCGTGATGAGCGGCACCAGCGACGTGATCGTCGCCGGCGGGGTACAGAACATGAGCCTCATCCCGATCTCCTCGGCGATGACCCTGGCGCAGCCGATGGGATTCCCGGACCCCTTCTCCGGATCGACGGGCTGGCAGAAGCGCTACGGCACCCAGGAGGTGTCGCAGTTCCGCTCCGCCGACATGATCGCCGAGAAGTGGGGCATCACGCGCCAGGACATGGAACAGTTCGCCTTGGAGAGTCACCAGCGCGCCATTCGCGCCACCGATGAGGGACGTTTCTCGCGCGAGATCGTACCGTACGACGGCATGGCCGCGGATGAGGGGCCACGCCGCGATACGTCGCTGGAAAAAATGGCGACACTGAAGACGCTGCGAGACAACGGCCGTATCACCGCAGCGGTGTCGAGCCAAATCTCGGATGCGGCAGCCGCCCTACTGATCGTCTCGGAGCGCGCGCTGAATCGGCACCATCTGAAGCCGCGGGCTCGCATCCACCACCTCAGCGTCCGCGGCGCGGATCCGGTGTGGATGCTCACTGCGCCGATCCCTGCCACGGCGCACGCACTGCAGCGCAGCGGCTTGTCGCAACAGGATATCGATCTCGTCGAGATCAACGAGGCCTTCGCATCGGTCGTGCTTGCCTGGCAAAAGGAGACCGGTTGGGACCCGGACAAGGTCAACGTCAACGGTGGTGCCATCGCTCTCGGCCACCCACTCGGCGCCACTGGAGCACGCCTGATGACCACGCTGTTGCACGAACTCGAGCGCACCGGCGGTCGTTACGGGCTGCAGACGATGTGCGAAGGCGGTGGGCAAGCGAACGTCACCATCATCGAACGACTATGAAGAAAGCAGTCAGCCGTCAGTTCGAGGAAATCCCTCTGGCTCGAGCTGACAGCTGACGTCTTCAGTTATGAGATTCGGGTTCACCGAAGAGCAAGAGGCGTTGCGGCGTACGGCACGCAGCTTCCTCGCTGATCACTCGTCATCGGCGCAGGTGCGCGCTGCGATGCAGACTGATACCGGGTACGACTCAGCGGTGTGGCGACGCATCGGCGCAGAGCTCGGGTGGACCGCGCTCCTCATTCCGGAAGCGTATGGTGGTCTCGGGCTCGCCTACGTCGAGCTGGTCGCGCTGATGGAGGAAATGGGCTCGGCCCTGCTCTGTGCGCCATTCTTCTCGACGGTCTGTTTGGCCACCAACGTGTTGCTGATCGGCGCCAGCGAGGAGCAGAGACAACAGTATCTGCCCGGCATCGCCGCTGGTGGCGCGACCGCGACTGTCGCATTCATCGAGCCGAACGGCCGCTGGGACGCTTCCGGCATCGAGATGGTGGCCCACCAACAGGGTGACGGTTTCATCCTGAACGGCACCAAGACATTCGTCATCGACGGTCATACTGCCGACCTGCTGATCGTCGCGGCGCGGCGCGGCGGCTCGCAGGGGGTCGAGGGCATCCACCTCTTCGTGCTGCCCGCCAACACGCCGGGCATCGAGCGCCGGCTGCTGCCGACCATGGACCAGACTCGTAAGCAAGCGCAGATCATTCTGCGCGACGTGCGCGTGCCGGCTGCCGCGCTGATCGGCAACCAGGGCGATGGCTGGCCCATTCTGAGCCAGACCCTGGACCTGGCCGCCGTGGCGCTGTCGGCCGAGCAGTTGGGTGGCGCGCAGCGCTGCCTCGACATGTCGGTCGATTACGCCAAGCAGCGCGTGCAGTTCGGGCGGCCCATCGGTTCGTTCCAGGCCATCAAGCACAAGTGCGCCGACATGCTGCTGCGTGTCGAGTCGGCGCGCTCCGCCAGCTACTACGCCGGCTGGGCCGCCAGCGTGCAGGACCCGGAGTTGCCAGCGCTCGCGTCGCTAGCCAAGGCGTACTGCTCCGACGCCTATTTCCACTGCGCCGCCGAGAGTCTGCAGATCCACGGCGGCGTCGGCTTCAGCTGGGAGTACGACGTGCACCTCTACTTCAAGCGCGCCAAATCGAGCGAGACGTTGCTCGGCGATGCCACCTACCATCGCGAGCTCGTGGCGCAGCGCATCGGGCTCTAGGATGAACAACCCACTCGACATGTCGGGCAAGGTCGTCATCGTCACTGGCGGCGGCAAAGGCGTCGGGCGGGGCATCACCACCCGATTCCTCGATGCCGGTGCTGACGTGGTCATCTGTGGGCGCAACGAACCGGAAGCACTGCCCGGCGGTGGGGGCAAACAGGCGGTGTTCGTCGCGGCCGACGTACGCCAGATCGCCGACATCGACAGGGTCGTCACCGCCACCATCGAACGCTTCGGCCGTCTCGATGTGCTGGTGAACAACGCCGGCGGCTCGCCGGTCGCAGATGCAGCGACTGCTTCGCCGCGCTTCTCGGAATCCATTCTGAAGCTCAACCTCATTGCACCGCTCAACTTCGCGCAGCGGGCCAATGTCGTCATGCAGACCCAAGAGCCGGGCGGCACGATCATCAACATCGCCAGCGTCAGCGGCACGCGTCCGTCGCCCGGCACGGCAGCGTACGGCGCCGCCAAAGCCGGGCTGTTGAATCTGACGCAAACGCTGGCGATGGAATGGGCGCCGCGCGTGCGAGTCAATGCCGTGACCGCCGGTATGATCCGCACCGAGCAGGCGCACCTGCACTACGGTGACGCTGCCGGCATCGCGGCGGTGGCGGCAACCGTCCCATTGAGACGGCTGGGCGAGCCGGAAGATGTTGCCGACGCGTGTCTCTTCTTGGCTTCACCGCTGGCGCGCTACATCAGCGGGGCGAGCCTCGTGGTGCACGGTGGCGGCGAACGCCCCGCCTACCTGGCGGCAATGCGGCAGTAGACAAGGTGTGTGCTGCCCCGACTGGAAGGAGGAACTACAACGTGAGACGCTTTGAAGGACGAACGACTATTGTCACCGGCGCCGGATCTGGGCTCGGGCGTGCAACCGCGTACCGACTTGCCGAGGAGGGAGCGACCGTGGCCTGTCTCGATGTCGCGCTGGAGCCCGCAGAGGCCACGGCGGCAGGGATCCGCGAGGCGGCCGGTGTTGGACGTGCATATCGCGTGGACGTTTCAGACCCGGCATCGGTGCGCGCCGCAGTGACGCAGGCCGCGACCGACCTCGGCCGGCCGTCGGTGCTGGTGAACTGCGCCGGCATCGGCAAGTTCGCCCACGCGCACGAGATGCCGTTCGAGGACTGGTCGCGCATCATTGCGGTCAACCTCACTGGCAGCTTCCTGATGGCGCAGGCCGTCCTGCCCTACTTGCTCGACGGGGGTGGCAGCATCGTCAACATCGCATCCAACGCTGGGCTCATGGGCCAGCCCTACAGCGCGGCGTACTGCGCATCGAAGGGCGGTGTCATCCAGCTCACACGCGCGCTCGCCGACGAGTATCTCACCCGCGGCATCCGTGTGAACGCCGTCGCGCCCGGCGGCATCGCAACGCCGCTGCAGCACGCGTTCAAGCTGCCGGAAGGCGCCGACCCGAAGGCGATCCGCAAGCTGATAACGCCGCTCGGCAACGCGCAACCCGAAGAGGTTGCCACATTGGTGGCATACGTAGCGTCCGACGAGGCGCGCTACATGACCGGCTCGATCATCTCGATCGACGGCGGTCTCACGATCTGAACTGCGTGAACGATCATCTCCTTCATCTCTGCGCCGAACCCGTGGATGAACATGAGTGACAGGACACGGAAAAAGCAGCAGGCGGTTTTCATCACGGGCGGCGCAGGCGGGCTCGGCGGCGCGACAGCGAAGTACCTCGGAGAACGGGGATGGCGGGTGTTCGCGGCCGACTGTGTCGAGGAGGCACTCGCGCGCATCGGCGCGGAGCGCAACGTCACGCCTGTCCACGTGGACGTGACCGATGCCGCAAGCGTGGAAGCCGCCGCCCGGAGCCTCGCGAAGCGCGTCGACGGCCTCGACGGGGTCGTCAACTTCGCGGGGATCCTGACAGTGGGTTCATTGATCGAGATCTCGGAAGAAGCCTTGCGCCGCGTGCTTGACGTCAACGTGATGGGCACATTCCGCGTCAACCGGGCCCTCTTCCCGCTGGTGCTGGCGCGCAAAGGGCGCATCGTGAACATCAGCTCGGAAACCGGTTGGCAGACCGGCATGCCCTTCAACGGCCCCTACGGCATGAGCAAGCATGCGATCGAGGCATACTCGGATTCTCTGCGTCGCGAGCTGATGTTCCTCGGTGTCTCGGTGATCAAGATTCAGCCCGGGCCGTTTAAGACGGAGATGGTCGCCGGTATCGAACGCCATTTTGCTCGCGCGGCGAAGGAGTCGCGCCACTTCGGAAAGCTGCTGCGCTCGGTGAAGGGCATGACCCTGGCGGAGCAGGAAAAGGCGCACGATCCCATCCTTGTCGCCGAGACCATCCACATGGCGCTCACCACGCGCCGCCCCGCTGCCGCCTACTCGCTGAAGCCTGATCCCGGGCGCGTCGCGATGAACCTGCTTCCGGATCGGATCGCGGACACGCTTATCGAGTGGGTCTTGGGAACAGGCCGCGTGAGCGGGTGAAGAGGGCCGAGGACGTTCCTTTACGTCCCTGAAGTTTCCGATAGCGCTCACGATCTGAACTGCGTGAACGATCCGCAGCGCTGCAGGACGTACGCACTCATCGGATGTGTCTCGAAGCGACTGAAGTCGATAAACCGTTGGCAGCTCTCCATCATCCGGCGTTGATGCTCTTTCAGCTTTTCCGGTGAACCGCCGGCGTTGTAGAAGATCATCGGGTCCGCGGCGGCCGCCGCGGGGAAGGCCTCCTCGACGATGGCCACCCATGGCGGCGCGGCTGTGGTCAGCGGCCGCACCAAGACATTTTGGATGTAGAGAAAGGTGCTCTGCGTTTCGATCGCAACGCTCGTGTGCTCGCCCTGCCAGCGCTGCAGCCACTCGTCGTACGTCAGGAAGTCCGGCTTTTCGAGAAACGCCACCGTGTAGAGCCCCGGTATCCGCTCGCCCGGTGGACTCACGTGCGTCGTGTTGACCAGCGGAACCGATTCGAGAGCGAGATAGCCCGCGAGTCGCGCCGTCACCGCAGCCAGCACGTCCTCCACCGGACCACGGTTGAGCGCGGTATCCAACCAAATCGACAGCATGCCCGACAACGGCGCGCCCATCTGCGTGATTCGCAATCCCGGCACCGTCAGGTCGTCGGCCAGATTCACCGAGAGGCCGCGCGCCCCCGCCGAAATCAATGTCCTTGCGGTAGAGCCGAGAAGCTCCTGCCGGAAGCGTTCGATGGACACCGCGTCTGGCTTCCAGACCACATAGATCAGCTTTTCCACGTTCAGGGTAGCGGTTGCATGGAAGCCATCATGTCAGGCCTCCGTCCGGAGCGAAGTCTGCGAAGCGCCGCGTCCTGGCCGAGCCCGGCGCGATCTGGCATGACCGGCCTTGGTTGTGGCGGCGACCTTCTTGAGCTCCGCGAACTCTTCCACGAAGCACTCGACCAGATCGTGCAAGTCGGCAATCGCATCCCAATCCGCGTTGAAACCCCAGTAGAGTCCGCCGTCGTAGCTGAGCAGCGCAATCCCGAGTGCCTGGTTGGCCATCATCGGAACAAACGGGTAGCCCTCGAGCAGCCGCGCCCCCAGCAAGTAGAGGGGGACCTGGGGCCCGGGAACATCGGTCACAATCAGGTTGCCGGCCCACCAGCGGGTGGCGCGACGCACCAAATCGGAGAGCAGGGGTGCGTCGGCCCAGTTGGCAATGTCCTCGAACAGCTCGATGGCATGCACCTCCTTCGACGCCTTGAGGGCCTGGGTGATTTCCGCGATGACCCGCAGCCGCTCCCGTGGATCGCGGATCTCCAACGGCAGGCGCGCCAGCGTCGGGACAACGCGATTACCGAGATCCCCAGCGGCCGACAGGGGGCGCCGGTTGATCGGCACGACGACGCGGAAGTCGAGGCCGTCCACCCGCGTCCTGTGCGCCCGCAAGTAGCGGCGTATCGCTGCGGCGACGGTTGCCAGCACAACGTCGTTCACTTTGCCGCCCAAACGGTTCTTGACGGCCTTCACGTCTTCGAGATCGAAGCGCACCCAGTCGACGCGGCGGTGCGGACCCACCTCGTCGACATTGAGCAGTGTTTTGGACGCCGGCTGCAGCTTCCCTGCCACCGCTTCCACCGCTCCCTCGGCAGTATCCCGTATCGCTTGGATGGTTTGCGTCGGATTCGCCAGCGCCCCTGCAACGCTCCGCGCCAGCGCCAGCGGCCCGCCGGCGCGCCGTTGCAGCTCTCCCATCGCCAGCTCGACCGAACGCGGTGCGGGGCGCGGCCGCCAGGTGGAAGGCGGGCGTGCCGGCGCGTCCGGATCCGGGGAGAAGTACGCGGACAGCACATTGACCGCCGAGATGCCGTCGACCATGCAATGGTGCAGCTTGCTCACGATCGCAAACCGGCCGCCTTCCAGTCCCTCGACGATCCACATCTCCCACAGCGGCTTCGAGAGATCGAGCTTCTGCGACATGATGCGGCCGACGAGGCGCTTGAGCTGCCGAATGGTACCGGGCGGTGGCAGTGCCGTATGCCGCACGTGGTAGTCGAGGTTGAAACGGTCGTCGTCCACCCACACGGGGTGGGCTTCAATGGGAATGAAGGCCAGCCGTTGCCGGTGCCGCGGGACATGGTCCAGGCCGCTCGCAATGTGCGTGCGGATGCGCTCGAAGTCGAGCCCGCCGCTCTGAGCGACCAGTCCACCCGTCTCCAGGATGCCCACCTCGCCGATGTGCATATGGGTGTGGTTGGTCTCCATGAAGACCATCGACGCGTCGAGTGCGGAAAGCCGTTCGTAATGGGGTCGCGCCATGGACAGTTCCCTCCGGCTGCGCGTTGCCTAGCACGAGCGGCGCTCCACTGGTAGTGGTACGCGTCCAAGCAGCAGCACAGCTCACACAGCGGAGGAAGCAGCAGTGACGAGCAACGAGACAGTGCCGGCGTCGGCGGTGCGTGACGCCAACGAGGTGAAGAGTTGGGACCTCGAGGCCGACGTGGTCGTCGTCGGCTTCGGCTGCGCCGGCGCGTGTGCCGCGATCGAGGCCGCCGAGGCCGGCGCCGACGTGCTCGTCCTCGAACGTGCCAGCGGTGGGGGCGGCACCTCCGCGATGTCGGGCGGACTGCTCTACTTGGGTGGCGGCACAGCGGTGCAACAGGCGTGCGGCTACGAGGATTCGCCGGAGGAGATGTACAAGTTCCTGATGGCTGCCTGCGGTCCAGAAGCCGACGAGGCCAAGGTGCGGATCTTCTGCGCCGAGAGCGTCGCGCACTTCCACTGGTTGGTCGCGCACGGTGTATCCTTCAAGCACAGCTTCTACCCGGAGCCGTTCATGGAGCCGCCGACGGACGACTGCCTGGTGTACTCGGGCGGCGAAGACGCGTATCCCTTCGACCGCATCGCCAGACCGGTGCCGCGCGCCCACAAGCCGCAGTATGCGGGCGCGGCGGGCGGTTTCCTCATGCAGAAGCTGGTAGGCGCCGCCGAGCGCAGCGGCGCGCGCATTGTCTGCGACGCGCGCTGTGAGACGCTGGTGGTGGACGAGCGCGGTGCCGTCGTCGGCGCTGTCATCCAACACGACGGGCGTCAGCGCTGCGTGCGCGCGCGGCGCGGCGTCATCCTCACCGCCGGCGGTTTCATCCAGAACCGCGAGATGGTGACCCGCTACAGCCCACTGCTCTCGAAGTGCAATTACAAGCTCGGGCAGGACGGTGACGACGGCCGCGCCATTCGCATGGCGATGGGCGCAGGCGCCGACATCATTCGCATGGACGCGGGTGAGGTGGCCGTCCCACTCACGCCGCCGCGGCGGCTCATGCGCGGTATCCTGGTCAACCGCTTCGGGCAGCGCTTCATCAACGAAGACACTTACTACGGTCGCGTCGGTCAGGAGTGCCTCTTCCGTCAGGACGGCCAGATGTTCCTGATCGTCGATACTGCGATCTACGAGCGCAACCTGGCGGGCATGAGTGCCGCGCACGTCGAGGAGACGGTGGAAGATCTCGAGCACAGCCTCGGCATGCCGCGCGGCGTGCTCGTCAGCACCGTCGCGTTCTACAACCGCTGTGCGGCACAGCGCGAGGACCCGGTCTTTCACAAGAACGCGGCGATGCTGCAGCCGCTTTCCACCCCGCCGTATGCGGCCATCGACTGCCGCACTGACAAGACCATCTGGGCGACGTTCACTCTCGGTGGGCTGCACACGCAACCGACCGGCGAGGTGTTGGACCCCGACGGCATCGTCATTCCCGGCCTCTATGCCGCCGGCAGAACCACGTCCGGCATCGCCGCCTACGGCTACGTCAGCGGCATCTCGCTCGCCGACGGCACCTTCTTCGGCCGCGCGGCGGGCCGCCGCGCGGCGACTGTAGCACGGTAGTAATCAGTGGGGCATCCGCTTACACGTGTTCCTTCGTCGCTGAACAACCGTCGCTCACAGGCGCTCCGCCGCAACCAGGCCAAGGACCTCGTTGCAGCCGTCCTCGATCATGGAAGCGCGCGCATCGCGTAGCAGCTTCTCGATCGGGTACTCTCGGCTCAAGCCGTTGCCGCCGAAGATCTGCAGCGCCGCGCTCGCCACCTCGAACGCCGTATTCGTTGCCGTGACCTTTGAAGCAATCGCGCACTGCAGCTGCGGTGGGCTGTTGAGCACGTTGTAGACCATCACCCGCCGACTGAGCGACTTGGCCGCTTCAACTTTGCGGAACATTTCAAACAGGCGCGCCCTGACGCTCTGATGCCGGAAGATCGGCACGCCGCCCTGGACACGCTCTTTGGCGTACGTGATCGCCAGGTCGAGCGCCGCCTGCGCCACGCCGACGAACGTCGAGCCCATGCCGCTGTTGGCCATCGACAGAACGGCGTCGGCGGCAAACGCGTGCATTTCCGGGCTGAACACCAGGTAGTCGGCAGGGACGCGCACATCCTCGAAAAAGATCTCGCCTTGATTCAGCGCCCGCTGTCCGATCTTGTTGAGCGGCTTGCCGCGCGACACACCCGGAGCGTCGAGCGGTACCACGAAGCCGCCGGTGCCTTGCACGCCATTGCCCGTATCGACAGCGCAAAACAGCGCCGTCGCACTGGCAATGGTGCCATTGGAGACCCACGCGGCCTTCTGCCCGTTGATCACGAAAAAGTCGCCGTCCTTGCGCGCGATGCAATCTGGTTTGCCATATTCCGGGCTGCCGAGCTTGTCGGCAAAGACAATGAAGTCGCTGCCATGATGCGGTTCGGTACCGCCCCAGCAGCCGATGCTGTTCGGATCGCCAAAGCGTTCGATGAGCGCGGGCTTGCCGGAGAGCTGCGCCATCATACGGGGAAAGTTGGCGACGCCGAAGCTGATGGCCAGCCCGGAGTCACCCCAGCCCAACTCTTCCGCGATGATGTAGCGCAGGCGGGCACGCTGCATCGGCGTCAGATCATTCCCGACATCGCTGTACGCTTCGAGACCGAGCGCGCGGTACTTCTTGAAGACGTCCCAGAGGATCGACCGCGGCGCGATCACGTCGGCCGGGTCAGGCAGCGCGTCGAGCTGGATGCCAGCCGGGCGCATGACCTCCGCGGCAAACTGGTGCACCGTATCGCGGACCTTCCGCTCTTCGTCGGATAGATCGACATCGAGATCAATCATCGGCATGGGAACCTCCTGCTTCGCGATCCCAGGTGCGCGGACCCACCCCATCGCGTTTGAGGCTGCTCTTCTGTATGCGATGGGTTTCGGTCTTTGGTAGCGCGTCGCGGAACTCGATGTACCGCGGCACCATGAACTTGGCCATGCGCTGTTCCGCGTGCCGCACGAGATCCTCCGGCGTCAGCCGCTCGCCTTCCTTCCGCACTACCACCGCCATCACCTCGTCCTCACCCAGCTCCGACGGCACTCCGAAGACCGCCGATTCCAGCACGGCGGGGTGGCTGTTGAGCTCGCGTTCCACTTCCCACGAGGAGATATTTTCGCCGCGCCGCCGCAGCGAATCGTTCTTGCGATCGACAAAGTAGAGATTGCCTTCCTGATCGGCGGAGACGAGATCGCCGGTGTAGAGCCAGCCGTCGCGGATCTTGGCGTTGCTGGCGGTCTCGTTCTTGTAGTACTCGACCTTGCGCCGCACGGCGTCGTCCACCTGGAACAGCAGCTCGCCCGGCTCGCCCGGCGGGACCTCCTTGCCGTCGTCGTCCACGAGGCGGACTGGAGTCATCGGCTTGCCGATCGACCCCTTGGGAGCATTGCCGAAGTTGACGATGGCGAACCCCCCACCGTCCACGGCAGCGTACGCCTCGATGATGCGCACGGCGAAGCGCTTTTCGAACTCCGCCCACACCGACGCCGGGCAGGCGGCGCTGAAAACGATACGCACGGGATTGTCCGCATCGTTCGCGCGTTCCGGCTGTTTCATCAGGATCGGGATCATTGCGCCGAGCGCGTTGAATGTGGTGACCCCATGCCGCCGGGTCTCATCCCAGAAGCGGCTTGCGGAAAAACGGCGCGACAGAACCATGGGCAGGCCCATGGCCAGTGCCCGAACCGTCGTCAAGAACAACGCGTTCGCATGGAAGAGCGGCAGACAGGTGTATAGGACATCGTCGGCCTGCAGCATGCCCCCGAGCATGCGAATTCCTTCGATGTTGGTCGCCTTATATCGGCTGACGACACCCTTGGGTGCGCCGGTGGTGCCCGAGGTGTACAGCAGGCCGGAGATCGCCTCGCCGTCGATCTGCACCCGGGGATTCTCGTCGGATGCGTTCATCACCTCGGCGAGCGTGCGCCAGCCTGCCGGCGGCGCCCACCCCGTTGGCGCGTCGGCCGTGTTCACCACAATCTCTTTCAGCTTGGAGAGCACATCACGAATCGCCTGGATCGCCTCGACGTAGTCGGAGTGGCAGACGAGGACGGAGGTGTCCGAGTGATCGACGATGTGCCGCAGCCCCTCACCCTTGAGGGCGATGTTGACCGGCACGGCGTAGGCGCCGAGCTTTTGGGTGGCGAAGTACACGAACAGCCACTCGGGCGAGTTGGGCATCATGATGGACACGCCGACGCCAGATTTCACGCCGAGCCTGGCCAGGCCATTCGCCGCACGATTCACTTGGCGATTGAGATCGCGGAAGGTGAAGGTTCGGTCTTCCATGTAGAGGAAGGGCTTGTCACCGAGGGCCTCGGCTTGTGTTTCGAGCAGCCCGGCGAGCGTCGTAGGGCCTGCGGCCGGCTTGTTTTCTGTGGCCCGCTCCCGTTGGTCGCTGCTGGCTTCCAAGTCCAGGCTGGTAGGTCTGTCACTCATGTGAATCAGCTCCGTCAGTGATTCGGGCGCGGTGGCCCCTCGAGGATATGAATGGCAATCGCGGCTTCGCCGGTGCCGATGAAGCCGCCACCATTCTCGGTGAGGCCAAGGCGCGCGTGCTCGATTTGGCGCTTTCCCGCTTCGCCGCGCAGCTGGTAGACGATCTCCGCGATCTGCGCCAGACCGGTCGCGCCGATGGGATGCCCGCGACATTCCAGCCCGCCGCTCGGATTGACCGGCCGAGCGCCTCCCAGCGTCGTGGCGCCCGACTCGGCGTAGGGCCCGCCCTCGCCCTCCTTGCAGAAGCCGAGGCTCTCGGTTTGTGCCAGCTCACCGAATGCGGTCGCGTCGTGCACTTCGGCGGTGTCTATGTCATCTGGGCCAACGCCGGCCATGTCGTAGGCCTTCTGCGCGGCGCGCTTCGCCTGATTGCCGGGTGTCGTGCTCCCGGAAGCAAGCACCGACGCGCGCACCTTTACGGGACGCGCGTCTCCCAAACGCTTCAGATACTCGGCGGAGACCAAGATGGCGGCCGCCGCACCGTCTCCCATCGGGGCACACATCGCCCGGGTGAGCGGATGAGACACCAGCCGATCGTTGAGGACCTCCTCCACCGTCATCGTCATCCGGTATTGTGCGTCGGGGTTGAGGGATCCGTGATAATGGTTCTTGGCAGCGATCGCGGCGAGCTGTCGTTGCGTGGTCCCGTAGCGGCTCATGTGGGCGCGGCTGGCCATGGAGTAGATGTCCATGAACGGGCTGCGGGCGCCGCCGCCTTCACCCTTCTTGACCTCGCCGCTCTGCTCCAGTTGCCGGCGTTTCTCCTCGGCCTGGGCCTGCATCATTTCGATCAGCTTGGTGGTGACTTCGACGTCAGTGCCGGCGAGGAAGCTGTTGAAGCCTTTCTTACGGGCCTCCGGATCGGCGCCGGCGGGAACGAACGTCTTCTCGGCGCCCACCGCCAGCGCGACATCATAGGCGCCGGCCGCCACGCCGAGCCAGGCGCCGTGGAATGCGGACGATCCGCCGGCGCAGGCGTTCTCCACGTTCATGATGGGAATCTCCCCGATCCCCAGCGGCGCCAGCGCCACCTGGCCGCGAATGCAATGCTGGCCGGCGGACATGCCCCATCCGGCATTGGCCATCCAGGCCGCTTCAAGCTGGTCCTGTCGCACCGGGCTATGGTCGAAGAGGTTGTGTAGCACCATCGCGGTGAGGTCCTTGATTCCTTTGTCAGGATACTTGCCGAAGGGGATCATCCCGACGGCAACGACATAGACGTCCTGCATACGTGCTCCTGTGGCTGTGCTTTCCGAAAACCTGACCCGACCTCGCTGCCTCGTATCAAACGCTCATCCCTGACGCGAACAACATCGGTCACCAATGCACCTGACCGGAGCCGGTACTGCTAGCCACCTGCCGCCGAACGCTGCCGCGGGAGGCCCGAGTTTTCTGGGCAGGGCGTCAGCGGCGCCCATCTTGCCGAGATGGTCGATACACGCCAGCCGCGCCAATTCATGCCCCCAGCGTACTGCTGGCGAGGAACTCGCCCACGACGCGGGCAGCGAGGAAACCGGGGCCGCCGAGGATCATGCCGCCCGGGTACATCGAGGCACCGCCGATGAAGAGCCCCGGGATCGGCGTCGCACTCCGCGAGCACAGGTCGTTCGGTCGCTGGTGGCCCATCTGCAGCGGTGTGTAGGCACCGTGCTTGATGGAGCCGCGCTTCATGGTGGTGAGCTTCGCTTCAATGTCGAGCGGCGTATGCTGCCGCCGCAGAACGATGTCGCCGAGGTCGGCGTGCTCGTTGAGGAGCGCGATGCAGCTGTCGCCAAAGGCGTCACCCATGGTCCGCCAGGGCAGATCGTACTTTACCACGGCTTCGGCGCGCAGCATTTGATGACCGGGCGGGGCCATCGTCGCGTCGAAACGCGACGGAATCGTTACGTGCAACCACTCGCACGCGTCGTGTTCGCCCGCATCGATCCGGCGGAGATGAGCGTGGAGCTCGTTCTCGGTTTCCAGGCCGCAGAAAACAATCATCGCCTTGCCGACCCGCGGATCGTCCGCCTTGTAGGTGATATCGCCCTTGGCGCCGAGGTGGAGACCGAACATCGAGCGCGCTTCCCACTCCCACAGCTGCACGCCTTGCGCAAGCTCGCCAGGCAGCAGCGCCTCGCCGACGAGCTGTTGGAAGGTCTGCTGCGGATTGAGGGTCGAGACGACGGCGCGCGCCTCGAAACGCCGGCCGTCGCGCACCTCGACACCGACAGCAGCGCCGTTCTCCACAACAACGCGCATAGCTTCGCACCCATCGAGCACCGTGCCGCCGCTGCGGAGGAACGAACGGTAGAGGGCTGACGACAAACGGTGCGATCCACCTTTCACCAAACCGGCGTGCAGCATCCGGCACAGATACAGTGGGTACAGATAGCCGAGCGGGTCCTGCAGATGCAGGCCCCACATGGCCGGAAACGACAGCAAGGCCATGCGCACACGCGGGTCGGTGAAGCCGTAGGCGTCGAGCAACTCGATGAAGCTGAGTTCCGATATCTCGGCCAGGCGAGCGCCCACCGGCGTCTTGCCGAACTCGACCATCTGATCGATGGGCGGCTCGGGAAGCTGGTACGTCATGGGGATGAGGTATTGCTCCAGCATCGGCTGGAACTCGTCCCACATGCGCGTGAACGCGGCGGCGTCGCCGGCGCTGAAGGCCGCGATGGATTGGGCCGTCTCGTTGGGGTCGCGCGAGAAGATGAGCGAGCGACCGTCGCGGAACGGAAACGCAGCACCGATGTCCGGATACAGGTAGCGCACACCGAGGTTCGCCAAGTCGAGGTCGCGATGCGCGGGCATGACCTCGGCCATCATGTGATAGATCGCGTGCAGGTTGAGCCGGAACCCGTAGTACTCGTCGGTGTTCAGACCACCACCGGTCTCGTGGCGGCGCTCCAGCAAGAGCACCCTGTTTCCCGCCTTGGCGAGATAGGTGGCACAGAGCAGACCGTTGGGCCCGCCGCCGATGACGATGGCGTCGTACGCTGCTGCGGTGCTCATGATTGCGTCCCTGCTGTGCTGGCGCGTTGCCATTTCTTGGGTACACCGGCATTTATCGGGATGCGCCCCATGTTCTCCAGGAACCACATGATCGGCTGCGCCCGCCACCACTCCACGTCGCGGCAGCCGAGATCTTCGGCGACCTCGGTCGCCGCGATATAGCCGGTGGCCAGATGCGTGGCGCCGTACGGATGGATGGAGTTCGACAGATACAATCCCGGGATGAAGCTGCGCGCGGCGCCGCGCGTGATGATCCCCGGCAGCGGGCGGTTCTGCCCGTACTGCTCGGGGATGGCGCTGCCACCGATCATGTTGCCGCGAATCGCCGACGGGTTGCTGTGTTCTTGGTCGAGCGGCGTGTTGATGTGGCGTTCGATGACCAGGCCCTTGAACCCCGGCGCGTACTCCTCAAAGCGCTCAGTTACGGCATCGGCGAGCGGCGCCGCCAGCTCGCGCCAGGCATCCCAGCCGTCGAGCCGCCGGCCGCGCCAGCGCCGCGGACATGGCGGTACGCTGATCCACACGTATGCCGTGTGGCAGCCGGGTGGCGCCTGCGACGGGTCGGCGCGCGTGGGGAGGAACCAGCCAGCCATGACGTCGTCAGGGACGATTCCGGAGATGAGCTGCGTCAGGCCGGAGCGGATCTCGTCGAGCGACTCGCCACCGAAATACCCGACCCACGACCGCTGCACCTCGGAATCATAGGCCGCGGAGGCGAACTCGGGATCGGCTCTGAGCGCGTAACAGACGCCGAGGAGTTGCGGATCGTCGTAATTGAAGCCCTTGATGAGCCGCGTGCGCTCCGCGCCGATGACCGCTTCACCGACCATGCGCAGGAAGGTGGGAACGAGCGTCACGTTCGAGATGACTGCGCGGGCGCGAATAATCTCGTTGGGGAAGACGGCCTCCGGAGACAGTTTGATTCCAGCGGCACGCCCGTCGGCGATCAGGATCTTGTCGACCGGGCAAGTCGCCCAGATATCCCCACCGTGCGCGACGACGCATTTGACCAGCGCGTGGGTCAGCGCGTGCGAGCCGCCGCGCGCCGTGTGTACGGGCATGGGCGACATGCCGCACAGGTTCATCGCCATGGCGCCGACCCGGCGGTGCAGCGGCCACTGCCCGGTAAACTCGCCCAACGCGGCCGGGGTGCTGCGCACTTCCTCGGACTCGTAGAGCATCTCGAACACCTCGAAGCCGTTCATGCGTTGCAGGTCGTCGCCGGTGAGCCGCACGCCGAGGTGTTTGAGCAGGCCGTCATGGAACGCGGCCTGGCGATCGAGCAGCTGCGCGTCCGGGGCGCTGAAGAGCATGCGCTGGCTGAGCTCGAGCACCTCCATGGCATGCTCGGCGACGTACGAACTGATCTTCGCTTGCACCTCACCGTCGCGCTGCGAGATGCGCGCCACGCTCGCCTGCGTCAACGACTGATCCAGTGCCTGCACGACGTTCTTGCCGTTGCGGAAGGTCTTGGCGAACAGGATGTCGGTGCCGCAGAGGTCGAGCCCGAAGCCTTCGAGATCGAGGTCGGCCATCACCGGGCTCATCGCCGGCACCAGCCACTGAGCATGCGTGTTGTGCAGAAAGCCGGGCATCCCGAGCTCCACAGTGTCGCAGTGTGCGCCGCACTGCCCACGCGCCTCGAAGACACCGACGGACAACCCAGCCTTCGCCAGATAGGCCGCGGCCGTGAGCCCGTTGATACCGCCGCCGATGACAATGACGTCGTAGTCTCTCATCGCATTACTACCTCACAGAAGAAGACGAACCGCGAGGACGCCGAGCGGGACAAGCAGAGCACGGGTTCCTGGTAAGATAATGGGCAACATGATGTCAACCAGCCAGACGCGGATGGCATTGCGAGCGCGGCGGCACAATGGCGTGCCTTCGACAGAGAAGTGGGTGCAACTGGTGCTACCGCAGCGCATTACCAATGCACCCCGAGTGAGCACGCGGACCCCAGGGATGGCCCGCAGCTCTGGCGTAACCAGGTTTGCCGCGTTGCAGCGCATCCGATGACGGACTAATGTGGCCCCCCGAAACCGTCCGCGGCTGCGGACAGCGCGTGAGGATGTGAGCCCAATGGAAAAGGCAGAATTCGATGTGGTCATCGTCGGCGGCGGACACAACGCGCTCACCTGCGCCGCCTACCTGGGGCGCGCCGGTGTCGACGTCTGCATTCTGGAG
>Ga0209048_10001604_pt1 | contig 22988 bp, 21 predicted proteins | sample FrelakmetCRP12CR_FD_187146 | JGI IMG/M metagenome (GOLD analysis project Ga0209048, IMG submission 187146) | Freshwater lake sediment microbial communities from the University of Notre Dame, USA, for methane emissions studies - CRP12 CR (SPAdes)... | ecosystem: Environmental > Aquatic >... | reverse complement strand
AGGGAGATGCTCCCAGATGTGTGTCCGGGTGTGTGAACGACTGTGAGTTTTCCAACCTTGTCATTTTCTTTGAGCGTGACGTCTGGTTGGACAGGTGTGAACTTGACGAATGGCGAAACGGCTTTGAACAAGATGCCTGTGGCGCCTTTTGGTCTTGGGAATGCCTTTGTTCCCGCAACATACTCTGCATCTTCTTGGTGGATTGCAACCTTTGCGTTTGTGAGTCTTCTGAGTTCGTGGGCGCTTCCGACGTGGTCTATGTGGCAATGTGTTAACAGAATTCTCGAAATGTCCGAGGGTTCTCGGCCAATCTTGTGAACGTAGTCCAGGATTTTGCCCGCGTTTCTGGGCATTCCCGTATCAATGGCGGTCAGTTCGCTTCCATCGATTACGAGAAAGACATTGGCGTTGACTCCGTCCACTTGATGTATATCTTCCCTTATTTGCATCAATACCGCACCTGTTGAAGAGGCTTAAGAGATGTCCGATCATAAAAAGGTGCACACTAGTTCTTCTAGGTGCAGTAACCCCACTTCCTTCGGTGGCTATTGTTAAAGCTGTCAACCCATTGATCTTAGATGCAAGAAGTGCGACGCGATTGAGCTCCCTCCAAGCGCTAGGCGTATCAAACGTGGAAAAACACTTTAGCAAGTTAGGCCAAACTGAATTGGAAAAAGGCGTTTTTGGTGAACAGTATGAGCGTCAAGTTTGATGAGTATGTTATTGAGACATTAGCGAAGCTAGAGGATCCCGGTTGTTTACTCGTGGGTGCGAAAAAGAATGACACATGTAACGTGATGACTATTGGTTGGGGTTTTGTGGGCGTGTTTTGGCGGATGCATGTTTTCATGGTGGCTGTGAGGCATTCGCGGTTTACGCACGAGTTCATTCAGGATACTGGCGAATTCACCGTAAACGTGCCTGGTGAAGGCTTGGAAAAGGTTGTCAGCTATTGTGGCGAAGTGAGCGGCAGAGAACATGACAAGCTTGAGGAATGCAAACTGACTTTGGCGAAGGGCAAGAAGGTGAACGTTCCCGTGATCAAAGAATGCAAGATCCATTATGAGTGCAAGGTTGTCTACAAGCTTGAAGTAAAGCCTGCCGAGATCCCAGACGACGTTAAGAGAGTTTTCTACCCGAAAAAAGACTATCACACATTGTATTTTGGAAAGATCTTGGCGGTCTACTAGCGCACGGGACTGGCAATCTAGCGTGCACTAATCATTCTGATCGCTCTATTAGGACAGGCAATATCTCTCGAAGATCTTTCTTTTCGACCACCACGTCAGCTGACTTCCTCACTTTGCTGTCGTTTGTATTGAACGCGATACTCAGTCCTGCCTGCCCAAACATTGGTATATCGTAAGAGCTATCTCCCACCACTGCGCATTTCCGCAATGAAACCTTTTCCGATGCCGCCAATTTCCTGAGCACACTGAGCTTGTCTAGCAAACCAACTATCTCCTCTCCTTCTCCAGTCAGAAAGCCACGCCGATCTGTCAAAACCTTATTGGCAAAAACATGGTCTAGTTTGAGAATCGCTTGCAGTCGATCCGCAAGAACTGATATTCCAGCACTTATCAAAGCAGTCTTCAGGCCTGCCTCTTTCAGACCTGCAAATGCTTCAGTTGCGCCTGGCATCAGTGGAACATTGGACAAAATACTCCTGATCTTGCCAATGTGAACCCGTCCCCAGAGAGCAATGTCTCTTCTCATTAGTTCTCGGTAGGTTATTTCGCCTTCCACGTATCGTTTAAGATTCTCAACATTGTTTGCGCCAAATGCTTCATGGATGGATTGCCAGCTACTCTTGACGTCTACGAGAACACCATCCATGTCGAAGACTACGATTTCTAGCTTCGCGTCGAACTTCCGGGCATGCACACGCGTAGCCTCTGTGTACTAGGGAATTTGGGGATCAAGCTGGTTTTTTCCGTAATTCTCAGAAAAGAAGTTCTCACTCGGCGGTTTTCTCTCCCTTGGTTTCCCAAGTTTGTTCCTTGTCCTTTCATCAAGAGTATCCCATATGTTCTTAATGTCTGCTTCGTAGCCTAACGCGAACACTACGATGACGCGGAAGCTTGAAGGATATCCTAGTGCTTGCTTGACTTTCTGTTCGTCCCAGCCTGCCATCTGATGGACCCGCATCCCCAGATGCTCGGCTTCAATTGCCAGACACATAACGCTTAGTCCTGCATTGTATGCGTAGAATGGCAAGCCGTTGTCTTTGCAGTCTTGGTCTGGGTCGGCGGCGACCGCGACTAGATAAGGCGCCTTCTTCGCCCATGCATTCCCTCGCGTGAGAGCGGCTTCTAAGGCTACACGTGTACTGGCTTCCCTGTGCACGAAAACATAGTTCCATGACTGATTGTTGGAACAAGACGGTGCCCATCTCGCAGCTTCCACAAGTGCAGGGAGTTTTTCTTTCTCAAAATCCCTTTCATCAAAGACAAGTGGGCTCTTTCTCTTTCTGAGTTCAGGCAAGATAGCGATATCCATGCCGCATCCACCAGTTACTAGTTTGCACGTTTATTAAAAAGCAATGCTGTAAGGTTTGCACGTCAAGGCAAGAAGCTCAGGTGTAAACATGTCCTACGACGAAATCCTACGGAAAGACGCTGACGAATACGATTCGTGCGAGTTCTACTGGAACTGTGAGAAGTGTTACAAATCGCTGTGCCTAAGAATTGTGGCCCTTGTAAATTTCCCCTCAAGATACGGCTCATTCAAGGTCGTGGCATTTGAGAACAACAAAGATGGAAAAGACCATATAATGATCGTGAAAGGCAATGTTGTGGGCGCCGAAATGTTCTAATGAGGGTTCACTCATCTTGCGTGACTGGAGATGTCTTAGGATCGCTCAGATGCGACTGTGGCGATCAGTTGAAGAAAGCTCTGCAAATGATTGAGGAAGAGGGGCAAGGTGTGCTCCTTTACATGCAGCAGGAAGGGAGAGGCATAGGTCTTACGAACAAGATCAGAGCCTACATGTATCAAGACAAAGGAATAGACACATACAATGCCAACGTCCTTCTTGGCTTCTCCTCGGACCCGAGGCAGTACGAGCTGGCCGCAGCAATGCTGAAAAAGTTTAACATATCAAACATTCGTCTGCTGACAAATAATCCTCAGAAAATTCAGGATCTTGAGAAGTTCGGCGTCAAAATCAAGGAAAGAATTCCGATTGAGATACCTCCAAACAGCTTCAACCGTTTCTATCTGGAGACTAAGAAGAACAAGTTCGGACACATCCTTTCGCTGAATGCAAAAGATGCAGAGCAAGACACGTGCGCCTAGCATATGTGTCTCTGGAATCCACGATATGTGCCAAGTCAACGCAGTCGTTTGAACAGGAAGCTCGTGAAATGCTCAAAAGGTCGGCCTACTAGCATGTAACCCCGAGAACGCAGATATTTCCTAACATAGAACTGGGTCATTCCTTTCACAATGGCAAACTTGAGTTTGGCCTCGGAAAGTGATGACTGAAACAACAAATTGTGCTTTACCAATCGCAGATTCTTGGGTTCTTCCCATTCTTCCACGGCCATCCTGTCTCTGACTCTTTCATAGAGAGGTGTTCCTTGGATAGGATACGGCATGGTGAAAGACAGATAATCCAATGGGAGTGAAGAGGCAAAGTTGACCGTGTCTAGGACAGTTCCTTGGGTTTCGCCTGGGTATCCAACTATGAAGAATGCGCCCACTTGAATCTTGGACTGCTTAGCAATGTTGACTGCTTCTCTGGCTTGTTCGACAGTTGCATTCTTCTTCATGATTGTCAAGACGACGTTGTTTCCGGATTCTATACCGAAAAAAGTTCTGATGCACCCAGCCTGTCTCATTTTTTGTGCGACTTCGTCGTCTATCGTGTCTACTCTTGATAGGCATTCCCAGCCGATTCTTACGTGTCGGCTAATAATCTCGTTACATATGCCCAGTAGTCTCTTGCGGTTTAGGGTGAAGCAGTCGTCCGCGAACCATATTCTGTCATAGCCAAGTTTGATAATTGTTTCAATTTCGTCTACGATGTTAGCCGCTGATCTGCTTCTAAACTGGTTTCCGAAGACGGGTCGGCTGCAGAAGTCACACTGAAAGGGGCATCCTCTAGAAGTTATCATTGGCGTGGTCGTGTAGCCATAGTTGCTTGAATAGTACTTCTTGTAGCCGTCATTGTCAAATAACTCCCTAGCTGGAAACGGAATACTGTCAAGATCCTGAATAAATCCTCTCGGAGGAGTGAATCTTGTTTTGCCTCCGTTTCCCTCTTTGTAAGCGATTCCCTTAACCTTTGACAGGTCTGGGCCATTCTCTGCTTCATTGACGAGTTCGAGCAGGGTTTCTTCGCCTTCGCCCACGACGACCACGTCGAAGTGTTGAAGGAAATCCTCTGGACTTGACGTGGGTTGCGGTCCGCCGGCGATAAGCAGTTCGCAGTCTTCTCTGAGAAGATGGGCAAATTCTATGGCCTTGTTTTTTAGGGAAAACATTGATTGGATGCCAATTATGGTTGGTTTTGAGCGTTTGATGCGTCTTATTGCTTCTTGTTGACTTAGAAAGGTGCAATCGACTAGTTCAACGGGCACGTTGTGTTCTTTCAGTGTGGCAGCCAAGTATCCTAGCCCTAGGGGAGGGAACCTGAAGATTGAGTTGTCATTTGAAGGCTGGAAATAAGGATAGACCAACGTGACGGCTACCGTCTTAATATCAGGCTCCCAGAATCTTGATTTCATAATTGAAGACAGCACTTCTAGGATCAAGTTCGTAGTCCAATCCAATCCAGTCCAGAGTGTTGCCTTGGAACTCTCGTCCCATGCGCAAAATGCTGTTCTCTATTCTATTAAGCCTAAAGCCAGCGTCGCCTTGTGTGTTCATTATGCTTGCCCAGTCAGCTTCGATTTGATCCCAAGCCCCAATTTGCTCGTCGATGAGTTGCTTCCCACTCGCGTCATAATATTTCCTGAAAAACTTCGTGCCTTGCTCATTCAACATGAATATCCTTTGGGGATTGTGTTTCTTCAGGTAATTGAAGTCAGTTTTCACTAGGATGCGATTCCGAAGTATGTTGTAGGTCACGATTACTTTGCCAAGAGAAGCGGTTTTCACGAAGCTTGTGCCAACACCTGTCTTCATGGGAACGTTCTTCAGCGTTAGCATGAGAAACCTCGACCGCTTGTTGAGTTGATACACTTCGGAAAGGTGCTTTAGGATTGACCTGATCTGGCGATTTTCCAGCTTAATGTTTCTGAATCTGTTTCTCGCCGTACGATCTACGCAGTATTCCTTGCGAATAATGGTCGAGCCTTGCGATTGATGTACATACACATTTGAAGACCCGGAAAAATAGGTCTCATTTGAGGTGATTATGATTGGAACTCCAAACCCGATTCCTTCTCCAATCCTTTCAACGCCGTTGCAGACAAAGATCAAGCCTTTTTGTAACGAGGCGATTTTCCAATTATGAGGTTTTGTGCTTGAATAGACCCTGAGGGCTATGAAATCTGAAATGGGAATCGTAAGCTCAGCTGCTTCTGGGAAGCCCGAACCATACGTCAGAATTGCTGGTTCACCCGACGACATTAAGTTTCCCTAGGCTAGTTTCTGGAATAGACCCGAGTGTTCGCTGCTACTCGCACTTGAAGGCAGAGCCAAAGTCTCAACGCCGTCCAGATCGTAATCCTGCGGATTGTGACTATTCTCTGCTTCTCAGGGTGCCGCCAGTGGAGAAGTGGCTTTTAGGCATCTCGCTGAACTTTATCCAGACAGCATCCCTCGGCACTTTAAAGATTTCAACGACTGCGTCGGTGATAGCCTTCGCCAACTTCGCACGTTGGTCTTCAGTTCGTCCTTCTAGATGATGAATTTCAATAAAAGGCATTTTCAACATCCTCAACAATGCAGCTTAACGCAAGAACTTACTTTTAGAGTTTTCTCGAAGACACATCCTAAAATGGTGACGTCTCACGCAGCCAAATACACTTGCACGTCCAATGTCTTGAGAACTCTGAACCCAACACACAGTGACGCACTTGCCAAAAAGCTCATAGAAAAACGGGCTTTGAATACATGTGCCAAGATGACTTGACGCTGTTCAGAAAGAGGAAGTAGCCTCATGGCAAAAACATGGTGTAAACTGTCCAGTTATGGTGTAAATTCCCATTTCAGCAATGAAGTGGAGACGTCTCCCGCAAACCCCTCTTTTTTGTGGGTTTTATGGTTGAATATTGGTCTTGCTCTGAGTGTTGGTGTGGTTTTGGAGGGGTCGCTTTTGAGTATTGATTCTGTGTTCATAAGTGTTTAATCAGGAGAAAGACACTCAAGACAACGTTACTGATGCACGTGCGTGTAGTGGTTGGTATGAAGTGTGATTTGCATGGTTGAATCTGTTGTTCAGTCACATGCCGAGATAGTTGTGGGCTCCTCTGAGAAGAAGCTGATTCGTGTTTTGCACGTTGATGACGAGCTTGGCTTGTTGAAGGTTGCGAAGCAGTGCTTGGAGTTGCAGGGCCCATTTCACGTTGACACTGCAGGCTCTGTTGAGGAAGCCTTGAACAAGCTGAAAGAGAAAGAGTACGACGCAGTCGTCTCAGACTATCAGATGCCTGGGAAAGATGGGCTTGAATTTCTGGAAATGCTGAGAAAGAACGGAAACACTATTCCATTTATCATGTTCACTGGAAAAGGAAGAGAGGAAGTTGCTGTCAAGGCGTGGAGTCTGGGCGCTGACCACTACGTTAACAAGACGGGCGATCCTGAAACAGTGTATTGCGAACTAGCACATTGTCTGCGGTTCACCGTCGGGAAACACTTCACGGAAGCTCAGATGAAGGAGACAGTCCAGAAGCTTCAAACAATATATCAGAACGCGGTTGAAGGAATCACGTATGTGGATCCTGAAGAGAACATTGTTTATGCCAACAAAGCGTTCGCGGGCACCGTTGGCTATGAACAAGAGCAGCTTGCAGGCATGAACGTGCGCAGATTAGTTGACGATGAGAACTGGGCAAAAATAGAAAATGAGACGAAGCGACGTCGGCAAGGAGCGCCCAGCCGCTATGAAGTCGATTTCCGCAGAAGCGATGGCACGGTTCGGAATGCTCTGATTTCAGGTGCCCCCTTGCTTGATCATGATGGCCGGTTCGTAGGCACAATCGGCATAGTCTTGGACATCACAGAACAAAAGAAGACCAAAGAAGACATAAAACAGTCAGAAGAGAGATTCAAAGGCATTTTCGAAAGTGTCGATGACGGTTTAGTATATCTGGATGCATTTGGAAGGATTATCGAGGTTAATAGAAAAGCGGTTGAGATCTTCGGTGGATCCAAAGAGGAACTCTTGGGAAAGCATTTCACAAAGATCGGCGTGCTCTCTCTCAAAGAGGTGCCTATCTTCACGAAGAGGTTTATGGATATTCTACGTGGTAAAGAAGCTTTTCTTGACGTTACAATCAAGAACAAAAAAGGCCAGACAATTCCATTAGAATGCTCAGCTTCTATTTCGAAAGTATATGGCAAATCAACGATAGCAGTAGTCGCGAGGGACATGACCGAGCGCAGAGAAAGGGAACGACTTCTGAGAGAAAGTGAGAAAAAATATCGATCATTAGTCGAACAATCAATGCAGGGAATAGTGATCGCGCAAGGACCAATACCTCGCATAGTCTTCGCTAACTCCACAATGTCAAAGATCCTGGGTTACACTGTTGAGGAATTGACGTCACTCTCGCCTCAACAAACGGCAGGACTCGTGCACCCAGACGACCGAGAGCTCTTTTTCGGACGATTCAAAGATCGGTTGGAAGGAAAGGCCGCACCACCACAATACGAGGTTCGCGGAATCAGAAAAGACGGAACTATTGTTTGGCTGGAGCTGTCTTCTGCTCGCATAGAATATGGTGGGCAACGAGCCGTGCAAGCAATATTTACGGACATAACTGAACGCAAGAAAGCGGAGGAGGCTGTGTTTGCTGAAAGAGATAGGCTTGAAACGGTTGCAAAGAGCATCGGTGCTGGGCTTGCCATCATTTCGAAAGATTACCGCACTCTTTGGGCGAATGACGTTCTCAAACAGATATTCGGCGATGTAGAGGGCAAAATCTGCTACTCAGCCTACAATCAGAGAAGCGACATTTGTACAGGATGTGGAGCTCAAGGGGTTTTTGAAACCGGAAAAGCCAAAGTTGTTCACGAACAAGTGGGAAAGGGTGCTGACGGAAAAACTGTCTGGTCAGAGATTACGGCTACTCCAGTTAAGGACAGAGATGGAAATATCACAGCGGTGCTGGAGCTGGTCGTACCCATCACTCAGCGTAAAAGGGCTGAGGAGGAGCTTCGCGATTCTGAGGAAAAATATAGAAAGCTGTTTGATGAAGCAATGGATGCTATCTTTGTAGCCGATGCTGAAACAGGCATCCTAGTTGACTGTAACCGTGCAGCATTAGAATTGGTCGGCAGAGAGAAATCAGAATTGATCGGCAAACATCAGAGGATTCTCCATCCTCCAGAAAAAATCAAAAGAGAACTCAGCACAACTTTCAAACAGCATCTCAAAGAAAAAGAGGGGCAAATACTGGAAACGCAGGTAGTCACCAAGAACGGGGAGATCAAAAACGTTGCAATCAAAGCCAATCTTTTCGAACTTCAGGGCAGAAGAACGCTTCAAGGGATATTCAGAGACGTTACTGAACGCAAGAAAACGGAACAGACGTTGAAGGAATCTGAGGAGAAGTATAGAGATCTGGTTGAGCTGGCTCCCGACGGCATAGTGGCTGTGAATGTTGAAGGCATAGTCACATCGGCCAACCGTAGTTTCCTGACGTTAGTAGGCTATGACTCTGAAGAGGAAATCGTTGGCAAACCATTCACGGAGTTGACGACTATGCGGATGGAGGACATTCCGAAATTCCAGAGCATGTTCAAGTCTCTGATGAAGGGAGAATCACCTTCACCATCTGAATTCCTTTATGTTCGGAGAGATGGAACAAGTCGATGGGCAGAAGTGCATCCTGCCTTAATGATTAAGGACGGCCATCCTGTGGGAGTTCAAGCAATCATGAGAGATGTCTCTGAACGAAAGAGCACGGAAAGGCTTGCTCAAGAGAGTCACCAGAAGTTTGAGGGATTGTTCAGACACAATCCTGAAGCAACAGTCTATCTGGACGTGAACTTCAAGATAGTGGACGTGAATCCTCGTTTCTGTCAGCTGTTCGGCTATTCTGCAGAAGAAGCCAAAGGCAGAAACATAAACGAAGTTATAGTGCCAGAAAGCATACGAGAAGAAGCAGAAGGCTTGGACAAGGATGCAAAGAACGGGTATGCCAGTCATGACACCGTCAGAAAGAGAAAGGACGGGTCGCTGGTGCCTGTGTCGATTTCTGCTGCTCCAGTAACCTTTGAAAACAATCTGCTTGGATACGTTGGGATATACAAGGACATCACGGAGCTGAAAAGGGCGCAGGAAGAATCAGAAGAGTCGAGGAAACATTTCCAAATGCTGTTTGACCTTATGGCTGACCCCGTGGCTGTCGTGGATGGAAGAGGAAAAGTCTTGGAAGTCACGCAAAAAGTGGAGGAAATAACAGGGTTCAAGAAAGAAGAGCTTGTCGGAAAGAACTTGCTGAAAGTAGACATGTTTGGGGCGATGACCAAAGCAGTGATGATAAAGGGCTTGGCTAAGAGAATGATAGGAATGCACGTGGAGCCATACGAAGTTGAAGTGCTGAAGAAGGACGGGGGAAAACTGTTGTACGAGATAAACGCGGCGAGAATCGATTATAGGGGCACACCGGCTGATCTCGTCGTGTTCCGCGACATTATGGAAAGAAAGAATATGGAGGAAAAACTGCGCGTTGTCGGCAGCCTCACAAGACACGACGTGCGAAACAAACTATCCACGGTAACTGGGAACGCTTATCTGTTGAAGCGAAAGCTGGCTGGAAACCCTGAAGCCTTGGAACAGCTGGTCGACATGGAAAATGCAGTCAGAAACGTGGAAGCCATTTTTGAGTTTGCCAGAACATACGAGAAGCTGGGCGTTGAGCAACTGGCTTACGTGGACGTGAAGAAGACTGTTGACGAGGCTGTTGGGCTGTTTCCAGACTTGAAAGGCGTCAAGATAGTGAACGAGTGCCTAGGATTGACCTTGTTGGCTGATTCGCTCCTGAGACAACTCTTCTACAACTTGATTGACGACTCGCTAAAGTACGGAGAGAAGCTGACTCAAATCAGAATCCGCTACGAGAAATCTGAAGACCAGCTGAAACTAGTCTATGAAGATGACGGCGTAGGCATATCCAAAGATAACAAGGCAAAGCTCTTCACAGAAGGCTTCACTACCGGCAAAGGCTCAGGCTACGGGCTCTATCTGATAGGAAGGATGATGGACGTCTACGACTGGACAATCAGCGAAACAGGCACGCACGGCAAAGGAGCACAATTCACAATAAACATGCCCGAGGCTAAACCTGACGGAAGACAAAACTACAAACTTAGCTGAAATAAGGCTTGGACAGGACATTGACAGAAACCTCAATAGCCAAGAACAACACGGCTAGTAGTTCGAGAATCATACTTGCTCTCGGACTCGTCATAATTCTGGCCAGTTCGCTCTTTCCTCTTGCAGAAGCCCCCACCAGCAGTTGGACGAAGGACACTGGCGTAAGGCTTGCTGGTGGACTAGTGGGAGATCCTTTCGTGCTTGCACTTCCGGATGGGACGTACAGAATGTACCACGCTGGCGATGGTGGCATTCATAGTGCTTTTTCATCAGACGGGTTGAACTGGACTGAAGAGGGTGGATTGAGAATCGCCAACGGCCCAGAAGGAAGCGGAGAGTATTGCATAGGCGGAGCCACTGTCATACAGCTCGACGATGGCAGTTACAGAATGTATTACTTCGGGAAGACGGGACTTGCAGGCCCAGATAGGGGAGTGATAGGCAGAATCTACAGCGCGATATCCCAAGACGGCCTGAACTGGGAGAAAGAAGGAGTGCGCGTGGAAACGGTCGGAACGCCTGATAACGGGTGGGCGAGCGTCCCCGAAATAGTTCGCACCTTTGATGGAAGATATCGTCTTTACTACGTTGGCAATGCCGTCTTCACACCATATTTCCGAGATTACATAGTAAGCGCCATCTCCTATGACGGATTGAACTTCACGAGGGAAGGAATACTCTCCGACTTTCCAATATGGCCACATGACCCTGCGGTCATCACTTTTGGCAACGGGACATACTGGCTATTCTACGATTGCTCGGTCGAGAGTCCTATCTCGATCTTTACTGCCCGTTCCACGGACGGAAGGAACTTTACTCTTGATCAAGAAGCCATAGTGGCTCCTGGAGGAACCTATGATCCTGTGAGAATAAGCGACCCGAGTGTCGTTCTCTTTCCTGATGGCACGTATCGAGTATACTACTGGGATGATAGTCAGATGTCCCCACTTATTGTGAGCGCAAGTTGGAAGCCATCGAATCCTTCCCTCAGAGGTTTCAGCCTGACTCTTTCAAACAACGAATCGATCCTCACGGTGCCCTCTCAGGGAACTATAGCGCGGACCTACCCTCTGGAGATTTCCTGGCCGCCGAACTTCCTTGGAAATATCTCACTCTCTGCTTCTTGGGTAGGGACGACGCCGAGTGGAATCAATTATTCCCTGAGCTCCGACCTAGTCGCGGCTCACTGGAAAAACCTCCTTTCAGAGAGTGTTAACCTGACGGTGAGTATTGACCCATCGGCCGCACCTGGGAATTATTCCCTCAAGATTCTGGGAAGTAGCGGAGACCTAACAGAATCAACAATACAGTCAATCAATCTAATGCACGCGCTTCCACCAAGCATAGGAGAACCAGTGCAAGATCCTACGGAAGATGTAGAGCCATACCAAAACGTGACTGTCAAAGTGAACGTCACAGACTTTGGCACAGGAGTTCACAACGTAACCTTATGGCACAGCGCAGACAACGGAACAACATGGATCCCATTAAAAATGACTGAAACCTCCACGAATACTTATCAGGGAATAATTCCGGGATATGAAAACTGCACATGGATAGCATATACGATAATTGCCTACGACAACGCCGGAAACCAGACAGTAAAAGACAACAACGGCTACTACTACAAATACCATGTAGTCCCAGAATTCACATCAGCCCTCATTCTACCCTTACTCATGTCAGCAACTTTGACCGCAACGGTTCTCTTGAAGAAAAAGAGAAGACCAAAAAACCTCAACTTCATGAATGAGTGGAGTAATAAATGCCGTTTGCACCCTTAGATAAGTCCATCTATTTAAAAAATGACTTAGAAAATTCTAGCGCACACCGAGAAAAAACGTTATGTAAACTCCTCAAATCAGAGAGTAAATTCCCATTGGCACCATGAATCTCTTGGGTGTTTATCTGGAGGACAGACTAAGCAATTCACTTTCACTTTTGGATTCAGTGTCGCTGCGAAATTCTTCAGGTAGCCAAAACGGACCTTCTTGCACGGAAATTCGCTCAGGCCTTTGCCAAGACGAGCTTCCTGCGTCCTGCAGCGATCCACACGTAGGACTGCACGATCCTTGCTTGTTTCTACGGTTTTGAAAGGCTGATCCAGAGCCCAGCTTGACCTGCGCAGAAGACCGAAAATCGTTGACAAGTCAGGGTTTTCGCCCACGTGGAACGTTTTTTGAAGACTTTTGGCTTCGATGCTTGCCATGGCTTCCCAGACGCCACTGTCGATTTCTGCTGCTGCCTCTGTTCCAAACCTTTTCTCGATTCCCAAGAAGTATAGGCCGTCGACCCTCCACAAGTTCCGTATCTGCAGGAACAGATAATCCAGCAACCCGTCAACAGGCACCTTCGCAAGCATTTTTCTATCTTCAACACTTCCGACAGGATACTCACTCACCAGACACACCAGCATAGAAGACTAAATAAACTCCAAATATTAACCTTTAAAGCAAAAACTGTCAAAACCGAGGCTGAAAACTTGTTCGAAAACTGGCTCCAAATCATAATCCTAGGCCTAATTCAAGGCCTGTCAGAATGGCTACCTATCTCAAGCACTGCACACCTCAAAATAGCTCAGCACTTCATGACGGACTTGGCAGCTACGCCACTCTTGAACGTCACCCTGCACCTCGGAACACTGTTCGTGGTACTGTTCTACTTCAGAAAAGAAGTCAAGAGTATACTCTCAGCTGTGGTGCATCTGGACTTCAAATCAGAATACGGCCAACTCATACCCCTCATAATCGTGGCAACCATCCCCACCGGAATAATCGGCGTACTCTATGCAAAGTTCCTAGAAGACACATTCCAAACACTCCTGATAATCGGCGTAACCTTCCTAATCGGCGCAACCGTTCTCTACACTTCGAAAATCGGAAAAGAAAACAAGGACACCATAACCCTCACGATAGCCTTCATCATGGGCACAGCTCAAGGACTTGCATCCTTCCCAGGTCTATCAAGAAGCGGAGTAACAATCTCAACCGCGTTGTTGCTAGGGTTGAAAAGAGAAAAAGCATTCAAATTCTCCTTCCTACTCTCAATCCCCGCCATAATCGGAGATGTCGCATTCGAAGCGTACCGCGAACGCGGCAAATTTGCACTCCAGACAATAGGCCCCATAGAACTGCTAGTCGGCATCGTTCTTGCAATGGTTGCGGGCTACATCGCCATAAAACTCGTCTCAAACCTAGTTAGAAGCAAGAGGTTCCATTACTTCGCATTCTACACTTGGATACTAGGAATAGCCCTCATCGCCCTCACACTGAGTGGACTTCTAACCATTTAGGCCTGCCCCGCAAAAACTCCGTCAAGAAAACCGCGAACTCGTCGTTTCTCTCGTAGACCTCAACGATCTCCTCGTTGACTAGAACTTTGAAAACTCTCTTGAGGACCTGCGAAATTCCCTCAGCCACACCCGCGTTTCTTCCCCCATCCTTCAACCTCTCCCTCAACAGATCACAAGCGTCAATGAACTTTCTCCAAACCAGAACAACCCACCTACCATCCTCCACGTAAGGCCCACAAATCACTTCCTTGCTGCCCAAGTATTTCGAAACGAATTTTCCACACTCATTTTCCTTGTCCAGCGGCGGCCCCAGATGCTTTCTTACAGGCGAAATGCAGCAGTGTTCAAGCTCAAACACGAACATGCTCAAGCCTTTCTCATCACTCCACGGAAGCCCCCGCAAAACTCTGAAATCGTTAAGCTGAACCAGCTTAGACAGAGAACGCTGAGACTTGTACAACTGCCCCCACAAAATGTCAGGAACAGCCTTGATATTTCCAAACGTGACGAAAACGATCGCTGAGCCTCGCTTTTTCAACTCCTGCTTCATTTTGTTTACAGCCAAGGGAAGTGTTTTAGGAGGATAGAAGAAGTTGAAGCTCGGTTTTCTCAAGAACACTTGTGCAGCTGCTACAAGAGTGTAGAGTCTCTGTGCACGTACAGCAGAAGCAACGTTCCTCGCTTTGTCGACCGGATCAACAACTACCAAAGGCTCATCAAACAAAAGGTCAATCTCTTTCAGCCTGCCTTTGAAGAACCCTTCAATGTCAACAACCATTCGCTGCCTAAGCTGCGCAAACGCCTTGAGCGTGTTCAAGAACGACTTGTAATGCAGGATCAACAGTTCACACAGGTAACCACTGAATCCGCCTATCTTGATCTCAGCGCCATAAACATCGATTCCCTTCATGAACTTCTTCAGCAGACGCACTTCACCCTGCATCTGACCGTTCAAATGCTTCCTCATGTAATCAGTATGAAACGGCGTCCTATCAGTAGCACTTAACCATTCACCTTGCTTAACATCATAGCATGGAACGATGTTCACTCTCGTTTTGTCAACCACCGCTTCAAGGTAAGGATGCTCAGCGAACCTTTCAATCTGCTCTGAACCAGCCGTGGCTTTTCTAGCAATTCTCAAGCAAACGTCACCAAGAGATTCTTTAGGTATGGTTTTCGGCACACGCATGAAAACATCGATGTCTGGCTCTTCGCTAATCCACGTGCCTTTTGCCACCGAGCCCTCAACACGAACCCTGGCCTTGACGCCCAGCTCACTTGACGCAGAAGCCACCTTCCTCTCAAGATTCTTGGCTAGAACGCTGATTCTGTCTCTCTCCTTTTTCTCTGGCGTAACCCGACGTAAAACGTCTCTGCAGATTTCATTGATCTCTTCAGTCATAAAGAGGCCTTTGTCTTACTGTTTTGGGCAGAACTCCTTAAGCGTGGAATAAATCGGTCCCTTAGGCGTCAGGACACTCCTCTTAAGCCTCAAGCACTCACCCCTGATAGTTCCAAACTCGAAACCAGAGTTTTCATCAATTGCTCGACTCAGTTCAGCTTTGTTTCTCCCAGACCTAACTCGCGCAATGGTCAAATGTGGACTGAACCCTTTTGGATCAGGCGAAAACCCCAAGCCCTGCAAGCGAGGCTCTACCTGGCTAAAGATGCTTCGTAACTCGTTGGCACCCTCTGACATTCCTGCCCACACTACTCTCGCGTAGCGAGGGGTTGGAAAGGCACCTACTCCTTGAATCTTTATGTTGAATGGAATAAATTGAATTGCCTTCATCCCCTCGAAGATTTTCTCCACAGTGTTTGGTGCAATGTCTCCGAGGAAACGCAGTGTAACGTGTATGTTCTTGGGTTCAACAAGCTTCAGGTCTGCTCCCGATTTTGTTAGAAGAGCTTGCGCTTCGATCATTTTTTTCAAGACTGAGTCGTTCTCGATGTCGAATGCTATGAAGCTTCTCATCATTTCGGTCATTGTTATTCCTTCAAGTGTTTTCGGCTGTTTCCTTCATAAATGCTTCTATCATAGACCTCACGTGAGAACAGAACATAGACATCTATTTGAAGATCAGCTCGTCCTGATATCTCGTATTGCCGCACTAACCTGTTGGGCAAGCACGCTTTCTAATGTAAAAGGATATTTGCTAAAACAGACACTATAACAAAAAGGTGCTCATGACCTCGAAAAAACTTCTCGTAGGGCTCGCTGGAATGGCGGGCTCTGGAAAATCAATCGCAGTCAAGACCGCGACTCAAAATGGCTACGACGTTATCGTTATGGGGGACGAAGTTAGAGAAGAAGCCAAAAGAAGGAACCTTGCCCCAACCCCAGAAAACCTGGGGAAAATAATGCTGGAACTAAGGCGACTGGAAGGAGATTCAGTCATAGCGCGAAGATGCATACCCAAAATAGACAAAGTCAACGATCAGAAAATAATCATCGACGGCATAAGAAGCCTCAGCGAAGCAGAAGAGTTCAAGACAATCTTCCCAAGGTTCAGCCTCATCGCGGTCCACTCATCACCAGAAACTAGATTTAAAAGAATTAACAACAGAAAAAGAAGCGACGACCCACAAGACTGGCACACCTTTCATGAACGCGACTTGCGCGAACTACGTATAGGATTGGGAAATGTAATAGCAATGGCAGAATACATCATAGTGAATGAAGGAACGCGAGGGTCAGTAAAAGCCCAAGCAAGAAGGATTCTGAAGAAGGTAGAAGAGAAATGGATGAAATAACCCTTCACGTAGAGGCCGAGGTTAACCCAACCGAAACGGAAGATAACGTCAAAAGAGCAGTCGAAAACATCTTCGGCTGCCTACCCATGCAAACGAAACCCCTGCGCAAAGGGAGCATGCTGGTCGCTGAAGCCCAGGGACAAGAAAACCTCGCCAAATTCCACAATCTACTGAGTAGAGAACACATCCGAGCAGCAGCCAGAACAGTCCTCTTCCAAGGACTAGAGAAGAAAGCAATAAACTTCTGCCTAAACAAGCAAGTAGCGTACGCAGGTCACATTTCCTTCTCACAAGAAACAGGTGAATCATCCTTAGGACCGATAAAAGTCAAAATAGACTCCTCAAACCCCAGACAACTCGTAGATTGGCTAACCTCCAGAACCTAGCTGGTATCAATCCTGCCCACAAAAGCGTCAGTCACTAATCGAGGCGCGGTTCAACTTGGAAACAATGTCGCATGCGATGCTTTTGACGAAACCAGACCACTAAGAGTGGTAACTCACGCTCATGCCGACCACATGATGGGCCTGCGACAAAGCTTGAAAACATGCGAAAAAGTACTGATGACAAGTGCTACTAAAGACCTCATAGACGTGATGAAAGGCCCACTTTTCTTGATGGGAGGCTACGCGGAACCACTTGATTACGGCAGAACACTGCAATACAAGGATGAACGGGTAACATTCTTCAGAGCTGACCACATCTTAGGCGCAGCACAAGTCCTCGTCGAAGACGCAGAGGGAGAGCGAATCGTCTACACCGGAGACTTCAGAATCGACGACACTCCAATTCTGGAAGCAAACGTTCTGGTCATCGAAGCCACATACGGAAGCCCAAACTGCAACCGCTCATTCAGCGCAGACGTGAAAGACCTCTTGACTTCCAAAGTGGAACAAGGATTGGAACACGGCCCAGTTTACGTCTTCGGTTACCACGGAAAACTCCAAGAAGTCATGCAAATCCTACACACAGCCGGTCTGAAAGCTCCATTCATCGCCTCAGAAAAAGTATTCCAAGTTTCCAAGGCATGCGAGAAAAACGGCATGCGTCTAGGACGCCTCCTACTATCTGAGCAAACAGAAGCGCTGGAGCTTCTTGAAAGACAAGCTCCATGCGTGGCTTTCTACCACATGAACACCAGAGCCAACGTGGGCTTAGGAAGCTTCCGCATATACGTAAGTGGCTGGGAATTCGACTCTGCAGTTCGTGAAATAGGAGAAAAAGAGTACATCGTAGCATTGAGCGACCACTCGGATTTTGAAGGGTTAATGGAATATGTTAGGCGCTCAAAACCCAAGCTAGTCATCACTGAAAACTATCGAGTCAGCCACGCTGAGACTCTAGCCAGAGAAATCCGAATGAGACTAGGTATCTCAGCCGTTGCACTTCCAAGAAGATGACATATTCCAGCTCAAGAACTTCTATACCCAAGCAAGAAGCAGGCCAAAGAAGTAGCAACAGGGTTTAGGCCAAGGAAAGAGTTTTCTATTTACCCCGATTTCTGCCAAGGCTTAAAAACCTTGGCGTAGAGTATTTCCATCATCAAAGAATGTAGAAGTGATTAACGTTGGGCAAATCCTCATCAATTTCAGGATTCTACAAGCTAAGTCCAAAACAGCGGCTGCAAGCCGTCAAAGAATTTGCTGACCTAACCGATGAAGAATGTGCACTACTGCAAAGCGCTGGGTCTCTGCCCTTGGACTTGGCTGACCGCATGATAGAAAACGTGGTCGGCACGATCCCTGTGCCACTGGGCATCGGCATGAATTTTCTCATAAACAACCGTGACTACTTGATTCCGATGGCTATTGAAGAACCTTCCGTGGTAGCTGCAGCAAGCTACGCCGCAAAAATGGTGAGAGATGGCGGCGGCTTCCACACGAGCAGCACACCTCCAATAATGGTCGGACAAATACAAGTTGTCGGCGTCAAAGACCCCTACGCAGCCAAGATGCGGGTTATCCAAGCAAAAGAAGAAGTGCTGAAAAAAGCGAATGAACAGGACCCGGTACTCGTCTCAGCCGGCGGCGGAGCAATAGACTTGGATGCAAAAGTGATTAACACCACCCAAGGACCAATGCTCATTGCCGAATTGCATGTCGATTGCCGCGATGCCATGGGTCCAAATGCCGTGAACACAATGGCCGAAGCCATATCGCCAATAATACAGAGAGTTGCAGGCGGCCGCGTATATCTACGCATAATCTCAAACCTTGCCACAAAACGTCTAGTAAGAGCATGGTGTGTCGTGTCCAAAGAAGCCGTTGGCGGAGAAAAGGTCGTGGACGGCATAGTAAACGCCTATGCCTTCGCAGCAGCTGACCCGTACCGAGCTGCCACACACAACAAAGGAATACTGAACGGCATAATAGCAGTCATAATTGCAACCTGCAACGACCACAGAGCAGTCGAGGCAGGAGCACACGCATACGCAGTTAGAAATGGCCACTACGGAGCTCTGTCCACTTGGGAGAAAAATAAAAACGGCGATCTAGTAGGCTCTATAGAGTTACCCATGGCCGTGGGCTTGATAGGTGGAGCCGTACGTACGCATCCAATTGCAAAAATAGCCGTGAAAATCCTAGGCGTGAAAACGGCTAACGAGTTCGGTGAAGTACTGGCAGCCATGGGCTTAGCTCAGAACCTAGGCGCGCTAAGAGCCTTGGCGAGTGAAGGAATCCAACGAGGCCACATGTCTCTACACGCAAAGAACATAGCTGTAGCAGCAGGAGCAACTGGTGAACTCATCGACATCGTAGCCGAAAAGATGGTTCAGGAACGAAAAATACGCATGGACAGAGCAAAAGAATTGATAGAGCAGTACAGGAAATCTAGAAAAGTCTAAATCATTGCCAAACCGAACTTGCGCACGGCGAGAAAAATGAAAGTAATCCTCGGGCCAGCCTCAACACAATTAGGACAAAAAGTCGCTGAACTCTTGAAAGCAGAAACAGTACCTGTAACATCCAAGACTTTTCCTGATGGCGAATCATATGTACGATTAGAGAGCAAGGTGCAAGACGAGGAGGTTGTCATTGTTCAAACGACTAGCCCTCCACAAGACCCTAAACTCATACAGCTTGCGTTGCTGGCGGATGCAGCCAAAAGAAATGGAGCAAAGAAAGTCTGGGCTATTGTGCCTTACTTGGCTTATGCCCGCCAAGACAAATCTTTCTTGGAAGGCGAAGCCATAAGCATCGAAACCGTTGCCAACATCCTAAAAGTTGCTGGCGTTGACCGTCTGACAGCGGTTAACGTTCATCAAGAGAAGACCTTGGCGAGGTTTCCATTTCCAGCAAACACGGTTTCAGCCATACCGCTGCTGGCAGAGCATTTCAAACGGAAAGGTTTGGAGAAACCCTTCGTTTTGGCCCCGGACAAAGGCGCATTGCATCTTGGTGAACAGGCCGAAAAAGTGCTACGTGGAGGATGCGGATATCTAGACAAGCAGAGAGACCGCCATACCGGACAAGTTCACACGGAAAAGAAGACACTCGACGTGAAGGGCAAAACTGTGATAATCTTCGACGACATAATCAGCACAGGGAGCACAATCGTCGCTGCCGCCAAAATCCTGAGAGAACTTGAGGCTAAGAAAATCTACGTTGCTTGCGTTCACCCGCTTTTGATTGGAGACGCGGAAAAACGCATAATCGACACAGGCGTCGAAGAAATAGTCGGCACCGACAGCGTATCAAGCCACGTGAGCAAAGTGTCTTTAGCACCCTTGATAGCCAAAGAACTGGTCCAGTAAGGAGCTTTAATGTGGCCAAACTTTTCTTCCTCCTTTCTGGAGAGCATGAAAACCTGCCGTTCTCTGAGCTAAGAGCAATACTCGAAGCAGAAGGTTATGATTATGAAGTCTTAGAGAAGCTCGACCAAGTCGCCAGACTTGAAGCTGATCCAGATTGCGTAGAAGCTATCATGCGTAGGGCAGCTTTGACAAGGATTTGCGGACTAGAACTTGTCAATTGCAGAGCAGACATGGTTGACATTGTTAGAACTACGAGTTCTGCGAGTCTCGATGGGACGCTAGCAAAAGAAGCAAGCTTTGCGGTTCGTGTAAGGCGCGTGAGGAACAGTGCAGCAAACATCGACATTATGACGGTTGAAAGGACGCTTGGCGAACTCGTACTAAGCAAAATTGGTAGTGCAAGAGTCAGTCTGAAAAAACCCGATAAGACTTTTTTCGGTATACTGACTGGCGACAGATTCGTTTTCGGAATGATACTCGGCAAGATTTCAGCCAAACCTTTCGTCGAGAGAAGACCAAGAAGGAAACCTTTCTTTCACCCTTCAGCTATGCAGGCGAAACTTGCAAGGTGCATGGTGAACTTGGCCAAACCACGGAGTGGCGACTTGGTTGTCGACCCGTTTTGTGGAACTGGAAGTGTGCTGATAGAAGCATCATTAATAGGCTGTTATGTACTGGGTCTAGACGTACAACGGCGCATGGCAAAAGGTGCTCTCAGAAACCTAACGCATTTCGGCGTAAAACCTGATGGTTTGATTATTGCAGACACGCGGAGCATGCCAATTACGAGAATTGACTGCGTCGTCACTGACCCACCCTACGGAATCTCTTCAACCACTTTGAAACGAACCACAAAGCAGCTTGTTGAAGAACTCTTGACAAGCGTCCATGGCATACTGAAGGCTGAACAACGGATTTGTATTGCTTCACCAAAGACTCTGAAGATCAGAGAAGTAGGTATAGCTTTTGGGTTTAAGCATTTGGAATCGCATCTTGTTTATGTTCACAGAAGTCTAACAAGAGAGATAGCTGTGTTCGAAAAGGTGTAAACCATGAGTCTCCGGGTGATCTTTCTAGGTACAGGCGGAGCCGTTCCAACTCCTAAAAGAGGGTTGCCAGCCGTTCTCATAATACGTAAAGGCGAACAAATAATGTTTGACTGCGGCGAAGGCGTACAAAGACAAATGGTAAAAACCGGAAGCGGCTTTCACAGAAAAACAAAGATCCTCATAACACACATGCACGGCGACCACGTGCTTGGCTTGCCCGGACTTCTACAAACCATGGCGCTTCTCGATAGACAAAAGAAACTAGAAATCTACGGTCCCAGAGGAATAAAGCAGTTCCTAGAATGCATTAAAGAAACAGTACAGTTCGTGCTAACCTTCCAAGTGGAAATTCACGAAATAGAAAAAGCTGGCACCGTCTGCGAAGAAGAAGAATATCTTATCCAAGCGGCATGGGCCAACCACATAATACCAAACCTATCCTATGCATTCGTTGAAAAACCCAGACCCGGACGATTTCACCCAGAAAAAGCAAAAAACCTCGGAGTACCGGAGGGACCATTGTGGTCAAAACTTCAACAAGGACAGGAGATCAAATCAGCTCATGGTAAGATCATAAAACCTGCACAAGTCGTAGGGCTCTCGCGACCGGGCAGAAAGATTGTGTACACTGGCGACACAAGGCCTTCTAATGACATTGCAAAACTGGCCAATGAAGCAGATTTGCTTATCCACGATGCCACTTTGGCTGATGATCTAACTGCAAGGGCTCAGGAAGATGGACATTCAACACCAAGTCAAGCCGCACAGATCGCAAAGAAAGCCAAAGTCAAACGGTTGATTCTGACACATATCAGCGCGAGATATGATGATGCTAGCTTGCTTCTGGATCAGGCAACTAAAGTATTCAAGAAAACTCAGGTGGCAGAAGATTTCATGAAAGTAGAGATTCCACTCTTGGACAGCTAGGTAAAAAGCTGTTTTAACTTCTGAACGCTCTCTTCAACGTGCTCAATGGATTCAACAACAACAGTCTTATCATAATGGTTCTTTCTCAAGAGGTCTACAAATCTTTCCCAATCCATAGTTCCATAGCCTAAGCCCAAATGCTGATCACTCTTTCCATCATTATCGCTCAAATGCATGTGTACAATCCTGTCCCTGAAAGTAGTCAAGAAAAACTCTGTCTGCCCACTGATATTTGCATGTCCAACATCCAGCACCAAGCCTATGTCTGCATCAACTTCAGCATAGAACCTTCCAAAGTCTTCCACGCTTTTCATAAGGAATGGGTAGGGTTCTGGCATGTTTTCAATGGCTATTTCCACGCCGCAATCACTCGCGATTTCGAAAAGAGCTTCCGCTGACCTAGTGTTTTGCAGCCAATCCCTGCCCGGATAGAAAGAACTTATGCCCGTTTTGACTCCAGGATGAAAAACCCATACGCTTGCATCTATTCTACGTGCGTATTCAATGGACCTTTTCAATCTTTTCAGCATAGCGTTGAGCATAGTTTTTGAAGGCGAAGCAATGTTTATGTCTGAGAAAGGCGAGTGTACTGAGTATTTCAGGCTGTATGATTTGCCTATCTCTGTTAGCTTCGTAGTTCTCTTGTTGTTCAGTTCATGGAAGCCGTCGTCGACGATCTCGATGTAGGGCGTGTCAGCCTTTACGATGTATTCTGGCATT
>Ga0209048_10001603_pt1 | contig 22989 bp, 22 predicted proteins | sample FrelakmetCRP12CR_FD_187146 | JGI IMG/M metagenome (GOLD analysis project Ga0209048, IMG submission 187146) | Freshwater lake sediment microbial communities from the University of Notre Dame, USA, for methane emissions studies - CRP12 CR (SPAdes)... | ecosystem: Environmental > Aquatic >... | reverse complement strand
ACCGTCACACCGCCGGCGGGCACGGCGCCACCGGCGCCGACGCCGACGCCGAAAACGTAGCCGGATTGTAACTGGCAAGGCGGCAACAGAAGCGGCGGGCAAAACCCGCCGCTTTTTTTTGCCCGTGCTCCAGTGCTTAACCCGTGGTAAACAGCCAAAAGAAACCCATGTTGTAAAAAACATGCAGGATGATGGCGGGTGTTAGCCGCTGGTATTTGTCGCGAAAAAAGCCGAATATCAAGCTCGGCGGCAGGACCGCCAAGGCCCAAACGGGTGGATGGTTGACCAGATGACAGCCAGCGAATACGACGCTGGTCACTAAATTCGCCCATGAAACAGGTCCAATCCGCTGTCTGCCGCTGGCGTGTTGCCACAGCCAGCCCTGCAGCCAGCCGCGAAAAACCAGCTCCTCCAGGAACGGGTAGACCAGCCCCGGCAACAGCAGCGGGAGAGGGGAGCGCAGGGGCCACAAAAGATCGGGGGCCGTGTCCTTGGAAAAGGTCAGCAGCCCCCAGGTAAACGGACCCGCCAGCAAGGCGGCCCAGAACGATGGATCCTGGCTTAGCCGTCGAATCACCGAGCAGCGCGGCGCCGCCGCCACAGGTAAAGCAGGCTGAGCAGGAACAAACCGGGCAGGGTAGGATCGACGCCCGCCCGCGGGCCAAGAGTGCAACCGCCGCCGCCGCCGCCGTCGGTGCTGATCGTATACTTACCCTGTGCGACACCCGAATCCGCCCAACCCTCCTTAAAGGCGATCGCCTGCAGATTCGTGGTCGAGTAGAGGGTCACAAACTGACCGCTGCCGATCAAGTTCCCCTGGCTCCCGCTGGGCGTGCTGCCGTCGGTGGTGTAGCGAATCGAGGCGCCTTCGGTAGCCGTACTGATGGTCACGGCCTGCGGCACGCTAAACTCGCCACCGGGCGGAGTCAAGGTTGGCGTCGCTACCGGCAGGATGGGGCCGATGAACTGGCCGAACGCCACCGGCCCCAGACCCACCGGGACCGTGGCTATCAATGCGTTGGTGGAAGCATCGATCACCGACACCGTGTTGCTGCCGTTATTGGCGGCATACACGCGGCTGCCCGCCGGATTCACCGCCACGCCCTGGGGACTGACTCCAACGTTCACGGTCGCGACCTTGTTGTTGGCGGTGGCTATCACCGAGACGGTATTGCTGCCTTCATTGGCCACATACACGTACGCCCCGTTTGGGTACATGGCGATGCCTTTGGGCTTTGCGCCTACGGGTATGACAGACAGCACTTTATTGCTGGCCGTGTCGATCACCGATACCGAGTTACCACCACTATTGGCTACATAGAGGCGGCTGCCGTCCGGGCTCACGGTGATACCCTCGGGTCCCGCCCCCACGGCGATGGTGGCTATCTCCAGGTTAATGCTGGGGTCGATCACCGACACCGAGTTGCTGCCGCTATTGGTCACATACACAAGGGCGCCATCCGGGCGCACCGCCACGCCCCGCGGCGCCGGCCCGACCGGCAGTCCGGTCACACCGACTGGCAGGTTCACTGGTGGACGGAAAGTGGCGGTATCGATCACCGATAAGCCGTTGCTGCCTTCATTGGCCACATAGAGGCGGGTGCCGTCCAGGCTTATCGCTATACCCAATGGATTGGTGCCCACCGGTATAGTGGCTATCACGGTATAACTGGCAACGTCGATCACCGACACCGAGGCGCTGGTGCGGTTGGTGACATACACGCGGGTGCCGTCCGGCTGTACCGCCACGCCGCTGGGTCCTTCGCCCACCGTTACCGTGGCTTTGACGGTGTTGGTGTCATAGCTGATGGCCGAGACCGTATTGCTGGTAAAGTTGGTGATATAAGCAGTCTGTGACGCCTGCGCGCTGCACCCCAGCAGAATTAACAGACAAAAGCATCGAAAACGCGACAACATACTATTCCCTCCCCTGTCATCATCAGCAGTTAAAAACTATCCCATATTTCCATCGTCGCAAAAACCAATTCATGCATCCCTAAGTGTGTCTGGCATTTTCCCGAATGTCCATCATCTTTCCAGTCCCAGTTGCTCCCACAGCGCGTCCACGCGCCTTTGCACCGCTGCCGTCATGGTGATGGGCCGGCCCCACTCGCGGGTGGTCTCGCCCCGCCATTTATTGGTGGCGTCGAACCCAAGCTTGGAACCGAGGCCGGAAACCGGTGAAGCGAAGTCCAGATAGTCGATGGGGGTGTTCTCGATCATCACGGTATCGCGGGCGGGGTCCATGCGGGTGGTGATGGCCCAGATCACGTCCTTCCAATCGCGGGTGTTGATATCGTCATCCACGACGATGACGAATTTGGTGTACATGAACTGGCGCAGAAAGGACCAGACGCCCAGCATGATGCGCTTGGCGTGACCGGGATACTGCTTTTTGATGCTGACTACGGCCAGCCGGTAGGAACAGCCTTCCGGAGGCAGATAGAAATCCACGATTTCCGGGAACTGCTTTTGCAGGATGGGCACGAACACCTCGTTCAGGGCCACACCCAGGATGGCCGGCTCATCCGGAGGCCGGCCTGTGTAGGTGCTGTGATAAATAGGGTCATGCCGATGGGTGATGCGCGCCACGGTGAATACCGGAAATTTGTCCACCTCGTTGTAGTAGCCGGTGTGGTCGCCGAAAGGTCCCTCTGGCGCCAGTTCACCTGGTTTGATATGACCCTCCAGAACGAACTCGGCGCTGGCCGGCACCTGCAAGTCGCTGCCCAGGCAGCGGACCAGTTCCGTGCGGGCACCTCGCAACAGTCCCGCGAAGGCGTATTCCGAGAGCGTATCCGGCACCGGGGTCACCGCCCCCAGAATAGTGGCTGGGTCCGCACCCAGGGCGACGGCGATGGGAAACGGCTCGCCGGGGTGGGCCTGTTGCCATTCCCTGAAATCCAGCGCCCCGCCCCGGTGCGACAGCCAGCGCATGATCACCTGGTTGCGGGCGATCACCTGCTGGCGGTAGATCCCCAGATTCTGCCGGCTCTTGTGCGGTCCCTTGGTGATGACCAGCCCCCAGGTTATCAGGGGTCCGGCGTCCTCCGGCCAGCAGGTCTGGATGGGCAAGCGGGACAGATCCACCGCGGTCCCCTCGATAACATGTTCCTGACAGGGCGCATGGCTTACCGTTTTGGGCGCCATATCCAGCACCTTCTTGAAGATGGGCAGCTTTTCCCAGGCATCCCTAAAGCCCTTGGGGGGATCGGGTTCCTTGAGGAAGGCCAGCAGTTTACCCACCTCGCGCAGGGCTTCCACGTCGTCCTCGCCCATGCCCATCGCCACCCGTCGTGGGGTGCCGAACAGATTGCCCAGCACCGGGATGGTATGGCCCTTGGGATTCTCGAACAGGATGGCGGGACCACCGGCGCGCAGGGTGCGGTCGCAGATCTCGGTCATCTCCAGGTAGGGGTCTACCTCGATGCTGACCCGTTTGAGCTGCCCGTTTTGTTCCAGCTTCGCGATAAACTCGCGCAGATCTTTGTATTTCATGTCGTCGCTTGGGCGTACCGGAGGTTGACGTAACGTTTTTGGGCAAGCAATTGTTTAGGGCATTGCTCTCCATTAGTATCAACAAAAAACTTTTCCACCCACAAGGGTGCACGACTCATTCATACAAACCACAACCAAGGTCATTACGATGGAAAGAAGAAAATTCCTGCAAACCGCGAGCCTCGGAATTGTCGCCGCCACGACGATTGGGGCGCCGGCCATCGCCCAATCCCAGTCCACTGTCAAATGGCGCATGGCCTCCAGCTTTCCCAAGAGCCTTGATACGATCTATGGGGGCGCGGAAGATCTCGCCAACCGCATCAAGGCTTTGACGGAAGGCAAGTTCGAGATCCGGGTGTTCGCCGCCGGCGAGATCGTCCCCGGCTTGCAGGTGCTGGATGCCTGCCAGCAGGGCACCGTCGAATGCGGCCATTCGGCAAGTTATTACTACGTCGGTAAGAACAAAGCCTTTGCCTTTGATACCGGCGTGCCGTTCGGTTTGACCGCGCGTCAGCAGAACGCGTGGCTTTATTATGGCGGTGGCCTGGGGCTTATGCGCAGCTTCTTCAAGGACTACGGTATCACTACTTTCCCGGGTGGCAATACCGGCACCCAGATGGGCGGCTGGTTCCGCAAGGAGATCGTCAGTACCGCCGACTTGAAGGGACTCAAGATGCGTATCGCCGGGCTCGGCGGCGAGATCATGGCGCGCCTCGGCGCGGTGCCACAGCAGATTGCCGGCGGTGAAATTTATCCAGCACTGGAAAAAGGCACCATCGATGCCGCCGAGTGGGTCGGTCCTTATGATGACGAGAAACTGGGTTTCTACAAGGTCGCTCCCTACTATTACTACCCCAGTTGGTGGGAGGGCGGGTCTACGCTGTCCTTCTATGTCAATCTCAAGGAATGGGAGAAGCTGCCGCAACCTTACAAGGATGCATTTGAAGTTGCGGCGGCGGAGGCCAATGCCCTGATGATGGCCGATTACGATTCGAAAAACCCGGCTGCCTTGTCTCGCCTGGTGCGGGAAGGAACCAAACTGCGTCCGTTTCCGAAGGACATCATGGAAGCCGCCTTGAAGGCGGCGACCGAATTGTACGAAGAGGAGGCCGGCAAGAACCCGGCATTCAAGACTATCTACGAACCCTGGAAGAAGTTCCGCTCCGAGCAGAACCAGTGGTTCCGCATCGCCGAGGCGACGTTCGCCAATTTCATGTACGGCCAGAAGTTCTAACCTTTCGCTCACCCCCACCCTCCTCCCTCACGGTGGAGGGTATGCCCTGAGCAGCCGGAATCACTGGGCGGGCTTTGGCTTATCCGCGTCGCCCTTGTCGGGTTCGAGATTGAACGTCGGCGGTGGCAGCGAGTAATCTCCCACCGGTGCCTCGATGAACACGGGTGCGTTTGCATCGGCTTTCTTTGTTTCAACGCCGACCAGTCCGGGGAAGACGATGAGCAGGCTCACCATGACCAACTGGATGCCTACGAAGGGTATCGAGCCCCAGTAGATCTCGGACGTTTTCACTTCCTTGGGCGCTACGCTGCGCAGATAGAACAGCGCAAATCCGAAAGGCGGGTGCATGAACGAGGTCTGCATGTTGACACCCAGCAACACCCCGAACCAGATCAGGTCAATACCTAACTTCGCGGCGACTGGAGCGAGCAGCGGCACAATGATAAAGGACAGCTCGAAGAAGTCCAGGAAGAAAGCCAACACGAACACCATCATGTTGACGACGATCAGAAAACCCAGTTGACCGCCCGGCAGACTGGTCAACCAGTGCTCTACCCAGAGATCCCCGTTGACCGCCCGGAACACCAGGCTGAACACCGTCGAACCGATCAGGATGAACATTACAAAGCTGGACAGTTTGGCGGTCGCATCCATGGCCTGTTTGAGCAAACGCCAGTCCAGCCGGCGGTTGGCCATGGCCAGAATCAGCGCGCCGCTCGCGCCCATGGCGCCGCCCTCGGTGGGTGTGGCGATGCCGAGGAAGATGGTGCCCAGCACCAGGAAAATCAGTACCAGCGGCGGAACCAGGGAGAAAATCACTCGCCTGAGCAGCGCGAAGCCGCGCAGGGTACGAGCTTCCGGAGGCAAGGCTGGAACCATCTTTTTTCTGGTGAGGGAGACCAGCAGTATGAAACCCGCGTACAAACCCGCGAGCAGCAGACCGGGGACGAACGCGCCCTCGTACATTTCACCGACGGAGCGGCCCAACTGGTCGGCCATGATGATCAACACCAGCGAGGGCGGGATGATCTGCGCGAGCGTCCCGGAAGCGGCGATGACGCCGGCGGCCAGGCGCTTGTCGTAGCCGTAGCGCAGCATGATCGGCAGCGAGATCAGCCCCATCGAGATCACCGAGGCCGCCACCACGCCGGTGGTCGCCGCCAACAGGGCGCCGACAAAGACTACGGCGTAGGCGAGCCCTCCGGGTAATGGTCCGAACAACTGGCCGATGGTGTCGAGCAGATCCTCCGCCATCCCACTGCGTTCCAGGATCAGACCCATAAAGGTAAAGAACGGGATGGCGAGCAGGGTTTCGTTCTGCATGATCCCAAAGATGCGTTGCGGCAGGGCCTGCAACAGTTCCGGCCCGAGCAGCCCCAACTCGATGCCGAGCAAGCCGAACAGCAACCCATTGGCCGCCAGGGAAAAGGCGACCGGATAGCCGAACAGCATAAAGGCGATCAGCGCCGTGAACATCAGCGGCGCCATGTTAGCGATCAGGAATTCAACCATGGATGCTCTCTTTTTTAATCGTTCTTATGCTCGCCGACCGCGAGTTCGACGGCATCTTCCGCCACGGTATGATGTTTGAGCAAACCACCCACATCGCCCCTTCCTTGGAGCGCGCCGATCAGCTTGACGAGTTGGGAAACCCCTTGTAGAAACAGCAGAAAGAAGCCCAGCGGAATCAGCAGCTTGACCGGCCAGACAATGAGTCCGCCCGGGTTGCTGGAGCCTTCCTGGCTGGTGAAAGAGGTCACGAAATAGGGCCAACTGTCGTACAGTACAACCAGGGTGAGCGGAAACAGGAAACAAACCGTGCCAATGATATCGATCCAGATCTGCCCTTGCTTGCTGAATTTGCTGGCGATGACGTCGATGCGTACGTGCTCATTGCGGAGCAGGGTATAGCCGGCTGCGAGCAGGAATACCGCCGCGAACAGATACCATTGGATCTCCAGAAAGGCATTGGAACTCATGTTGAACAGTTTGCGGAAAACGGCATTCAGGGTACTGATGATGGCCATGACCAAAATCAGCCAGTAAACGCTGCGCCCTATCCGTTCGTTCAAGGCGTCGATAAATCGTGAAAGCGTTAGTAAAGTCTCCACACACTACTCCTCCTTATGATGGAAGCAGCATTGCCGGTTAATTTGATAATAGCAAGCTACTGGATAGAGTAGGCCATCAACAGTCTACGAGATACGGGTTGCCACTGCTCAGAGAAGAATGGAGACTGTCCGACAATCAGCAGGGAAGATGGGTCGGAAGTTATGAGCCAAGTCATCGTGATAGCGCTTTCTGGACTGTCACAGGAAAACCTGTTTTATTTGCTGATCTGCAGCAAGCTGCCCATTAACTGGTCAAATGAGCGTCTGCATAAACGGAATCTCTGCCCATGTCCTATAAAGTCACCCTAAAGCCCAGCGGCCACGAATTTTACGTAGAGGCTGGCGAAACCGTGCTGACTGCCGCGTTAAGGCAGGCCCATCCTTTGCCCTACGGCTGCCGCAATGGTAACTGCGGCGCCTGCATGGGCAAGGTGCTGTCCGGCGAGATACACTACCCAGGGGAGATGCCCACCGCCCTCAGTGCCCAACAGCAGGCCGAAGGCAAGGCTTTGCTATGCCAGGCGCTGCCCTCAAGCGACTTGATCCTGGAGGTGCGCGAGGTGGACGCGGTTAGGGATATCGAGATCAAGACTCTGCCCTGCCGGGTGGTGGCGATGGAGAGATTGGCTGCCGATGTGATGAAGCTCTCGCTCAAACTGCCTGCCTCCGAACGCCTCCAGTTCCTGGCCGGACAGTACATCGCCATCCTGCTGCGGGACGGTCGCCGGCGCGATTTTTCCCTGGCCAACGCCCCCCACGCCGATGACTGCCTGGAAATTCATGTCCGGCACGTTCCCGGTGGTGAGTTCACGGATTTTGTCTTCGGGCAACTGCGCGAAAAAACCATTCTGCGCTTCCAGGGTCCCCTGGGCTCCTTTTTCCTGCGCGAAGACTCGCCACGTCCCATCATCATGATGGGCGGAGGAACTGGCTTCGCACCCCTCAAGGCCATGCTGGAACATGCTTTTTATACCGGTGTCACCCGCCCCATCCATCTGTACTGGGGGGCGCGGACGCGGCAGGATCTGTATTTGCATGAACTGCCCATGGCCTGGCTGGAGCAGCATCCGAATTTTCGCTATACGCCCGTGCTGTCCGAACCGCGTCCGGAGGATGACTGGCAGGGCCACAGGGGCTGGGTACATGCGGCGGTAACCACCGACTATCCTGATTTGAGCGGCTACGAGGTCTACATGAGCGGTCCACCACCCATGATACAGATCGCCAAACAAGCGTTCGCTGAGCACGGTCTGCCGGAAGAGTACCTGTACTACGACTCCTTCGACTTTTCCCCGGACAGCCCGGCCGTGAGGTCTTGATTGGGGGTGAGTCCGCCGGTCCTGGAGGATCTTCCCATCCAAACCCTCAAGGGCGTGGGGCCACGCTTGGCCGAGCGCCTGGCGCGCTTGGGCGTGCAAACGGTGGAAGACCTGTTGTTTCATCTGCCGATGCGCTATCAGGACCGCACCCGGGTCATGCCCATAGGCAGCCTGCGCCCTGGCGACGAGGCGGTGATCGAAGTCGAGGTGCTGCTGTCCCAGGTGACGCAGCGGGGGCGGCGGGCGCTGCTGTGCCGCGTGCACGACGGCAGTGGTTTTCTGACCCTGCGGTTTTTCTACTTCGGCCCGGCCCAGCAGAATTTGCTGGGACAAGCGGGGACGCGCCTGCGCTGTTTCGGAGAGATCCGCAATGGCCCCGCGACCCTGGAAATGGTGCATCCCGAGTGGCGTCGCCTGGATGGCTCGGAAGCGGTAGTCGAGGAACACCTGACCCCCATCTATCCCACCACCGAGGGCCTGCATCAGGCCAGTTTGCGCACCCTGACTGATCAGGCTTTGCAGTGCCTGGAGAGCAACCAGCCGCGCGAGTGCCTGCCCCCACCGCTGTTGGACCGCCTTGGGTTGCCGTCGCTGCAGGAAGCCCTGCGCCTCATCCATCGCCCGCCGGCGGAACTCGATCTCGCCGTGCTGGCCAGCGGCCGCCATCCTGCCCAGCAGCGCCTGGCCTTCGAGGAATTGCTCGCCCATCAATTGAGCCTGCGGCGCCTGCGCGCCCAGATGCAGCGCAATGCCGCGCCTCCGCTCGCCGGCAGAGGCAGGCTGACCAAGCGGTTTTTAAAAGCGCTGCCATTCGCGCTGACCCGCGCCCAGCACCGGGTGAGCGCCGAGATCGACGCCGACCTGGCCCGCTCCTGGCCCATGCTGCGCCTGGTGCAGGGGGACGTGGGCTCGGGCAAGACGGTGGTGGCGGCGGCGGCGACCGTGCGGGCCGTGGAAGCAGGTCTGCAGGCAGCCATCATGGCTCCCACTGAGTTGTTGGCCGAGCAGCATTACCGGAATTTCCGCAACTGGCTGGAGCCTCTGGGCGTGCAGGTGGCCTGGCTATCGGGCAGGATCAAGGGCAGCGCCCGCGAGACCATCCTGGAGCGCCTGCGTTCCGGCCAGGCCCAGGTGGCGGTGGGTACTCATGCTCTGTTCCAGGAAGATGTCGTCTTCGCCGATCTGGCGTTGGTGATCATCGACGAGCAGCATCGCTTCGGCGTGCATCAGCGCCTGGCCTTGCGCGAGAAGGGCCGCCAGGGCGGGCGCTGTCCCCATCAGCTCATCATGACCGCTACGCCTATCCCGCGAACTCTGGCCATGAGCGCGTATGCCGATCTGGACAGCTCGGTCATCGACGAACTGCCGCCGGGCCGCACCCCAGTGCAGACGGTGGTGGTTGCCGAGGGCCGCCGCGCCGATGTCATCCAGCGCATCCGGCTGGCCTGTGGCGGGGGCCGACAGGCTTACTGGGTATGTCCCCTGATCGAGGAATCCGAGGTACTGCAATGCCAAGCCGCGGCTACCACTGCGGCCCTGTTGGCCGAAACTCTGCCGGAATTGCGCATAGGGTTGGTGCACGGGCGCCTGAAACCGGCCGAAAAGGAGCAAACCATGGCCGCTTTCAAGGCCAGGCAGTTGGATCTGCTGGTGGCTACCACAGTAATCGAGGTAGGCGTGGACGTGCCCAATGCCAGCCTGATGATCATCGAAAACGCCGAGCGCCTGGGGCTGGCTCAACTGCATCAGTTGCGTGGCCGGGTCGGACGGGGCAGCGCCCAGAGCAGTTGCGTACTCCTCTACCGCGTCCCACTCTCGGAACCGGCGCGGTCCCGGCTGGAGGTATTGCGCAACAGCAACGACGGCTTCGAAATCGCCCGCCGTGATCTGGAAATGCGCGGTCCCGGCGAAGTGCTGGGCACTCGCCAGACCGGCGCCCTGCAACTGCGTATCGCCGACCTGCTGCGCGATGCGTATCTGCTGCCCCAGGTACGGCAAGCCGCCGATGAACTGCTGCGCGATTATCCCGACCACGCCGAAGCCATCATCCGCCGCTGGATCGGGGTAGGCGGGCAGTATGGAGAGGTGTGAGCGTTGACCGATACGTCTATTCCCACGCGTGCTCGCGGGCCAGCATGCCATCGGTGGCAGGTGGTGCCATACCGCTGAAGCGCACGGGAGGCACCACGAGCAGCCAGCGCGGCTCGCTCAGCAGATCGAACGGCACCGGTCGCGCAGGACAGGACGAGCGCCGCCAGAGTATCTGGAGTGCGTAGATGCTGGTCATGGTTGAGGACAGTCCGCGATGAGCTGTCAGGTAGGTCCTTCGGGCTTGTTTCCCTCCAGAACCTGCCGGAGCATCGCATAGCCCGTTTCGGTTAGCAGAACCGCATTGACGGTGGACGTATAGATCCGGCCGGCTTGGCGCAGCGCTTCGATTTCTGCGGCGTGGGTTTCGGCATTCAGATAACAAAAGTGCTCGCCTTCGGTTAAGCGCTGGCCAAGGCGCTTGAAGGCCCGGAAGGCCGTCCCCTTGGCGCATTGATGCAAGCCATCGATCTCCTTGAAGGACAGCAGGCGTTGTTCGGGCAGGGTGGTTTCGGACATGGTGGATTGCCAGGCAGTGAGCACATGAAGTGGTTTGTGCAGACGGGGGTTCCCCACGAATTCGACAGCCTATGGCGGCGGATGAGGAGTTTGTGGCGACAGAGTAGCAGAAAGCGAGCGGGCGAATTCATTCACTCGCTGCGATTTTCGGCGCCCGCTGAATTTGACTGGACCTGGCAAACACGGCATGACTAGACTTAGTCCATTCAGTTCAAGCACTGAGGATTCCATCATGACCACCGTAAGATAGTCGTATCGTTGGAGCACGCGGCGGGTGTTTAAGCCGCCCTCCCCACACCACCCGGCATGCGGGAGTCCCTTAGGGAGGACATGAACTCTGCTTTGGCAAAAGCTACGGACTGGCAGCCTAGTGGGTGTGCGATTTTTCTATCTTTGCTTTTAGCACCACGTTATTTATCCCCACCACCCGCACGCGGGTACCGGCTGGGCAATCCTCGGCTTCCACCTTCCAGATGGAATCATCGACCCGGATCTTGCCCTGGCCGTTGACGATAGGGGCGTCCAGGGTAAACACTCGGCCCACATATTGATGACCGCGGCGGTTGAGCAGGGGATCGTCGGTATTGCTGGGATGGCGCTGCAAATACAGCCACCAGAACGCCAGAGACCCCACCGACAGCAGGGCAAACAGCAGCCATTGCAGTTGCCAGATCAAGGCCGGGAACAGGAACACCACGAGCCCGACACACAATGCCGCGATGCCTATCCATAAGAAAAAGGTACCGGGGACCAAGATCTCGACGATGATCAGCCCCAGCCCCAGCAGCCACCAGTTCCAGTAGACCGGTTCCAGGAGAGTCATCACCGGACCTCGGTTTTGCTAAAAGCCTGCTTGGCGATCTCGCTGATACCGCCCAGCGCCCCGATCACGCTACCGGCCTCCAGGGGCATGAACAGGATCTTTTGATTGGGGGATGCCGCAAACCGCCCCAGAGCATCTACATATTTCTGCGCCACGAAGTAGTTGATGGCCTGCACATTGCCCTTGCTGATAGCCTCGGATACCATCAGCGTGGCGCGGGCCTCGGCCTGGGCCATGCGCTCGCGAGCCTCGGCATCCCGGAACGCGGCTTCCTTGCGGCCCTCGGCTTCCAGAATCGCTCCCTGCTTTTGGCCCTCGGCTTTCAGAATCTCGGACTGACGCTTGCCCTCTGCCTCCAGGATGGAGGCGCGCTTGTCGCGCTCGGCTTTCATCTGCCGGGCCATGGATTCGACCAGATCCTTGGGTGGCGCAATGTCCTTGATCTCGATGCGGGTCACTTTCACTCCCCAGGGAGCGGTGGCGTCGTCTACCACGCGCAGCAGACGGGCGTTGATATCGTCGCGCTTGGACAGCAGTTCGTCCAGATCCATGGAACCCATGACGGTGCGAATATTGGTCATGGTGAGATTGAGGATGGCATATTCCAGGTTATTCACCTCGTAGGCGGCCTTGGCAGCATCCAGCACCTGGAAGAACACCACGCCATCCACCGTGACCATCGCGTTGTCCTTGGTGATAATCTCCTGCGAGGGAACGTCGAGGACGTTCTCCATCATATTCATCTTGCGACCGACACTGTCTACGATCGGGATGATGAGGTTGAGCCCCGGCGTGAGGGTGTGGGTGTAGCGACCGAAGCGTTCCACTGTGTACTCTGTGCCCTGGGGCACCGATTTCACGCCCCGCATCACCAGCACGATGGCCAGCACCACGAAAAATCCCAACACTAACAATGATATATCCATCTTTATCTCCCTGAGTGATTAGCTTTGCCGCAAACGCAGTGTAGGTGCAAAAGCGCCTTTCGACAAATCTTCCTGGGGCCGGCCCAGGATTCCCTGAATCCTCATTCGCGCAGGCTGCCCAGGGGGAAAAACACGCCCTGGCTCCACACTCCGAACAGCAATTTCCCATCCACCTCCCGCTCCATGCCGAGTTCCGCCAGTTCCAGGAACACGCTGCGCGAGATCAGCGCCCGCAACCGGGCGCGCACATGCACATAGGGCGAGGGCTCGCCACCGGCCGCTTGATACTCGACCTGGATCGGGTGTTCTGGGCCGGCCATAACCTGATCACCCAAATTAGTGGTAAAGCGCAGTTCCTGTGCTTCGCCCTGCCCCGTCACCGCCAACCACACCGCCACAAACGGGGCATCGTCCACCCGGATACGCCATTTCTCGACCGGAGTCACCAGATAGTGACAGCCGTCCTCGTCCCGGCGCAGGATGGTGGAGAACAGCCGCGCCAGCTTCTCGCGCTCAATGGGCGAGCCTTCGTGAAACCAGGTCCCGTCGCGGGCGATGCGCATGTCCATATCGCCGCTCAGGGGCGGGTTCCAGCGTTCCACAGGGGGCAGCTTCGTACCCTGGACTTGGGCCGCGAGGGCGGCTAGATCGTATTTGCGCATGGAGACTCCTGATGGTTCACCGCTCAACCACAATTAGACAATTTAGTCAGTGTAGATCATGCTAATAAGGGTGTCTTCCGGTAATCCGCTGATAGAAACAAGCAGGGCGACACAACAGTGCAAATCAATTGGCAGGAAATTGGCCCCTTCGATACGTGGATTCTTTGGCTTATGGCGGCGCATCGATCTGAACCCTGTGACTATTTTTTCCGCTACGTAACCTGGGTCGGCTCCCTGGTGGTGTTACTTCCCGCCGCCGCCATGGTAACCGCGGTGCTTCTGTACTATCGCTACCGTGAGGAGGCCATGTTGTTGATGTTTGGTTTTGGCGGTGCCACGCTGCTCTGTCATCTTGCCAAAGCCATCCTGGCGCGACCTCGGCCTACCGCTTTCGCGCCGCTGATCGAAATGCCCACGGATGGCTCGTTTCCAAGCGCGCATACCACGCAAATTGTCGCTTTTTCGCTGTGCTTGATGCTGATCATTCGCCGAATCTTACCGGAATGGCAAGGGCTGGCCGCCGCGATCGCGTTTCTTCTGGTGACCGCCGTTGCGGTATCCCGAATATACCTACAGGTTCATTTTCCATCGGACGTGTTCGGAGGGGTGGTTATCGGCGTACTGTGGGTCGCTTGCGTGCCTATCGTACAGAAGTCCCTTTAGCAAAACTGACGGCGGGCTGTGGCACTCCCGACAGAGGCGGCTGCTTCAGCGCAGCCGGTCTCTTAAGCGATTTACAGAGGCAGTTATGAGGAATAAATTTCTTGATACCGGCGAGCCCGGTTTCCATCCCCTACGCAAGCTTAAAATCATCCTCTCTGGTTTCAGGTTCGCGGTGCTGTATGATTTCAGCGTTGCCTATAAAGTCGTGCTCTCCGCAGTGGTTCTCGCCATGGCTTTTGCCTTCCGGCAGTGGGTTGATTTTGCGATGATTTTAATGGCTACGGGCCTGGTATTGATGGCTGAACTATTCAATAGCGCTATCGAGGCGGTGTGTGATTTCATGGAAACGAAACAGAACGACAAGATACGTGTTATCAAGGATATCGCGGCCGCCGCGGCAGGGGTCAGCATCATGGTTTGGCTGATAGTGTTGATAACCGAAATAATCCATCTTGGAACGTTGCTTTGATAAAAACCGCCTGGGCGATCATCTGCCAGGCGTACTTCGAATAATAGCGGCAATCCTACTGCCGCTACGAGGGTTTCGAAGCCCAGGGGGATGCGTGTTATCATTAAAAAAAACCCCATTCAGTTTTCCTGGCAATCGTTAAGTTTTAGGGAGAGGTTAATGCGCAGTCCCCGAGATTTCTTCAAACCCAAAGTAGTAGGTGCTCCCGAACCCCTGCGGGAGGTTCCGGTGCGGCCATCCCGGATGATCCATTTCTTCGACCCCAGCAATGCTAAAATGGCCATCAAGGTGCCGGACATCGCCAAGCAGGTGGATATCATGCTCGGCAATCTGGAAGACGCGGTCCCCATCGATCGCAAAGTCGATGCTCGTGAGGGATTGGTGAAAATCGGCAAGGCCGTGGACTTTGGAGATACCCAGCTCTGGACCCGCGTGAACAGCCTGGACAGCCCCTGGTTTCTGGATGACCTGCTGCGGCTGGTGGGGGAGATCGGCGACAAGCTCGACGTGATCATGGTGCCCAAGGTGCAGGGGCCTTGGGATATCTATTACGTAGACCAACTCCTCGCCCAACTGGAAGCCAAGGCCGGGCTGAAGAAGCCGATTTTGATTCATGCGATTCTGGAAACTGCCCTGGGCGTGGCCAACGTGGAAGAGATAGCCAATTCCAGCCCGCGCATGCAGGGCATGAGCCTGGGTCCGGCGGATCTGGCCGCCTCCAGGCGGATGAAGACCACCCGCGTGGGCGGCGGCCATCCCGGCTATCTGGTGCGCACCGACCCCGACCCCAAGAACCCGGACGCGCCGCGCCCCACCGCGCAGCAGGATCTCTGGCATTACACCATCAGCCGCATGGTCGACGCTTGCACCAGCGTGGGTGCTCTGCCTTTCTACGGTCCCTTTGGCGATATCGCCGACCTGGTCGCCTGCGAGGATCAATTCCGCAACGCCTTCCTGATGGGTTGCGTCGGCACCTGGACCCTGCATCCCAATCAGATCACCATCGCCAAGCGCGTGTTCAGCCCGCCGCCAGACGAGGTGGCCTGGGCCAAGCGGGTGATCGACGCCATGCCGGATGGTAGTGGTGCCGTGATGATCGACGGCAAGATGCAGGATGACGCCACTTACAAACAATGCAAGGTCATGTACAACCTGGCCAAGCTGATCGCCGAGCGCGACACCGAGTATCGCCAACTATACGGCTTCTAAGCCATTCCCAATAACGCCAAGGCATAAACGCGGCTATCCCTATGCCTTGGCGGCCCCCAGATCCTGTGTTTCCTCCCGGATCACGCCAGAATGTGCCGTTGATCACATTCCAGTTCCGGCCTGGCCCTGATCCAGCCATCGTCATACCACGCCTGTGGGTAAATGATGGTGCCGTCGGGAGCTTCCACTTCGCCCAGATATTCCACCGTAATCCCCGGTTGAGCGGCAACGACGGTCATGGGGCCAACGAAGTAGATCGGCTCCTTGCTCTTCGAGTGAATGAATGCGCAGGCTAACATCGTGATGACTTCGGCAGAGGCTGTGTTGCCTTAAATATTAACGCTGCTTGATGCTTTCGTAACCTGCCAGGGCTTCGCTACGGCTGGCGGCGACGTCCACTACCGGGTGAGGGTAGTCACGCCCGAGAACAAGCTTGGCGGCGCGCTGTTCATCCACCGGGGCGGCCCAGGGTTGGTAGACCCAGCGATCCGGCAGCCCAACCAGTTCCGGCACCCAACGTCTGACATACGTCCCGTCGGGGTCAAACTTCATGCCTTGAATGACAGGATTGAAGATGCGGAAATAGGGGGCGGCGTCGGTGCCGCAGCCCGCCGTCCACTGCCAGCCCAGGGTATTGTTGGCCAGATCCGCGTCCACCAGAGTGTCCCAGAACCAGCGTGCGCCTTCCTGCCAGGGAATGCGGCAGTTCTTGGCGAGGAACGACGCCACCACCATGCGCACCCGATTGTGCATCCAGCCGGTCCGCCACAGTTCGCGCAGGCCGGCGTCCACGAACGGATAGCCCGTGCGCCCTTGCCGCCAGGCTTCGAGCAGTTCACCATACTCACTGCGCCAGGGAAAGGCGTTGAAGCGTTCCTGCAACGGTTGGGTGGATGTGTGGGGCCAGTGATACAGCGCGTAATGAGCAAACTCCCGCCAACCCAGTTCGCGCAGAAACGTCTCCGCCGCGGGCCGCGCCAAGGGATCACCCCCCATCTGGTTGCTAACCGCCGTCCACACCTGGCGCGGGGAGAGTTCGCCGAAGTGCAGGTGCGGCGACAACCGCGATATGCCGTCCATGCCAGGCAGATTGCGTCCTTGCTGGTAGGTGGCCAGGATAGTCCCGCAAAAATGCTCAAGCCGCGCCAAGGCACCGCCCTCGCCGGGCCGCCACATCGTCGCCATGTGACGATACCAGTCAATGCGCGGCAGCAGGCCCAGAACCTCCAACGGCGGCGAGTCAGGCCAGGGATTCGGCGCCTTGAGCGATTCCGGGATGGGCAGAGGCACGGGCGGCGGCGTGCGTCGAACGCAGGCCTTCCAGTAGGGAGTAAAAACCTGGTAAGGAGTCTTATCGTCCTTACGCACCGTCCAGGGCTCGAAGAGGAGCGCGGCGTTGAAGCTCGCCACCTCCAACCCATTCTCCCGCAACGCCGCCTTGATGGCCTTATCACGGGCAACGCTTGCCGGCTCGTAGAGGCGATTCCAGTAGACCGCCGTGGCGCCGGTTTCTCGAACCAGGGCGCGCAGCGTTGCGAGGCTGTCGCCCTGACGCAGCAGCAGCCGGGAGCCGTGTTCGTGCAGGGAGTCGGCCAGCGCCGCCAGGCTGTGGTGCAACCACCAGCAACTCGCCTGACCAGGCATCCAGGGCGCCTCTGCCTGGGGAGCATGGATATAAACCGGTATAACGTGCTCATGGGCACTGACAGCGTGGCTCAGGGCGGGATTATCATGCAGCCGCAGATCGCGGCGAAACCAAATCAGGGCGGTGGACATAGGTGATCTCGCTGAATAGGTAACACGCCAGTGGCGATTCGCATGGCCGAGGCAATCGGAGAGTTCTGGTAAACTCGTCCACCGTGAAATGAACTAGCCCGCGCAAGCCGCGGGAAATCCAACCCACAGAGATTGAAGCCACAAGCAATCTATGCCATTTTAGGAGCCTTCAAAAAGTCGTAAAAACCTTCTCGTGACTTACTACAAATTAGCTTTAACGAGCGTCTTCCTGGCCTGGCTGCCCTGGGCTGGCGCTCAGGCGCAGTCTGCGACCCCATCACATCGATGGCTGATGTGCAAACCTGACATCTTGGCAGGTGTGGTGACTACCAATACCGGCGCCACCGCGCTGGGCTCTCCCCTGGAATTCACCGCCGATCAGGTACTCTCCTCGGCGAGTGAAGCCGTCTTGGAAGGCGATGTGCGCGTTCGCCAGGGCGATCAGCGCCTGCAAGCCCCCCTGGTAACCCTGGACCGCCTCGCCAATCGCGTTCAGGCCAGCGACAACGTCGTCTACGGCGATCCGAAGCTAGCCGTACGCAGCCGCCAAGCCAATCTCGACCTTAACAATGAGTCGGGCCAGTTCAAAGATGCCGAGTATTACCTGCCCAGCCGCAACGCTCAGGGCAAGGCGGCGCAGGTGCGGATCGACCGCCGCAGCCAGCAGAGCCATCTGGAAAACGTCACCTACTCCACCTGCGCGCGCGGCGACGAGTTCTGGCAATTGCGTGCCCGCCAGATGGATTTGGACGAAACCACGGGCCGCGGCTCGGCCCGCCACTTGACCCTGGCCATTAAGGATGTGCCGATCATGTACCTGCCCTATTTATCGTTCCCCATCACCGATGAACGCCAATCGGGCTTGCTTGCACCGAGTTTCGGCTTGCAAACCGGTAACGGTTTCGACGCCCGCATCCCCTATTACTGGAATATCGCCCCCAACCGGGACATGACTATCACCCCGCGCATCATGACCAAACGCGGCCTGCTGCTGGGGGAGGAGTACCGCTTTCTTAATCCCTGGGACCGCGGTGAAATTCGGCTGGAATACATACCCTATGACCAGGAGTACGGCGGCGCCCGTGGTGCGGCTGACATCAAGTACAATGCCAATCCGCTGCCCAATCTCTACACCAACCTGCTTTATGAGCATGTCTCCGACGATACCTATATCAGGGATTTCAGTAATAACCTGGGGCTCTTCAATCCTACCTATCTGGAACAGCATCTGGCCGCCAGCTACTCGGGCGATTCCTGGACCACTTTCGTTCAGGCGCAAACCTTTCAGACCATCGACCCACTGCTCTTCGGCAACAACGAGCCGTATAGCCGCCTGCCTCAACTGCTGTTCACCGGGGCTTGGCCACAGCGATTCAGCGGTCTGGACTATAAGCTGCGCGGTGAGTTAGTGCGTTTTGAGCGCGACAGCGGCATTACCGGTAACCGCCTGGACTTGTATCCGGGCATCAGCCTGCCCATGGAATGGCCAGCAGGTTTCATAACACCCCGGCTGAGTTATCGCTACACCACTTACGACCTGCAAGCTACCGCCCCCGGTGTCAACAACTCGCCATCCCGAAGCGCCCCAGTGGTCAGCATGGACAGTGGCCTGTTCTTCGAACGCCCGGTGCAGTGGACATGGTGGGGGAAGCAAGCCGATATTCAGACCCTGGAGCCACGCCTATTCTATCTGTACGTTCCCTATCGTAACCAAACCGACATTCCCGTCTTCGACAGCGCCGAAGTGAACCCCGGCTATCCCTGGTTATTCACGGAAAACCGCTTTGTCGGGGCTGATCGGCTCGGCGACGCCAATCAACTGACGACCGCGTTTACCACCCGCCTGCTCAACGCCAGCGATGGGAGCGAGCGGTTACGCGCCAGTATCGGTCGCATCCATTATTTTAGTACTCCCCGGGTGTCTCTTGAAGACACAGTCCCCAATGAGGTTCTCGCGCCGGGACTCATCGCGGAGGGGCGGCTGTACCTGCGGTCTGATCTATTGCTGCACGGTGCCTTAGAATGGGACGAGCGTTTTGGTAACACCCGGCGCAGCGTCCTGGACCTGCGCTATGATAGTGGTGACGGGCGGCTGTTCAACTTTTCCTACCGCCTCGTGGAGAATGCCCTGGAGCAACTGGATGCCGCCACGGTTTGGCCGCTCAATGCGCAATGGCGGACCGTAGCCCGCTGGAATTATTCTCTTCAGGACTCACGCAATATGGATGTCATGGGGGGATTTGAATACGGCGACTGCTGCTGGGCCTTGCGCATGCTGGCGCGACAACGCCGCGACCAGCCCACTGACCCGGATGTGAAAAACGCCGTGTACGTAGAATTAGAACTGAGAGGTTTAGCCGGGGTCGGCACAAAAATCAACAAAATGTTGGAACAGGCCATTCTGGGCTACGAACCGACTCGATATTAAGCATCTTGATCAAGACAAACTTATGAAAAAAATCACCTTTACCATGGTGCTGTGCCTAAGTCTGTTCATCAGTCTGATACTTCGAACAGCCTATGCCCAATTGGTTTTCGGCCCGGATAACGAAACGACGGGCAATCAATTGGATACCATAGCTGCCGTCGTGGACAACGATATCATCACCCGTGGCGAGTTGGCTGCCAGCATGGCTACCATCGAACGCCAACTCAAGAAAAAAGGTACCCCACTGCCGCCCCCTGAGGTGCTGCAAAACCAAGTTCTGGAACGTCTGATCCTCGCCAAATTGCAACAGCGCGCCGCGGAACGCAACGGTATCGTGGTGGATGACCAGACCTTGAATACCGCCATTGAAAACCTCGCCCGGCAAAATAATCTCACGTTAAGCCAACTGCGCCAGACCATTGAGAAGGACGGTTTCGATTTTGCCGGCTTCCGCGAGGATATCCGAAAGGAAATTATGTTCACCCGGCTGCGCCAGCGAATGGTGGATAGTCAGATTCAGCTTTCCGATCAGGAAGTCGACAGCATGATGGGAAATCCCCGTGCCGCGAGCGGGGGGGAACGCGAGTACAACATCGCCCAAATCCTTATCGCCCTGCCGGAAGGAGCTTCTCCTGAACAGGTAGAAGTCGGCCACAAAAAAGCCCTTGGCATACTGGAGCAACTGCGCCAAGGCGCCGATTTTAAGCGCTTGGCGGTGGCCGTCTCCGACGATCGTCAAGCTTTGGAGGGCGGCGAGCTGGGCTGGCGCAAAATCGATCAGATACCCACGTTGTTCGCCGATGTGGTGCCCCGTTTGCAGCCAGGCCAAGTCAGCGACTTGATTCGCAGTTCTAGCGGCTTCCATATCGTCAAGCTGCTGGAGAGCAAGGGTTCCCAGCAGCGGCTGGTTAATCAAATTCACATCCGCCACATCCTCATCGCCACCAACGAACGGGCTACTGGTGACGATGCCCGCCTGCGTGTGCAACGCTTGCGCGAACGCATACAAAATGGTGCGGACTTTGCCGAATTGGCGCGTGCCAATTCCAATGACAATGCCTCCGCCGTCAAAGGCGGCGATTTGGGATGGATAACCACCAGCGAACTGCCACCTAGCTTCGAGCAGGAGGTGAATCAACTCCAGCCCGGTCAATTAAGCCGGCCTTTCCAGACGCCTGCTGGCTGGCACATCGTGCAATTACTGGAGCGCCGCCAGAGTGAGGGCGGTGGCGACAGCCAGCGCGCCCAGCTCAAGGAAGCGCTTTTCAAGCGTCGCGCCGACGAAGAATGGGAACTGTGGCTGCGGCGCCTGCGGGGTGAAGCCTTTGTGGAGATTCGCCTCAACCAGGCGCCCGCCAAAGCCGGTGGTTAGCCTGGCGGGTCGGAACCGGGGCATCGATAAGCGGGGACGCGCTGCGGTTGCTCCCCGCCCAGCTACTGCCCACCAGGCATAGCCCGTGAATGCTACCCTGCCGCGCTTGATCGTCACTGCCGGCGAACCTGCCGGCATCGGCCCCGATCTTTGCGTCATGCTGGCCCAGCAAGCCCATGCCGCCGACATCGTGGTGGCCAGCGCACCGGCGTTGTTGGAGGAACGGGCCGCCCTGCTGGGCTTGCCGCTGGCGCTGGAAGACTTCAGCCCGGACGCACCGCGTTCTCCGCAGACCGCCGGTCATCTGAAGGTACTGCCGATTCCGTTGCTGGCCCCGGCCAGGCCTGGTCAGCCGGACCCGGCCAATGCCGCCCATGTCCTGGCGATACTGGAGCAGGCTGCCCGTGGTTGTCTGGAAGGCCAGTTCGACGCCCTGGTGACGGCACCCGTGCACAAGGGTGTCATCAACGACGCCGGCATCCCGTTCAGCGGCCATACCGAGTTCTTCGCCGCCCTTTGTGGTGGTGGCCTGCCGGTCATGATGCTGGCCACGCCGGGCTTGCGGGTGGCCCTGTTGACCACCCATTTGCCGCTGCGGGCGGTGGCCGACGCGATCACCGCCGAGCGCCTGGAGCACACCGTCCGGATCCTGGATCGGGACCTGCGGATGCGTTTCGCCATTCCCCAGCCGCGTATCCTGGTCTGCGGCTTGAACCCCCATGCGGGTGAGGGGGGCTATCTGGGTCGTGAGGACAAGGACATCATCGAACCCACTTTGGTGCGCCTGCGCGGCGAGGGTTTGCGCGTGCAAGGACCGCTGCCGGCGGACACCTTGTTCACTCGCAAACACCTGGAGCAAACCGACGTGGTGCTGGCCATGTATCACGATCAGGGCCTGCCGGTGCTCAAGCACAAGGGCTTCGGCAAGTCCGTCAACATTACCCTCGGCTTGCCGCTGATCCGCACGTCGGTGGACCATGGCACCGCCCTGGATCTGGCCGGTACCGGCAGGGCTGATGCCGGCAGCCTGCTGGCGGCCATCACCTGCGCGATAAACCTCGTTCGCAACACGGCGCTGGCTAGATAGGCGTTCAGGCCATGCCGGTTTCCACCCACTATCCCCGCAAACGCTTCGGCCAGCATTTTCTACGCGATCAGTCAGTTATCGCGCGTATTCTACAGGCCATCCGACCGGCTGCCGGCCAGCACCTGGTGGAGATCGGTCCGGGCCTTGGCGCCATCACTCGGCCCTTGCTGCAAATGGTGGGACGCCTGGAGGTGGTCGAACTGGACCGCGACGTGATCCCGCCGCTGCAGCGTCTCTGCCAGGGAGTGGGCGATTTGCGCATCCACAACGCCGACGTCCTGGCCTTTGCCTTCTCGCCGCTGCGCCAGGATGAGCGCCTCCTGCGGATCGTGGGCAATCTGCCTTACAACATCTCCACACCCTTGCTGTTTCACCTGCTTGAGCAGGCCGCGCATATCGACGACATGCACTTCATGCTGCAAAAAGAGGTGGTGGAACGGCTGGCGGCCAGTCCCCGTACTCCGGCTTATGGACGGCTGTCGGTGATGGTACAGTATCGGTGCCAGGTCGAGCCCCTGTTCGCCATCGGCCCGCAAGCCTTTGCGCCGCCGCCCAGGGTGGAGTCGGCCTTTGTGCGCCTGCTTCCGCATCGCCAGCCACCGGTGCACGTGGCTGACGAGACGCGCTTCGCGGAACTGGTTCGGCAAGCATTCTCCCAGCGCCGCAAGACCCTGCGCAATACCCTGCGTCCCTTGCTCGGCCCCCAGGATATGGAAGCCATTGGTATCGACCCCGGCACGCGTCCGGAAACCCTGAGCCTTGCTGACTTTGCTGCCCTCAGCAACCGTGTGGAGTAATATGAGGG
>Ga0209048_10001602_pt1 | contig 22989 bp, 19 predicted proteins | sample FrelakmetCRP12CR_FD_187146 | JGI IMG/M metagenome (GOLD analysis project Ga0209048, IMG submission 187146) | Freshwater lake sediment microbial communities from the University of Notre Dame, USA, for methane emissions studies - CRP12 CR (SPAdes)... | ecosystem: Environmental > Aquatic >... | reverse complement strand
GGGTCCACGAGGAACAGGCTCAGCCCCGCCCGGTGACCGGGCGCGCCGGCACTGCGCGCCACCACGATCAGGCGGTCGGCGACGTGGCCGTCCAGCACGAACTGCTTGACCCCGTCGAGTCGCCAGTGACCGGCCTGGCGCGTGGCACGCAGTGCCACCCGCGTCGGGTCATGGCGTGGCGCCTCCTCAAGCGCCAGCGCAAGCAGCGCCTCGCCAGCCGCCACCTTCGGCAGCCAGAGGTTGCGCTGCGCCTCGCTGCCCGCCTCCGTGATCAGTCCCGCACCCAGCACGACGGTCGGCAACAACGGCGTGGCCGCCAGCGTGCGACCGACCTGCTCGAACACCGCGCCCAGGCCTTTGTAGCCGACCCCGAGCCCGCCGTAGGCCTCAGGCAATACAGCGGCGGGCCAGCCGAGCCCGGCGATTTCGTGCCAGATCTCCGCGTCGTAACCGCGCTCGTCGCGGCGGTCACGCAGCGCACGGAGCGCCGATACGGGCGAACGCGCGGCCAGGAACTCGTGCGCGCTGTCGCGCAGCATGCGCTGCTCGTCGTTCAACAGGAGCGTCATCGCGACCTCACGTCGGCAGCCCGAGCACGCGCCGGGCGATGATGTTGAGCTGGATCTCCGAGGCGCCGCCCGCAATCGTGTACGACTTGGTGTAAAGCCAGAGCCGGCAGACCGCCTGCTCCTCGGCCGCGAAGCCCTCGCCTTCCGGGCTCAGGCCGCGCTGGCCCATGAGCTGCTGCAGCAGCTCGTACTTGGCGGATTCCTGCTCGGTCTGCACCAGCTTCATGATCGAGCTCAAGCCCGCGACGTCCTCGCGCGCCAGCGCCATCTCGTTGAGGCGGCGCACGCTCAGCGCGAACGCGTGCTGGTCCATGAGCGCACCGGCCATGCGGTCCCTCCATACCGGGCCGGCCTCGACCAGGTAAGGCGCCGCCACGGCCAGTGCGTCGAGCGACGGGGCGCCGCCCTCGCTGAACTTCGACATCGCGGCCCGCTCGTGGTCGAGCAGCTTCTTTGCAACGCCCCAGCCCTGGTTGACGCCGCCGAGGACGTTCTTCGCCGGCACGCGCACGTTGTCGAAGAACACCTCGCAGAACTCGGACTTGCCGCTAATCAGCTCGATCGGCCGCACGGTGACGCCGGGTGACTTCATGTCCAGCAGGATGAAGCTGATGCCCAGCTGCTTCTTGGCCTGGGGATCGGTGCGCACCAGCGCGTACATCCAGTCGGCCTTGTCGCCGTGACTGGTCCAGATCTTCTGGCCGTTGATGACGTAGGCGTCGCCATCCAGCACGGCGGCCGTCCGCAGGCTCGCGAGGTCGGAACCCGCGTTCGGCTCCGAGAAGCCCTGGCACCAGCGCACCTCGCCACGCGCCATTCGTGGCAGGTGCTCGAGCTTCTGCTCCTCGGTGCCGATCTCCAGCAGCACGGGCCCGAGCATCCAGATGCCGAGGTTGTACTGCGGCTGGCGGCAGCCGAGCGCGAGCATCTCCTGCTCCAGGGCGCGCTGCTCGCGCGGGCTGAGCCCACCGCCGCCGTAGACCTTGGGCCAGCCCGGCGCGAACCAGCCGCGGTCGCGCATGCGTTCGAACCACAGGCGCTGCTCCTCGCTGCGGAAGCTGATGTGGGAACCGCCCGACACCATCTCCTCCGAGCTCGTGATCGGTGTGCGCATCGACGGCGGGCAATCGGCCTCCAGCCATTGCCGCACCTCGGCACGGAAAGTCTCGATCTCGGTCACCAGTGCATCTCCTCGTTGGTGGCGGCCGCGGCGACGCGGTAGCGGTAGGCGTCGTCCGCCTCGAGCCGACGCTCGAGCACTCCGCGGTAGCGCAGCCAGGACAGGTGCGCGACCGTCTCACCGAGCCCGAGCATATCCTCCGCCGGGCTGCGCAGGTGTGGAAACAACTGAGTCATGGCCTCGAAGGCCGTGCACTCGCCGCGCTCGCCCACGATGCGGCGGAGTTCCTCGAACTGCCGCCGATATTGCGCGCGCAACTGCCGCACGCGGACGTGGAGGCCCCGGAACACGCTCTGGTGCGACGGCAGCACGAGCGTACCTTCCGCGCAGCGCTCGAGCCGGTCGAGGGTCTCGAACCATAGGGCGAGCGGATTGCCCTCGGACTCGAAGGCGTTGACCATCACGTTGGAGGTGATACGCGGCAGCAGCTGGTCGCCGCCGATCAGCAGCCCGTCCTCCGCACAGTACAGACAAACGTGCTCCGGCGAGTGTCCCTCGCCGATGAGCACCTGCCAGCGACGCGGGCCGATCGTCAGCGTCTCGCCTCCACGTAGGCGCCGGAACTCGGTCTGTCGCGGCGGCGCGAATGGATCGCGCCGCAAGTCGTCGAACACCCTCTCTGCGCGCTCCGCCGGCATACCCGCCCGCGTGTAGAACTGCCGCTCCTCGGGTTGCGGCACCGGGACGGTTGCTGGGTCCGGCACCGGCATCGCCAGGAACTCGCCGAGCGACATGTACAACGGCACGCCGAAGCGCTCCGTGATCCAGCTCGCGAGACCGGAGTGGTCGTAGTGGAAGTGCGTGCACACCAGGCCCCGCACAGGCGCGCCGTCGAGCTTCTCGGCCACGATGCGCTCCCACAGCGCCCGCGTCTCGTCGGTGGGGAGACCGGTGTCGACGATGGTCCAGCCGTCGCTGCCGCGCAGCAGCCACACGTTGACGTGGTCGAGCGCGATCGGCATCTTGATGCGCGCCCACATCAAGCCGGGGGCGACCTCGACCACCGAGCCGTCGGTCTGTGGGGCAGTGAACGGATACTCGAGCGCCGTGCCCGCGCGGGCGCGCGACGCTCCTGCCGCTCTTGACTCCTTCACGGTCACTCTCCGGCGCGATCAGCTCGCCAGGGCCCGAGGGTCAGCGCCACGGCATCGCCACGGCGCACGCAGAGCGCATGCAGGGTGTGCGCAAAGCGGTTGGCCTCCGAGTTGACCTCAGCGTAGGTCCAGACCCGCTCGCCGTAGCGCAGCAGCACCCGCATCGGGTTCTCCCGCGTACGTCGCTCGAGCAGATCGGCCAGCGTGAACCTCGAGGACGCGCGGAACTTCGCCGCCACCGCACTGCGGCGGTCCAGCTTGGCCTGGGTCACCTCGCGCGGGACGACGCCGGCCTGCGCGGTTCGCAAGGGGTTCGCGGCTACGGACATCAGCAACCCTCCGCTGTGTCTCAATGAGCGCGGCGCGGCATGCCGCCGCCGCACTGCGCGATCAACCCGTTGGTGCCGCCAACGAAATGCAGGTCCTGGGAACAATCCGTATTGACCTGCTTCATGCGCCGCAGTCTAGGCAGCGCCCCGGGCCGACCCCTCGTCCAAACAGACGATGGTGGGTGCGCGCCGTGAAAGGCGCGGCGCGGACCGTGGCGTGTGCTGCAACCAGCAGCACCAGACCGGACCATGGGACGGCATACGGAGCGTGTGGGCCCATTCCGACAGGACCCGACCCTGCGGTGGCGGCCGCCTAGAACTGGGTCGGACGGCTCATTGCGTCGACGCCACCGTCGACGAAGAACTGGGCACCGTGGACATAACTGGCTCCGGGGCCCAACAGAAACTCGATCATCGCGGCGATTTCCTGCGGTCGCGCGCGCCGCCCGATCGGCGCGACGAAGTTGCTGATGGCGGGCCCATACAGAGGGTCTGCCAGCCCGGCCTGCAGCAGCGGTGTCTCAACCACCCCCGGCGCGACGGCGTTCAGGCGCACCCCGACCTTGCCCCACTCGACGACACGCCGCCGCACCGCCACCGTCAGCGCATTCTTCGACCCCGCATAGGCCACATGCCCGGCGTAGTCACCCGCGCCCGCCAGCACCGCGGCCACCTGCGCTTCGTCTCCGGCCTCGAGTGCCGGCCCGATCGCGTTTGTCTCCCAAGTCACCTGCACCGATGACACCGAGGAGATGACCACCGCGGCGGGCGAGGAGCCCCGCTCCAGGGCCCCACGCAGCCCGTCGAGCATCGCCACCGCCCCAAAGTAGTTCACTGCGGCAATCTTCGTCTGAGGTTTCACCACCGGTCCGAGCCCGGCGCACAGCACGAGACCGTCGAGCACGCCGCCGCAGCGCTCCAGCACCGCAGCAACGGCGGCGGTACGCCCCTCCGGGCGCGACAGGTCGGCCGTGATATCCGCTCCGTCGATGTCGACGCCGATGATGCGGTGCCCACGCTCGCGCAACAGCGCGACCGTGGCTGCCCCGATACCGGACTTGGAACCCGTGATTGCAATGAGTGACATGGCGTACCCCCTTCGGGCAGACGCTCGCATACCCCCGTGTCCGTCGCACCGGCCAAACGGACGATGCCCGCCCGGGGCGGCCGACCTCGCACGGTCCGTGGTTCGCTCCCGTTCCGCCGGTCAGGCTGGCCGCAGCCGCAGCGGCACTCCGTCCGCCGGCTTCGGCAGCGGCACCCACTGCAGGTGCGGCGCGTAGCCCGCCGGCACCGTGAACTCGTAGCGCCGCACGAAGCTCCAGAGGAAAGTCTTCACCATCAGCTCGGCGAAGATCATGCCGATGCACTTGTGCGCACCGCTGCCGAACGGGTGGAAGCACATTGGGTGACGCCGCTGCTCCTGGCGCGGCGGCGCGAAGCGGTCCGGGTCGAACGCCTCTGGATCGGTCCACCAGCGCCGGTCGCGCTGGTTCATCATCATCGGCAGGTGCAGCACCGTGTGCGCCGGGACGCGCAGCCCATCGAGTTCAGTGTCGCGGATCGTGCGCCGCATGGCCATCGGCACCGGCGGGTGCAGGCGCATGGCCTCGTACAGGCACTGCTGGGCACAGTCCATGCGGCCGAGGTCGGCGTGCGCGAGCGGACCCGGCCCGAACCGTGAAAGATGCTCGCGCAGGCGCGACTGCAACGTGGCGTCGCGCCCCAGGTACATCGCGAGGTGCGAGAGCGCACTCGTGCTGGTGTCATGCGCCGCGAACAACAGAAAGAGGGTGTGATCGACGATCGACTTCACGTCGAACAGCCGGCCCTGCTCGTCCGTCTCGCGGCACAGCTGGCTCAGGGCGTCGTCGCCAGGGACGCCGCGCCGGCGACGATCGGCGATCATCGCCTCGCACCAGCGCTCGAGCTCGCGCCGCGCGCGCATCGCGCGACCGAAGGCGCCGAACGGCAGCTCAATCCGCAGCACGGAGACGAGGCCGGCGTTGAGGTCGAGAAACAGGTCGTTGATGGTGACGGCCTCGCGCTCGAAGTCCTCGATGCCGAGGAAGCACAGGGCCCCGATCTCGAGCAGCAGCTGCTTGATGCGCGGATAGAAGACGAAGCGATCCTCGCGGCCCCAGACCTGCACATGCCGCTCGATGATCGGCTGCATCATCTCCATGTAGCGCTGCAGCGCCGCCGCCTTGAAGGCGCCCTGCATCATCCGCCGGTTGGCGCGGTGCTCGTCGAAGTCCATCAGCAGCAGACCGCGAGGGTAGAAGGTGCCGAGTTGCTGGTCGTACCCCTTCTCCGCCGAGAAGCACTCCTCGGGGTCGTTGAAGATGCGCGCATAGAGGTCGACACCCGTGACGAGCAGGCCGCCCTGCCCCGCCATCCGGATGCGCGAGACCGGCCCGAAGTCGCGCACGTGTCTGGCCGCGACCGCATGCAGGTCTCTCAGCACTGCCAGCGTCTCGCCGATCACCGGCAGGCCGTCATCGCCCGGGATGTGCGCGAGGTCGGTGGCGTCGGGCGCCTGTCGGTATGAACGGTCGACCGTGGCCTGCGCCATCACCGATGCAACCGCTGGTGAGAAGCATTCGCAGTCGACACGCGGGCCGCGCCTGGTACCCGACGCCTCCAAACGGACGATGCCCGCAGAACCCCCACCAATAGAATGCCCCCAAGACAACCCACGGACCGGTGCCGAGTCTACATGGCTTCCTCGCTCACGCACCTGTTCCAGCCCGGCCGCATCGGCCGGCTCGAACTTCCTAACCGCATCGTCATGGCCCCGATGGGGTCCAACTTCGCCGAGGCCGACGGCCATTGCGGCGAGCGCATCCAGGCGTACTACGAGGCGCGGGCCAAAGGCGGGGCGGGTCTACTGATCATGGGCGTGGGCTCCATCGCCTACCCGGCCGGCACCGCCGAGCCGTTCCAGCTCGGCATCTCGCGCGACGACTTCATCCCCGGCCTCGCAGGCGTCACGGAACGCGCGCACCGCCACGGCGCGAAGATCGCCATCCAGCTGCAGCACGCCGGCAAGACCGCCACGCGCGACCTCGCCGAGGGACGGCCGATCTGGGCGCCGTCGCCACCGCCGCGGATGCAGACCACGATGATGAACGCCTTCACGTCCGAAGAGATGGCGAGGTTCGTCGGCGCCATGGGCCGCCACAAGCCGCAGCTGCGGGTGATGGACAAGGCCGACATCGAGCAAATGATCGAGTGGTTCGCCGCCGCCGCGGCGCGCGCGCAGGCGGCCGGCTTCGACGGCGTCGAGGTGCACGCGGCGCACAGCTACATCCTCGCCGGGTTCCTCTCGCCCTACTACAACAAGCGCGAGGACGAGTACGGCGGACCGCTCGAGAACCGCGCGCGCTTGCTCATCGAGACCCTCCAGGCCGTGAGGCGCCGCGTCGGCGAGGACTTCCCGGTCTGGGTCCGGCTCGACGGCGAGGAACTGCGCACCAAGGGCGGCATCAGCATCGACGACTGCGTCGCAACCGCCAGGCTCGCCGAGCAGGCCGGCGCACAGGCGATCAGCGTGTCGGCCTACGCGACCATCAGCGAGGGCGTCGCGTTCACGGAGGCGCCGCTCGTCCACGAACCGGGCGGGTTCGTGGGCTACGCAACCGCTGTCAAGAAGTCGGTCCGCGTCCCCGTTCTGGCCGCCGGGCGCATCGAGCCGGAAGTGGCCAACGCCGCAATCGCACAGGGCACTTACGACTTCATCCTCATGGGCCGCAAGCTGCTCGCCGACCCCGACCTGCCGGCCAAGCTGGCGCAGGGTCACGGCGAGCAGATCCGGCCTTGCATCTATTGCTATACATGCGTCAGCCAGATCTTCTTCAACGAGCGCGTCAAGTGCGCCGCCAACCCGCAGGTCGGCCATGAGCACGAGTGGCCGATCGAACCAGTATCGGCGCCCCGCCACGTACTGGTGGTCGGCGGCGGGCCTGCGGGCCTCGAGGCGGCACGCGTGGCCGCCCTCCGGGGACACCGCGTGACGCTCCTCGAGCGCAGCAGCCACCTCGGCGGGTCGCTGTTCTTCGCCGGCCTCGTCTACGAACCGAACGGCGGGCTGCTCGCGAGCCTCGTGGCGCAGGTGGGCACACTTCCGATCGAGGTTCGACTGTCCACCGAGGTCAGCCCTGCCCTGGTCGCCGCGCTTCGCCCGGATGCCATCATCGTCGCAAATGGGGCTCGGCGCACCGCGCCTCCGATCCCGGGTGCGGACCTGCCGCACGTGTGGAGCGGCGACGAGCTGAGACGACTGATGACGGATGACCGAGCAGAGGAGATCGCGGCGCGCAAGCTCACCCTCGCGCAGCGTGCACTTCTCAAGGCGGGCGGCATCCTCAAGGTCACCGACAGCGCACACGCGCTGCAGGGCATGTCCAAGCTGTGGATGCCGCTCGGCCGGCGCGTGGTCATCGTCGGCGGCGGACTCGTCGGTCTCGAGCTCGCCGAGTTCCTGCTCGCACGGGACCGCGAGGTGACCGTGCTGGAGGCGACGGACAAGCCGGGCCGCGAACTCGCAATCGTGCGCCGGTGGCGAGCGCTCGACGCGGTCGAGGGCCACGCCCGGCTGCACCGGCAGGCACGCGTCGCGTCAATCACGGTGGAGGCGGTGCTGTGGAGCGACGCCCAGGGCGTCGAACAGCGCACCGAGGCGGACTCGGTCATCATCGCGGTCGGCGCGGAGGCGGACGATAGCGTCGCGCAGGCGCTCGCCTCGTGCAACGTGCCGCTGCACCGGGTCGGCGACTGCCGCGAGATCGGCTACATCGAGGGCGCCATCCGCGAAGGACACAACGCCGGCCGGCAGGTCTGAGCTCCCGCAGCCGCCGGTCGGAAGCTCAGACCCAGATCGGTGCCTCCGCGCCACCGTCGACGCCCAGCACCTTGCCCGTGATCCAGCCGGACGCCGGGGAGACGAGGAACAGGGCGGCCGCCGCGATGTCCTCCACCTCGCCCAGTCGTGCGAGCGGCGTGCGCTCGAGCATCGATACCCTGCGCTCCGGCGTCAGGTGAGGCTGTAGCGCATCGGTCAGGATGCTGCCCGGCTCGATCGCGTTGATGCGCACGTGCGGCGCGAAGTCCTGCGCCAGGTTTCGCGTCATCTGGTTGAGCGCCGCCTTGGCCGCACCATAGGCGCTGAAGTGCTTCTGCGCGTACCGCGCGGCAGTCGATGAGATGTTGACCACCGCACCACCACCGGCCTCGCGCATCAGCGAAGCGCACTTCTGGATCAACGCGTAGGCCGGCACGACGTTCCAGGCGAGCACCCTCCCGAAGTCCTTTCCCGACATCCGGCGCGGGTCGTTCGGACCGGCTCCGCCTGCGTTGTTCACCAGGATGGTGACCTTGCCGAGTTCGGCGACGGTCGTCTGAACCAACTGGTCAAGCGCCGCGTCGTCGCTGACGTCGCACGGCACCGCGATTGCGCGCCGCCCCAGGGCTCGGACCTCCTCCACGACCGCGTCGAGGTCGGTGCGCGTACGCGCCGCGACCGCGACATCGGCACCGGCCTGCGCCAGGGCAAGCGCGCAGGCACGACCGATGCCCTTGCCCGCACCGGTGACGATGGCCACCTGGCCGTGGATGGAAAGGAGCGCTGGAACGTTCTGCATGGCGTGTCCTCGCCTCGCGGGCTCGTCGGTGTGGCAATGCTCGGTTGGTGCCGGACCGCGGGCATCGCGCAATCGGACGATGACCGTGCGAGGCAAACTCAACTAATCTGGCCCGAAATCCGGTTGCCCGATCCGCCCCCAGTCTGCGGCCAATCCATGCCCGCCCTGCGCCTCCTGCTCACCAACGACGACGGCGTGACCTCGCCCGCCCTGCGCCGCCTGCACGTCGCTCTGCGGGCTGCGGGACACGAGGTCGTAGTCTCGGCGCCGGCCCGCGACCACAGCGGGGCCAGCGGTTCGTTCCGATATTTCGAGCGGCATGCCGTTGAGCGCCTCGGCGACGAGGAGTGGTGGTCCGTCGACGGCCCGCCGGTGGTGGCGGCGCTGCACGGCATCGACCTGCTCGGGCGCGAGCGCCCGTTCGACCTGGTCATCTCCGGACCGAACGTCGGCTGGAACCTCGGCCACTTCACGCTTTACTCGGGCACCGTCGGCGCCGCGCTGGTCGCGCTGCGGCGCGGCCTCCCAGCTCTCGCCGTGAGCGCGGACCACGACGAGACCGACTTCGACGCGGTCGCCGCTGAGGTCGCAGCGCTGATTGCTGCGCTTGTCGCATCGCGACACGATCCTTTGCGTCTGCTGCCGATGGGCCTCGGCATCAACGTCAACATTCCCTTGAGCTCGCACCTGCGCGGCCTCGCCTTCACCCGCATCGGCGACTGGTCGCCGTTCCACCTGGGGTTCGTCGAGCGCATGGACCAACACGCGCACCCGCGCTGGCCGCTGCCGGCGGAGCCCGGCATCGCGCTGCTCGACGCCGAGCGGCAGCCCGACGCATTCTCCGGCCAGGAAACCGAGGGCCGCGTGATACTCTCGGGCCTCATGACCATCAGCCCGCTGCACACGGGAGCACTGTCCGAAGAGGAAGCGCTGGGCGTGATCCGCACCCGGCTTTCCGGCTTCGCCGTCACCCGTGCGTCCGACCAGTCGTGATGCCGGAGACCCACGGATGACCGCTTCTGCCCGCAGCCGCTTCATCGTCTCGCAGCAATTGATCCCCTTCGTGATCAATGCCGTGCTGAACGGCTGGATCGCCTGGGCGATTCACAAGAACGACACTGCCTTGCCGCTGTGGGGCAGCAACGGCTACGCGACCGACCTCATCGCCACCGGCCTGCTGCTGCCCAGCATCACCTGGCTGATCCTATGGCCGCTGCTCTTCAAGCAGGCGGCCGCGGGCAGGGCCCCGGCGACCGACGGAATTCCGCAGCCCTGGGGAATACGGCTCATGCCGAGCGCGCTCTGGCGCGGTGCCGTCGTGATCGGCCTGATCGGCGGGTTCTTCGGACTCGTCGTCGCGGTAATCATGCAGGCCCTCGGTGCTCCGGCCATGACGGGGCAGAACTACGCCATCTTCAAGGGCGTCTACGGCGGCCTGTTCCCAGTGCTGCTGCAGCCGGCGATGGTGTTTGCCATCCTCCGGCAGGCCAGTCTCGTTCCCGCGCGCAACGGCTGAGCCGCCGCGGAGAACTCACGTGCGCGTAATGGTCACTGGATCGACGGGTTACGTCGGCGCATTCAGCGTCAAGGCCCTGGTCGACGCCGGTCACAAGGTACGACTGCTGGTGCGCGATCCGGCCAAGGCGGAGACCGTACTGCGCGCCGTCGGCGTCACCGGCAAACTCGACTGCGTGAAGGGCGACATGACCGACGAGGCGTCGGTGCTGAAGGCCTTGCAGGGATGCAACGCCGTCCTGCATTGCGCCGCCGTCGTGAGCACTCATGCTGCCCAGGAGCAAGAGATGCTGCGCGCTAACCCCCTGGGCGCCGAATTGGTGATTGGCCACGCCGTGCGCCTGGGGCTCGATCCCGTCGTGCATGTCTCCAGCGTCACCGCCCTGCTGCGGCCGGGTGTCGATCGGCTCACCGCCGACATGCCACCCGGCACGTTCAGCCGCGGTTACGCGCGTTCCAAGGTGATGGCCGAACACTATGTACGCAGGTTGCAGGACGAGGGTGCACCGGTCGTCATCACCTACCCCGGCAGCGTCACCGGCCCGGCCGCCGGGAGCGTGCTGGGAGAAGCGACGCAAGGGGTCGCGGCGACCGTCAGCCTGGGCCTGCTGCCGACGCGCGAGGCGGCCTTGACGATCATCGACGCGCGCGACCTCGGGGCCATCCATACCGCGCTGATGACAAAGGGGCGGGGTCCGCGGCGAATCATGTGCGGCGGCCACTATGTGAACACCGAAGCCATGGCGCTTCACCTGCGGCAACTCACCGGACGCGAGTTCCGCCTGTGGCCCCTGCCGGGCACGATGCTGCGTGGCGCGGGCTACGTGGCCGACGTCCTGGCGCGCGCGCTGCCGAACTTCACCAGCCCGTTCACGCACGAGGCCATGGTCTACTTCACGCAGATGCCGCCGACCGACGACTCCGCGGTGCAGCGCGAGCTCGGCATCCGTTACCGCAAGGTGACAGAGACTCTGCGTGACTCCATACTCGCGGCGCGCGCGGCCGGCCTCCTGACCGACGCACAGATCGGCAAGCTCGCGCGGCAGCGCAAGAGCCGGGACTAGGTCCCCACCCGATCGATCGTCTACTGATCGCGCGCCGCCACTCCCAGTCGGCTGCGCTCCGATCCTTCCTCGCGTCCACCGAGCCACCCGAAGCCGTCGGCAACCCTCGCCTACGGGGACAGCTTCCCCGACGCCATCGACTGCCTGGCGCAGAACGGCGAGGCGATGGCGCAGTCGATCAGCCACCGACTGTCCTTGTCGCGATGCCACGAAGCTCTCGCGCTGGCGGGCGACCTCGAGCAGGCGGCCAAGGTGCTCGTGGTGCCCAACTGACCCAGATGGGTCGGGCGTCGCATCGAGGCGGTCCGATACAGAGGTTCGCCGCTGCACTCTGAACTCGCTCGCCGGACGTTCGTGCTCCCTGTGCGCAGTCTTGCCGACGGCTGAGCGCCATCGCGCGGTACACGGCGCGACCGCGCAACCGAGGCCTGCTTCGGCGTTCATCGCCGGAGCGGCGCTGGACCTATCCTGCCGGCACGGCCGGAGAGGCTTGAGTCCGTGGCGCTGGGGACCTGAGGCAAGACGCCGGCCGCAACGACCGACAGCGCTCGCCCGGCCGAGCCCTTCTCAACCGACCTAGGTCGACTTGCGGCGCCCGCCCGCGGACGCGGCCCGCAGAACAGGCCCTGCGGCCGCGCGCTTGCGCGCACGAGTTACGGCCCGGGCCCGGCCCGCTGCGGCCTTTGATTTACGCGCGGGCGCGCGCTTTGGCGGGCCAGCCGCGACCGCGCCAGGCTTACGCTTGATAACCGTTGCCTCCCGCACACACTCGCGCATGAAATCGCCAATGCGACGGGTCGCGGCCTGCGTCTCGGGCAGGAACCCGACCATGTGCCAAACGTGCGGCACCTGCTCCCAGACCTCGACCCTGAAGTCCACGCCCTGCGAGACGGCGCGCGCCCCGACCCGACGCGTATCGTCGAGCAGCACCTCGGTGCTGCCCACCTGCGCGAGCAGCGGCGGCAGGCCGCGGAAGTCGCCAAACACCGGCGAGACCAGCGGGTTGTCGTGCAGCGCATCGTCGAGGTAGAGAGCGTTCATCTGCTCCATGCCCTTAGCCGACAGCATCGGGTCGTGTCGCGCGTTCGAGAACCGCGACTCGCCACCGAAGCTGAAATCCGTAAACGGCGAGATAACGAACGCGCCGGCGGGCATCGGGTCGCCATCGTCCCGCAATGCCAGCAGTGTCGACAGCGTCAACCCGCCGCCGGCCGAGTCGCCCCCAATCAAGATGCTCCGGGGGTCGGTTCCCAGGTCCAGCAGGTAGCGGTACGCGGCGAGGCAATCCTCGAGGCCTGCCGGGAACGGGTGTTCGGGCGCGAGCCGGTAGTACACCAGCAGGGCCCGCGCGCCGGACGCACGACACACGCGCGCCACCATGTGCGGCACCTGCGCGGAGGCCGGTAAGACGAAGCCGCCGCCGGGCAGGTAGAGCAGGGTCATCGCATCGCTCGACTCGGGCGTGCGGATCCAGTCGCCGCGAAAGGCATGGGCGTTCACCGGGGACATGGTCACACCCCGCGGGAGCCGCGGCCGACCCCTCGCCTCGACGAAGCGCCGCGTCTCCTCAAGCGAACCATTCGACATCATCCGCTTGATGGTGAAGTGCAGGACCATGTTCAGGGCTTTTGTCTGCCAGCTTGGCATTTCGGCCTCACCGCGCCGACGGCGCCTGCGCGCCCGACGGACGCAGGGCCGACAGCTTCAACCGCTTGCATGCCTTCACGACCTTCGCCGCGTATGTCTGGTCTTCCCGGTAGGGACGGCCGGCGGCCTTGAGCGCCTCGGTCCACACGTCGGTCAGCCGGCGGTTGATGTCCCTCGCCATCTCGATGTTGCGCACGCACGCGCTGCCGAACAGCTTGACGCGCTCGCCGAGCGGCCGACCGCTGAGCAGGTCGCGAATGACCCGCGCATTGGCGCTCACAGCCTTCCGATTGTGACGCGACAGGCTCGTGCTCGCCTTCGTGGCACCGACGATCAGCGCGCTCGCGGCCTCGATCGTCGCGGCCGCCTCGTTCAGGCCCCTGCGCGCACGACGCTGCGCGCGGGTGTCCGGCCCGCGCTCCTCCTGTGCACGCAGCGTCTGGAACTCGGGCGCGACGTTCTCTCCGAACACCGGGTCCAGGATCGGCTTCATGCGCGCGTCGACATCGACCCAGTCCTCGGGCCGCAGTACCTCCTGCGCGCGCGGGAAGACGCGCAGCATCTCGATGTCCATGTGCCGCCTGAGGCGGCCGATGTAGGCGTGCGCGCCCTTGCGCAGCGCGAAGGTGTCCGCCTTCTCCGGCTCGGCGCGGCAACGCTCGATCAGCGCGACCAACTCCGCCCCCTGCCCGATGATCCGCTCGTGATGTTCGAGCAGCTCGTCAACTACCGGCTTCAACGAGGGGTCGCGCCGCACGACCTTGCGGAACAGGAGGTCTTCCTTGGGATGGTGGAACCGATCGGGGTAGTTCGTCATGTAGCGCATGACGCCCCGCATCACCTCGTAGTCGGGCTGCTGCTTGAGGTTCAGCCGCGCGACCTGCTTCTCCAGCAGTCTCGCGAGCCGCAACAAGTAATTGTGCTCCTCGGTCAAGGACTCCAGGATGTCCGGCAACGGCGCGCCGGCCTCGGCGGTCTCGGGTCGATTGCCGCTCCTTGAACGCGCCCGACCCGCCCGACGTTGCCCGTCCCCACTTCGTACCGCCGCGACCATGGTCGGCCTCACTCAGCCTTGGGCCGGCCGCGCCGGGCGCTCGGGGCCCTTGATTTCGGTCTCTGGCCGGCCGGGCGACCGGCCGCGCCGCGCCGATGCGCCTTGGCGCGGGCCTTGTGTTTCCCCACCGACGCTGTCACGAGCCGCTCCCGCGCCAGCAGGCGCTCGACCATGGCACGCAGGTCTGCAATGTCCTCGGCCGTTGGCACACCCAGGCGGTGCAGAACCGATCTCACCCGCTCGTCGAAGACGCCCTGCAGCCGGCCGTCTGGCCGCAACCCCATGGCATGGCTCGGCTTTTCGATCCACTCGCCCCACGCCTTGCGGGCCGCCTCGTGCACTTCCGGCTCGAGCTTGCGGCCTTCCGCCACGAGGGTCCTGAAATCGGCATGGGCCCGCTTCCGGTCGGGGCCGTATGCTCGCGCCAGCGACGCGAGCCCTGCCAGGACCACGTCATGGGATGAATCCCGGATGCCGGTAACCCAGTCCACGGACCCGCCCTTGCCGATGGCTCTCCCGCGTGCCATGCCGTCTCCCGTGCTTGCGAAACAAACCTATCCATTGCCGGCCGCCGGCCCGCCCCGGACAGGCCATCTAATTGCACCATATGCCGCCAATCTAGAGCATTCAACTCAACCATGGACGGCCGCCCCCGGCAGGTACCGGCGTGCCACGCGCCGGAACTCCTCCTGTGTCTCGCCGCGCAGGTAAGGCGTTATGAGCGCCATGACCTGGAAGACCCCTTCCGAGACCGTCTCCTCATCCACAGCGGGCCCCGTGCCTCCCAGGCGTCCCAAGGCCCGCAGGTTCAGCCAATAGGTCGTCACGAGCGAGATGTTGGTCGCCAGCGCGCGTGCTTCCTCCGGCGTTGCGTCGAGCGCCCCGGCTGCGGCGAGCGCGCGGCAGTACGACCTCATGCGGGAGACACCGGACTCGAGTCCACGAAGGAAACGCCGGCGGAGTGCGGGGTAGTCGGCGCAGAGCTCGCTGAGATCGCGGTGAATGAACGGGTAGTCCTGGATCACCTCGAACGAAAGGTGAACGAGGAGCCACAGGTCGTCGACCGCCTGCTCGTAGCGGGCACCGTCGCCAGTGACCTCGGCCATGGCCAACTGGTAGCGCTCGAAGAGCGCCATGACGATGTCTTCCTTGTGGCGGAAGTGATAGTAAAGGTTGCCCGGGCTGATCCCGGCGGCGTCGGCGATGTGATTGGTGGTGACGTGGCTCACGCCGCGCTCGTTGAAGAGCCCACGCGCGGCGCTCAGGATGCGCTCACGCGTCCGTTTCGCTCCCGGCTTCGAACCCGGCACCCGCGCGCTCACGTGCCGACCCCCGCCCGGCTCGCTCGTGGTCCGCGACGGCGCGGGCATGCCCGTCACCCTGCCGGCTTGCCCGGCACAGCCGTACTTCGCGCCCCTCGGCGTCCGGTACGCGCCCGGCCCGCCTTGCGCCCGGTCGGCGAACGCGGCGGCTTGAGCCCCATGGCCCGCTCCAGCACGTCCAACTCCTCGCCTGCATAGATGGCGATCTTCTGCGGGCTCGGGCAGAGGTCGGGGCAGGCCAGGATGCCCATGTCCAGGTTGGCGCCAAAGTTGCTCACGGTGATGTTGAGCGCCTGACCCGCCAGGAGCAGCGATGCGGCATACATGGCCTCGAGCCTCGCGCCGTTGACGTATTGCGTCTCGCGCGGACCGGGCACGTTCGAGATCACGAGGTTGGCATTCAGAATCTTGTGCGCAAAGGAGGTCTTGGCCGCGAGAATCTGCGGAATCATCGAGAGCTGCGTGAAGTTCTGGTACGTGTCCGAGTCGAGCTCGTGCATGAAGTCCTTGTTGGCGCGGCTCGAGGCCACCGTGGCGAGCAGGCGTCGCCTCGGGTCGGCGACATTTGTCGCGAGGGAGGCCAGGATCTGACCGACCGCGTTGCCGCTGGCCGCGTCCTCCTTTCGATCCCGTGCCACCGGGCAGGCGGCAATCAATGCTTCCTTCGGTAGCGCGCGCTGTTCCTTCAGGTAGCGGCGCAGCGCGCCGCCGCACACCGCCAGCAAAACCTCGTTGACCGTGGCGCCGCCGGGCACGGCGGCTCCGATGGCCTTCATGCGGTCGATCGACAGCGACACCGTGCCGAGCCGGCGGCGCGAGGTCAGTGGGCCGTTGAGGATGGTCGCCGGCGTCGAGTACGGGGCGATCGCGCCTTTCTCGTCCTTGTGCAGCCGCAGCTCGCCCACCTTCTGCGCCGCGGTGCCCCAGGAGGCGAGCGTCTGCAGCGTGCTCGGTTCCGGGACCGGCACCTTCTTCTTCTGCGGCGCCTTGGCGGGGCGGGCGCGCAGCTTCTTCAGATCGACCGCCCAGACCGGCGGCATCCCGCGCTTCGTCGGATCGGTCGAGCGCAGGTACTTGCTCAGCTCCATGCCGCGCTTGCCGTCGAACTGCGAGTGGTGCAGCTTCGTGTAAATGGCGAAACGGCCGCCTTCGAGCCCCTCGATCAGGTGCACTTCCCACAGCGGCCGGTTGCGATCCAGCCGGTTCACGTGGAGTCGCGCAACCAGCTCGCCGAGCTCGCGCTGGCCGCCGGGGCGCGGCAGGGCGTGCAGGTGGATGTGCTCGTCGACGTTCACCTTGGCAAGCTTGGACCAGGCCCGGAACGGCTTGGCATCCTGGCCACGAAGCATGCTCGGGCGCAATCGACCCAGCAATGACTTGCCGCCCTTCTTCTCCGGCTCGATCGTCACGAGCTTGAAGTTGAAGGGCTCCGCCCGCACCGGCGAGTTGCGCAGGAAGGTGTGGAGTCTCTGGATGAAGTCCCTTCCAGCCCCCTCGGGCAACTTATAGATCTCCAGACCGCCGATGTGCGTCGGCGCGGTGACCGTGTCGCTGTCGAGGAAGTACTCGTCCTGGGGACTCAGTCGTTGCACCGTCATCGCTTAGATCCCCTCATCGTGAACGGTTGGTGGACCGCCGCCTTCGCACGACCGCGGCGTTGCGTGCGGGCCTTGCGGCCGCGCGACGCGCGCGGCTTGCCGAGCGCCCGCTCGAGCTCGTCCAGGGATGCCGCGATCCCATCGCAGACCCGTTGCGGATCCGGCGCCAGGTCCGGGCAGACCAGCACGACGACATCCAGAACCTCGGCGCGGCTGATCACGGTGATATTCATCGCCTCCCCGGGCACCAGCAGCGATAGGGGGTACTGCGACTCGATCAGCGCACCGTTGAGGTAGCGCTTCTCTTGCAGCCCTGGCACGTTGGAGATGACGAGGTTATGCACGTGCGCCTTGTCTGCCCGACCCGCGAGGTAAGCCAGCGCGAAGGGAATGGCGGTCACGCCCATGAAGATGCCCAGCGCGCTCGGCGACTGTATGTCGCGGACCAGCTCCTTGGCGTGCCGGCTCGAGCCGCGGACCGTCTCGAACCGCTTGATCGGATCCCTGATATGAGTCGCCAGCGACACCATTCCGGGCGCGAACGCGTTGCCGCCGGTCGCCCCCCTCTGACGCTCCACGGCGATGACCATGTTCGCGATCACCGCCTTCTTCGGTAATGCGCCCTGCTCAAGCAGGTAGCGCCGCAGGCCGCCGCCACAGATCGCCATCACGACGTCGTTGAATTTCGCGCCGAGCGCCGTCACCAGCTGCTTGATGCGCGGAAGGTCGAGCTGCACGACGGCGAACTGGCGGCGCGCGGTAATCTTGCCGTTCAGGATGCAGTCAGGCGCCTGGTACAACGGCACGAGGCCATCGTCGGTCGGGCGGCGAAAGGATTCGACGAGGCGACCGAATGCCTTGCGCAACTCGGCGACGGATTCGAGGCCGTCATGCAGCCCCGCGCTTCCACGGTCCCAGAGGTCCCGGCGAGGTTCCGCGCGCCGCTTGGCCGGTGCAGCCTCCGATGCCTCTTCGAGCTTGACGGCCCAGAACGGCGGCAGCCCGCGGACGTCAGGGTCCGGGCTGGTCGTCGCCTGCGCCAGCTTGACGCCCCACTTGCCGTCGAGCAGCGCATGGTGGATGCGGGTGAACGTCGCATAGCGCCCGCCCTCGAGACCCTCGATCAGGTGGTGCACCCACATCGGCCGCGAGCGGTCGAGCAGGCCCGAGTCCAGGCGCGAGACGAGCTCGAACAGCTCCGTCTCGCTACCCGGCCATGGCAGCGCGTGGTGGAAGACGTGCTCGCGCAGGTCGACCTTGTCCAGCACCTCCCACGCTGGGATCCCCGGCAGCAGCCCGCTCGGGACGTAGCGGTAGTTGAAGGGCGCGCCACTGACCGGGAAGCTCATGAGGTGGTCGCGAACCTTGCGTACGTAGTCGGGACCCGCGCCACGAGGGATGCGCATGACCTCCAAACCGCCGATATGCATCGGCGTCTCCGGCGTCTCCATCGCCAGCAGGCCCGCATCCATCGCGTTCATCGTCTTGAGCATGACCAGCGCTTCCCCGAGGCTATTGTTGCCCCGTGATTACTATTATCAACGCGTGGCGGGCGCTGCACGCCGCCGCGCCTTCGGCGCGGAGGGCGCCGGGGCCCGACGGACACGACGCCTCGCCGCCACCTTCCGGCCCGAGGCCCGCCCGAGGCCCATCGCGGCTTCCAGTTCGTGCAGCGCCACCGGCAGCTGCGTCGCCAGATACTGCACCTTTGGCAAGGTATCCGGACAGGCGACGAGTCCAAAATGCAGCTGCTTGCGATAGCTCAGCACCGTGATGTTCAGGCGCTGGTCCCCCGCCAGCACCGACAGCGGGTACATGCCGTCGACCTCGGCGCCGCGGAAATACAGCCGTTGCGACGGTCCGGGTATGTTGGAGATGGTGAGGTTCGTGAACGCCGCCCGCTCGGGGTCGGTGTTTTCGCGCTTGGGAACCATCATCATCACCTGCATGCCAACGGAATTGATGGCCTTCTGCAGCGACAGGGGCACGACCCTGAACTCCTCCTTGGCATCGCGCATCGCCTTGCGAATGGCCAGCAACCGCTTGCGGGGATCGGCCTGGTCGGTGGCAATCGCCCCGTGGATGCTGGCCACCGCGCTGCCGATGGTCGCGCCCTCCGGGCGCGGCAGGGCCACCGGCACGGTGGCGAGCAGGCTGTCCTTCGGGATACGGTCGAACCTCTCGAGGTAGGCGCGCAGCGCGCCGCTACACACCGCCAGCACGACGTCGTTGACGCTGGCATCCGCGGCCTTGGCGATGGCCTTGATGCGCGGCAGGCTCAACTCCTGCGTCGCCAGGCGTCGTCGGCCCGTGCTGTTGCCGTTCAGTACGCACCGCGGACCGCGCGGGATCAGCGGCGTACCTTTCGCCCGTTTCCCCGACCCGCTGATGCTGGCCAGCAACTCCTGGAACAACCGCCTCCAGTCCTCGTCCGCCGACTGCGTCGACCGGGCCGTGACGCGAGCCGAGGGCGCCGCCGCCCACGGCGGTACGCTCAGGCCGCGCGGCGACTCGGCGAGGGCGCCCGCCACCTTGTTGATCATGCCGATGCCGTCGCCCAGGGAGTGATGGATCTTGAGGTAGATCGCAAAGCGGTCGGGGCGCAGGCCCTCGATCAGCGTGAACTCCCACAGCGGGCGCGAGCGCTCCAGCGGGAAGGAGTGCAGGCGCGAAATTGCGAGCCCCAGCTCGCGCTGGCCGCCCGGCCACGGCAGGGCCTCGTGGCGCAGGTGATACTCGAGGTCGATCTCATCGGCAACCTCCCACGAGGGCCTGTATCTCCCGAAGCCTTTCTTCTCGACCAGCCGCAGGTTGAACGGCTCGCTGTTGACGGCGAAGCGCGCGAGGCTCGCATGCAACTCCTGCATGAAGTCGGGGGAAGCCCCCTTCGGCAACTTGCAGGTCATCAGTAGCCCGATGTGCATCGGGGCCTCGGGGGTCTCCAAGCTAAGGAACAGTGTGTCCTGCACGTTAAGATTGGTCATTGGCTCGGTTCCTCCTGCTGGGACCGCTCCCGCGGCCGGTGGTCACGACATGAACCCGGCCGAAATTGCACGTCACGTCGGCGCATTGGCCGACGCACCTTCGACGGGATACGATGTACCCACAACGCCCGTCCCATTACCGGCTACGCCGGCCAGCGCGGCGTGACGCCTTGCGGCCGGCGGCTCGGCGCCGCTTGTTCGCGAGCGCCTGCTCGAGCTCCTCCAGGGATTCGGCGATGGCATCGCCAACGCGCTGCGGCTCCGGGATCAGGCTCGGGCACACCAGCACGGCCACATCCAGCATGTTCGCCCGACTGATCACCGTGATGTTCATCGCCTGGCCCGGCACGAGGAGCGACATCGGGTAGTCCGACTCGATCAGAGCACCGTTGGTGTATCGCTTCTCGCGCATACCCACCACGTTGGAAATGACGACGTTCTGCGCGTGAGACTTGTCGGCCTGACCCAAGAGCGAGAACAACGCGAACGGCAGGGTGGTCAATCCGACATAGATGTTGAGCGCCGTCGGCGACGGCAGATCGTGAATCAGCTCCTTCGCATGCTGGCTCGACGAGCGCACGGTCTCGAGGCGCTTGACCGCGTCCTTGAGGTGTGTCGCCAGCGACACCTGCCCGGTGGCAATGGCATTGCCGCCACTCTTGCCTTTCGTGCGCGCCACGGCGATCACCATGCTGGCAATGAGGGGATCCCGGGGCAGCGCATCGCGTTCGAGCAGGTAGCGCCGTATCCCGGCGCCACAAAGCGTCATCACGATGTCGTTGAGCGTCGCGCCCTGCGCCTTGGCGAGGCGCTTGAGTCGCGCCAGATTGAGCCGGGTGACGGCGAGCTCGCGGCGCGCGGTCAGCTTGCCATTGAGCATGCTGCCCGGCGCCGTATAGATCGGCACCAGTCCACCGTCGCTCGGGTGGCGATAGGAGTCGATCAGGCGGCCGAACGCCGTGCTCAGCTCGCTGACGGCCTCCACACCGCCGCTCAGACCGGCACGGCCCAGCTCGATCCAGCCCGGCTTGAGTCCGTCGACCTGCTTGCTGCCCTTCTTCGGCTCCGCCCCGGCCTTCTCCTCCATGCTCACCCCCCAGTACGGCGGCAGGCCACGGGCGTCGGGGTCCGCGCTGGTCGTCTCCTGGTAGAGCTTCATCCCCCACTTGCCGTCAATCAACGCGTGATGAATGCGTGTGTAAGTGGCGAACCGATTGCCGGTGAGGCCCTCGATCAGGTGGTGCTCCCAGAGCGGTTTCGAGCGATCGAGCGGACCCGAGTTGAGGCGGGAGACGAGTTCGAACAGCTCCCGTTCGGTCCCGGGCCAGGGCAACGCGTGATGAAACACATGCTCCTTGAGATCGACCTTGCCCAATACTCGCCAGGCAGGAATGCCCGGCACCCGCCCGCTGCTCACGTACTGGTAGTTGAAGGGCGCACCGCTCACCGGGATATCCAGCGACTCATCGCGCAGCTTCCGTACGTAGTCGCGGCCCGCACCGCGGGGCTTGCGCAGGACCTGCACGCCGCCCACGTGCATCGGCGTCTCGGGCGACTCCATCGCCAGCATCATCGCGTCCATCGGATTCATCGACTTCAGCATCGCGCAGCAAGCTCCCCCAAACGCCCACACCGATTCCGTCGCGGTCCACCGCGCGCGGGCCTCAGCGCCACCAGCGAGCGCACCACGTCCTTCATCATCGGGCGGACGACCGATCGACCGCCGACCTCATCCCGCGTCGCGCTGCAGCGCGCGTCGTTGCCCTGAGCGAGCCTGACGATGACGCGCCGCAGAGGCGCTCGGCGCGTGGCTAGGCTGACCGGACCCTCGGCGACGAAAGCCGCGCGCTGCCTGTCCTCAAAGCGACGGATGGTCGTCCCTGCGGACGCGTCGGTCGTCATGAACTTCCCCGGAAAACGCTCGTGCCGGAACATCCGGCATATTCCCCCAGTTGACCGTATAGAGTGCCATGGGACAGGTCGTCGTCCGAAGGGACGATGCCCGGGCGGCGGCCCGGCACGCAACCTCCCCGGGGCCAGAGAGGGGGAACACCGTATGAGCAGCCAGGACCCGGTCGTCCTCGTCACCGGCGCAAGCCGCGGCATCGGCGCGGCCACCGCGATCGCCTTCGCCCGCGCCGGATGGCGGGTAGCGATCACCGCGCGGACGCAGAACGAGGGCCAGCAGCTCGAGCACCAGCTGCGACGCCCGGACGGTGCGCCGATGGCCGGGAGCCTGGCCACCACCGCCGCCGCCGTGCGCGAATCCGGTGCGGAGGTGTTCACGCACCCGATGGACCTGATGGATGCGGGATCGCTCGATGCCGCCTTCGATGCGTTTCTCGCGCACTACGGCCGCCTCGACGCGCTGCTGAACAATGCCGTCTACCAGGATCGCGAATCGAACGCGCTGCTGGGCGACCTGACGGATGCTGCGCTGCAGCGAACGCTGTGGGGCAACGTGGTCGCGCCGTTCCACCTGGCCCGTCGCGCGATTCCCGTCATGGTGGCCCAGGGTGGCGGACAGATCGTCAACGTGAGCTCGGGCGCCGGCAAGCACGACCCGCCCGTCCCCGCTGACCAGGGCGCCTGGGGCTACGCCTACGGCGCCTCGAAGGCCGCGATGGCGCGGCTGTCCGGCTGCATCAACGTGGAATACGGCCGCCAGGGCATCCGCGCCTTCACCGTGAACCCGGGGTTGGTGAGTACCGAGGCGGTGACGGCCACCCTCGGCGAAGGGGGCCTGCTCGAGCAGCGCTTCGGGGCGATGACGCCGCGGCGCATTGCGGCCGCCCTGCTGTGGTTGGTCACGGATCCGGGTGCTGCGGCGCTCGCCACGAAGCCCGACATGATCGACCTGCAGGACGTGATCTGCGAGCGCGGGATCGGCGCCTAGGAGTCTGGGCGGCAGAAGGTTTTGAGGCGACTCACGGCGAGTGGCAGGTCGGCTGTTTGGGAGCGTGCTCGTCTGCGCAGTGCGCCAAGGCATCG